>Ga0206130_10004836_pt1 | contig 16336 bp, 14 predicted proteins | sample Helgoland_Spring_9_FD_148637 | JGI IMG/M metagenome (GOLD analysis project Ga0206130, IMG submission 148637) | Pelagic subsurface seawater microbial communities from Kabeltonne, Helgoland, North Sea - Helgoland_Spring_Bloom_20160512_1 | ecosystem: Environmental > Aquatic > Marine > Epipelagic ... | reverse complement strand
TGCAATTTCTGGAATCCTTTTTGAGATATAAGCAAATAGGCCATTCAGGCTTCTTCGGATTAATTCGCCACCTTTATCTTCAGAATCATATAGCGCCTTGATTCGATTACTTCTGTTCTCGATCTGTTTCGCAAGTCCTAAGGCAGGAAGTTTAGGCGAAACTCTATCTCTATATTCCTTTGAGTTTAAATCATAAGAAAGAATTACACGCCTTCCTTTTTCATCTCTGTCAGCAGTTTTCTTGTAAAAGCCCTGCCCAGTTTTATCTCCAAGGAAATTATTTTCAACTAGCTTATTGAAATAGTCAGGTATGTCAAATTTTTGTGCATCCTCATCCTCAGGACAATTTGCTTTTATACCTTTCAAAACTTTATCTGCTGTGTCTAGACCAACCATATCCATGAGCCTAAACGTACCTGTTTTGGGTCTTGCAATAGCAGCTCCTGTTAGTTTGTCAACTTCTTCTATAGTGAGTCCAAGTTCTTGTGTAAGCTCAAGGATACAGGCCATAGAATATAGACCAACTCTATTTGCTATAAATGCTGGTGTGTCTTTAGCTAAAACCGTTTGTTTACCGAGATAATTAGAGCCATAATCCATAAGGAATTGTGTCACTTCTGGGCTCGTATCCTGAGTTGGGATGATCTCAAGTAAGCGCATATAACGCGGTGGGTTGAAGAAGTGCGTGCCGCAGAAATGTTTTTTGAAGTCTTCCGATCTTCCTGCTGCCATCATATGGATTGGAATTCCTGAAGTGTTCGAGGTGACTAGAGTACCTGATTTTCTTAGACCATCAACTTTTTCAAAAAGTTGCTGCTTGATATCTAATCGCTCAACAATAACTTCAATGACCCAGTCACAATCTTTGATCTTTTGCAAATCATCCTCAAAGTTTCCGGTTGTTATGCGGGAACTGAAATCTTTATTGTATAGTGGTGCAAGTTTAGCTTTCAAGGCTTTTTTTAGCGCATCGTTTGCTAGTTTGTTTCTTGCTGCTTTAAGCTCTTTTTGATCTTCCTTAAGGTCAAATGGTAAAATATCCAGTAGAAGGACTTCCAAACCTATATTGGCAAGATGACAAGCAATTCCCGATCCCATGATTCCGGAGCCAAGAACGGCTACTTTTTTGATTCTTCTCATTAATTATTGACGTCTTGTTAAACGGATACAGCGAATTTTCGCTAAATGCAAAATTGCTCTTTTTTTTGAATTTTCAAAGTTTGAAGACAAGAATTATAAAAATCGCTGTTTTTGTATCGCCAATTCTTATAATTTAAGGATCTGATATTCAAACTTTTTTTATACTTTACTAACTGAAACCATTGAAAAAAGGTTTTTATTGTTGAGTTTTTACTAAAGAATCTTGGATAAAAAAGTTAAATTCAATCCAAGTATCATATACTACATTTAGTCAAGCCTCGTTTTAGAGGAGTAGTCATACAAAATATAACGTACAGGTAAATCAATTTAAATCATGTTGCAAAAGCCATTATTTCTTTTTTTTCAGGGTGAAACGGATTTAGTGACCGAAGAGTCAAAAAGTTTCCTTGATATCATTGTTGATGGAGGTCCATTGGGGATCTTTATATATGCTATTATGTTTACCCTATCCATTATAGCTTTTTACATTTTTGTTGAGCGTTATTTTACGATAAAGAAAGCAGCGAAAGAGGATCACGGGTTTATTGAAAACATTCGTGCCTATGTAAATGCTGAAAATATACAGGCTGCAAAATCTTTATGCCAAAGCACCAATTCTCCGGTTGCTAGAATGGTAGAGAAGGGTCTAATGCGTATTGGTAAACCACTTAGAGATATAGATGCCGCCATTGAGAATGTTGGAAATCTAGAAATCTTTAAGCTAGAGAAGAATCTTTCAACTTTAGCAAGTATTGCTGGTGCAGCGCCTATGATTGGTTTCTTCGGAACAGTAACGGGTATGATCATGGCCTTCTATGAAATGTCAACTTCTGAGAATGTTACTCCAGATGCTCTAGCAGGAGGTATTTATCAAGCCTTGATTACTACAGCATTCGGATTGTTTATTGGTATACTAGCCTTTGTAGGCTATAACTTACTTGTAGCATCCGTAGAAAAGGTAGTATATAAAATGGAACGTACGACTACAGAGTTCATGGATCTACTTCAGGAGCCACAATCTGTTTGATCTATTCTAAATAAACTATATGTCTTTAGGAAAGCGAAATAAGGTAAGCGCTGAGTTTAGTATGTCTTCATTGACGGATATTATATTTCTGTTATTGATCTTCTTCATGTTGACCTCAAGTGTTATTCAGATTCAGGATAAGGTTGATTTGCCTGAGTCTGATTCCAAAACTGTAGCTCCGCAGTCAACAGTTGTATCTGTATTGGCAGGAGGGCGATTTAAAGTTGATGGTAATGAAGTATCTGATCGATTGCTTGCACAGCGTATCGAGGATCGCTTAAAAGATGTCAATGATCGATCTAATTTTACCGTTGCTATTGTGACAGATCAAACTACTGAATTCAAATATATTACTAGGGTTATGGAAGCTGCAGGAAAGCTTGGTGTACAGGCAATTATTGCAACGCAACCTACCTCTGAATAATTAGTTTTATGGGTTTAAAGAAAAAGAATAAGGTAAGTGCAGAATTCAGTATGTCTTCATTGACAGACATAATATTTCTGTTATTGATCTTTTTTATGCTTACGTCTTCTATTGTTGCTCCCAACGCAGTAAATCTAAAGTTGCCTGGGAAAAAGCGTGTTAGCCAAACGTCCAATCCAAAGACATTGGATGAGATTGCAATTCGCAGCGATGGTACTTACCGTTTTAATGGAAAGAAAGTAAGTTTGAATCAATTGAATTCTAGGGTGCGGAGTCGATCAAGGAGTAGTAAAAAGGTTTATATGAAACTCTCACCTTCTCCAAATGCTCCGACTCAACAGGTCGTTCAAGCTATGGATTTAGGACGTAAATACGATGTTGAGTTAGTTTTAACACTTGGAAAGTCATAAATCCATTATTTTAAGACTTTGTTTATATATATCACTAAGTAAGCGCCGTTATTTTTTCAAAACTAGATAGTATGAATACTAAATCAGAAAATGAAGATAACAGAAGGAAAGGAATACTGGCCTCAGTAGTCTTTCATGCTGTGTTGATTATTCTTATGATTCTGCCTTTGTTGACCTATCAGAATCCACCACCAGGGCAGCAAGGAATAACTGTAAATCTAGGAGATGATTTTGGTCAGGGCTTTGAAAATGTGGAGGTAAAAGAACCAGAGCCAGAACCTGAGCCAGTAGAAGAAGTAGTCGAAGAGGTAGAAGAAGTGGAAGAGGTAGAAGAGCTTGTGGAGGAACCTGTAGTAGAGGAGGAGACTCCGACGACAGAAGTGGTTGAAACAGAAGATACAGAAGCCATACGCTTAGAAGAGCAGCGCAAAGAAAAAGAGCGTCAAGAAGCTGCTGCTGCAGCTAAGTTGGAAAAAGAAAAGCAAGAGCGTGAGGCTGCAGAAGCTAAGAAGCGTGCTGATGCAAAGAATAAGTTTAAAAATATTGGATCAGGTAAAGGGAATACTGGACAAAGTGGAAATCAAGGCGATGTTCTTGGAGATCCTAATTCCGATAATCTGGATGGTGCTGCTAAAGGAAATGGGCAAGTAGGTGGAGGATTAGGAGATAGAGGAGTAGGTAGCAGACCTGAGATATCCAATAATACTTCTAAAGTAGGGGTCGTTGTTGTTAAGCTTTGTGTAGATAGTTCAGGGAAAGTGATACCTAGTTCAGTTAAATTTACTTCTTCTGGATCTACAACTCAGGATTCACGTCTTAAGTCTATAGCTATTGGAAATGCTAAGCGATGGAGATTTTCGGCTTCAAGTAAAAATGAAGAATGCGGAACAATTAGCTATAAATTCGAAAATTAATATTTTAAAAATATAAAATAATTAACGCCAAATGATTCCTATCATTTGGCGCTTCTTTTTTGAGCAAAATAATACTAGTTTTGTTTACTAAAATCAATTTATATGACAACTGATCAGTTTAAACAACTGCAAACCCGTTTGGGAATCATAAGGAGGTATCTTTGACATCGATGCCCGTTTAATTCAAATCGAAGAAAAAGAACAATTTACGCTTGATCCAAATTTTTGGAATAATCCAGAACAAGCCGAATCTACTTTAAAAACTATAAAGAGCCATAAAAACTGGGTGGAATTGTATGATTCCATCGGTGATGTAGTCGATGACATTGAAGTATTGCAAGAGTTTCAAAAGGAAGGTGAAGCTTCTGAAGAAGAGGTGGATGAACGCTACCAGGAAGCTATAGCAATTATTGAAGATGTAGAGTTCAAAGCAACCTTAGATAAGGAAGAGGATGAACTTGGCGCATTTCTTGAAATTAATGCTGGAGCTGGAGGAACTGAAGCCTGTGATTGGGCAGATATGCTTTATCGGATGTATCTGATGTGGGCTGAAAGGAAGGGCTTTAAGATTTCAGAGGTCAATCATCAGCCTGGAGATGTTGCTGGTATCAAAAAAGTAGAACTAGAGGTCAACGGAGAGTTTGCCTTTGGATTATTGAAGGGAGAGAACGGTGTCCACCGTTTGGTTCGAGTAAGCCCTTATAATTCTCAGGGTAAGCGAATGACATCTTTTGCATCTGTTTTCGTGCATCCAAGAGTAGATGAGCGCATTGAAATAGAGGTAAATCCTGCAGATCTAAGTTGGGATACCTTTAGAGCAAGTGGGGCAGGGGGACAGCACGTGAATAAAACAGAATCGGCTGTTCGTGTAAGACATATTCCTTCTGGAGTGGTTGTTGAGTGTCAAGAGGAGCGTTCTCAGCACAAGAACAGAGATAAAGCAATCAAGCAATTGAAAAGTCGATTGTATCAACTGGAGCTTGAAAAGCAACGACTTGCAAAAGGGGAGGTCGAAGATTCTAAAATGAAAAATGAATGGGGGTCACAGATAAGATCTTATGTTCTAGATGATCGCCGAGTAAAAGATCATAGAACAAATTATCAAACCTCTCGTACCGATGCTGTATTGAATGGTGAGATTGACGAGTTTTTGAAAGCATATTTACTGGAAACCAGTCAATCAAGAATAAAAGATTAATCCTTTACAGAATTAATAATCCAATCCCTGTATGATTCATTTGCTTGTATTGGCCAATGAATTATACAGGGTACTTCATAGGGGTGGATCTGCTCTATTCGAGCTATAATCTGTTCCTTTAAGTGGTTTGAAGTTTTGATCAAAGCAAGCGACTCGTTTTCTTGCTGTACAGAACCTTTCCACCAATAGGCTGCTTCAATACCTAAAAGGTTTGAGCATGCAATTAACCGCTCACGAATCAGGATGTCACAAATTTTATTTGCTGTTTCTTGATCTGGAAAGGTAACATAGAAAGCAAGTAATTCCCTCGTCATGGTCAATGGTACTTTTGAAAACAAATTAAGCAAAAAAGGTGAATTCTTCTGGATCCGCTTTGCCGCTCTTGCAGTACTAGCAGGAAGGACCTATCAGCATTTATTCTTCAGACCTCCGTACACAGAAATATTCTGGGATGAGGGGCTTATGAAGCCCATTATCAATGTTTTTGGTGTACAATGGGATATTTTCTTGGAAAGTAACTTTGTATTATATTTTCAATTTTTTGCAGGCGGTATTCTCTTCCTTGGTTTTATACTGTTATTGCTTAATGCCCAATGGATGAGAAGATTTAAGACAGTGTTTCTTATCTGCGGTATCATCCTCACCTTTATTGCCTTTGCTTTATTCAAAGGTAATTTCTACAGAGTCGGACAGTTTTTTGAGTATAGTGCCCAGGTTGGAATAATATTTGTACTATTCCTTTGGTTGAAATCTTCAGGATTACAAGCTTCAACTTTTATTAAGCCAATTCGTTATTTGGTTGCACTTACATTCCTTTGCCATGGACTCTATGCGCTTGGGTATTACCCTGTACCCTATACTTTCTCTATGATGGTATGGGAGACCTTCCCATTTTTGACAGAATCTATGATAGGTTATTTTCTTTTATTTTTTGGTATCCTGGATATGGTTGCCGTCTTCTTTATACTATTTCCGATCAATCATTTTGTATACCGTACATCTTTATGGTATTGCGTGCTTTGGGGTTCAATTACTGCCTTTGCGCGGATAGTGGGCACATATTATGCCGGAATGCCATTTCAGTCTTTACATGAGGGGCTTTATGAAGTGATCTATCGGCTTCCCCATGCTATCTTGCCCTTATATCTTTTACTATTTGATGTAAAAAAAGAAAAGGTGTCCAATTAGGACACCTTTTCTTTTATATAGCGAGGATTTGAGACATTTCAATGAGCTCTTTATTGATTTCGTTTTGCCCCTGTATGGCTTCTGAAATAGGTGTGAAAGATACTTTGCCATGTGCAATTCCGACCATCACATTATGGTTTCCTTCTAGTAGGGCCATAACTGCGGAATGCCCAAGTCTCGACGACAATACTCTGTCAGAAGAACTTGGTGAACCGCCTCGTTGAAGGTGCCCTAGTGTTGTGACCTTTGCCTCGTAGAGATCTCCTAATTCTTGCTCAACCTTTTTAGCTATATCGTGTGCATTGCCATTTTCATTTCCTTCTGCGACAATCACAAGGCTAAATTGCTTTTTGCGAATATGACTTTGTCGGAGTTGGCTGATCAAGGCTTCTACTGGCGTATTGATTTCAGGTATAAGGACTGAACCTGCTCCAGATCCTATCGCTGTATATAAAGCAATGTATCCGGAATGCCTTCCCATTACTTCTATAAAGAATAGTCTGTTGTGGGATGCTGCTGTATCTCTAATCTTATCTACAGCCTCCATGGCAGTATTAACTGCGGTATCAAACCCTATAGAAAAATCTGTACCAGCTAAGTCATTATCTATTGTTCCAGGTAATCCAACAAAAGGTATGCCGTATTCTTCGGTGAAGACTTTTGCACCTGTGAGTGTACCGTTTCCTCCAATAGCGATACAGGCATCAATGTCGAATGCCTTTAAATTTTCAAATGCTTTTTTTCGCCCTTCCTTGGTCATGAAATCCTTAGAACGAGCTGTTTTTAGGATCGTACCACCTCTATGAATGATATTACCTACGTCTCTTTTCTCCAGCCTTTTTAAATCTCCTTCTACCATTCCTTGGTATCCTCTGTAAATGCCATACACGTGCAGATCGTGATGGGATGCTGTACGTACTACAGCCCTTATTGCTGCATTCATACCTGGTGCATCACCTCCTGAGGTGAACACTGCGATTCTTTTAATGGGTTCTGTCATGTTGATATTCATTATTCATGTGATATTGGGTAAGTGCATCAATAGGCTTAGTTATTATGTGACCTAGTCTGAAATCATGTGCTTGGAGCACTGATTCTAGCTCGTCCTTCCACAAAGCTGCAATTGACCCAACAAAATGAACTGGATTATTTGGCGAGAAACTATATTTCTTAATTTGATTTTTGACAAAAGATTCAAAAACGCTTTGGATCAAGTCCTGGATAAAAGGATCTGCTCTAAAGTTGTATGCAAATTTTGCAAAAGAAGCTAAATATGCATTTGGATTTGGTTGTTTATACACCTTGTCCAATACCTCGAGCCTTTCTCCAGGAATCAATTCAATGAACACTTTTTTTAATTCCTTTGGCATTCTACCATAAAAATAACTTTTTAAAAGTTCTTTTCCAATAGTTGCCCCGGAACCTTCATCTCCAAGAATAAAACCTAGGGAGGGAACATTCTGAGTAATCTTTTTTCCATCAAAACAACAAGAGTTTGATCCAGTGCCCAGAATACCAATAATTCCCGCTTCATTTCCACAGCAGGCAATAGCCGCTCCCATAAGATCACCTTGTACAACAATTCGACTTTTGGGGATTGCCTTTTGAAGAAGGTCTTTTATATACACTTGCTGCTTGGATGCACTGCAACCTGAACCATAAAAAAACAATTCATCTACATCAAGAAGCATTTGGTGTTCTTGAATTAGATTGGTAAGTGTCTCAGATATTTGCGCTGAAGATTGAATAAAGGGCTGTATACCTCTACTTTTAAAAGAATGTATAGTGTTGTCTTTAAGAATAATATTCCAATCTGCCTTCGTACCGCCACTATCAATGATTGCTTTCATAAGCAGGACTAATTTGTTTAAAAATCCATATCTCCACCTCGCATGTCAGATCTTCCTCGATTTCCTCTACTACTTCTTTTTTCTTGACGTAAAGAGTATCTGAACCCTGCTATCAATAATCTGCTTTGGCGCTTCCAAGTTCCACTTAATTCAAAAATATTTGTCTTCGAGGCGTAATATGACCATTGTCTAGTGTCAAATATGTCAGAAAGCCTCAAGGATATTACTCCTTTATCTTTTAGGATTTTCTTTTGAACGGATAGATCAATTGAATAAATGGCATCTGTGGTTCCCTGAACTCGGACCATAGGTGTTCTGTAAAAACCCGATAGCTGAATACCAAAGCCATTTTTAAAATTCATCATAGACATGATTCGGCCAGAACCCATATATCCTGTACTTGCTAGGGTAGCATCAATATTGCTTCCGTCTAATTTTGAGTAATAGAAGGAATAATTGGTGTTTATATTCCACCATTTGGCAGGCCTGAAGCTAATGATAAGTTCTAGGCCTGAATTTTGGCCTGTCGATAAATTAGCGAAAGTTGAAACCCGCACAGAGTCATTTTGAATTTCAGTAATCCGTTGGATAATCTGATCAGTTTCCTTATGGAATACTGAAGCTGCAATTGTTCCTTTCTTTTTGGAAACCTGATAACTTAATTCAAAGGAGTTGATGGTCTCTGGAAGTAAGTTTGGATTACCTGTTCTTAAGTTACTAGGATCGGAGAAGTCTGTAAAGGGATTTAAAGTTCGTGTTCTTGGCCGATTAATTCTTCTGCTATAGGTCGCCTGCACAGATTGGCTTTTGCCCAAGTCGTAGGAGAATGCTGCTGAGGGAAAAAGCATATGATAATCATTGCTATTCGATTCGTTATTATCAATAAGTTCAGCTAATGTGCTGGTGTATTCGTATCGAAGCCCCATTTGAAGAGAAATTGAATTTATTTCTTGATTCCAAATACCATAGGCTGCTCCAATTCTTTCTGTGTATACAAAATGATTACTGAGTTGATCATTTTCGGATTCTAATCCTGTAAGCAGATCTACATTGTTTAGTGTATAATCATTTCCAAAAACACGCTGGTTGAGTTTTAGTCCTGTTTCAACTTTCTTTAATTTTGACACGGGATAAACGAAATCCATCTGTGCCACTGTTGTCTCACTTTTTCTTTGTGTTCCACTGGATTGAAGAAGCCTGTACCAATAGGAATCATCGGCATAAAAGAAAGAATCTGATATGAAGCTATTATCATTATCTGCACGGTCACTGTGTCGAAGACTTATGTCTAAGCTTTGGTTTGGATTGTTATAGTTTTTATTGAAGTTGACATTAATTTCCTTAGTCGTTCCAGCTTCTGTTTCATCTTCAAATCGATTTGCATAGTGACTTTTATTTCCATTGCTGTCATAAAAGTCTGAAATTCTTGTCGCTGGATCAAGTTCGTCTGATATGCCAATAGTACCACTTACACTAACGGAAGTATTATTGTCTATGATGTATTCTATACCGGCATTAGCGTTATGATTGATGTCTTTAGGTGTACCACTGAAAATATAATATTGGCGGTACAAGCTATCTATGTTGTTTAAGAAAGTAGTTCTGTCTGTTATGCCTATTCTATAGGTTTCATTATATCTTCCAGAGTAGCCAGTTGTAAGGTTCCATCTTGAGATTTTTAAATTTGCTGATACGCTAGCATTTGCTCTTGGTCCTGTTCCACCAGATACATTACTTACAAGATTGAAGCCCTTTTTATTGAGTTTCTTTGTCGTGATATTAATAATACCTGCACTGCCTTCTGGGTCATATTTTGCAGAAGGATTTGTAATCACTTCAATATTTTTAATGGAGGATGCATCAATCTGAGCGAGCAAAGCTCTTCTATCTAGCCCTGCTAGTCCAGACTCTTTCCCATTAATTAAGATTCGAATATTTTGGCTCCCTCTTAAAGAGATGTTGTCATCTTGATCTACAGTAATGGAAGGTATGTTTCTTAGAAGTTCAGTTGCATCACCAGACATAGATGCTAAATTGTCTTCGACATTGAAGACCTTCTTTTCTAGGCCATATTGAACATATTCTCTTTGACCTTTTACCTCAAATTCGGTTAAATTTTCTGATGATTTGGTCATTTGGATTTGACCTAAGGAGAGTGTTTGGTCAACTTCAAAAGATTGAAGACTCTTTTCTTCGAATCCAAGGTAGTTGATTTTAAGCGTGTAAATACCTGCTTCTACATTGTTGAATTCAAAGCTGCCATCAGCCTTACTTAAATTTCCTTGAATGATGGATTCTTCTTCAGCCTGAATTAAACCGATGGTCGCAAACCCTATAGCAGTGTTTGATTCAGCGTCCCAGATTTTCCCTGAAATTGAAAATTGGGCGTTTAATGTAAAAACATAAAGACAGAATATTGAGATTAAAAGTAGTGGTTGCTTCATTCAATAAATTTTCTTTTGAACAATTAAACTTCAAAGAAGTTGCAATTAAATAAAAAAGGCAAGGTGTATCAATACCCTTGCCTTTTTTATTTCTTATTTAGAAGCTTTCTAAGCCGATAAGACCTTTATAATTACAACTAATAAAACACTTACAAGTAATCCTAGTGAAACTTTTCCAAGGTCGACTAGTACTTCTCTGAGCGTCTCTTTCTTTAATTTATGATCTGTTCGAATTCGAATTCCAAATTCCCTACCTGCCAAAAGACCTATAAATACCCAAGTTGTGCTCATTGGTAGATTACCAGTCCATGGGAATTGATAGTCCATTCCGAAGATTGCATCGTATTTGAAGATGTAAAGAATTATTGCATAAATCAAATCAACAAAGGTTGCTGAGCGTATATCTGAAGTATTTGTTTTCCGTCGAACAACTTCTTGAACATTACCTCCTCTTCTATAAAAAATAAGAGCTAAAAGTCCGAGTAATACCAATAGCGAAAGTATGAAGCTACCCACACTCATGTTTTGACCGCCTTGAAGGTAAACATATATGTTTGCAAGGTCTTGGGTCAACCATTGAAACCAAAGAAAACCAGTTGTCAGCCATTGCGCTGCAACCCAAAATTTATAATGATCCGCTTTTATTGGATTCTTTTTAAAACGTTTTTCAGTCAGTCCTGATATAGAAATATAAATAACAAATGCTGATGCGAAAGCAACGATATAGCCTAATAGAGACTTATTTATCATGCCACCCATCTTAGTACTTGAATCAAATATTGAGGCAAAAAGTGAGCCTAAATCATTAGGAACCTTATTCAAAGAAAATAGGGTGAGTATCATAAATGTTGTGCTCACGGGTATCCCTATCCTTGTTATAAATAAAAGTACAAAGGGTGGAATAAGATAGTACCACTTGTACAAGTCTGGGGTCAATTCAGGAATATATTTGTCTAAACGGCCATAATGGATGTCAGCATTAACATATCCATTTACTAGAGCAGCCGTCATGATTGTAGCAGCAAAAGCATACAATACATACCACTTGATCTTCTTCTCGTTGGACGTCAAGAATGTTCCTAGCGTTTGGATTACATCATTTCCTACTACTGAGAAGGCAGCAAGTATAAATCCGAACCACATTACAAAATTGCTTAATTCCATAGCACTTTTTAAAATTTGGCTTAAAGAACGGAAAGAAACTTAATGTTTAAGCTCTGCCAATGTTAAGTTATTGTTATTTCTTTTAAGTAGAAAATTAAATTGTGGCATTGTTTGTCCAAAGGAATTTTCTTTGAAGCCTAGGTAAATAATTAAGGAGGAGAAACTTATAGCTAGGTATCAAAGTATCAAGTTTTTTTTGAAAAAGTATGTCTAAGGAAAAAAAATAAAAGGATAATACTTGAGATTATCCTTTTTAACTTTCGTGTGCCAAATTTTGTATAAGTACAAAGCAAATTTCAATTTTTAGTGTAAAGTAGATCTTAAGTGGGCATTTTTTTATTGTTAATTTGGTTTTATATCTGAGAATCAGTCTTAAAGATCTGATTGGTTTAATTTTTTAATAAGATGAGTAATTTAAATTAAAACTTACTACCTTTGTATTCCGTAGCAATACTAGTGTTTCTTTAATTTAAAGGGTTCAATTCTATATTACTGACATGACCAAATATGTTTTTGTTACGGGCGGTGTAACTTCTTCCCTAGGTAAAGGTATTATTTCAGCTTCTCTTGCAAAACTTCTGCAATCTAGAGGACTTAATGTGACGATTCAAAAGTTCGATCCATACATAAATGTAGATCCTGGAACGCTTAATCCATATGAACATGGCGAATGCTATGTTACAGAGGATGGGGCAGAAACAGATCTAGATTTAGGACACTACGAACGATTTCTAAATAAAGCGACTTCTCAAGCTAACAATGTGACTACTGGTAGGATTTATCAGACGGTCATCAATAAAGAGCGCGCTGGTGCTTACCTTGGCAAGACTGTTCAGGTAATACCGCATATTACTGATGAGATCAAGCGTAGGATGCAAATCTTGGGTAATAATGGTGAATATGATCTGGTGATTACAGAGATTGGCGGTACCGTAGGTGATATCGAGTCTTTACCATATTTAGAAGCTGTTCGTCAAATTCGATGGGATTTAGGTACTGAGAATTGTATCGTCGTTCACCTAACCTTGATACCTTATTTAGATGCTGCCAAAGAACTAAAGACTAAGCCAACTCAGCACTCTGTCAAAGAACTTCAAAAGGCAGGTCTGCAAGCTGATGTTTTAGTATGTAGGACAGAACATGATCTAAATAAAGCTATAAAGCGCAAATTAGCTCTTTTCTGCAATGTTGATGTAAGTTCTGTAATAGAAGCTAAAGATGCATCCACCATCTACGAGGTGCCATTATTGATGCAAAAGGAAAAGTTGGATGAAGTTGTCATTAACAAACTTCGTCTTAGAGATATGCAGGAGCCAAATCTTAAAAAATGGAAGTCCTTTTTAAATAAGTTGAAGTCTCCAAAAGAAGAAGTTTCAATTGGGTTGATCGGAAAATACAATGAGTTGCCCGATGCTTATAAGTCTATTTATGAGGCTTTTATTCATGCAGGTGCAAAGAATTCTTGTAAGGTAAATGTTGTTCCGGTTCACTCAGAATCATTAGATAATGCAAAGAGTTTAAAGGATGCATTTGAGAATCTGAATGGTATTCTGGTTGCTCCTGGTTTTGGAGAGCGTGGTATACAGGGAAAGATAAATGCAATACAGTATGCTCGAGAGCATGGTTTTCCTTTTTTTGGTATTTGTTTGGGTATGCAATGTGCCGTCGTAGAGTTTGCGCGCAATGTTGCTAAATTAGATGCTGCATCACAAGAAGTTAAGGCAGATGTTGAGCATCCAGTGATTCACCTTATGGAAGACCAACAAGATGTGGTAGAGAAAGGGGGTACCATGCGATTAGGATCATATACTTGTACTTTAGAGAAAGATTCAAAAGCATATAAAGCGTACGGCAAGAAATCAATATCTGAAAGACATAGACATCGCTACGAGTTTAATAATGACTATTTAGAAGTGCTTGCCAAGAATGGGATGCGTGCTACTGGCGTGAATCCTGAAACTAATTTGGTAGAGATTGTAGAAATTACAGATCATCCTTGGTTTGTTGGAGTTCAGTTTCATCCAGAATTAAAAAGTACAGTCGAAGCTCCGCATAAGATTTTCGTTTCTTTTGTTAAAGCTGCACTCGAGCATAAGATTAATAAATAATTTTAGGTTAGTACAGGTATGAAAAAGACAAAGCTTTATATAGGTTTGGTTTTTAGTTTGGCACTCAGTCTTTATAGCTGTTACAGCTTCAAGGGTATTGCGATTGACCCAGAAGTAAGAACGTACTATGTGGATCAGTTTGTCGATAATTCAGGAGGAGGAGTACCTGTACTTGCCATAAATTTTACCGAAAAATTAAAGGACAAGATCAGAAATGAGTCTAGGCTAGTTTATTCAGAGGTTGATCCAGATATCACCTTTTCTGGTAGTATTATTCGTTTCGATCCAGTTACTTCATTGACAGGTGCCAATAATCAATTACATATTGGCGTAAAAGTTCTTTTAGAAAAGACAAAAGGGGAGGACCTAGAAGATCGGACTTTCAATGAGAGTTTTTTCTCTGAATTCCCACCTGATGTTAATTTTTTAGATGTTCGTGAAGATTTGATCGAAGAGATCACTGATCAGCTTGTGATTGATATTTTTAATAAAGCATTTACGAATTGGTAGGCTTATAATTTTTGAACCTCTTCAATTCGAATGAAGGTGAAGGAGTTATTTAGGCCATTAAAATCACTAATATATTCTTTGTTGAATAAGCAGCTGATAATCTGATTCTCCCGTTCTAAAAGGTTCAGACATTCTTGATAGTCTGGGATAGTAATATCATCACTCAAGGGTTCCACATATCCAACCGATTCTATTTGTTCAAATATTATATTCTCTTCAATACAGTTGTTTACTGGGTTTTCCGTGTAAGCTGTTACAGATATCTTGTAGCTTACCTGCGTACCTTTTAATATAAATTCGCTATCATTTGTTGGGGCAGGTTCTTTGCAAGATAAAAACTTGACAGTTCCTGCATCTAGTTCTGCATTGAATTCTGTTCCACAGAATAGATTCAAATCTGTGAAAATATCCTCCATTTGTTGCCTTTGGAGGTCTTCATCAGCTACAATACAATTATACGTACTTAAGATAAATAGGATTGAGAAGAAGATCGATCGATTCATTATAAATACTTAACGAATTAGTGAAACGTTTCCCTGGTAGATTCGTCTATCACCACCTATACATTCTACCTCGATGTAATATGCATAGGAGTCAGAATCTAAAATTTGGTTTTTGAATGTTCCATCCCAATATTTATCCCTGTTGTTGGTGTGAAAAACTCGTTCACCCCATCTATCATATATTGATATTGTTAGGGCCTCAATAAAATTACCTTCAACTTTAAAAGAGTCGTTGTCTCCATCGCCGTTTGGTGTAAATGTATTGGGAATAAATACATAGGGGAAGTCACATTTGGGATCTAATATTGTTATGGATATTTCAGCTGTTGCTGAACATCCCTTGCTGTCAGTTGCCAGTAGACTAATCGTAGTGTATTCTTCAGGTGAAAAGGTAAATATATATCCCTCTTGTAAATATACTAAATTGTCGTATATAAATTCGTAAGTATCTAAATTCGTTAAATTACTTTGTACAGATACCTCCGATCCGCTATAGACAGTATCCTGTCCACTTAGTAATTCTAAACCCAAAAGTGCATCACTACCTTCAATGTATACGGTCAAACTGTCTTTGCATCCCCAAATATCGGTGTATTCTAAATAGTAACTTGATGAGGTGGCAAATGGCATGCTTATTGTATCCTCTGAAATAGTATACGGAGCAGATTCACTTGACCATAAGGAGGTGTAATTATCAGGCGTATTAAATACATATTGAGTTATATCAGGATAGCAGGGGGTAAAGGTAGTATCAAAAGATTGTAGTATCTGGCTGGCTAACATCAAACTATCAATCACTGGGCATCCATTGGGATCTAGAGCTTCTAGAAATATTGTCGGTGAATTATTGTTTACTTCCAGTTGGATTTCCGGTGAGCCCCAAATAGTGGTATCTGTATTGTACCAATGCAGATCTGTGAAGATTATGGATGAATCAAGCATTATACTAAATATGTCTTCCGAACAATTAATATTTTCAAATCCAATATTGAGATTTGTTGATTCAAAAGGTAATACGAATACAGAATCATAAACCATGCAAGTAGATGAACCAATTTGTGTGCTTATCTCAGCAATAAATAATGTAGGTTCATCTATGCTGATCGTAATTGTATCCTCTAAGCTGCCATTAAAGTTGTTGTTAGATAACCAATTTACCGACTGTGTGTTGGAAGTTGGTATACCTATCGTGATAGATTCACCCTCACACAATTTAATGGTATCTGATTGGTTGATTTGTGTGGCTTGCCAATCTATAAAATCTTCGATGGATAGCACACAGCCATTATCATAAAAGAAAGTTGCAGCAATTGCAGTAGGTTCCTCTATAGTTAAATCTAAGTTTGATCCAGATATAATTTGGTTGTCAATTATCCAATTGATTGAATCTAAGGTATATTCAGAAGATTCAAAAATTGCATCAACTGTAATGTCAAGTGATGCTTCACAAGAAGAA
>Ga0206130_10004830_pt1 | contig 16364 bp, 10 predicted proteins | sample Helgoland_Spring_9_FD_148637 | JGI IMG/M metagenome (GOLD analysis project Ga0206130, IMG submission 148637) | Pelagic subsurface seawater microbial communities from Kabeltonne, Helgoland, North Sea - Helgoland_Spring_Bloom_20160512_1 | ecosystem: Environmental > Aquatic > Marine > Epipelagic ... | reverse complement strand
CTTTCAGGAGCAAAGTCGTAAATTGTATTTTGCCAACTTGCCCAAACATTGTGAAATTAATGTATTCACCTTAGCGGGAGATTTTTTAGACCAAATTATTCATCACGATGATTATAATGGAGATGACATCCGATGGAATCAGACTTTTGGAGCTGACAACCCTAATCAAAATGTGTTTAGTGGAGGTGAGCATGGGTGGAATCTACTTACAGAAAACACCCAGATTATAGCTAGAGGGTTATACATTTTTACAGTTAAAGACCTTGACACAGGAGATTTATATAAAGGAAAATTTGCAATTATTAAATAAATAACACAATGAAAAAACAACTTACAATTTTAATTATTGGTCTTTTAATGACCACTATGTCGTTTGCACAAACAGCATTATCCGTTAGGGACATTCAATATATTAGTCCAACGGATTTGGCTGATTGTAAGGACTTGAGTGCTTACGATGGACAAGAAGTAAAAACGGTCGGGATCGTTATGCACGACGGTAATTTAACGGAGTTAGCTTCGGGATCAGTTAACGGAGGTTATAGACCAGGGGTTCATATTCTAGATACTTCTTCTAGTGGTATGGGTGATTTTAGAGGAATTCAAATTCATGGAGTATATACTGATGGATCAGGTCAAAGTCAGCCAGTAAGCAAGCTAGACAATCTAGTTGCCGGAATGATTATTGAAGTTACAGGAACAGTGGGTAATTACCAAGGTGAAACTCAAGTTTTTCCTTCTGATAATTCTTCTGTAAATGTGATTGGTTCTGTTACCGCACCACAAGCTCAAGTAATTGATTTAGGAAATTTGAACGATAATTCGCGTACGAATAATTTTGTTACAGGTGAAGAATGGGAAGGGTCATTTGTTCAATTGGATAATGTTACTGTAGTTTCAGTTTCTATTTTTAGCGGCAACAGAGTTAGTTTTGATGTCTCAGATGATAATGGAAATCTAATTAATGTTTCAGATCGATTTTTAGTTCAGAAGCAACCAGGAAGAACATTGGTTAACCCATCAAGTCCTCAAACTGATGGAGAGTTTGTAGCTCCAATACCCGGGACAAAATACGAATCTTTGAGAGGTATTATTTTGCATTCAGAAAATGGATGTTCTGGAGGAACAGGAAGAGGATATGAATTAAATCCATTTGACAAAAGCCATTACAAAGTTGGAGACACTCCTCCAAGTATTACTGAAGTAAAACGAACACCATTAGTTCCTACAAGTTCTGATAATCTGACGATAAGTGCTAAAATAATTGATTTTAATGGTTCAGTAGTTAGTCAAAAACTATACTACACAGACGACCTCACTAGGGATAATACTAGTTTTACCGAAACTACATTTACTTTAAAAGCAGGTTCTTCTGATGAATACGAAGGGACAATTCCAGCGTTTGCTAATGGAACAATTGTTAAATATTATATTTCTGCAACAGATGACGATGGCAACAAAAGTTATGCGCCTTTTACTGCTAAAAACCAAGACGGTGCTACAGCTTTTTATACCGTTCGTGACGAAGGTTTAACCATTCGAGATTTACAGTATGTACTGGATCCTACATCCGATGCGAGTCCATACGAAGGGCAAACAGTAACTGTTAAAGGGTATGTTACAGCAAGTGCTAAACCATATGACCTGGAAGATGTGTACATCCAAGATAAAGATGCCAAGGAATGGGCAGGAATTCGATTATCTGGAAGTTCTGATTTGTTAGAATTATGGAGAACAGAAGAAGTCGAGGTTACTGGTGAAATTGTGGAATCATATGGATTTACTCAAATGTTGGTTAGCTCAGTTACTAAGACTGGTAATAAAGCTGAAATAGCTCCAGTAGAACTTCCGGTTAGTGATAGTGCTGGTCGAGTGAATAGAGGTATGGAAAAGTATGAAGGAATGCTTGTTAGAGTAGTTAATCAAGGGGGAAAGGTAAAAATAGCTAATCCACGATTAAATCCTTTTGGAGAATGGATGATTTCTAGCGATACTGGTGCAAGTTTTAATAACAGTACTAAAGTTCAAACTGGTGTTAAAAATGGGACTAATAATTCATCACTTTGGGTATCCGTAGTTTCTAACGATACGTTTGCTAATTTCGATGGAATAATGGAAGTTCCTGCAATTGAGGCAACTAAAGAAATGGATATGGACGCTTTAATCGGACTTGTATATTATGGATTTAGTCAATATTCGATTAAGCCTCGAAACAATGATGATATTGTTGGATTTAGTTTACCACTTGAAAGTACAAATTATGCTGGAGATACGGCTACGAATTCGATTATCAATATCGAAAATAATGGACTAACTTTTTATCCAAATCCATCTAGAAACGTATTAAATGTCAAAACTAATAATTCCAAAGGTGGGATATTATATGTAAAAAGTATTGCAGGGAAAGAGATAATTAAATCAACAATTCTTGATCAAGTAGAATTAAATGTAGAGTCCTTAATTCCAGGAATGTACATGTTAGAGTTTATCGATTCTAATGGGTTGAAAATGTCTGCTAAATTTATTAAAATTTGATAAATAGCTATCCTCAAATAATGAGTAGCAAGACCTATATTTTAGGTTTGGTCTTGCTACTTTTTGTCTTTTCTTGTAAGGAGGGTGAACTATTGCCTAATAGTGCTCCAGAAACAAAATTGTCAATTGATAGTATCAATCTGTCTGGAGAAAATCGATTGAATAGTACAGTTAGACTTTCTTGGTACGGAACGGATATCGATGGGTATATTGAATATTATGAGATTCGAATTGGGGATAACGACTGGGTTAGAACTCAAACACAGGATAGTATTTTTCTTTTTGATATAGAACCTGATCAAGATTCTACAGATATCGAATTTTATGTGCGAGCAATTGATAATGAAGGTTTTGAGGATTTATCGCCGGCATATTTAAAAATTCCACTTATAAATAGTATACCAGAGGTCACTTTTGACGAGGCCTCACTTCCGTTAGACACAACTAATCTTGTGATCACTTTTAGGTATGTAGCCTCAGACCCTGATGGTAATGAGACCTTAAAAAAAGGGTTTATTCGAGCGAATGAGGGAGAGTGGACAGAGATAGATCTTAATCAAAAATTAATATCCTTATTGCCCGCTAAACCAACTGAAGTTGGAATTGGGGATGCTAAAGTATATTATGGCATAGATGAGGAACCTGCTTTAACAATTGACGGATTTAATAATGGAGGGGATAATTTTATTCAACTGAAGGTTGAGGATATAGCTAATACATCAAGTCAAATTGATAGTACTGCCTCTATTTTTGTCCGAAGTCAAACTTCAGATTTACTTGTTATCGGCGGTCATAACGCCCAGATTGATAAAAAGTATCAAGATTTGGTTAATAACAATTATACTTCTGCTGATTTTATAAATTATGCATCTAATGGTGGGTTGAATCAACCTAAGTTTTGGAATCCAAATTTTAGGTTATTAACAGAGCAATATGATAAGGTCTTTTTTCACACAGACGAGGGGAATTTCAGTAATCCATTAACTGGAGAAGATGGTAAATTACTAGACTTTGCTGCCCCAATCATACAAGAATTGATAGATAATAATCAAAAGGTATTAATATCAACGGCATTTGCCACTGGCACTAGCTTAGATATCATTGGCGGGGTATTATCAATTGATAGTTTTACAGGAAGTAGAGGGCAAGCATTTTTTGTGAACGATAGTTTTGCAAAAAGTAGAATAATTGGATTTCCAGATTTACAACCAACTAATTTCTTATTGGCTGTAGACCCGTTTTACCACAGCCAAGAATCTGAAATACTTTATGAAGCACAACTCACTCCTAATGGGGGATGGTATGGTCCCAAAACAATTGCCATTCAGAGAAAATCAAGCGAGGGTAACGTCAATTTAGTTTTATTTACTGTAGAAATACATAAACTTGATAAACTTGCGTCTAATCAAAATCAATTAATTTCTAAACTATTCAATGAGACTTTTAATTGGTAGCATTCTGATTCTTTCATCCATATTTTCTCACGCTCAAACGGGAAATCTCAAAGGAAAACTAACCGATGAAATTAGTGGAGAAAACTTGGTTGGAGCATATGTTCGGGTTGTTGGTACATACGGTGCTGCAATTTCAGAGGCAGATGGAACCTTTATCATTAAAAACATTAAGCCTGGGAGGTATTCTGTAAATATTTCTTTTATTGGTTATCAGCAAAAGATATATAATGATATCGATATTAAAGCAGAGGTAAATACAATACTTAACATCAAAATGGTAGCACAAACCAATACTTTTGAGACGGTTAAGGTTGTAGGTAAGAAAAAAATTATTGAGTTGGATGATGCAAAAAGTACTATAACACTTAACAAAAAGGATATCAGCGAAATGAATGTTCGAGACGTTCAAGAAATTGTAGCTATGCAGGCTGGGGTTTCTAAATCTAGTGATGGTATTCAAATTAGAGGTGCACGAGTATATGAGACCTCATTTAATATTGATAATATAAGTGCTCAAGACCCATTGGCAGGAACAGGTTTTGGGGTAAAAGTATCGAGTGGGTCTATAGGTGAATTGCAACTGATTACTGGTGGTGCAGGAGCTGAACACGACGGTGGAACAGCAGGAGTTATAAGTACAACTATCAAGGAGGGTTCTGAGAAGTTTCAGGTCTCGGGTAGTTTTCAAAGAGATAATTTGGGTAATCCATCAAGTATGGGTTGGAATACAGATTTGGGAGAATTATCATTCGGAGGTAAGTTTAAAGTCAAAGGAAAAAAATTCTATTTTTTCAATAACGCAACTTACAACCTAAGTGATGACTATTTTGGACCAACTGCCAATCAAATTCACAGTTCTATTATTGGTGAAAATGATAGTCTTTGGGCACCGCGTCAATCAAACCAATTTACGCACACATTTAAAATAAGCCATGAGCTAAATTCTAAAACAAAAATTTCAATTACTAATCAGCATAGTTTAACGATAAATCAGAACACGCGAACTCTTCAGATTGTGGGTTTTGATGCAATTTTAAGACCAGGATTTCAATTTGAAAGAAGTTTAAATTTAGATAATGCAACTACGTATACGCATCATTCTAATTTAACAGCATTGAACCTAAGAAGGGCTATTAATGAGCAATTAGTTGCTACTATTTCTGTTGGTAGATTGTTTACCAACCTAAGAGCAGATGCTAATGGCCGGCCATTTAGGACATCTTCAGTAGATCAAGTTTTTGATGAGTACAGCATTGTCACAAACCCAGTGCAAGTATTTAATCCGGGGGGTGATATTCAGTATGTATTACCTGGGCCAGGATTTGTAAATAACGGAGGAATAAGTTCGTTGTGGCATGATCACTATGCTCAAGAATACACAATCAAAGCAAACGCTAAATATTATCCAACAAGTAAAATTCATCAAATTAACTTTGGGTGGGAACAAAAATTGAATCAATATCAGTGGGTTGATGTCACACGACCATGGGTAGGAGCACCAATTGTAATAAATGACAGTGTGAGTACACCCAGTATTAGTATTGGATCTAGTAACGATATTTGGAATGTAAGACCCAATAACGGGGGTATATTTTTTAGTGATAAAATAGACTACAAAGGAATTATTGCAAATCTGGGATTACGTTTTAATTATTGGGCACCCGGGAAATTTTCTGATGATGCGGTTTCTAATCCTGATGCTCCAGTTATTGATCAAGTTAGATCTGATTATGAAAAGAATACAATCAAAGTTTTCGGTTTAAGGTATAAGGCAAGGCTCTTACCAAAGGTCAATGTTTCATTCCCTGTGACCAGCAATAATGTGCTTTACTTCAACTACTCTCATAGTATGAGACTGCCTCATCCACGATTTTTATATGCCGGTCTGGACCCTGTCTATCAAGACAGAAGTTTTTTATCGTTTTTAGGAAATCCCGATTTAAACCCAGAGGTTAATATTTCTTATGAAATAGGGTTTAAATCTCAGATTGGGAAAAATTTAGGGTTAACTCTTGCAGCATACAATAACAATCGATTTGATTATATCGTGAGCAGAAAAGTAATTGTCAATGATCAGACTGGTCGTCCTGTTAGCAAGACAATGTATATTAACCAAGATTATGCCAAAGTTCAAGGGGCAGAAGTTAATGCCATATGGAGGGTAAATAATCAGTATAGATTGTTTGGAAATGTAGCGTATCAGCTTGCAAAAGGAAAGAGTAACAGTGCTCGAGAGAGTAGTTTGCAGATTGCTCAAAATGGTGAAGTTCCCCTGAGTACAGAAAATTATTTGGCATGGGATCGCCCATGGAATATTAATTTAGGGGTTGTTTTTACTCCAGATAGTAGTGCGAGTTTTTATGCCAATTGGATGAAGGATATACAAGTTTACATGAGTTCTTCTTATCAGAGTGGTTTTCGATATACACCTATGGTACTTGAAGGGTATAACGCTCTTGGTAGACCAGAATATGCAGTTGATTTAAATTCTTTTTTAGAGGAGAGAGCTACTCCGTGGGTTAATGCAGATATTAAATTTACTAAAACTTTTGCGGGTAAAAATAAAAAAGGGATAACCCTAAGTATTGAAATTAGAAACTTATTAGATAATAAAAGAGCTCAAATAATTAATCCTGTAACTGGTAGAGCATGGGAGCCCGGAGATGACGTACCCAATAATTGGAGAGACAATCGCTATTTAGGTCCGGAGGAGAGTGGTTTGCCACCAAATAATCCAGCTCGATATCAACCTCCGAGACAGGTTCTTTTTGGAATTTTATTCAAATTATGATGGACTATTTTGTTTTATTTTTTATAAATAAAATTGAATATTGTTAAACAAAACCCTAATATTTTAAGAATTCTATAAATATTTGTACATTGCGTACAAGTAATACCTTATGCATTCTCAATATCAGTCCATTTTTGAAACCTCTATTGACGGATTTTTCAATCCAGACATATCTGTAATATCCACTTTTACAGATCCAATGTAGATGTCAGCTTTAACTCGAATAGGGACCTTGTTTTCGTCTGCACTTACCCATATAGTCATATCATCTTCATCTTTAAATACGCGGTCTACAACTAGTTGTGGACGTAATTTGAAACATTTTATTTTCCCGAGGTCTGTTTTTATTGTCTCAATTCCTAAATACTTAAATTTTAGGTTGTAAATCTCTTGGTCAAGATAGATATTGATCGGAAATGATTTTCCCGGTTTTGTATTTGCAAAATCCATTGTCCTTGCATAAAATATACCGCTTACAATATCTTGCAGATATGCAGGCATAGCCATGTTTTTCTTTTTACCTATAAGTTTCTTTTTAGTATGGTTATAATAGACAAGGTCCTCATCTCTATAATTGTCTTCTCTAACATTTTTATAATACTTTAATGGGGCTAAGCTGGCACTATCCATATAAGTTTCGAAATGGTCCCTAACTTTATATGCCCAATCAAATGATCGATATGTTTTACCGTAGGCCTTAATATTATAGGTAGTTCTACCATTCACTTTTTTGGGTTTGTCGCCTACTTTAATATCAATAGATGCAGCGTTGATCCAACCGTAATGAACACGATATTTAAGATGCTCGCCAAATGTAAAAGCTTGATTGGAATGATTTCTGAGATTTTCATTAATCTGATGATTAATTTTGAAGCCGCTTCCTAATATAAAGACCGTTAAATAAGTAAAAAGTAATCTAATCATAATTGTAGTAGTGTAATCAAATATTATGCCTGTTAATTAATACTATTGAAAAACCACTGCAAAGTTGCTTATTTGTATCATTAAAACGCATATCTCAATGATTTTAAAGCAATCTTCATTTCTCTTATTCTTATCTTTCATGTTCAATAATGTTTACAGTCAATATGAAAATTCTTTTTTTGATAATGATAAATATGAGAAAGTAATTGACTCTTCGCATATTCAGTTTCATTTTGATAACATGAGTTATTTTAGAAATGCTGAGTACCTTTCTTTAGTAGATAAAGGGTCTTCATATGTGGGGTTTAACCTACTGCCATATATGCAATACTCTTTTAATGATAAGGCTCAAATTTATGGTGGATTTTTAGTTCGTTATGATTTTGGTAATCCAGAAATAAAGACGATTGAACCGTATTTTAAATTTACGTATGAGGATGTATTGAAACACAATGTCACTTTTGGAAATCTGGACGGAACCTTACAACACAAGATGATTGAACCAATGTATGACTACGAAAAGGTAATAACTGATCGTTTTGAACAAGGGGTTCAAATCACGAAACCTGGTGACCGATTAACTTATGATTTATGGATTGATTGGCATGATATGATTTATTATGATGATCCAAAGAATGAAACATTTGTGGCTGGGTACAATGTTTTCCTAAACCCAATAAATAACGAAAAACATAAATTGTCACTTAATGCCCAAGGAATCACTGTTCATAGTGCGGGAGAAATTGATAAAAATAGTTCGCCAAATGCGGTAGAGTATAATTTTGCAAATGGTCTGGAGTACAGTATTTATTTTAATAAAAACACATCTTTATACATGAGTGGTCATGTAATTTATTATGAGGATAGAAGTGACACAAAAGTCAATGGTTTTTATGATGGGGTTGGACATCTAGGAGTAATCAGATTGAATCATAAAGGGTATCAATTTGTAGCTAATTATTTTGATGGTTATCAATTCCAAGCTCCATGGGGCGAACAATTGTACCATTCATTAGGTAACAAAAATTGGCCAGTTTCTAATGATTACAGAAAAATGATTGGTTTACGTGTTGGATATGAAGTTGAAATTGGTAAAAATCTAGTTTTCCTGAACCGATTAGGGTTCAATTATAATGTTCACCCCAATAAAATAGATGTAACGATGGAAAACTATCTACGTTGGCATTTTGTCACACCAAAGAAAAAGGTAAAATTAATGTAATATACTAACCATTAGGGCAGTCACAGTTCTTGGCGGGGCCTTTGTATTTGTATCGTTTCTTTACCTTGCAACTATCCATTAATAGAATTAAACTTAGTGAAAGAAAAATAATGGTAATAATCTTTTTCATATTTAATATTACAAACATAAAGTGTTAGTTGGGTATGAGATAGTAAATTTGTTGAGAATTCATGAAAGAGGCATTAAAACTTATATTAAAAGGAGCTACTATGGGGGTTGCAGAGGTGATTCCGGGTGTTTCAGGTGGAACATTAGCTTTTATAACAGGGATTTATGAGCGACTGTTAAGTGCAATTAATTCTATTAATTTTAAGTTAATTAGCGTTTTCAAAAATGAGGGTTTAAAAGGAGTTTGGTCTCAAATAGACGGTAATTTTTTGTTAAAAATATTATTTGGGATGGCCATAGGATTTATAGTTGGACTTAAAATTATAGTAGATTTATTAGAGTCTCATCCGATACATATTTGGAGTTTTTTCTTTGGTTTAATTATCGCCTCTATTCCCTTGATTACAAAACAGGTCAAACGATGGAGACCTACAGAAATTCTAATTTTTATTTTTGGTTTTGGGCTTGTTTATTGGATTACTATTGCCAGTCCTTCAACTGGAAGTAATCATCTATCTATGGTTTTTTTATCGGGGATATTGGGTATTTCAGCACTCATGCTGCCTGGATTATCAGGAAGTTTTGTATTATTACTTCTAGGTATGTATACAATTATAATGCCCGCTATTAAAGATTTTATTTCAAACCCATTCGGTCCTGAACTTCAGATAGTTGTGGTTTTTGGGCTAGGTATGTTAATTGGACTATTTACGTTTTCAAGATTATTGGGTTATACTTTTGATAAGTATCCTAATCAGACACTAGCATTACTAGGTGGTTTTCTTGTTGGGTCGTTAAATAAAGTATGGCCTTGGCAACATGTTACATCCACCAGGATTAACAGTAAGGGAGAGCAAGTTGTAAAATTTAGTGAAAGTATTCTTCCTTCCACTTTTTCTGATTTGGAAGAAAATCCCTTGTATGGTACAGATCCTCACATTTTATCATGCGTCATACTTATGGCGGTTGCAGTAGTTCTTATTCTTAGTTTAGATAGATTTAGTTCCAAAAAATGAGGAATTTTGGTGTCATAGGAAAAAGCTTAAATTATTCTTTTTCTCCTCAATATTTTAAGGATAAATTTAATGCATTGTCCATCGATGATTGTTCCTATAAAGCCTTTGAACTATTTTCAATTGACCAAATTGAGGAATTAATTCGTAATAAAGATTTAGACGGATTTAACGTGACAATACCCTATAAACAGTCAATTATTAAGTATTTAGATGTGATGAGTCCCATTGCTTGTGAAATAAATTCGGTGAATACTGTTACGGTTAAAAATGGGTTGTTGTGTGGTGACAATACAGATTATGAGGGTTTCGAAAGTTCGCTCTTAAGGCATATTCAATCTCATCATAAGAAAGCATTGATTTTCGGAACGGGTGGCTCTAGCAGAACAATTTCATATGTCTTAAAGACGCTGGGTATTGAGTGCACTCGTGTATCTCAATCCAATGACAATTTATTGAATTATAATCAGTTGAATCCAAAAATAATCCAAAGCCATCAATTGCTCGTTAATACGACCCCATTGGGGACATTCCCAGAGGTAGATGATTGCGTAGACATACCATATTCATCAATTACGGATAATCATCTTTGCTATGATCTTGTATATAATCCGAAGGAGAGTTTATTTTTAGCTAACTCTAAATCGAATGGAGCAACTATTGTCAATGGACTTGAGATGTTAGCAATACAAGCGGATAAATCATGGGAGATATGGAATAGTTGAAATTTTAGTATCTTGCACCGTAATAATCATGAAAAAAATTAGTATAATCTTTTTTTTAGGTCTTTTAATACCAATTGTCCAAAGTTGTAAAAAACCACCTTTGCCTGTGATAGAGGAAAATCAAAATCCTACAGATACATCGGGTAATAGTGGGGGAAATAATGGGAATAATGGAGAGGATGTTAAAGTTAGTCCATTTGTAGGTGATTGGGATTATACCAAAATTGATCTAACAAACGGAACATTATCGTTCATGGCTCAAGAAGCAGGTACATTTACCGGGAAAGGTATAGACATTAATGGAAGTGTATCATTTAGCGAAAATCCAAATCGATATACTACAGATGTAAGTTTTACTGCTGATGTAGCGGTAGTTGCTGGTGGACAACAACAAAACCAAGAAATACCTGTAGATAGAGTACAGACTCAGGGGACATGGACAGAAAATAATGGTAAAATATCATTGGTAGATGATGACGGTACTAAAATTCAAGTTATTTCAAATACAAATACTCAAATTGTATTTTCAGGTAATTTTACTGAAAAAGTAGAATTCAACCAATTTGTCACATTAGACGCTAATTCTGATGTAATATTCACGATTGAAAAGTAGACCTTTTTTTATTGGTATAGTCTTTCGTAAATGGGGAGAATTGTGTCTAATTTGTACTTAAGTGAGTGCATTTTTGCAAGTGACTTGAATTGTGCTAAATTTTCTTCTTTTAAGATATGAAGTGCATCTTTAGCCATTTTAGTGGTATCCCCAACATCACTGGTAAATCCTGTCACACCGTCAATATTCACTTCTTTAAGACCTCCGGTATTGGTACTAATTACAGGCACTTCACAAGCCATTGCTTCTAAGGCTGCAAGCCCAAAACTTTCAGTTTCTGAAGGGATAATAAAAAGATCTGCAATACTCAATATTTCTTCAACAGCTTCTTGTTTACCCAAAAAAGTAATGTCTTTACACATGTCGCAGGACATGCATTCTTTTTCTAGCATATTCCGTTCAGGGCCATCTCCTATAAAAAGCATTTTTGCAGGAATTTCTTTTGCTATTTTCCGGAAAACCTCAAGAACATCGAACACTCGTTTAACTTTTCTGAAATTAGAAGTATGAATAATAACTTTTTCGTTATTAGGAGCGATCATTTTTTTGAAATGGTCTTTAGGTTGCTTATTAAATCTTTGAAAATCAATAAAATTAGGAACAACGTTGATTTCACCGTCATAATTAAAATACTTGTGAGTTTCATTCTTAAGACTATTTGAGACAGCGGTAACCACGTCACTTTCAAACAAAGAATGACTGACAACAGGCTCAAAGCTTTTATCTTTCCCAACAAGCGTTATATCTGTTCCGTGAAGTGTAGTAACTATTTTAATTTTTATACCCATTTTTTTGAGAATATTCTTCGCCATCGCTGCAGCCGCAGCATGAGGTATAGCGTAATGTACATGAAGTACATCTAAATTATGATTTTTCACAACATCAACAATTTTGCTTGTAAGAACAGTTTCGTAAGGAGGGAATTTAAAAAGGGGATAATTATTAAAGCGTACTTCATGAAAAAATATATTTTCATTAAATGTATCCAGTCTGACAGGCTGATTATATGATATAAAGTGTATGGTATGACCTTTTACCGCCAGTGCTTTTCCTAATTCTGTTGCAATAACCCCACTTCCTCCATAGGTGGGATAACATAGTATTCCAATATTCATTTTTAGCACTGCAAAGATGCATTAAATCTAACTAAATTTACTGCACTTTACTAGCGTATAGTCTAAAGTAAATTGGGACTTAGCCATTTTTTAGCATAATCGTAGGGTACGTTTTTGCGTTTTGCATATTCGACTAGTTGGTCATCACCTATTTTACCAACTGCAAAATATTTACTTTCAGGGTGTGAAAAATAAAATCCAGATACAGCTGCTGTTGGATACATTGCGAAGCTCTCGGTTAGACTAATGCCTGTTTTATTTTCAATATCAAGCAGATCCCATAGTTTTTGCTTTTCAGTATGATCCGGACATGCGGGGTATCCAGGAGCTGGTCGAATACCACTGTATTTCTCTCTAATGAGTAGTTCATTATTCAATGATTCATCAGATGAGTAACCCCACATTTTCTTTCTTACGTATTTATGCAAGTATTCTGCAAATGCCTCAGCAAGTCTGTCAGCAATAGCTTTTACAAGTATTGAATTATAATCATCATGATCTTTTTCGTATTGTTCGATAATAAGTTCGATCCCAATTCCAGTGGTTACTGCAAATGCTCCGATATAGTCTTTTTTACCTGTTTCTTTTGGTGCAACGTAGTCAGCTAATGATAGATTTGAGATATTATTTCCCATTTTTCTTTGTTGCCGTAAAAAATTAAATGTTACGTGTTCATCGGGTAGAGTAATGTCTCCGTTATCTTCATATGCTTCAAAAATCCCAACAATACCATTTGCTTTAAGCAATTTTTTGGAGATTAATTGATCAAGCATTAATTGTGCATCTTTAAATAATTTTTTTGCTTCTTCTCCTACATATACATCCTCAAAAATATTAGGGTATTTACCCTTCAGTTCCCAAGTTGAAAAGAATGGTGTCCAATCAATATATTCCTTAAGTACAGATAAATCAAAATCTTCAAGCAGTTCAACTCCGGTCTTTCTTGGTTTTGGTGGGGTATAGCTATCCCAATTTAGCGTCAATTTATTCGTTAAACATTCCTTGAAAGGCAGAATGTTTTTTTCAGATTGTCTGGCTGCATGTTGAATAGCCAGTTGACTATATTCTGACTTTATCTGTTCAGTAAAATTTTTATGTGTTTTTTCTCCGATAAGTTGACCTGCTACAGGAACGGATCGAGATGCATCTAATACATGGATTACTGGACCAGAATATTTTGGAGCGACTTTAACTGCAGTGTGCATTCGAGAAGTTGTTGCACCGCCAATAAGTATAGGTATTTTGAGCGATCTTCTTTCCATCTCACTGGCTATATTGACCATTTCCTCTAAACTAGGAGTTATTAGTCCGCTAAGCCCAATCACATCTACATTGTGCTCAATTGCAGCGTCTATAATGGTATTGGTTGGAACCATAACGCCTAAATCAATTATTTTATAATTATTACATGCCAATACGACTCCTACAATATTTTTACCAATATCGTGAACATCTCCTTTTACGGTTGCCAGTAGTATTTTACCTTGTGTGTTTCCTTCACTTTTCTCAGCCTCTAGGTAGGGTTGTAAATATGCTACTGATTTTTTCATAACACGAGCACTTTTAACAACCTGTGGTAAAAACATTTTTCCGCTCCCAAAGAGATCTCCAACCACACTCATACCAGCCATGAGAGGTCCTTCGATTACCTCTATAGGTTTGTTTAGTTGCTGTCTTACTTCTTCGGTATCATCTTCGATATATTCTGTAATTCCTTTTATTAGAGAGTGTTTTAATCGTTCATAAACATTTTCGTCTCTCCAACTTAAGTCTTGTACGATTTTTTTCCCATCACCCTTGACTACCTCTGCTAGGGCAATTAAGTTTTCGGTTGCGTCTTCATGTCTGTTTAGAAGAACATCTTCAACTGCTTCAAGAATATTTTTAGGGAGCTCTTCATATACTTCAATCATACCCGCGTTGACAATACCCATATCCAAACCAGCTTTGATCGCATGATATAAAAATGCCGAATGCATAGCTTCTCGAATAATGTTATTCCCTCTAAAACTAAACGATATATTACTTATTCCCCCACTAACTTTTGCAAAAGGTAAATTTTCTTTAATCCAACGTGTTGCCTCTATGAAATCAACCGCATAGTTATTATGTTCTTCAATTCCTGTGGCAACAGTTAAAATATTGGGATCAAATATGATGTCTTGAGGAGGAAATTGTACTTCATTGACAAGAATTTCATAGCTCCGTTTACAAATAGCAATACGTTTTTCTAATGTGTCAGCTTGTCCTTTTTCATCGAACGCCATGATAACAGTTGCTGCACCAAACCATTTAATTTTTTTAGCTCTTCTGATGAATTCCTTTTCTCCATCTTTAAGGCTTATAGAGTTAACAATCCCTTTGCCTTGTATTACTTTAAGACCAGCTTCTATTATATCCCATTTACTGGAATCAATCATAACAGGAACACGAGAAATATCAGGTTCTGCTGCAATAAGGTTCAAAAATTTTACCATTGCTGATTTTCCATCAAGCATTCCTTCGTCCATGTTCACATCGATGATTTGAGCTCCATTCTCGACTTGTTGACGTGCAACATCAACAGCTTCGTCATATTGGTCATTTAAAATTAGGCGAGCAAATTTTTTGGAACCTGTAATATTGGTTCGTTCACCAATATTCATAAAATTGATGTTCGGCGACTTAACCAATGGTTCGAGGCCACTTAAACGTAGGTAATTTTCTAATTGTCTTGTCATAATTATTAATGAGTGAGTACAACTAGGTTTATAGAACACTTATCTTCTCCCCAATGTGGGATAGGATGTAGCACCTTGATATTCGAATACTCAGGTTGCCAAGACGTCTATGGGCCTAATCCCTCAGTCTTTCTTAATAAGCACTGCAAATCAACGTAATTTATTTTAAATTGATCTATTAAATAAAAAAACCATTCGCAAAGGCGAATGGTTTTTTTAAGTGATATAAATTATTTATTAATTTCTAATTAGGTCTACAGAACCCTCAATTGGTCCTTTACCTTCATTTTTCTCACCAAACTTGAATGTATAGTTTATGATGTAGAAGTATGTTCCTTCCGGGCATTCTTCTCCTGTATTGTCAACTCTACCGTTCCAAGAGTTGTTAATATCAGTAGACTTGAATACAGACTCACCCCATCGATTAAAGATCTTGATTTCGTATTCATCAAGGCTTTCTCCTTCAATCACAAATTCAGTATTTTTATCATCAGTACTGTTTGGAGTGAAGACGTTGTATGGGACTAGTCGTCTTAGGAACGTATTAGATACGGTCTGACAAGTATCGTCTTCGCAACCCTCTGAACTTGTGGCAGTGAGACATACTTGGTACACACCTTTACGCTCATCCCAGTTGTAACAAGGATCTGTTTCTTCGCTTGTTCCATCTGGCTCAGGATCATTTTCTTCGAATGTCCATTTATAGCTGATAGCTCCAGTGGATGTATTCGTAAAGCAGAATTCTGGTCGAGCAGAGCTGTCGATATCGAAGCTAGCTTTAACATCAACTACTCTAACACGAATAGTGTCACGATCCCAACATCTGGGTAGTTCGTCATATTCAGGTGCTAAAATAACTTCATAAACACCAGGGTTTGGATAAGAGTAATTAACGGTTGTGTCCGGAACGTTTTCGTTAATCTCATCATCATTGTAACCCAAGAACCATTTCAATCGGATATATCGATCATCTAGAATACCTGTGAAAGTAATTGGGTCGTCTGGACAAACCACAGTATCTGATGCGGTAATCTCTACCTCTGGACGAGGATTTACAATGACTACTATTCGATGCTGAATTAAGAGGTCTGGATTTGTATCCGGGAAAATTCTAGAACAACGA
>Ga0206130_10004829_pt1 | contig 16365 bp, 14 predicted proteins | sample Helgoland_Spring_9_FD_148637 | JGI IMG/M metagenome (GOLD analysis project Ga0206130, IMG submission 148637) | Pelagic subsurface seawater microbial communities from Kabeltonne, Helgoland, North Sea - Helgoland_Spring_Bloom_20160512_1 | ecosystem: Environmental > Aquatic > Marine > Epipelagic ... | reverse complement strand
AAAAGGTGCTTGAAACGGGTTATTGCCATCATATTGAACGGCTTATGGTGTTGGGCAATTTCATGCTTTTGTGTCAATTTGATCCCGACGAAGTTTACCGTTGGTTTATGGAGTTATTTATCGACGCATACGATTGGGTAATGGTGCCTAATGTTTATGGAATGAGTCAATTTGCAGATGGCGGCACGTTCGCCACTAAGCCCTATATCAGCGGATCAAATTACTTGCGAAAAATGAGTAATTACCCCAAAGGAGACTGGGAAACAGTTTGGGATGGGTTGTTTTGGAATTTCATGGATCAAGAGCGCGATTTTTTCCTTTCCAATCCTCGCTTAAGTATGTTAGTTCGAAACTTTGACAAGCTAAGTCCTGATAAAAAAGAAGGGCATCTGCAAGCCGCTGCCAAGTTCTTAGCTAGTTTGGATAGTCAGCAAGGAGTTGGAGCATTATGAAGTAGCTCGCAATACGCGGTGAGTCGGTGATGCAAGCAAATGTCGACTATGCAACCGATCAGCTTTGGTTGCTTTTTCTTCTCATCCGCCCTTTGAATATTTGTAACGCATTATTGGGCGTTTAATTGATTTCTCTTTTGTTTATACAACTGCAAATATCCTCTCTTTGTTTTTGCATCAAGGTATGAGCGATTTACCAACGCTTCTACTTTATCTTGATAGGCTAAGAAAGGTGCCACTAATTTTACGGATCTTTTATCATTTATCTCCAACCGTTTTGCCAATTCTAAAAAGTCATCGTTTCCTGGATGACCTGATTTTTTCATTGCTGCACTTGCAAAATCATCTTTAAACAAACCTCCGTCTAAAGCGAAATCAGAGTCGTCGACGTGCAACTGCGTGTTCACCAAGTCGTACGCTGGAGCAAATTGATAATCTCCTTCAGGGGTTTCGATGAGTGAAAAGTTCTTTAGATGGGCATCTCCGTTCGAAAACAAGTAATTAAACACCACTAATTTGAATAGCTTTTCTCGCTCTATGGCATAAGCCGGTACGTATTGTTTGACCAGTTCGGCCAGCGCTTCATAGCTCAGTCCGTATTTAAAGTCCGAACCAGCAGTTTCTGCCGATCGCCCCGATAAGGAAGCAAAATCTTCTTTCCCCCATTTACTTCCATCCGGCTTTACATCAAATCTTTTGGTGATATATGCCGGGGTTGGTTGGTTTGGTTGGTTTCCATCTTTAAAAAATATCAGTGCATTCTCTGCTGTGGGTATGCCGTACACTTGCCGTGCTATTTGCATGGTAAGGTGTTCGTTTGCAGGTAATTGCCTCGCGTTTCTTACATCTCTGGGTATGGGTTTTAGGATAAAGGTGCCTTGCTCGTTTTCTTTGGTTAAACGGAGTTTGTTTTTATCCAACAATAAGGACAGTTTTTCTTGAACGCCTGATATGGATATGCGTTTTCTGTTTTCGACAAATTGTTCTGCAGTAGCTTCATCTAGTGCGGGAGGCGCATAAGGTAATATTGGACTTACCTTTTTTCCATAAAATACACGATTGAGCGCCGTTTTGCTGTAGCCCATTTCTTTGTTTTCGGCTAAGGTGCCTGGGCAATAGGTAAACTTCATTTCACTCATGCTCTTTCAGTATTGGGTTTTACAGTTACTGCCCCTACTGTGTCTACCCCTGCAGTAGCGAGTAATAATCCGAAGTAGTCTTTTTCATCTATTTTGAGCTGGCGAGCTTGCAATTGTCGGTTTACGCCTTCAGAGAGTAAGTTGAAAAAGAAGGGAAACAACACATCGGATTGGTAAACCTGTTGTGTTTTAGGTAAAGTAAGGCTAACGGCAGGTTTAGTACTGTCGTTAAACCATTCATTAAAATAGCGAAAAGTATAGGAAGACTTACTGTTTTGAGTAAGCTCCCCTGCTGCTTCATTGTTTCGATATACCGTTGCTTTGCGCATATCTTCAACTTATAAAAAATCGCTGTCAGTTTGAGTGATTCGCCTTAGCGAATTGTATCGAAAACAAAGTGATTTTTTCTTAACATTCTATTTACTTCCTTTTACCACCAGTTGTACTTCTAAACCCAATACATCAGCTAGTTTACTTACCGTTTCTAAGGTAGGGTTTCCCTTACCCCGTTCCAATTCTTTAAGCGTTCGTAGACCAACTTCAGCCAAATCGGCCAATTGCTCTTGAGTAACGTTTAAAGTTTCTCTCCGCTCTTTTATTTTATTTACGATGTGTGTATGGTGCATTATATTGCTCTTTTCTTTTCAAAAGTAGTCTTATTTATTTAAAATACAATGATTAGTGCCGTTTAATACACTTATTGGCGGTTTTTAGATGGTTGAATAGAATAAAAACAGGTAAAGTGCTGTTTATAGCCCTTTTGCGCTGAGCGTTTTCAGCAACTCATAATACGGTGTGATCCGGTGATGTATGAAGCTATCGACCAGCTAGCCGTATTAAAAAGATAAATAAGTGGTTTAAACAAACTATTTAAGCTTATGTAACCTATGTAACATCCCAGCGCAATTAAGGAGCTTACATTTGTCATTCAGTATTCTGAACAGACAATGATATCTACAGCAAAACGGTATAATTCAGGAATACACTTCCTTCTAAAACACAAGCTTACCCTTTTGGGGGTAGTTATAGGAAGTATTGCTGGCTATGCTTATTACTACTTTGTGGGTTGTGCTAGTGGAACCTGCGCTATTACTTCAGATCCAATGAACAGTACCTTATACGGGGCGCTGATGGGTGGTGTGTTGCTGAGCAATTTTAAAAACGAAAAATGAAAAACTTAAAACAACGTGTATTGACTAATTGGACTTTTTCAAGGTTCTTGTATGTTGGATTAGGATCGGCATTTATTATCAATTCAATAATGACTGAACAATGGTTCGGAGTAGTATTCGGTGCTTATTTTGCTGCTATGGGTCTTTTTGCTTTTGGCTGTGCTTCTGGTAATTGCTACGTAGATACGAGTTCCAAAACGTCTGAAAACCAAGTACAGACCGATGTTTTAAATGTGGAGTTTGAAGAAGTAAAACCAAAGTAATTAGCAAGGCATACAGCTGTATTTAGAACTTAACTACACTCCTACTCAGAACCAGTTCATCCTTTTGATAAACTTGGATTATATAACTACCAGATTCAAAGCTTTTTATATCAACTTTAATTTCATCACCTTGTAGTTGGATATTCGGATTATGGGTTGCGCCCAATGCATCAATCAGAACGATTCGGGTTTCGTTAGACCCTTTTAGACCAATAGTAACTTCGTTATGAGCCGGATTTGGAAACAAGCGCACCGATGTTGATTCAGCAGTCTCATCAACTGGTAAGGTCTCATCAATTCCAAAAGCGACTTCTTCTGAATGCACCTTTTTCCCGGTAAACATGTGTAAGTAGTTAATTTTTAAAGTGCGCTGCGTATTTCCTAACGGAGATAATAATACCCCGTAACGTTCGCCTTGACTCATATACAAGCTATCTACAACCGTTTTGTTGGGCAAAATGCGTCCATCTGAGGTAATTAACGTTGCAGTAACGCCTTCAGGAAATTCAATTAAGTTTTCGAAGTAGCCCACATTAGAAAGTCGAATAAGAACATTTTCATCTGAACGCGCTACTAAGGTGTCGATTTGCTGCTGACTTTGGCCATTTACGAAGAAATAGTCCGGCTCGTATTTAGGAAGACTAAATATGGCATGTACAGAGTCTCCTGTTGAATGTCTGGGTTTATTATCGAACCAAGACTTATCAGCCTCAGACATTAACAAGTTAAAGTCTCTTCCATAGGTATATCCGGGGGCTACCTCCCTGTCTTTTGGTTCCACTATAATACTGCCATACATTCCAAACTGAACATGCAACACGCTTGCTACATGACAGTGATACAAATAGTTTCCTGGGTATTCGGCAACAAACTCGTAAGCCTTAGTTTCTTTATGTTCAATTACAAAACTCGTTGAGGGTACACCATCATTGGCTTGATTTACATCCAAACCATGTAAGTGTATGGTATGAGGAGCGCCTTGTGATTGGTTGCGAACATCCAAGCGAACACGTTGCCCTTGCTTTACTCTCAACAATGGACCTGGAATTGTTGGCACTGCAACACCAATCGTAAATCCATAATTTTTTATGGTTTGACCATCGTGTAAATTATGTTTTCCAGTAGTCCACATCCAAATATTAAATGTAGTGTCTACTTGCCCATAGCTATTGGCTATCAGAAATAGAGTAAGAAATAAAGCGGCAATTCTTTTCATTACTTAATATCTAAAACCATGAATATTCCGTTTGGATATTTTCCTCCTCCAGAAACAGCAATTAAGTTGTGATCGTGGACAGGGTACATTCCTGGTTTATCTGGAACCAACAATAAAAGTAGACCGTCACCCGGCGCAACAGGAAACGTGTCTTTCGAGCTGCCTTTCTGCACCCGATTTGAGTTTACTTCCTGCGCTGTGCAATGGTATCCATGAAAATGAATGGAATGCATAGCTCTACCAGTATTCGCAATCATTATCAAAATCGACTCCCCTACGCTACCCTTAACATTGGAAATTGCATCTCCAACCAATTGATCCTTTCCTTGCCCATTTACCGTAAAATAATCGGGATAATAATCGGACCAATCAACTGTGTTTCCAGCATCTAATTGAAGCACTTTTTTGAATTCGAATTCTTTGAGATTCCAATAAAACTTGGCTTTTCCAGCATCTTTTTTGTCAAAAACAACCAACATGCCCGAAGCTCCCCAACTGTCAATTTGATTGCCTGATTTTCCTGCTGAATAAATAAACACTCCAGCCTTCTGACCAACAACAGTAATCTGTTCAGTTGCACCTCCTGCAATGCTTCTACTGATAGAAAAATCTGCTAAAATAAACTGCTGAGCAGTACTGGAATTATTCAGAACTGACAGTGATAAGGTATCTCCCACCTCAAGTATTAGACGTTCGTTTGACTGACTAAAAACCGTATCAGCATTAAACGCATAATACGGAACCAGTATTGAATCTACCGTTAACAACTGCCCTTTATTAAGGACAATTGTTTGACTAACTAGATTTGCAAAACTTACTTGAGTTAATTGCAGGATTAGAACAAGAACTCCTAACTGTTTTATGAACTTCATCCTCTTTATTAAGGAATAATTACTGCTTAATAATGCGTTTTTGAATAGTGTTGCCTGTTCCAGTATTCACTTCTAACACATACATTCCTACAGGAAGGTCACTACTGTCAATTTCAACTAAATCAGTTGTTTCAGTAACCACTGATTCTTTTACATTTCTACCATAAACATCAACAAGTTTCCAAGAATAAGAAATGCTTTTTAATTCAATATTAATTCGATCTAAAGCTGGATTAGGATAAACATTTAAACGATCCGCAATTTGTGTGTCAGCAATTGCGTCAGGTTCTTGTTTAGGCGCTTTGTCAGTAGAACTAGCATGCATAATAAAATTGGCGGTATCTCTCCTTGATGGGTTTGAGATATCGTAATACTCAATTTTTAAATTGCAATCTTTTGGAGTTGTTCCAGCACTTACAGCCAAGCCAGTCATATAAACCTCTTCATTAGGTTTTATGGTATCACAAGTGCCTCCTGAAGGAATATTACTTAGGCATTCAGGATAAAAACAAAATAGTATTTCCCAATTAGCAGTATCAAGCGTGTTTTCAATCACGTTCCACACAATTACCATTTTATTGTTGGTATTGTTTTGTAAGTACATTGAATGATCATAATATCCATTTACATACAAGCTATCTTCAAAAAGAGAATCTGAGAGTGTATAGGATTGTGAATGTGCTTTTAACCCAATCATTAGTATGGTCATAAGCAATACGTTTTGTATAAGTCTTTTCATGTTGTTTTTTTTAAGAAGTAAGATAAAACTTAGACGTTTTTCAATGTTTATCTTATTATTTGAAATAAAGTAGTTTACAAAGGTAAAATTACCATTTTTTCTCTTGTGAATTATATTATCTATCAGCTTTCATTTACTACACTGCTTTTCTTCCCTCCTAATGCACAGTTTCACCTTATTAGGAATAGTGATTTGAAGTATTGCTGGCTAAGTTTATTACTAGTTTTTGGGCTATGCTAGAGGAACACGTTCTATTACTTCAGTCCATTTGAATAGCACTTTATACTCAGTGATAATGGGAGACTTAATAAATCAAACTCTTTTCTATGCTGTAAATTTAATTTAGCATTTAACGACTTTATCAAACATTATATGCATCTAACTTTTCCAAATATTTCAGGATTTGTAAAGCACAATAAATTGATTTGAGTACCAGGCTTAATTCCCGTCAAAGTTCAGTAACACATGAAACTAATGAAGTTTTTTTAATTGAAGTAGTCAAAAAACAAATACATCAAGTAGAGTTTAAAATAGCTTACATCTTAACACCATTACTTAATCCTACTTACCATCTTGGTATACTAGAACTACCAATCTTAATTTCTCATTCATTTATCCCTGAATTTTAAGGCTCCGTTTATTACTCTCTGCTAAAATTAAGGTTGCTTTAAGATTACAGACCCATTAATTACCAATAGCCGTAGCCTGTTCATTTACAATTACTTCTGATAAACAGGCTATTGTGCACCTAGCATAGAGTCCTTTTGTTTGTCCTGTTCAATTAATTATTAATTAAAATTTAGAAATCATGAAACACTTTAAAAACTTTACTCTACTAATTTTAACGTTAACAATAAGCGGTCTATCCTATGGTCAATGGACCGACATTTCTCCAACCGGTGGCAATGGCAGTGAAATTATTTATGACCTATACTTTTCCAGTGATAATAATGGTATTGCCGTTGGTCATAACCCAGGAACTTATGAAGGCCTTGTTTATACCACCAACGATGGAGGAACAACGTGGTCTAGAAAGTCTTATCCTGGAACTGGATGGTTTAGTATTCACTTTACTGATGTTAATAATGGGCTTATCCTAGGCAGAATGTCAGATGGTGGATTTTCAATGTCCACACAAATTCTTAGAACAAAAGATGCTGGTGCAACATGGGAATTAAGTGCAGGGCAGGAAAATGGAATCAGGGAAGTTTCATTTGTCAATGATAAAGTTGGCTATTCAATAGGAGGCGGTCCAAATCAAGGTGATGCAGGAGTTCAAAAAACTACAGATGGTGGTAAAACGTGGACAAGCACTTGGAGTATTTATGGCTGGTTTTTAAGCTCTATTCATTTTGTAGATGAGAATGTTGGTTTTATAGCCGGTAGTTCATTTACAAGTGGGTATTCTTCAGTGTTGGCAAAGACAACTGATGGTGGTAAAACATTTACTGAGGTAACCTACGCAAATGAAAAAAGTGCTTCAGGTTTGTCTTTTATAAGTAGTGAGGTGGGTTATGTTTTAGACCGTACTTCTACTTCTTCAACTAAGCTCTCAAAGACTGTTGATCAAGGAGAGTCTTGGAGCAAAGTTGCTGATATGGACAAGGACATGCACCTTCTTCAATTTAATGGAGATAATGATGCTTTTGCGGCAGGATTAAATGGAAAAGCTTTTAAGTCTAATGATGCAGGCTTAACTTGGACAGCTATGCCTGCTACAGGATACTCTAAAACTATTCGAAACACTAAAATGTTTGGTAAGTACATCTACGTAATGGGGCAAAACCCTTTTATCGGTAAAATGGAACATGGAAGTACTACTTTAGACTACCTTGAAGCAGATCCTAACGCAATTCAGCAATCTGAATTTAATACTTCAACAGTGAAGTTGTTTCCAAATCCTGTAAGTGGAGCTGGCGTAATAACCATTCAAGGGGCCGTTGCTAATGACGCTGAATTTACATTAATAAATAGTTTAGGAAAAGTGGTTTACTCCACTGATATTAGTAATAATGAAGTGAATTTAAATAGCGTTGCCTTAACTACTGGCGTCTATTTTTATCAAATAAATTCTTCCTTAGAACATACAGCAGGTAAGTTGATTATAGAACAATAGTCTGGAATTTTCGACAAAAAAGAACCTTGTTAGTGAATATCACTTTCAAGGCTTTTTTTTGCCTCAATTTTCACCTTTCCACCACCAACCTTAATTGAACCTTAATTTGCTTGAAATTATACAACGACTATACTCATTGAATTGAGGAACCATTGCCCTTCCTTTTTACACCGCAATTAACTTACTCTCTACTTTTTATGCATAAATTGATTTTTTTTGCATTGAATGAAAAGGCAATATCTCATACTTACTCTAATTCTCACCTTGGTTACTTTGGGAATTGTTCTTTGGCAAATTGAGGTTGCTAGTAACATCCAACTTCGAAAAATAAATGAAGTGAAATTGGCCTATTCACAAATCACAGACGCCATTGAAGAAAACGCAACCTGCTACAATCTTTATAGAGAATTCTATATGGAAGAAGGAAGTAGCCTTTATTTAGTAAGTGTTGATCAGTCTGGCAAAGCAGATAGTATAAGAGATTTTTTAGGCGTTCTGGGTGAAAATACAAGAGCATTCGAAAACCCAGGAATTGACTTTAAAGGCCCAACAAAGGTCGATCTCGATCTCCGAATTGAGTTTTTAAGTGGTAACTCAGAAAATCCCAGCAATTTCCAACAATGGGTCGATAGCAGCGTCTTGAATTATATCATTGATTCAACATCACGTATATCACTTGGAGATTCACAAAGACTAATTACATTAATTGAAGAGCCGCTAGTATCTCATGGCATATATGGCTGGGCGATATACAACTCAACTGGGCGCGAATTAATTAGGCGTGGTGATATTACCAACCAAAAGGATACCTTGGAATTATTCAAACAACGAGCTACAACTTTTGGTAACCCATTTGAACTCATTATTTCGGTAAAGCAGCCCAATGTCGTTTCTCTATTGATTGATAGATGGGAAACGTGGGCAGCCCTTTTATTTGTAGTGCTTATAGGCTTGGTGCTCTATTTAAATCAAAACCGAATCCTACAGCGTGAAGTTCATATGGATGAACAACGGCGATATCTCAACTATATAAGCCATGAATTCAATACACAGATCACTAAAATAAATATGGCTGTAGAAGGATTGACGCTATCTGAAGTAGAAGATCAAGACACTTACATCCCTATTATTAATAAGGGAAGTAAACAACTTGCCAATCACGTGAAACAGCTTCTTAGTGTCGCCAAAAGCTCAACTTATGATGGCGTTAAAATGTCCATTTCCAAGTTTTCGATCAACAATTTAATCCAACAAATAGTTGTGGATACAGCACCAGAAAGAATGGAGTTTAATGCTGAATGTGATATAGAATTGTTCTTGAATGAAAACCTGGTAAAAATGGCATTGACCAACTTAATTGAAAATGCGGTTAAATATGGCGGCCAAGAAATAAAAATTGACCTCTCCTTGCTCAAGAACTCGGTACAGGTATCTATCTGGGACAATGGAAAAGGCGTGGATTCCCAGCAAATAAAACTACTTACAAAGCCTTGGTTTAGAGCCAACAGAAAAACTGTTGAAGGATTTGGGTTGGGGTTGAATCATGTGCAGCAAATTGCTAAAAAACTGAAGGGTTCATTAACGCTAGAGAATACCAAAACTCCAGATGGATTTTTGGCCACTATACAACTTCCAATTGCTAAGAGATGAGTTTGGATGTCACAATACTATTGGTAGAAGACGAAGTAGACATTAGAAATATGCTTCGAAAATTTCTCTTACAAAAGGGTTATCATGTTATAGCGGCCATGAATAAAGAAGAAGCCCTGCTATGGATCAATAAAAAGAAATTTGACTTCTATATTTTCGATATCATGCTGCCTCAAGAAGATGGCTATGATTTAGCCATTGAAGTTCGAAAACAACAAAAAATTGCTCCCATTTTGTTTCTAACCGCGTTGCACGACATTGACCACAAAATCAAAGCGTTTAATACCAAAGCAGACGATTATCTTACAAAACCTTTTGAGTTTAGGGAATTAACTGCAAGAATAGAGGCGCTTTTACGAAGAGCAAACAGCCTGAATGTAGGAACTAGTAATGTACTAAAAGTAGAAGGCATTCAATTAGATTTAACCACATACGAAATGACTATTGATGATGAGCCATTTCCTTTAAAACCAGTTACAGGTAAGGTCATGAAAATTTTAATGGACTATTCCAATAAAGTAGTTCCTAAATACATGATTTTAGAATCCGTATGGAGCGAAAATTCGAAAAGAACTAATGCTAATTTGGACGTACAGCTTCATTATTTAAGAAATATTCTATCCACAACAACAAAATATTCACTCGAAACCATTCGAGGAATCGGTATGCGCTTAGTAATTAAGCAGTAAGCTAAAACCTGACTCATAAACCGGGGAAAATAGGTTCATTATGTTGCTTCAACTATACAAGAGCGGACTCATATTAATTTCTATGTTCATTCGTTGAAAATTAACAAAGGCCCAACTTGTACCTAGATAAATAAATCAAAGCTTAAAATCTTGTATTGGATTTGGAAACAAACGCAAACTATTTTCTTCTCAAAAGCGTCTACTGGTAAGGTTTGGTCAATTCCAAAACACACTTTTTCGGAGTGAATTTGCTTTCCTGTAAACATATGCAAGTAATTGACTTTAATTGCGCGTGGACTATTTCAAGGTTCTTTTATGTTGGATTGGGTCTTATCCTTTTGGTTGTGCTTCTGGAAATTGCTACGTCCCCCCTTCTTCTAATTCAGCTCAAAATAGTGAGCATACAAATGATGTAACTGTTGAATTTGAACAGGTGAAAGGATAGTAAATATCCTTTAATTTACCTGTTTAGCTCATTCAATCGTACTCTTTTCTATGCTGTAAATTGTAAATCTATATTAGCATTTAACAGCATTATCAACCATTATACCCTTTAACCGCTCCGTTAATCCTTTTCCTTTACATTATGATTTGATTAGGCATTTTATTTGCTGGCTTTAAAGCATTATGAAACACCTATTTCTCTCACTTTTTATTCTAACCGTTTCGTTAGTATGTCTGGCTCAAACTCCAGTTTGCACTCCAACAGGATATCGCCTCATCGATGACGATGGAGATTTTTTGGATAAGGCTCCTAGAACCTATATCGACAATACTCATCCAAAGTACTTCTTATCTTATCATGATGGCAGTTTTTCATATATCAATGCTTACGGAAAAAGCATGTTCCCAGTAGACTTTAGCATAGCCTACCCATTTTATGGAGATTTTGCTCTCGCTCAACGCAACGGTAAATTCTTTCATTTATCCTCAGAAGGATTATTCATAGATACTTTGAAGCACCCTTTAAAACCCATGGTTTATGATAAAAGTATTTTAATCTCATTAGAAAAGAAAAAGATATGGCATTCTTCAGGGGAACTCTTGAGCACTTTCGAAGACAGTTTAATAATTGGCGAACACAGCGGCCTATTTTTATGGAATCGTGAAGATCAAACTGCAGAGCAGTTCACCACAAGCTATGGTAGATCAAAATTGAATAAAATAAAAAAATATAAAAACGTCACAAAAGTGGATTATACCCAGCAAGGGTATGTGATTATTGTTCAGGAAAAAGGAAAAGACGAATTGTTTTCTGTAATTGATAAAAATGGTCAAGCCATTTTAGCAAATCAACCGGACATTAATTATTACAAAACCCTTCGAGTGATTCAAGGCAACTATGTCTTTGTTTCTGAGAAAGGTTCTCCTATACGTATTCAAAACCCTTGGGAGCTCAATATGTGGTGGCCTATGCAGTACCTCAAGTCCGACCGCAACAGGATTAACAACGGTAGTTTGTGTTTGTCGAATAGAAAAGAACTCTCTAGATTCGGAGTTCTTTTAGGAACTGAGAAGTTCGTGAGCTGTGATAATGGAGTTATTCAAGGCAATTATTTGTTCGATCGAGTTTTACCTACCAACAGCCGTTCAGTTAAATATCCAGTTAAAATGAAGCAGCAATGGTATCTGTACCAACCCAATAAAGAGCTTTTGGAACCCTTACCCTACAAGGAGATTCACCCTATGGGTATTAAAAACGAGGTAATGTTGGTTTCTGACACTATAGGCGATAACCCAACAAAAAAATGGGCAGTATATAGTTTTAAAACCGATAAGAAAACAAATGAGGAGTTTGAGCTAAAGCGTCAAAGTTTGGAGTTATTTAAATTGCACCAAGACTTAATTACCGATCCATGGTTTAATGATGTTATGAAGTTAAGTTTTAACGACCGCGCTTGCTACTTTTCTGAACGAGGCGAGCTTATCTTTACAGAAGAGGAAAATGCACCAACCTTTGAACTTAAAGACTTTTACACCTGTACTTTACGAGTTAATGCTAGGGTTTTTAAAGACATTCCTAAAGGCTTGAAATCCAGTAAAAGAAGCTTTGAAGTACAAATCAATAAAAACAACGGTTTAACGGTTACGGTAATCAACAACACAAAGGAAGAATTGCCAATTGAGTTTCAGGATGGTTTGTTTCAAATGAGCTTGCAGTTTGAGACCAAACCAGGAAAATGGAAAACAGTAGCAGGACCTCCCGCTACATTTTGCGGAAACTCTTATTTCAACGGAAAATTCCCTGCAAAAAAAATGGTAGAACAGCGCCTTACGTTGCCACCGGGGTCTTCTTATGTGAATGTGCGAATGGCCTTAGAAATGCAAGGAAAGGAACAAGTGTATTCCAATGTAATTCGGTACGGACTACCTTCAGGTTATTTACAGGGTTACTACCCTCCTTATGGAGTACCTAGTAAGGTACTTTTACCCCTATACAATAAAAAGCTATAGTGTTTTAAATTCCTAGCCTAACTATAACTACTTTTTCCTCCCCCATACCATTAGTGTATTCCAATGCTTTTGATTTCCACGAGCATCCAATACTTCTGTATGAGTAATATTATCTTCAAATTGAATTTGCTCAATTCCAAGTTCTTTTAACTGTTGAATAAGAATTATCGACTTTCCGTATTTCCAGTTTTTGGCAGCCTGAAAGTTGAGCGGACTAGTCAATATAAAAAGGCCTTTGGGTTTTAAACAAGAAATCATTTGCTCTAAAGCTAAAAGAACGTCTTCCACCCTGTCTATTAAAAAGGTATTTATAACAGCATCAAAAGAAGATGGCTTAAAAGGCAATGCACAGGCATTTGCTTGCATTAAATGCACATTTTTCCGTTCTATACCTTCTAGTCGAAATGGCTGAAAACCAGAGCTCGAAATGTCTATTTGGATTTCCTTTTTAGTTGATAAAATTTCTTTTGCCCTGCGCAGCATATTAAGTGAATAATCAACACCAATAAATTGAGCGTTTTCATTATGCATTGAGGCATCGTACAAGGTTCTGCCTACTCCACAGCCTAAATCTAAGACTAATGAAGCATCATTTATTTCTAACTGATGTTGCAATACAGCATTGATTCTACTGTAAATACTTTGTGTATTGTTCTGAAACGATAATTCACCATAAGCCAGGTAAGTATAAAAATCGATGTTATCAGCAATGCTTTCATATTTATCTGCTGCTATTTCCGCATCGGATTTTGTAGCAAAGCAAAGTATCTCATCAATTACGGTTGAATTATTTTCTACCTCAGATTTTATTATTTCATGAATTTGAAACATGCCTTGATACCTCTTTTGGGGTTTATTTGATTTTGTAATTATTAAAGCGTAAAAGTATTCAAGGAAACAGTATTGCTAATCTTAGTTTTATCACAATGAGACATCTGATTTAAAAATTAAATACCTATGTATCAATTATCACCATGGATGAAAAATGATTACTTCACCTTTGTAAGCATAAAATTACAATCATGACTAAAATTATATCCGTACTTGCAATTTCATTTTTTATTCAAATAGGCCTAATGGCTCAGCCCGCTCCTATAGGTATTGAGTTAGAGTCTATTTCTATTCCTAACATTGGGGGTGTACAAGCATATTCCTTTGGGCAGCACAACGGTAAATGGCTAATTGTTGGAGGTAGGTTGGATGGACTGCACCGTAGGCAACCTTTTGCAGCATTTAATGTAAGTGGAAACAACAATCAACTGATTGTAATTGATCCTGTTGCTAAACAAAAATGGACTGCATCCTTAAGTAGTTTACCTACAGCAATTCAAGAACAATTGAGCTCGACGAATATGAACTTCTTTCAAGACGGTGATTACTTGTATTGTGTTGGAGGATATGGATACAGCGCCACATTGAATGACCATACTACGTTCGCAAATATTACTGCAATAAAAGTTTCGGATGTAATTGATGCTGTGGTCAATGGCACAGGATTCACTAACTATTTTAGACAATTAACCGACACTAAACTGCAGGTTACTGGCGGAAAGCTTAAAAAGATTAACGATACCTACTACCTTTTAGGTGGTCAAAAGTTTTTAGGACGCTATAATCCTATGGGCCCAACTCACGGCCCTGGTTTTATACAAGAATATACTGATGAAATACGCAAGTTTACTATTACAGATGACGGTACTACTTTATCAATAAATCACCTGCCCGCACACACCGATGCTGCAAACTTGCACCGAAGAGATTACAATGCCGAAGCTCAAATAATGCCTAATGGAACAGAAGGTATCACTATGTTTTCTGGTGTATTTCAACCTAATGTAGATCTTCCATTTTTGAATTGCGTAAATGTTGATAGCACCAATTTCACTGTTAACAACACCTTTCAACAGTACTACAACCACTACCATTGTGCAGCTATTCCACTTTACTCTGCAACTAACAATGAAATGCATACCCTATTTTTTGGTGGAATAGCACAGTATTATGATAGCTCTGGGGTATTGGTTCAAGATAATGATGTTCCTTTTGTAAAAACAATTGCAAGAGTTACCCGTGATGCAAACGGAAAAATGTCGGAGTACAAACTTCCTATTGAAATGCCCTCCCTTTTAGGAGCTGGCTCTGAGTTTATTGTAAATGAAAGCCTGCCCGTTTTTCCAAATAATGTTTTGAAGCTGGATGAAATAAGTGATGAACGTACTTTACTAGGATATATATATGGTGGCATCAGTTCTACTGCGGCCAATATTTTCTTTACAAATAATGGAAATCAAAGTAGCGCTAGTAGCGAAATTTTTGCTGTGTATTTGACCAATTATCTTGAAAGTGTTGATCAATTGAATACGCAAAGTGCAGGTTCTTTGGACGTAAGAGTATTTCCTAACCCTTCAAAAAAACACTTTACAATTGAATTTAAATTAAATACAACTGACAATGTAAAGATCTCTATTACAGATATTAGCGGTCGTGTAGTTGAAGAAGAACTTTTGAAAAATCAGCCAGCAGGACATAACAGTTTTTTCAAAAAAATCAGATCCTTTGATAAGAGCGGCGTCTATTTCATAACAGTAGAAAGTTCTACTGAAAAAGCGGTACAGAAGATTATTGTTGAGTAAGGCAGTATTCCTGCTTCCTACTCTCCCGCAGCAAAAAACTCATAGAAATATGGAATAGTTTCAATTCCTTTTAAGTAATTGAATACTCCGTAATGCTCGTTTGGTGAATGAATAGCATCGCTATCTAAACCAAAGCCCATGAGTATTGATTTAGACTTTAACTCTTGCTCAAACAGTGCTACAATTGGAATACTACCACCTGATCTTACCGGAATAGGCTTTTTTCCAAAGGTAGTTTCGTAAGCTTTACTTGCTGCCTGGTATGCAGGGTTATCGGTATGCGTAACATAACCATGCCCACCGTGATGTGCAATTACTTTAACCTTAACGCTATTAGGTGCAATGGCTTTAAAATGCTTTTCAAATAATTCTGAAATTTCATCAGGAGTTTGATTAGGCACTAGACGCATTGAGATTTTAGCATATGCCTTGCTAGCGATAACCGTTTTAGCACCTTCGCCAGTATACCCGCCCCAAATTCCATTTACATCTAACGTTGGTCGAATCGAGTTCCGTTCCATTGTTGAGTAACCCGTTTCTCCGTGTACATCGTTAATGTCTAATGCGTCTTTATATGCGTCTAAACTGAACGGTGCTTTTGCCATTTCCGCTCTTTCTTCCGAGCTAAGGTCTTCCACTTTGTCATAAAAGCCCGGTATCGTTATTCTATTGTCTTCATCCTGTAAAGAAGCAATCATTTTCGTTAGAATGTTGATAGGGTTAGCCACTGCTCCACCATAAAGCCCTGAGTGTAAATCACGATTTGGCCCTGTAACTTCAACTTCCATGTATGCTAAACCTCTAAGTCCAGTAGTAATAGAAGGAATATCGTTAGCCAACATACCCGTATCTGAAATCAAGATGACATCGTTGGCCAATTTTTCGTGATTGCGTTTTACATACCATTCCAAGTTTTTAGAACCCACCTCTTCTTCGCCTTCAATCATGAACTTTACGTTACAAGGCAAGG
>Ga0206130_10004821_pt1 | contig 16385 bp, 11 predicted proteins | sample Helgoland_Spring_9_FD_148637 | JGI IMG/M metagenome (GOLD analysis project Ga0206130, IMG submission 148637) | Pelagic subsurface seawater microbial communities from Kabeltonne, Helgoland, North Sea - Helgoland_Spring_Bloom_20160512_1 | ecosystem: Environmental > Aquatic > Marine > Epipelagic ... | reverse complement strand
GATTCTAAACGAATACGCCAAGTTGCATACCACGAAAGGTTTCGAAGAGAACTGTCACCTATCCTCTGCACAACACATTCGACAGCGTCCATACTTTGTAGGACCTGTTCACATGGATGAGATTGTTGCACAGGGTCAGGGCCACGAAGGTTTTCCAGACGAACTTGTTGGTTACAACTTTAAACTTTCCGATAAAGCACACCAGATGTTTGAGAAGGACGCAGACCCTCTCTTCAAAAGAGACATGACTCTTCATTTACGTGAACTAAACGACAAGATGATGAACTTCTTGTCTGTTAAGCACAATGCACTTGCAGCAGTATATCCACCACAAGGATTTATCTCATGGCACAATAATGCAAATGCTCCAGGCTACAACCTAATCTTCTCATACTCAGAAGATGGTTCAGGTTACTTTGAGTACATCCACCCAGAGACTAAAGAAGTTATTCGTTGTCAAGACAAGCCAGGTGAATGGACTTGTAAGGCAGCATACTTTGGTCACTACGGTGAATCAGACAAAGTAATGTATCATGCTGCGTCTACAGACGATTGGCGTGTCACGGTTTCATATGTATTTGATTACTCAGAAGCATCTGAAGGTTTCCGTGCAATGGTCCTTGCAGATATTGAATCTGAAGACTAAAATAACATTTTCTTCAAACCTTAAACTGTTATAAATAGAGTTAGACGTTTTTTAAACAGTTTAAGGTTTTGATGAATATGGCAACTTACGAAGATTTTATAATAGACCAAGGTTCGGACTTCGCTCTCCAAGTGGAGTTGGTGAATCCAGACGAATCTACAAAAGACCTTTCTGGTTACAGCGTCTCCGCCAAGATGAAGAAAAACTTCAATAGTCAGTCACAAGACACTATTGAATTCACGGCAATTGTAGCAGACCCAGCCTCAAGTGGTGTAGTAACCATTTCTTTAACTAATACTCAAACAGATACCCTGTCTGCTCGTGGTAGATATGTCTATGACATAGAAATAAGCTTCATAGATGGTTCTGGTAATACTATAGTAGAAAGAGTACTAGAAGGTAAGATTAAAGTCAATCCTTCGGTAACAAGGTAAACACCATGCCTATAAGGAAGGTTTCAACCTCTAGTGGACCGGACGATACCTTAGTCAGCAAGATTAAAGTAGGTACTGGTACAACCAAGGTACGCAGAGTAATCGTCGGAAGGCCTATCTCTAGCGTCACTCAAGGTCTTAATACAGGAATCAAGACATTTGATGGTCTTGGTGATATTCCTGCTATTGATGAACTAAAACTTGGTGAGTTTGGTATAAATACTCATGACGGTAAGGTTTATATCAAAAGAGAGTATGATGGAGGAATCCAGACAATCGTAGAGATTGGAACTGGTACAGGAGAGAACCTTTCTGCCACGACTACATTCAATTCATACATATATACTTCCGACGGGACATTAGATGATATTACTGGGGCAGATGATGCTGGTAATGTATTGCAGTATGACCCAAACCCAAACAGTCCTTCAAGAATTCAAGTATATCTCAACGGTGTCCTACTCCATCAAGGAATAGACTACGTTGCAGACACAGGAGAGAATATCTCCTTAACGCACGTTGTAGGTGATGAGCAAGTTATTCAAGTTGCCGCCTATAACTCTACCGGAGTTTCTCTTGGTAATGACCTTATCCTAGATGACCACTTTTCATTTACGGTAGGCACCAACGAAGAAACTCGATTTTATCATAATGGCGTCGACTCTATTATTAAACATATGGGGTTTACTGATAGTAAACTTAAACTCCAATATCTGAATGATGATAGACTAGTGCTAGATGATACCGGAGTCCAACTTCTTGGGCCCTATACATTAAATGGCGAAACCATTCCAACCAGAACTGAAATAAATCAAATTAACGCAAGACTTGATTCATTAGATAGCGACATACAAGAAATAAAGACATTATTATCATAATTGTCAGTATTTAATTGGTCAGTAAAAATTATTTCAGTTATAAATAAATGGGTATATTAACCATCCTTAGTATTTCACAAATATGATCAATAATAAGTCCTTTAACAGAGTTCTTGCAGAGAGCCTATTTAATCTTGCTAAACAAAAGCAAGATGAAGTCTCTGCAACGCCTGGCCAAGAAACTGCATTATTCGATTATATCGAAGGTACCTCTTCATCAACCAATGACCGTACAGTGATTCCTGAAGCACAATCGATCACTGCTGTGGGAGACACTGCACTATTCACTTTAAATGGTTCGCCATCACGTGATGATTTGATTGATGTGTGGGTAAACGATGTTCTTCAGCATCCTGAAGAAATCTATGAAACCATCGATAATACTATACAATTCTTTGAAATCCCTCCAGCCGGAACGGACATCTATATCAAATTTCGTTAGTATATTATTAAACGTTTAATTATATTCAAAACCTCAATAAAATAACCTCAATCTAGGAGATAACCTAATGGCATTTAGGCAGATTAAATCCCCAGCTCTAGCGGACAAGGCGGTAATCAATACCAAACTTGACGAAAGCGCGGTACAGGGACAATCAACCCTTACAGGCATGTTGAATCCAGCGGATTGTTTTACTCTTCTTTATGATGTCAATTCAGACTCATTAAAGAAGATTGGAGCAGACGCGTTCTTCGCATCGTTCAGTACAGACGATTTGCAAGAAGGTAGCAATCAATACTTCACGCCTGAAAGAGCAAAAACTGCTGTTGCATCTGATATCGCAAGTGCGGTAGCGGTCGAAACTAACCGTGCAACAGTAGCAGAATCACTACTACAATCTAACATTGACGCAGAAGCATCAACTCGTTCACAAGCAGATGTTGTACTACAATCTAACATTGACGCAGAAGCAACTCGAGCAACTTCTCGTGAAAATGCAATCGAAGTTGCATATCAGTCCGCTGACTCAGTATTATCTGGTCGTATTGACTTACTACTAAACAACACTGATTCAGATGCATTGGATTCATTTGCAGAAATCATTGCAGCGTTTGAAGATGCAGATGACGCATTATCTGCTTCAATCATCGCGAACTCATCAGCAATCACTGCTGAAGTTACTCGTGCAACTAACAAAGAAACAGAAATCAACGACCGTGTTAGTGTTGAAATTTCTCGTGCACAATCTGCGGAATCAGCACTTGCTGTACAAATCGGTACTGAAACAACTCGTGCAACTCAAGCAGAAGCAGCACTTTCTGCTCGAATCTCTACTGAAGAAAGTCTATCGACTTCTCTACAGAATCAGATTACTGCTGAAGTTTCTCGTGCACAAGGTGCTGAAAATGCAAACGCATCTGCTATTTCGGGTGAAATTACTCGTGCTACTGGCGCAGAAGCTGCTAACGCACAGAACATCACAGACGAAATCCTTGCTCGTGCTGTTGCAGATACACAAGTCCGTGCCGACCTAGGTGCAGACATTGTTACTGCTGAAGCAGCTGCTAAGGCACACGCTGAAGCACAAGACGCACTAATGATTGGTGATGCAACTGTCGACGGTACTGTATCTAATACTGTTACTGACCGCATCGCAACTGCAAAAGCAGAAGCAATCATCGAAGCAAGCAACTCAGTTGCAATCGAGAATGCTGCTCGTATCGCTGAAGATTCAGACATCAATGCTCGTATCGACCAAGAACTTGTCGACCGTGCTGCTGGTGATACTACTCTACAGGGTAATATCGATACAGAAGAAGCTGCTCGTATTGCTGGTGACGCAAACCTACAATCACAAGTTGATTTCATCACTTCAAACACTGACCAAGCTGCTCTAGACTCACTAACAGAAATCGTATCTGCATTCCAAGACGCAGACAGCGACCTATCTGCTCTAGTATCGTCTAACACTACTGCAATCTCAACTGAGAAGCTACGTGCAGAGACAGCAGAAGGTGTTCTACAAACTAACATCAACACTGAAGCATCAACTCGTGCATCTGCTGACACTGGTCTACAGTCACAGATTGACCAAATCAATGTTGACATTCAAGTCGAGAAAGATGACGTTCTTGCTGAAGCAAAAGCATACACTGACTCAGAAGCAGACGCACACCAGGCAGTGGCAATTGCACACGCTGATGCACAAGACGCTGCTCTAATCGGTGACGCATCCGTTGACGGTACTGCGGGTAACACTGTTACTTCACGTATTGCAACTGCTAAGCAACAAGCTGTTCAGTATGCTACAGACTACACAGACGCAGAAACTACTCGTGCAACTAACGCAGAAAACGCAATCTCTCTACGTACTACTGTACTAGAAGGTGAGATGGACGCGGTTCAGACTCTTTCTTCACAGAACGAGACCGACCTACGTGCAGAAGAAGTTGCTCGTGCATCTGGTGACTCTGGTCTACAAGCACAAGTTGACGCATTGAATGCAAACACTACAATCGATGTTGACGACCTACAAGCACAAATCACAGCAGAAGTTACTCGCGCATCTGGCGTCGAAGCAACTAACGCTGCGGCAGTTGTTGGTGAGAAGAATCGTGCAGAAGCGGTCGAACAGGGTCTACGTGCAGACGTAAACACTAACATCTCTAACATCTCTTCTAACCTAGGTGCAATCAACACAGAACGTACTCGTGCACTAGCGGCAGAAGGTGCTCTAAGCACTCGTTTAGATTTAGTTGAAGACGACTTTAACGCGGTTGACTCAGACCTACAAGCACAGATTCTTGCAGAAACTGCACGTGCTGGTGGTGTTGAAGCTGGTCTACAGACTTCAATCGACGGTGTTCAAGCACAAGTTACTGGTAACGATTCAGACATTCTTGCTCTACAGAGTCTAGTAGGTAGCGATGTTGATGACCTACAAACACAGTTGGATGCGGAAATTGTCCGTGCATCAGCTGCTGAAGTAGTTAACGCTAACGCAATCTCTGCTGAACAGACTCGTGCCGAAGGTATCGAAGCTGGTCTACGCACAGATGTTGATTCTAACCAGTCACAAATCACTTCAAATGATTCAGACATTCTTGCACTACAAGTATTGCAAGCAACTGACCATGCAGACAATCAAGCACAAATCACTGCTGAAGTTCAACGCGCACAAGCTGCTGAAGTAGTAAACGAAAACGCGATTATTGCAGAACGCAACCGTGCATTGGGTATTGAAGGCGGTCTACGTACTGACGTTGACAGTGTTCAGGCACAAGTCACTTCAAACGATTCTGACATCCTTGCACTACAAAATCTACAAGCAGGTGACGTTACAGACCTACAAGCACAATTGGATGCGGAAGTTGTTCGTGCCACTGGTGTTGAAGGTGGACTACGCACAGACGTTGACACAGTAACAGGTCGAGTCGATGCAATCATCGGTACTTCTCCAGAGACTCTAGACACACTACAAGAAATTGTTGGTGCGTTCGAAGATGCTGATAGTGACCTACAACAAGTCATCGTTAACAACTCTGGTCGATTGAGTACTGCTGAATCTGACATCGATGCACTAGAAGTACGCGCTACTGACCTAGAGTCACGTGCAACTTCACTAGAAGGTCGTGCAACTACAACTGAAGCAAAAGATGTTGAACAAGACGGTCGACTAAACTCTGTCGAAAGTCGTGCTACTTCACTAGAATCAAAAGTTGGTGATACACTACTAGCAACTGTAGCAGTAACTACTACAGACGCAATCAACGAACTACACGGTCAAGCAGACCAAAACACTGCACGTGTTGTTGTTCTAGAATCAGAAATGGATACAGTAGAAGGACGTGCTACTTCACTAGAAGGTCGCGCAACTTCACTTGAGACTGAACAAGGTCTACAAGGTGGTCGTCTAACTACTAACGAATCTGAAATCGACGCACTACAAGCGAAGCAAGGTTCTGCAACTCTACAGACAGTCGCTACTGACATCTCTGCTGCGATTAACGAACTACACGCAGAAATTGATTCAGAAGCTTCTGACCTAGGTTCACTAGAAGCACGTGTAACTACAGAAGAAGCGAATGTTGACACTCTACAGTCTGAAATGGACGCAGTAGAAGGTCGTGCAACTTCACTAGAATCGCGTGTAACTACAGAAGAAGGTCATGTTGACACTCTACAGACTCAAATGGGTGTTGCCTCACTTCTAACAGTTGCTACAGACGTAACTGGTGCTGTAAACGAACTACACAGTCAAGCAGACTCTAACACAGGTCGTGTCGTAACTCTAGAAGTTGAGATGGACGCTGTCGAAGGTCGTGCAACTTCACTAGAAACACGTGCAGATGCTCTAGAAACTGAACAGGCACTACAAGGTGGTCGTCTAACAGTTAACGAAGCAGACATTGACGCTCTAGAAACTAAGTTGGGTACTGGTAACTTCCACACAACTGCACAGTCAATCACTGGCGCAGTCAACGAAGTACACGGTGAACTAGACGTAGTTGAAGGTCGTATGACTGCTGCTGAACTACGCGCTGACGCAGATAGTGACGCACTAGTACAAGAAATTGCAGACCGCATTGCCGGTGACCTTGCAATCCGTGCTGACCTAGGTTCTGACCGTTCTACTGACCAAGCAGACTACATTGCTCGTGACGCAGTCGTTCTTGCCTCTGCACAGTCTTACGCAGAAGCAGAAGCAGATGATGCTGAAGTCGCTGCTAAGTTGTACGCAGATGGTATCGTTGCAAACGAAGCCGCTGTACGTGAAGCTGCTGACGACGTTCTAGATGGTAAGATTGCTACTGAAGCAACTGCTCGTGCAAATGCTGATAACGCTCTTGATTCTCGTACTACTGTACTAGAGACAGAGATGTCTGCAACTCAACTTGCTGCTGGTCTTGCTACAGACGGTACTTACGTACAACCAACAACTACTAACTACCTTGACGCATCTACATCTCTATCAGATGCAGACAAGAAGTTAGACGCTGCAATCAAAGCCGTTGATAACACACGCAACTCTGGTATCAACAACCTACAATCACAACTCGACGCCGAAGTTGTTCGTGCTACTGCTGCAGAAGGTGTACTAACATCTAACCTTGCAACAGAAGTTACTCGTGCAACAGACGCTGAAACTGCTCTAGGTGTACTAATCACCACCAATGCAACTGCTATCTCTGACGAGTCAAGCCGTGCACAAGGTGCTGAAGGTTCACTACAGACTCAAATCGACTTCATCACATCGAACACTGATTCTGCCGCTCTAGATTCATTGACAGAAATCGTTGCTGCTTTCCAAAGCGCAGACGGTTCTCTTGCTGGTCTAGTTGCTCAGAACCAGACGGATATCGCAACTAACGCCTCAGGTCTTGCTCAGGAAATCTCTGACAGAATCGCTGGTGACAATGCGGTCCGTGGTGAGTTCGCTGCTGCTGACGCCGCACTACAAACACAGATTGACGGACGTGTCCAGAAGTCTGGAGATTCAATGACTGGTGACCTAGCAATGGGCGGAAACAAAGTTTCCGGTGTTGCATCTGGCACTGACGCTGCTGACGCAGTAAACAAAGGTCAATTGGATGCGGGTCTTGCTGCACAGCACATCTCACAGTTCTCTACAGACGACCTAGTAGAAGGTACTAAGAAGTTCTTCAGCGATGCACTTGCTCGCGCTTCAGTATCCCTAACAGACGTTGCTGGTGAAGGTAAAGCATCTTACAGTTCTTCAACTGGCGTAATCTCAATCGACACTGCAAAGACCATGTTGGAACTTGCAGACGTTGCTGATACAGGTTACGATGGTAAGAACGGTTATGTACTACGTGTAAATAACACTCTAGACGGAATGTCTCTACAAGATCCAACTCAGTTGGCATTCAACAACGCACAACGTCAGACAATGTCTGGTGACGGTGCACAGTCTACATTCGCTCTGAACTTCTACACGCAAGACCAGAACGCGATTGTATTCGTTGGTGGTGTTATTCAAGACCCATCGGTTCACTACTCTATCGATGCTGCTGCACAGACTATTACATTCAACGCTGCAATCCCAGTTGGTACTCAGGCGGTAATCATCGCTCAGTCTACTAACTCAGTTGGTGTACTAGATCCTAAGTCTGTCGGTCTTGAGACTCTTGCTGATAACATCAAGGTCTTCGAGCAAGGTAACGACGTTATTGCTGGAACTTCTGCTACAGTAGTTTCTGCATTCAACAAGTCACAGTATCGTTCAGCTAAGTATGTCGTAACGACAGAATTGAACGGTGAGTTCGAGACTCGTGAGTGTCTAGTTATACACAATGGAACAGACGCGTTCATTACTGAATACGGTATCCTATACACTGGTTCTGCTCTATTAGGGGACACAGATGTACAGGTGAACGGTTCAAGTATTGAATTAACTTACACGGCAGTAGACGCTGGTGCAGTAGTATCTGTATCTGCGACATACGTCGACGCATAATAACATCGGGGGTGGTATCATGCCACCCCCACTTCTCTAATACACTCTAAAAGGCATAAACTAATGAGTACTAACAAAAAATTTAGAATTCAGAACGGAGCTGACATAGTTGGGGAACTATCAATCAACGACGTTACTGTTATTGGCGCAGACGGCAAGGTTGTCGCAGGTGCCATCCAAGATGCGGTAGCAAGTTTAACTGCTGCTGACATTGCGGACCTACAGTCGCAGGTTTCTGCGATTCTAGGTACGTCTCCAGAAACTTTGGATACCCTACAAGAAATCGTTGCTGCATTTGAAGGCGCAGACAGCACACTAACAGGTTCTGTTGCTCAGAACTCATCTGACATCGCAACAATCAACAATACTTTGACAAATGGTGTTGCGACACCGTCTGACGTTGCTGCATTGACTGCGGCAGTTGCTGCTGAGGAAACTCGTGCAACGGCTGCAGAGGGTGTTAACGCTGCGGCAATTGCTGCATCTAACTCTCGTACTGCTGGTATCAGCACATCTTCAGGTTCAACTGACATTCAGATGACTGCTGAAGTTGACATGGACAGTAACAACATCAAGAACGCTAATGATGTTTACGCTGCTCGTGGATTCATTGACACGATTGAAGCAAATGACCTAAAAGTTCAAACAGGAACTGCCGACTTCGAAGGTTCTACAGTAAACTTCGGTTCAGCAACAATCATTGGTAGCGGGTTCTCTACCGCATCTAACAATGCAGTCGATAACCACATCAATGTTAGTACTGCTAACGCTGGCGAATTCGTCAAGTGGAACGGTACAGACTATGAGTGGACTGACTACGTTTCAGGTCGTTTAGCTTCAGACAATATTGAACTGGATAACGGTGGTTCATTTACTGCTGGAGCAAGTGCAACTTTTGATTTCCAGAACGGTCTAGTTAAATTTGACGGTTCGGAAGTAATTGTTGACACTCCAACTGCTCCAACTCATGCGGCAAACAAGTCGTATGTTGATGGTGTTGTTGCTGCTACAGTAGACGCTGCTCCTGCGGCATTGGATACATTGAACGAACTAGCAGCTGCTCTAGGTGATGATGCAAACTTCTCTGCGACAGTAGCAACATCGATTGGAACTAAGGCAAGTCAAGTAGACCATGACGCAGAAGTCGCTGCTCGAATTGCTGGTGACAGTGCGGAATCAAGTGCTCGTTCATCTGCTGACGCAACTCTACAGTCTAACATTGATGCTTTATCTAGTGTACAGTCTGGTGACCAGTCTAATCTACAAACACAGATTACTGCTGAAGTTGCTCGTGCATCATCTGCGGAAGCAGTCAACGCTGCGAACATCGTGTCAGAAACATCTGCACGTACTTCTGCTGACGCTGCTCTAGAGTCAGACATCATTGGTCTACAGAATCAGGTCGGCACTATTATTGCTGGTTCCCCTGCCTCTCTAGACACATTGGTTGAGATTGTATCTGCATTTGAAACTGCTGACGCATCTCTATCTGGTGTTATCACAGCAAACAGTGGTCGTCTAACAACTGCTGAGAACAACATCACTACACTTGAAGCAGACCTAACGTCTGAAGAAACTGCACGTGGTGCTGGTGATGCTGCACTACAGAGTCAAGTAACTGCTCACGATGGTCGTTTAACTACTGCCGAAAGTGAAATTGATACTCTGCAATCACAGATGTCTGCTCGAATCGGAAAAGACGCTGACCATGAGTCAGACCTTTCTGACGAAACTGCTGCTCGTATCGCTGGTGATGCTGCAAACTCTGCTGAAGTTGCTGCCGAAGCGTCTGCACGTAGTTCTGCTGACTCTGCATTACAGTCTGCAATTGACGCAGAAGAAACTGCTCGTATCTCTGCTGACTCTGCATTACAGTCTGCAATTGATTCGGAAGCTTCTCGTGCAACTGGTGTTGAAGCTGGTCTACAAACTCAAATAACAAATGTCCTATCCAACACGGATGCGACTGCGTTAAACTCACTTGCAGAGATTGTCACTTCATTCCAGAATGCTGATAGTACTCTAACAGGTGCGGTTGCTGGACATAGTTCTAGATTAACTTCACTGGAATCTGGTGTAATTGCGATTGAAGCATGGGATACAGATAACGTCTCAGAAGGTACTACTAATAAGTACTGGACTCCAGAGCGTACTAAGACTGCACTAACTGGTGGACTATGTATCACTTATAACTCATCTACTGGTGAGATTAAGATTGACGAAGCAGAAACTGCATCATCTCTACACGTTGCCTCTTCGACAGATGCAAACGGACTAGGTGGTCAGGCACCTTCACACTACCGTATCGATGTATACGACGTGAACGGTACAGTTGTAAACTAATCTAGGTTTCGACCAAGATATGAAAGGGGACTTCGGTCCCCTTTTTTTATATTTAATTTCATATAAATAAACGTATAAATAGTAAGGCAACCAATATTGGACTATAGTCATGTATTCAACAAGTAGAGAAGATTTAATCGATTACTGCCTTCGTGCTTTAGGGCATCCGGTAGTAGAGGTTAATATCGACGAAGAACAACTAGACGACCGTATCGACGAAGCATTACAATGGTTTCGTGAGAACCATCCGGACGGGTCTAAGAGATATTACCTAAAACACCAATTGACTCAGACCGATATCGACAATCAATCTGTGGACTTGAGTGACAATCTAGACCTAAGTGCAGTAGTAAGAATGATTCCCATGAGTTTCAGTAACGCACACTCAGGGTGGTTTAGTGACTCGTGGCAATTCATGTCACATACGATTAGTGACTTCGCCAATGGCGGTGGTTTACTGGGTGACTTAGCACACTACGAACAAATGCAACAACAACTATCATTGTTGGACATGAAATTGGGTGGCCACCCACAGATTACCTTTGACCGACAGTACAATAGAATTAACTTACATGTTTCTAAAACGAATCTTAAACTAGATGACTATGTTATATTCGAAGTCTACGGTATTAGGAATCCAGACGAAACTGTCAACGAGTATAACTCGCTATGGAATCACCGATTCCTCAAAGAATATTCAACCGCATTGATTAAGCGTCAATGGGGCACAAACCTAACTAAATTTGATGGTATGACTTTGCCTGGCGGTATTACAGTCAACGCTCGTCAAATCTATGAAGACTCTATACAAGAGATAGAGAAAATCATGGAGAAATTCCGTAACGAGGAAGATGAAGGTCCAATCTTCTTTATGGGGTAAAGCATGGCTACCAATCCATATATTAGTACAAAACATAGACCGGAACAAAGTCTATACGAAGATATTTTAATCGAAGCAATCCAGTTTTACGGTCAGGACGTATATTACCTACCACGAGAGATTGTCGAGAGAGAAGATATTTTCCTAGACAGTATCCAGTCCCAATTCTCTGACGCATACAAAGTAGAAGTGTATATTGAAAACACCGATGCTTTTGATGGTGAAGGAGACCTATTCACCAAGTTTGGTATCGAACTGCGAGACCAAGCAACCTTCGTGATTGCTCGTCGACGCTGGAGACAACTTGTCGGTGACCGTCTCGCAGAGAACCAGTTCCGCCCACGCGAAGGAGATGTTATATTTCTTCCCCTGTCGCAATCCCTATTTGAAGTAAAGAAAGTCGAGACAGAATCTCCTTTCTATCAATTGTCACAACTACCACAGTTCCGTATGCAGTGCGAGCTATTCGAGTTCTCAGACGAAGATTTCGACACTGGTATTAGTCTCATTGACCAAGTGGAAGAAGAGTCCGCATTCCAGTATGAATTGATTATGGAAGCCGAGACAGAAAACAACAAAGACCAACACTACGCTATAGGAGAGGTTGTTACTCAGACATTTGACGACTATGTCATTGAAGGAGAGGTAACATACTTTAATAGCGAAACTCGTTTACTAAAATTGGCGCATAACGGTTCTAGTGATGGTGAGCAACGTATGTGGTCAACGACCCTACCAATTAGGGGAGACTGGGGAGAATTGACTCCGGTGTCGGTGGATGATGGAATAAATGAAATACAACCATTTTCTCAGAATCAAATATTCGATGACTTCGCCACCGATTTCATAGACTTCTCTGAGTCAAATCCGTTTGGAGATATATTATAATGTTGGGAAGCCATTTCTACCACAAACGTGTACGCACCTGTGTTGCTGTATTCGGTTCTCTATTCAACAATATACATATTTTAAGAACAGATGCCAACGACAAAGTTCTGTCTCAAGTAAAGGTACCTTTATCATATGCGCCTAAGAGGTCTTTCCTTGAGCGTCTAGAAGAGATGAGCAACGGAGAGGAAGCAGAACGTAGAGTCGCAATCAAGCTTCCAAGAATGTCTTTCGAGATTACTTCTATTGCATATGACGCGACACGACAATTACCTAAAGTAAATGGTTTCGGTGGTATCGTATCGTCGGGTAATGATTCACAACGAAGGATGTACGTGGGCGTTCCTTATAATATGTCTTTCTCTCTATCAGTATATGCAAAGTCACAGGACGACGCTTTACAGATTGTAGAACAAATAATTCCGTACTTTGCACCACAGTACACACTGACAGTAAAACCTTTTGCTGACCAACCGGACATTAAAGAGGACGTTCCGGTAGTATTATCTGGACTAGACTTTCAAGACGATTATGAAGGACCAGTAGAGCAAAGACGGACCATTATATACACATTGAACTTTGAAATGAAAGTGAACTTTTATGGTCCAGAAATTACTGCGCCAATTATCCGTGAGGTGAATACCTCACTAGGCACTATAAACCAAGACGATGGGGGGAGTGTTCTAGAGACTATAAATACTACACCAGACCCTATTGATGTGAGTCCAGATAGTGATTATGGGTTTAACACCCAGATAATTTTCCCAGAATAGCTAGGAATATATAATGAGAGACAATAGTAAACCACCTGCTCTTTTTGATGAGGAGCAGAAGAAGAACTTTGTACACGAACAGGACTATGAGTACTCTCGTGATACTTATTATGACCTAATTGAAAAAGGTCGTGAGTCTCTAGAACTCATGATAGAAGTCGCACGTGAGAGTGAACACCCCCGTGCGTTTGAAGTACTTTCTGGAATGATTAAGGGCATCGCAGATGTCAATGATAAGTTGATGGACCTTAACAAGAAACAGAAAGAACTCACCAAAGAAGACAAACCCGCAGAGTCAACAACCAATAACAATCTATTCGTTGGTTCCACTACAGACCTTCAGCGTATGCTGTTGGGAGATGAGAAGGTAATTGAGCAAGACGATGAAGACGATATTACGTAAGAAAAACGAAAACCAATTAGTAACAATAACCGACAATACATTTACCGAATCCGAATATGAGTATATTATCTCTACTATAAAGGAAATGGTAGATAATAATTACGGAACTCTTAGCACCAAAGACTGGCCAGCGGAAATAGTTAATGACGCTGGAGGATACAGTGATGTGTATGCAGTACTGCAAGATGATATCTTAAAACTCTTAGCAGATAAATGTATGTCGGTTATTGGAAGCAGTTCTAATTACGAATTGTATAGTGCAATGTATTATGAGGGTCATGGTCAGTCTGGTTTAAACTGGCACACTGACAAAGCATATAGTGCATCCGCATCTTTTTATCTAAATGATGACTGGGACGACAATTACGGTGGATATTTTTCTTTCCGAATGGAAGGCGGAGACAAGTTAGCAACTATCCTTAGACCAGACTTAGGAATAGCAGTATTTCAGAAGGGAAAAATAAACCACGCTGTAACACAAACAAGACATGATGCTCCTAAGATAAGGTCTTTACAGGTCTTTATTAAGTGAGTTCTTACACTAAGAATTCCTACCTAGGTAACCCACAAGTCAAGCGAGATGGTGTCGCAGAAGAGTGGGACAAAAAGAAACTCCGCGAATACCGCAAGTGTATGAGGGAACCAGCATATTTCTGTAGGAAGTATGTTAAGGTAGTGCATCTGGACAAAGGACTAGTCCCGTTCAAACTATATGATTATCAAGAGAAAATGTTTGAGCACTTCAATGATAATCGATTCTCTATTGTTCTAGCATGTCGACAGTCTGGTAAATCAATTTCCTCTGTGGGATACCTTTTATGGTATACCCTATTTCACCCCGAAAAGACTATCGCAATCCTTGCAAACAAAGGTGCTACTGCACGTGAGATGTTATCGCGTGTGACTCTTATGTTAGAGAACTTACCGTTCTTTTTGCAGCCAGGATGTAAAGCACTCAACAAGGGTTCCATAGAATTTTCCAATAACTCTAGAATTATTGCATCTGCCACGTCTGGTTCTTCTATTCGTGGTATGTCGGTCAACCTACTATTCCTAGATGAGTTTGCGTTCGTAGAGAATGCGGCAGAGTTCTACACATCTACCTATCCAGTAATTTCATCAGGTAAAGACACAAAGGTTATCATAACAAGTACTGCGAACGGTATTGGTAATACCTATCAAAAGATATGGGAAGGTGCAGTACAAAAGGTTAATGAGTATAAACCATTCCGTGTGGATTGGTGGGATGTGCCTGGCCGTGATGAGAAATGGAAAGCACAAACAATCGCCAATACATCCCAACTACAGTTTGACCAAGAGTTTGGTAATACTTTCTTTGGTACTGGTAATACTCTTATTGAGGGTCAAACATTATTAGACTTACGTGCCAGAGAACCTAGACACCGACTAGAAGGTGGAGATTTATTAGTCTATGAAGATGTTATTGAAGAGCATCAGTATATCATGACCGTAGATGTTTGTCAAGGGCGAGGCCAAGATTATTCGACATTTAATATCATTGATGTCTCAGTACAACCGTTCAAGCAAGTGTGCGTGTATCGCAATAACAGAATATCCCCAATACTATTCCCTAACATAATATACAAATACGCCACTCTGTTCAATGAAGCGTACGTTGTCATCGAGAATAATGACCAAGGAATGGTCGTGTGTGTTGGGTTATATCAGGACCTAGAGTATGAAAACATTCACTTGGAGTCCGCAATCAAGGCCGATGCCATCGGTATCCGCATGGACCGAAAGGTAAAGCGAATGGGGTGTTCTTCAATCAAGGATATCATCGAAAACAATAAGATTGATATTGTGGATGAGACCACTATCATGGAGATATCAACTTTCGTATCTAAAGGGACCTCGTTCGAAGCGTCAGATGGTAATCATGATGACCTAATGATGAACCTCGTAATGTTTGGATATTTCGTAGGAACACAATCATTTGGTGACATGACAAATGTTAATATTAAACAAATGTTGTTTGACCAGCGCATGAAAGAAATTGAGGACGATTTGCCTCCATTTGGAATCATCGATGATGGTTCAGATTATATTCCCGCTGCAGATTTGAGTGACCCATACAGTATGGATTGGGCCACCTATGAGCCCGAGGATATCTGGTAAACTTACTAAATGTATAAATAGTTACATTGAAAGAAATCTCCGTATTATGTTTAACTTATTATACCTTAACTAAAAAAGGACACTATCATGACTCTTAAATTTTCTGAGTCACCAGCACTACAGATTAAAGAAATAGACCTAACAGGAACAGTCCCTGCGGTCACTTCTACAACTGGTGCATTAGTAGGTGACTTTAATTGGGGACCAGTAGGCACACCAGTATTAATCGGTAATGAAACCGAGCTTGCTAGTGTTTTTGGTAACCCCGCATCGGGCAGTACGAGTACCGGAGATTTTCTTTCCGCTTCGTATTTCCTAAAATACTCTTCAAGTCTATACGTTGTAAATATCAACCCAGGCGCTAACGCAGCAGATGGTGTTGTAAGAGGAAAATATCCTGGCTCTCTAGGTAACTCAATCGAGGTTTCGGTTTGTGGACCAGTAGATGCTGGTGATACTGACCCAAACACTAACGAATTTGATACATGGGCATACGAATCTTCATTTACTTCAGCACCAGAAGGTGACGAAGTTCACCTTGTTGTACTAGTAGACGGTGTTGTTGTCGAAACTTTTGAATAT
>Ga0206130_10004819_pt1 | contig 16391 bp, 16 predicted proteins | sample Helgoland_Spring_9_FD_148637 | JGI IMG/M metagenome (GOLD analysis project Ga0206130, IMG submission 148637) | Pelagic subsurface seawater microbial communities from Kabeltonne, Helgoland, North Sea - Helgoland_Spring_Bloom_20160512_1 | ecosystem: Environmental > Aquatic > Marine > Epipelagic ... | reverse complement strand
GCAAGCTCCCATAAAAACTAATATAGGACCTGGAATTTTATTAATTACATTCATTTAAATATTTATTTGTATCTTCTGTGTATGCTTTAAATATATTCTGAGCTTCTTCAAGACTTACTTCCTTAAAGTTTATTTTTGTTCCAGGAGTTAATTGCCCAACTAAATCAAGATCAGCAGTAATAACTACTCCAATCTTTGGATATCCTCCAACTGTTCCATGATCAGATAACATTATTATTGGATTACCATCAGCTGGTACTTGAATAACTCCTCTTACCAAACCTTCTGATTTGATATTAGTGTTTTCTATATTTTTTAATTTTGGACCTTTTAATCTTATTCCCATTCTATCAACAAGGTTTGTGATTAAAAAATCTTCATTAAAAAATTTATCTATTGCATCCTTAGAAAAATAGTCAAAATTTGTACCCTTAATAATTCTAATGATATTATCAGTAGAATAATCATAATTTATTTTTTTGTTTATTGCACTTTTGGTATCAATTTTTTTAATAAAAATTTTATCATTTATGGAATATTTTTTTCCATTATTTGGTCCAATATTTGCTTTAGTATTTATGGAATAACTGCCCCAGGTTTTTTCTAGATCAAAGCCACCATTAACAGCTAAATATCCATACGTAGAATTTTTGGTTGATATTATATCTATTTGATCCTCTTCATCTAAAATATAACTTTTGTAACACTCACCATCTTCAACCTCTAAATTCTTTCTAATGATTTTAAAAAAAATATCTCCAGATATTGCAAAATTAATTTTTCCATTCTTTAACTTTAAAAGAGGGCCTTGGTATGCAAACTCTAATACAGGCTCATCTAATTGATTTTCAACTAGTCTATTTGATAATGTATAATTTCTTTGATCAATTGCTCCACTTACTGCAATACCGATATGATATAAATGATTTCTACCTTTGTCTTGAATGGTAGTATTAACTCCTGCCCTTACAATCTCAAAATATGTTTTATTCATTCCAATTTAAATATTCTTCTTTTGTTATTTGGTAAAAACTTACTTTATCACCTGGATTAACTAGGGCCGGTTGAACTAAATTTTTATCATCAAAAATTTTCTTTGGGGTATTACCAATAATATTCCAACCACCAGGACTTTCAAAAGTATAAATATTTGCAAATTGTTCTGTTATTCCTACCGATCCTTTAGGCATCTTTAACCTCGGTGTTTCTAATCGATCACATCTAATATTTTCATTAAGATCTCCTAAAAAAGGCATTCCAGCAATAAAACCAGTCATATAACAAAAATATTCTTTGCCAAAATACAGTTCTAATATTTTATCTTTATCTATATTCAATTTTTCAATTAGCCTTAAAAAATCTAATCCATACTCATCGTCACAACAGACTGGAATCTTAATTTTTTGATTATTGTTTTTAATATCTCTATTAATAGTTAAGCCTTCTATAAAATTTTTAATTTTTTTATAGTTGGTTACAGTCAAATCAAAACTAACAATTAATTTATTATAAGAAGGTGTTAAGTTAGTTATTCCTTCAATCTTTTTATCTTTTATTAATTTTGATATATGGTGAAAGTAATCTATGACGCTTGAATTTATTGCTTCATTAACTTCTGAGCCAAAATCACAATATACCGCTGCATCACCAAGATTTGATATATTTTTAACCATGTCATGTTATACTCCAGACTAAAGAGTATGGAAATTAATATCAATTGTGATTTAGGAGAAAAATCTAAGTTTCATTCTATCAAGAATGATCCAGAATTACTTAATATTGTAAATTCTGCCAACATTGCATGTGGCTACCATGCAGGTGATGAACAAACAATGGATATGGTTATTCAAATTTCAAAAAAAAATGGTGTCAGTTTAGGCGCCCACCCTTCTTTTGATGATCCTGAAAACTTTGGAAGAAAAAGAATGAATTTAAATTCTTTAGAAATAAAAAAACTAATTTTTGATCAATATGAAATATTACAAAAAATTGCTCAAAAATATAATGAAAATGTAACTCATATTAAACCACATGGAGCACTTAATAACATGGCTTGTGAAGACCTGGAATTAGCTACAACTCTAGCACTGGCAATAAAAGAGATTAATAAAGATATCATTTATCTTGTACCAACCGGTTCTCAAATGGAAGTTGCTGCTAAGAAAAATAATTTGAGAATAGCTTGTGAGATTTTTGCAGATAGAAATTATGAAGATAATGGAAACTTAATTTCTAGAAGTAAACCAAATGCTTTAATCACTAACCCTGAATTAGCCAAGAAACATGTGTTGAGTATGGTTAAAAATCAGGCAATAAATTGTCTCAGTGGTAAACAGATACCTTGTGAGATTGACTCGGTTTGTATACATGGTGATAATGAAAGCTCATTAGCAACTGCTAAATCTATCAGGGATAATTTGGTTGATAATGGGTTGATATTAAAACCTTTAAATAAAATGGATAAATTTAATTAAAATATGAAAAAATTTATTTATACTTTACTAATAATAATAGCACTTACTAATAATTCATTTTCTGCAGGGAGCAGCAGTGATAGCGATTCTACTCCAAAAGTGTCAGACTACACAAAAGCAAAAAAATTAATTATAGCTGCTAAGAAATATGAAAAAAAGGGTAAAATAGAAAAAGCACAAGAAAGATATGCTGAAGCACAGAAACTTCTTTTAAAATCTAATGATAAAAAACCACTTCAAGCTGATACTTTAAATTATTTAGGTTTTACTACTAGAAAACTTGGGGATTTTGAAGGAGGTGAAAAATTTTACTTACAAGGCTTACAAATCGAGCCTGACCATAATGGAATAAATGAGTACCTTGGTGAGCTTTACGTAACTACTAATAGAATGGATTTGGCTAAAGAAAGATTGGAAGTTTTAAAAACTTGTGACTGTGAAGAGTATGATGAGTTAAAAGAAATTATTGAAGGAATTAAAAAGTCTAAATATTAATTTATTTAATACTTGTAAACTTATTTTTTTGCTTATCAAATATTCTGATTTTAGAAATATTTATATTTTTTTTATCAATTCGTTGAGATGGTGTTCTTGGAAATTTTTGTATCAAACACCAGTATCGAGGAAAATATTTTTTTGATAAATCTTTTTGGCATTTAAGTGCAATTTGTTGAATATTTAAAGTATTGGCCTTTGGAATAACTACCGCTATCATATCATTTTCACCTATATCAGCTTTTGTCTTAAGAATAGCACTTTCTGATATAAAATTTTTCTTATTTAAGGTGGTTTCAATTTCCCAAGATGAAATATTTTCACCTTTAACTCTAATAGAATCCTTCAGTCGACCTACATAAAAATAGTTATCCCTAGTATCTTTTTTTGCAATGTCTCCAGTGTGAAGACCATCTTTTTTTAATAATTCTTTAGTAGCTTTTATATCGTTGTAGTAACCGTTAGTAAGTAATCCTTTTATTTTTTCTTTTATTATAATTTCGCCAACTTTATCTTTATTAAATTTTTTTTTTATTTTTACATCAAACCATGGAAGTGCTTTTCCTATTGAATTTTTTTTTTGATTAAAATTTATGGTTGTGAAACTAGATGCCTCAGTCATTCCATAAACTTCTCTCAAATCTATATTAAATCTTATTTTAAACTTAGTGATAACATCAGGTCTAGCACCCGCTCCAAATCCTAGTTTAATATTGTGTTTTTTATCATATTTATTTTTTTTTAATTTCAACAAAATATCAAGGATTCCACCCAAATAATGCAATTTACTGACTTTATATTTTCTTACAGATGTCCAAAAATTTGTTGCCGAAAATTTTTTTTCAATTGTTATTGTTATATCTTCAAGCAAAGCTAATACTATTATTTCTAACCCTCCTATATGATATAAAGATTCCCATAATAGTAGTTTGTCTTTGGCATTAATATCTGCTGCCATTCCTGTTGCATAAGCAGAGGTTAATAGCATTTTTTGACTAACCATCACTCCTTTAGGAGGGCCTGTCGTTCCAGAAGTGAATATAATACAGCTTAATTTATCTAAATCTAAAATATTAAAAAAATTTTCTTTCCACTCTAAATTTTTTAAATTTTTATTTATTTTAAAAATTTTTCTATATAAATTTTTTGGTAAATTTTTTGGTTTACTTTGTGTTGAAAAAATAATTTTTGGCTTTGTTAATTTTATAATATATTTTAATCCAACTCCTTTTCTCTCTGCTCCTAATGGTATCCAAATAATTCCAGAAGTTATACAAGCAAAAAATAAAATAATTTCTTCATAAGAATTTCCCAACAAACTTAACACTTTGTCTCCTTTTTTTAATCCTTTTTTTTTTAATCCTCCTTTTACCTTTAAAATTTTTTCTATAAATTCTTTCCTAGTAATTCTTTTTTCTTTTTCTATAAATATAATATGATTTGGATTTTTATTGGAAATACTAATTAACTGATCTAAAATATTTTTATTAGGTAATGAATGGAGCCTCATAAAAACTATTATTTTTTTAGAAAATTTTTAGTTGTTTGTTGAGGTTCACCTGACTCGAATGATATCTTGTGATATTTTTTTGCACTTTGAAAAGCCTCATCCATCCCTATTTTAAATACTTCCCAAAATCTTCTTTTTGTAATTCTCATGGCATTCTCTGGTTTTTCAGCTAATTTTTTTGCAACTTTCATAGAAAGCTTCATAAGATTATTACTATTTGTTAAATGATGAATTATTCCCATATCTAATGCTTCTTTACCGTTAATCAATTTTCCTGTTAAAGTAAGTTCAACCGAAGTTGAAAAATTTAAAACTTTTTTAATAATCCAGGGGCCTGTTACACTTACAATGCCTGAATTTATTTCGACTTGCCCCATTTTAGTATTTTTATGTGAAATTCTTATGTCAGTTAATAGGGATAATTGAAACCCAGATCCAACTGCAACCCCATTAATACATGAAATTGTTGGTATTTCTGCTGACCTAATTGCTGTATAGACTTCTTTAAATTCATCTATCCAAGAGTCTATTTGATTAGGTTTAAAATTTTTTAATTCATTTAAGTCTTGCCCAGCACAAAAAGCTTTCTTTCCAGCTCCAGTTAAAATAACAGCCCTTAATTTTTTTTCTTTTTTTATTTTTTTAAAAATATTACAAATTTGTAAACGCATATCTTTATTCCATGCATTTAAAACCTGTTCTCTATTTAGTGTGATTATTCCTATTTTATTTTTTTCCTCAAAAATGATGGACTTTCCCATAATTTTTAGCCAGCACCTGCTGATCGTACTGTACTAGGCAGATATGTAGCAAGCTCAGGAAAATTTATCATTATAAAAACCATAACTATCATTACCAAGAACATCGGAAACGCTGCTTTTGCAAGAAATAGCATTTCGTGTTTTGTCATTCCTTGTAAAACAAATAAGTTAAAGCCCACTGGTGGTGTTATTTGTGCCATTTCAACTAAGATTGTTAAATAAATTCCAAACCAAATTACATTAATGCCAGCATCTCTTATCATGGGCTCAACAACTGCCATTGTTAACACTATTGAGGAAATACCATCCAAAAAGCAACCAAGCACAATATAAAAAACCATCAAACATAATAATAATTGTAAATTTGATAATCCTATTGAAGCTATCCATTCTGCTACTGATCTAGGTAATCCTGTAAAACCCATAGACATAGTTAGAAATGCTCCTCCAGCCAAAATAAAAGCTATCATACATGACGTTTTCGTAGCCCCCATTAAACTTGCTAAAAATGTTTTCATGGTTAATGATCCTTGTAACGCTGCAAGTATCAATCCTCCAATAACTCCAAAAGATGCGGCTTCTGTTGGTGTCGTCCACCCCATATACATTGATCCAATCACAAAAATAATTAAAGAAAATATTGGTATTAAAAACCTGGAACTTTTGATTTTATCAATTAATCTAATCTGAGGGTCTTTTGGCGGCATTTTATCTTTATTAAATGTTGCCCAAATCGCAACATATCCCATGAATAAAAAGGCCAATACTATTCCTGGTAATATCCCAGCCATAAATAATTGTACAATTGATTCATTAATTGTAACTCCATAAACTATTAAAGTTAAGGATGGAGGTATCATTAAACCTAAAGTAGCTGATCCTGCCAATGTTCCTATTGTCATTTTTTCTGGATATCCTCTTTTTCTTAACTCTGGAATCGACATCTTACCTACTGTCGTCAAAGTTGCTGCTGAAGAACCCGAGACTGCTGCAAAAAAAGTGCATCCTACTATATTGGTATGTAATAACCTTCCTGGTAAGTTATTCATCCAAGGTGCAAGTCCTTTAAATAAATCTTCTGATAATTTTGTCCTATAAAGTATTTCACCCATCCATATAAACAGAGGTAAGGCTGTTAACGACCAACTTGAAGATGTGGTCCATATTGTTGTAATCATCGCATCTCCTGCTGGACGAACAGTAAACATTTCTATTCCAACATACGCAACACCTATTAATGCTAAACCAATCCATACACCACTTCCTAGAAGGAAAAAAAGAGTAAATAAAAAAATAACAGTTAGATATAAATGTTCCATATATTTTTATTTTTCTCCTTGGCGGTAATTCTGAGTTGATGTTATATCTTCAATGGCTTTTTCATCTTTTACTTCCCATTTTACTTCTAGTTCATCAAAATCAAAAAAAATGACTTGATAAAATCTATCTACAAAAGCTATTGCTAGAATTAATGTTCCTATAACCATAGTCATTTGAGGAATCCACATTGGCCAAGCATCATCTTGTTGCGATATATCGTTTAATATGTATGAAAAATGAGCACCTCTAGCTGCATAATAAAAATAGTAAATACTAAGAAGCGAGCCCATTCCATAACACCATCTCTCACCCCATTTTCTGTATTTACCTAATTTACTTAAAAGCATTTTTACTCTTATGTGTCCATCCTGATTAAGTGTATAAGCCATTGCAAAAAAAGCTGAAGTAGCCATTGCATAACCTGCATAAGCTGTTGCACCCATTGCGGTGCCTCCTGTCCATCTTGCAACCATATTATATACAATGATCAGCAGTATCATAAGCAACCCAAAGGCAGCAATATAAGCCGCACCTAAATACAGTTTATCTAAAAAAGATCTCAATGAAAATTTTTTTTGTTCCATAAAAATTATTAAATAACTAAGCCCAAAATTAATTGGGCTTAGTTTAAATTATTTATTTAACTATTATTTTTCTGAATTGAATCCGTCGATAATTTTTTTACCAACAGAGCCTGAATTAGCCATCCATTCGTCAGACATAGTTTTACCAATAGATTCAAGGTCAGTTCTTAGTTGACCTTTTGCTTTAGTAACTGTCATTCCATTTGCTGCTAATTGTGTTAAATACCAACCAGAAAGTTGCTCTGATCTTGCAGTACCAGCTGCTTCAGCCATTGCTGCAACACCCATAATGATATCTTGGTTTTTTTTACCAATTTTTTTCCAAGCTTTTTTGTTAACCATTACATAATTTCTTGGTAACCAGGCGTTTACTTCATAAAAGTGAGTTAAATGTTCCCAAACTTTTCTATCATATCCAGTTGCACCAGATGATACAAATGAGTCAGCAACACCAGTTGCTAAAGCTTGAGATAATTCAGCAGCTTCAACTTGAACTGGCAACATACCCATTAACTCAGCTATTCTTGCTGTAGAATTATTGTAAGATCTAAACTTAACACCTTTACTATCAGCCACAGATTTAATTTCTTTTTTGAAATATAAACCTTGAGAAGGCCATGGCACACCATATAGCAATACTAAACCTTGCTCATCTAGTATTTTGATTAACTCTGGTTTTAAATGTTTCCAAAGTTTATCTGAATCTTCGTACGATGTGGCAAGAAATGGAATTGAATCTGTTCCAAAAATTAAACTTTCATTTTGGTGTCCAGATAACAACCTTTCTCCAATAGGAACTTGTCCCGTTTGGATTGCTTTTTTAATTTCACCACCTTTGAATAGTGATCCACCAGGATGAACTGTAATATCAATTTCACCACCAGTTGCAATTCTAACAGCATCAGCAAACATTACTCCATTTTGACTATGGAAATTTGTTGCAGAGTATGCCATTGGCATATCCCATTTTTCAGCTGCTTGAGCATTTAATGTCAATACAGTAGAAAATAATACGGTTAAGAATAACTTAAGTATATTTTTAATCATTAGTTTTCCTCTCTATTATTTTATTATTTGTAATTTGATCATGAATAGAAACTGAATACAAATATAATTTTTTATAAAAAATAATTTATTTCAACTAAAAATTGTATTAATATCTATTTGGACTGTAAGGTAAGATATCTATTTGATTGTTATCTCTTAAAATATATTTGGTTAAAAGTTCACCAGTTTTTGGCCCTGCAGTTAAACCTATATGATGATGTCCATAAGCAAAAAAAACTTTTTCATCTATTGGTGATTTTCCAATTAATGGAAGGCTGTCTATCGTTGCTGGTCTATGTCCAGACCACTCACTTTTTTCTCCATATGAAATTCCAGGAAACATGGACTCTGCATTTTTTAAAAGTAAATCATACGCTTTTGGGTTTGGTTTTGAGTTTAGACTTCCAAATTCAACAAGACCAGCAAACCTTATTCCACTTGGTTTAGGTGCGATTGCTAGTTTTAAATAACCATTAAACAAAGGATATTTAAGCTCTATATTAGTTTTTTTTAACTCTAAATGGTAACCCCTTTCAGACTGTAAAGGAACATTGGCTCCAAATTTTTTAGATAATGTGTCTGAAAAAACTCCCGCAGCTATAACAACATCATCAGATATAATTTCACTTTTATTGGTTTTAATCTTAATATCTTTTTCATTAGAAATAATGTCTACAACCTCATCTTCAATAATATTACCTCCTAATTCCTTAAAACCTTCAAGTAAGTCTTTCAAATAGTCTTTGGTATTAACTATATACCCTTGGTTTTCTATTTTAATTGCAAATGTATATTCTTTGGAAAGGCCCGGAACTAATTCTTGAAGTTCATCTCTCTCAACATTTATTAGATTAAAGCCATAATTTTTTCTGATATTCCAAATAAAAGAATCTTTTTTATAGTCCTGCTGGTTTTTATATAAGTATAAATATGGCGCTTCTTTAATCCACCGCAAAGCTTTTGTTCCATCTGCTAATTTCTTATGTTCCTCTATACTGTTTCTAAGCAATGGCTCTAAATGTTTTGCTATATGGTTAACTTTTTTTTCAGTTGAATAAGTTAAATATTTAAGTAGCCAAGGTAAAATTTTAATTACACCTGGAAATCTTAAAAATAGAGGTCCATTTGATGAAAATAGCATTTTGGGAATTTTATAAATAGCACCGGGTGTTAATACTGGTGTAATGGATGGAGCAGATAACCACGAAGCATTTCCAAAAGAAGCAGGCTCACCATCTATTTCTTTCTCTATTATAGTTACATCACAACCTCTTCTAATTAAGTTCATTGCAGAAGAGATTCCCATTATACCAGCACCAACAATTGTTATTTTTCTTTTTAGATTTCTCATTTATAAATTATGCAATCCATTCACTAACAGGTGCGTTCGCATCCTGTAAAGGTTGACTTATAATATCTATGAGACATGGTCCTTTTTGTTTAAGTGCTTGTGAAATTATTTTTTTTAAGTCATTTGGTTTTTTGACTGTCCATGTTTTAAGTCCATAAGCAGAAGCTACTTTCGCATGATCTGTTCTTGTAAAATCTACTGAATAATATCTTTTATCAAAGCTTGATTTTTGTCCTGCTTTTATCCAACCATACACACTATTTGAAATTACAATAAATATAATTGGTAAATTAAGTCTCATTGCTGTTTCTAACTCACCAACAGTAAATCCAAAGCTTCCATCTCCCATTACGGCAACAACTTTATTTTTTGGTTGTCCAATTTGAACTCCTATAGACGCTGATAAAGAATAGCCAAGTGCTCCATGAGCACGATTACTTAAAAAATACCTTCCTGCTTTAGTAAAATTATAATATGCAGCAAAGTATGGACATGGTGTACCAGGGTCGAGAACTATATAGGTGTCTTCTGGAAGGGCATCATTAAGCTCTTTTACAATACGCTCAGGTTTTATTAAACCCTTATCTTCATTACAAAGTTTATTGAATTCTTTAAATTTTTTCTTTTTAACTTCTTTAACTATTTCATTTCCTTCAAAATTAATTTTTTTAATTTTTTTATTTAACTCTATTAACGTAAGCTTTGCGTCAGCAATTAAAGATATATGTGTTTTATAATTCGCCCCTATAACTTTTGAATCTATATCTATGTGAATGATTTTAGTTTTTTTATTAGGGTATTGCCATTTTTCTGTAGTTACTGAACCAGCACGACAGCCAATAAAGATTATTAAATCAGAATTTTTTGTAATTTCTCGAGTATGTATTGAACCACCATTACTTCCAACCACTCCTAAGCAATTTGGATGAGTATCTGCAAGCGTTCCCTTACCTGTAACACTTGTTGCCAACACAATATTAGTTTTTTCAACTAGTTCTTGTAATTCTTTTTCTGCAAATGAGTTTTTAATAGCACCACCACAAATAATCATTGGTTTTTTTGATTTTGATATTTCTTTGACAATTTGGTCAACTTTTAATGGATCTGGTGCTTTGGGTTTGGCTGGGAATCTAGTGAATTCTTTATTAACCCAAACATCTTCTTCTGAAACTTCTGCTTTTTGTATGTCAAATGGTAAACAAAGATGGCAAGCTCCTGGTCTGCCCGATGTACTTTCTTTAAACAATTTTCTTATTATTTTTCCTAGGTCTTTAGCTTTATCTATTTTTTCATTCCATTTAGTTAGAGGCTTAAATAATTCCTTTTGATTTAATTCTGTTAAAGGAAAATGTCCAACCGAAGTAGTGGGTACATCACTTGTAATTGCTATTACTGATATAGACGACTCATTAGCCTCCACAACTCCTGGAATAATATAGGTAGCTCCACCACCACTAGGCCCTTCACAAATTCCAACTTTACCTGTAACTCTAGCATAACCATCAGCCATATAACTGGCACTTCTTTCGTCTCTAGTTAAAATATGTTTTATTGAGTGATTCAACCTGTATAGAGCATCATAAAAAGGTAAAGTTGTATCTCCACAAAGTCCAAAAATATATTTAACTTCATGTGCGTCTAACAATTTTACCAGTGCTTCTGCACCATTTAAATGATTAGATCTTAAATTTTTATTCATACAGTGCTTACTTAATTAAAAAGACTAATGATTGTCAATTTATTTTCTTGATTTAACTTAGAATAAAAATTAAATTTTAATAATGAAGATGGGAGATAATAAAAAAAATATAGCAACTGGTGGTAAAACTGTTTATGGAGGAACGGTTGGAGTATGCATGCTTGATACTCAATTTCCAAGAATCCATGGTGATATAGCAAATGCTAGAACATGGAGTGTTCCAGTTCACTATAGAGTAGTTCCAGGAGCAACACCCAAACAAGCTGTTTATGACGAAGGTAAAGAAATTTTAAATGGCTTCATTGACGCTGCAAAAGAATTAGTAAGAATGGGAGCAGATGGTATTACTACTAATTGTGGTTTTTTATCGTTGTTTCAAGAAAAGATGGCAGAAGCAGTTAATGTTCCTGTTGCCACATCATCCTTAATGCAGGTTCAAATGGTTCAAAGCTTGTTACCAAAGAATAAAAAAGTAGGAATTATGACTATTCATAAGCCTTCCTTAAAAGAAGCACATCTTAAAGCAGCTAATGTTCCGCTAAATACACCCATCATAGGGACTGAAAATGGAAAAGAATTTACTAGAGTTATTATAAATGACGAAAAAGAAATGGATATAGATCTAGCAAGACAAGATCATTTAGATGCTGCTGAAGAATTACTAAAAACCAATTCTAATATTGGTGCAATAGTAATGGAATGCACTAATATGAGTCCATTTGCAGCTGATGTAAGAAAAAAATTTGGAATACCAGTATTTAATATTTACACTTTTATAGAATGGTTTCAATCAGGATTACTTCCAGCTAGATTTAACCCTGATCATGATGATCCTCGAAGATAATTGTGCTTAACATTCTTGGTTATTTCTCTTCTTTAGATTTTTATTTAATTATACTGTTTTTAATTATTTTAGGAGCAATTACACAAAGTGCAATTGGCATAGGTTTTGGTATTCCAGCTGGAATACTAGTTCTACTTGAACCTTCTATGGTACCTAGTTGTATTATTTTAATGGGATCATTTTTAGCATTAAGTAATGCAATGTTAAGCTATAAAGATATCATAAAAGTTGATTTAATTTATTCTTTTACTGGAAGGGTAATAGGCTCAATATTAGCTATGCCTCTAATCTTTTTAACTCTTGGCACAGATTATTACTTGATAGTCTTTGGTGTATTGCTTTTAATTGCAACATATTTAAGTGCTAAAAAATGGAATATTGTAGCTACCAAAAAAAATATAACGATAGCAGGAACAGCCTCAGGTATTATGGGAACTTTAACCGGTATAGGCGGTCCTCCTATGGCAATTGTATATCAAAATAGCTCTGCACCAAAAGTTGTCGCAACTTTAAATATGTTTTTTGGTATCGGCGCTTTATTTTCAGTACTGCTATTTGTTTATTTTGATTTAATAAATTTGCCAGAAGTCATGAAATCAATTTATCTTTCACCTGGTTTAGTAATAGGAACCTATATAGGAAGAAGAGGAATTGTTAGAAAATTTGTAAATAGAAATTTAAAAAATTTAATTATAGCGGTATGTTTTATAAGTGCTTTGGTAATTATATTAGATGCAATTTTATCACTCTAAAAACAATTTCTTCTTTTGTCTACTCCTTTAGAAAGTGTTTTATTAGAATTTACTTTGATTGCAGTAACTCCCCCAAATATTCTATGAGGTTTATTGTAAACTTTAAATTTAATCTTTTTATTTTTTAAGTTTTTAAAATTTTTATTAAATCCTTTTTCAACTAAAATTTCATTTCCTTGATTGTGTCTAATTCTTGGTGTTAAAATTGCTTTTTTGATTGAGTATTTAAAATTATATATATAGTTAAGTACCTGAAAAATTGTTTGTGGTTGACCATGATCACCGGGAGTAGCTATTGTTAAATCTAAATCTTTTTTATCTAGAACAATCGCAGGACACAATGTATGAAACGGCCTTTTTTGAGATTTAAGTTTATTGTGACCTTTTTTAGAAATTTTTTCTAAATACATTCTGTTATGAAAAACAATGCCTGTATTTGGTGAAACAATACCACTTCCAAATTCTTCAAATAGACTTTGAACCCAACTAACTGCATTGCCATATTTATCAATAACTACCAGGGTGCTTGTGTCTCCTGAAATTTTTTTAAAATTACCTTGGATCTTCTTTAATTTATTTTTATCTTGATATAATTTTGAAATACTTGGATCTAAACAATACATGTCCCTTAGCAAAAAAATTTCTTTTTTTATTTTTAAATAATTATTAATTTCAATTTTTTGATTAATATTATTAAACATATTGCATAATCCAATTAAAGCTAGGCCCTGTGAATTAGGTGGTGCTGAAAAAACTGATTTACCAAAATATTCTGTATTAATTGGTTTTTGTATTAATGTTGAATGGTTACTAAAGTCGTCTTTATCTAAGATTGATCCTTGAAGCTGTAAATCTCTAAGTATTATCTTAGACAAACTTCCTTTATAGAAAGATTTAGAACCACGATTTGCTAATATCTTTAAGGTCTCAGCTAACTTTTTTTGCTTAATAATTTTTCCAAGTTTGATATCTTTTGGTAACCCATAAATATCTGACAAGTTTTTGTTATTTTTAATTAATTTCTTATAAACATCGCCTTTTAAAAAATCATTTAAATATTTGTCAATTTTAATGCCATTTTCTGCTAACTTGATTGCATCATTTAAAACATCTTTTAATTTTTTTTTTCCAAATTTTTTTAAAGAAGTGTCCCATGCACCTACAACACCTGGAACTGTAATTGATAATGGGCTTCTTTGAGGGATTTTTTTAAGTCCTAGTGATTTAAAATAAGAGATATTTGCTTTTTTTGGTGATTTTCCTGATCCATTAATTGTTAATATCTTTTTATTTTTGGAGGAATACCAGAGAGCTATACTATCACCGCCTAAACCGTTCATATTTGGAATAGCAACAGATAATGTAGCTGCAGTAGCAATCGCAGCATCCATTGCATTGCCACCATTTTTTAATATTTTCATCCCAGCCTGTGAGGCTTTTTTATGGCCACTTACAACCATTCCGAATTTAGTCTTTAGCTTCATTAAAAATCACTTAATTCAAAAAGCTTTTGTTCATAATGTGTAAGCTTTTCTGGGCCATTTTTTTTTATTATAAAGCTCTCACTAATAACAATACCATAATTTTGCAACCATAAAGCTGGTATACAATGAAAAGTCATATTTTCTTTTATTATATTCTTATCACCTTTTCTAAAACTTGTTGTAAGTTCACCCCATGTTGGTGAGTAACCGATGCCAATTGGATAGCCAATTCTAGAATCTTTTTTTACTCCATATTTATTAATAACTTTTTTCCAGGTATCTTCTAATTCATGCCCAGTTATTCCTGGTTTCACTTTATTTAAAACTGCATTGAGTCCTTCTTTAATAATTTTAGATAAATTCTTAATCTTTTCTGGAGCTTTACCAGTAAAAATACATCTAGCTAGAGGAACATGATATCGATGTTTTGCTCCTCCCATTTCTATATAAAAAATTTCATTTTTCTTTAACTTTTCATCTGTCCAACTTAAATGTGGTGCACTGCAAAATTTGCCCACCATAGCATTGGGTGGTTTACATGTAAAAGTACCTCCTATTTCTTTAGTGCCACTAGTAGTTACTTTGTTTAGTTCAGCAATTACATCACATTGCCTTACACCAACATCAACAGTTTCCATTGCTTTTTTCATAGCCAAGTTTGCAATTTTTCCAGCATTTCTCATATAGTTAAGTTCTTGATTAGATTTAATCATTCGTATCCAATTTACTAACAAGAATGCATTTAAAAATTTAGCATTTGGTAGTCCTTTAGTCAAAATGTCATGCCATTTTGCAGTATAATAATAATCATCCATTTCTACTCCAATATTTTTTTTATCTAGTTTTTTTGATTTAATAAAATCAACTAAATAGTCTATGGGGTGAGTGTCTTCAGAAGCTACGTAATGGTCTGGATAAGGAACTATATGTTTTTTATCTAAAAAAGCTGTGAATTTTGCACCAACAGCGTCCATTTTTCTTCCAATCCAAAATGGCTGTTCTTCTGATAAGGATATTAAAACCATTTGAGGAGTGTAAAACGACCAACCATCATAACCAGTTAAATAGAATTGATTAGCAGGACTCGCAATTAACAATAAATCAATATTGTCAGTAGCCATTTTTATTTTAACTTTTTTAACTCTTTTTTGGTATTCAATTTTTGAAAATAAAATCTTATTTCCAAATTCATTTATATGTTTGTTTTTCATTTTTGTTTAAATATTGCATTTTTAAAATGAAATTTTTTTAAAACTATAATATATAATACTAATAGTGTTACAAGAATTCATAATTTTAACCCAAATCATCTTTATAGATATCATCTTAGCTGCTGATAACGCCATTATTATTGGTTTAATTGCTGCTAACTTTGTACCAAAAAATAGAAAACAAATAATTCTCTGGGGTGTTGCTGGAGCATTAGTTTTTAAGATTATTTTTGCTCTTTTTGCTACTTACCTATTTGAATTTTATTATATCAAGATTTTAGGTGGACTACTTTTAATTTGGATTGTTAATGATTTAAGGAAAGATTTAGTTGAAATGAAGAATAAGATTAAATCACCAGTAAAAAAATCAACAGAACCTTCATTTGTTAAAAGTATTTATAAAGTTTTATTTGCAGATATTACGATAAGTTTTGATAACGTTATTGGGGTCGTTGGTGCTGCAAAAGGTTATTTTGGCTTCATGATATTTGGTCTTGTTTTATCTGTGGTATTAACTGGTGCATTAGCCACTTACTTAGCTAATTATATTCAAAAAAACTTATGGATAGCCTACGTAGGACTAGGTTTTATTTTGATTGTAGCTCTTCAATTAATAATTGGCGGATTAAATGATTATGGTGTCTTATCAATTAACGAAACATTCAAACAATATTTTTAATTTAGTATGAATGTTTCTTAGTAGGAAACTTACTTTTAACCACATCTTTCTTAAACTTTAGTGCAGCATCATTTATTTGCTTTTCAATATTTGAATACCTTTTCACAAATCTAGCTTTAATTTTATTCAGACCTATCAAGTCGTCAGTTACTAAAACTTGACCATCACAATGTACTGATG
>Ga0206130_10004818_pt1 | contig 16400 bp, 11 predicted proteins | sample Helgoland_Spring_9_FD_148637 | JGI IMG/M metagenome (GOLD analysis project Ga0206130, IMG submission 148637) | Pelagic subsurface seawater microbial communities from Kabeltonne, Helgoland, North Sea - Helgoland_Spring_Bloom_20160512_1 | ecosystem: Environmental > Aquatic > Marine > Epipelagic ... | reverse complement strand
ATCTTTTACTCGCTCAGAGAAGCACAAATCCTAATTGAAAGGTGGCGACATCATTACAATACCGTTAGACCTCACAGCGCACTTGGGTACCGTCCGCCTGCGCCAGAGAGTATCACAACTGTAGACCAAAATCCCACTTTGCATTAACATTTATCATGGATCACCGAATGGGGGCATTCCACAGTCCCGGAATCTTTTGGATCGGATTTAAGTTGAATCGATCTGGCTTGGATGTCCAGATTTTGCAGATGTATTCGTAAGGCGTGAGGCCACTGAGTGTCTTGAGACGGCGCGCCTAGTTGTAGGCATCGAGGAAATCGCTGAGGTGCGCGCGTAGGAGGTCATGGCTATCGTAGGGATACCGTTTGACGGTCGTGTCTTTAATCATGCGGTCCATGCGGTCGACCTGTCCGTTCGTCCAAGGGTGGTTTGGCTGGTCAGGCGATGCTCAATGCTATTTGCAGCGCAAATCATGTCAAACCGCATGGGCCGGGAATAGGCAGTGTTCTGGTTGCGGAGTTACTCACAAAATTGGATGTCGTTGTCCGTAAAAATTGTGTACACCTTGTATGGAACGGCTTCCAACACGGTCTCTAGAAACTCCGAGGCCGTCTTGCGGTTTGCTTTGTCGACCAGTTGGGCAACGGCAAACTTGCTGGTTCGAACAGTAGCTATAAAGAGATACAGCTTACCCTCATTGGTACGAAGCTCAGCGACATCAATATGGAAATAGCCATTAGGATATCGTTTGAGCTTTTGCCGCTTGCGCTTGTCGCCCTCCATATCTGGCAGTCGAGAAATGCCATGCCGTTGCAAACAGCGATGCAAGGCAGAGCGTGTCAGGTGTGGGGTCGACACGGCTGCAAGGCATAGAGACAATCATCGAGCGGAAGCAGCGTATGATGCCTGAAGGCCACGACCATCGCTTCCTCACTCTCACTCAGAACCATGGAACTGGGTTCAGTTGGCCCAGTCTTGCGATCTTCTAGCGTCTCGCGCTTGCGCCACCTGGCTATCGTTTTGACATTAATCCCCAGTTCCCGGCTTAGCGCCGCGTTCGTAGCTTGCGATCGCTGTATTGCTGCTCTGACGGCGTGCGTGGTCGTGGCGCTCCCAAGACGAACTTGTCCCATAATGCTTTCTTCCATTCCAAAGAATAGATCGAACCACCAAACCATGGGATCAAACACCAGCAATAACTCTGGGAAGCTCCAGATACGGGCAAAAATACACTGCAGTCCTCAAATTTAGCGAAGAAACTTTTATTTCTATGCGACATTTAAGAAAAGGGCATTCTTTACATAACCTTACAATATCTATCGAGATGCATACTTATTTTATTTACATATTTTACTATACTCGGAGTCCTTGATCATCCAACTTTTGTATTGACGGGCTGATCGAATGGGACTCAGGTTTTTGTATGATTGGTGCGAATTTTCTCACTTCTGCAGATCGCCCTGAACTCTTGTTTTGCATGCACTGCCAGCTTGAGGATCACGGGGTTGCGCGGCGCACGAATGCGCTTTTTCTGCTGGATGATGGGATGTCATGTTCCCAAATTGCAAAGGTTCTGTTTCTGGACGACGACACGGTGCGCAGCTGGCACAAGCAATATCTGGCTGAGGACTGGAAGCCGTCGCCTATGATGGGTGGAAAGGCGGGCAGTCATGGATGACGACAGCTCAAGAGGTGCATTTGAGCGCATGGCTTGAGGAACGATTTTACCGTTCAACGGTACAGATCAGAGCCTATATGTGCTCAGAATTTAACATTGGCTATTCTCATTCTGGCTGCATCAAGCTTTTGGCCCGTCTGGGGTTCGAGTATCACAAACCAAAGGCGCTGCCCCGTGTGGCTGATGTCGAGAAGCAGGCCGCATTCATCGCATTTTATGAAAACCTACTGAATAACTTGCCCGCCGACGAGGCCGTCTACTTCTCGGATGCCGTTCATCCGGAATATCAAAGTAAACCCAGCTATGGTTGGGCTCGCAAAGGGTCAAATCCAGCCACTCAAACGACATCTGGGCGTGGGCGCGTGAATATTCACGGCGCTCTGAACCTAGAAACCTTCGACGCACCCTTTGTTGAACCAACCACCGTCGATGGGGTTAGCTCCGTTCAGCTTCTTGCCAAGATCGAGGCGAGAAACCCTGACAAACGTATCATTCACGTTATTTGGGACAATGGCCCATACCACAAAGGCCCCGATGTCAGAGCGTTACTGTCGCGCAAATACTGTCGCATTCATCTGATCCCACTGCCGCCCTATTGCCCGCATCTCAATCCCATCGAGAGGCTCTGGGCCGTCATGCACAGTCACGTCACCCATAATTGGCATTATCCAACGCAAAAACACTTCGCCAACGCAATCTTGAACTTTATCCGAGAGGTGCTTCCAAAACAGTGGCGAAGCTCTCGAGATCAAGTAACCGATAACTTCCGCATCATCTCACATCAGTACGTCCGGGTTTTGGAGTAACAGGTGTATATTTGGTTGCTCTCCCTTGTTCATCAAGAGTGATTAATTTCTGTGAGTGAAGTGTTTGTACTTTTTTGGACAGTTGTGCATCTTTTCTAGGATGTACTAGAGTTCTATTCATGCCGCTTTTCGTATTTCTGCTTGGGTGAAATATGCGATTGGCGCTTGGCTGCGATCTTCTGCACCGTTTTATCACCACGCAGCACCTAAAGCGCCACAGTTGCTTTGAAATAGATTGAAAAATTCTAGAGCTTCGTCATTCTCGCATCCATTCATTCGGAGTGGATACATCTCAGCACGCTCTCCTACATTTTCAGGATCACTTCAAAACGCAAGGCGTACATTTTATTCATAAAATGAACATAACAGTCATATTGAGATCAAGTTGCTTGAATTGAAGGAATTATCTTCTGTTTACTTATTATGAATCATGTATACTAGTACTTGCTAATTTGCGCTTTAGATTTTTGAAGATAATTGCGAGCAGTGAACGGAATGAAATCTGTCCTAGAAAGTAAAACTCATTTTAGTAGTTTTTTGATACCAATTGTGCTGCTATCCACACTAATATTAGTAGGTGTAAACGACGCCTATGAGGATCCTTACAAAATAACAGGATATAAAGAGCGAGTTTGTACGAATGAGAAAATCCTGACTTCTCTGCTGTCGGAGACAGAGGAAGATTTGGACTTTTTTAAGAGCTGCAAATATCATATCGCATGTGATGATCTTGCTATGGACCTCAAAAAAATAGCCCTCGTCGATCCAAATGCCTATATGATCTTGGGTGATATGTTCGTGGGGAAAGCATTTTCACAACCGGCAAGTAAACATGTAAATTGTGAGCTTCATCCGGATCCTGCCCTCGCAACTTTATACTATCGAGAGGCTCAAAAAAATAATTTACCAAGTTCGGGGTCCCGTTTGAGAGAGGTTTGTTCGAGGCTTGAAGGTTTGAATAAGCTCAAAACCAATCGTTATTGTGATGTAGATAAATGAGTGTGCATGTCCTACGTCATTGAAGCAGAACGTATTGGCTGCGTTTATAGAGATAAATCTAAACACAGTGGAGAATTTGAACTTTCTGTAAAAAAATTAAAAATACCAACAACGGGTATAACTGCGATTACAGGTTCCTCCGGTTCGGGAAAATCTACCCTTCTTGGCGTCCTTTCTGGGCTTAGGGCTGAGAACATTAATAACACACATAGGCTTTTGCAATTTACTGGATTAACTGGTGAATACTCTTTATTAGAACCTGAAAATATTCAGACTGGACATTTTGGTTTTGTATTTCAAGACGCCCAACTTCTGAAGAATATACCGGCTAAACTTAATGCCCAAATGATTTTGCAAATTTCAAAAGAAGAATCGGATAATTCAATCTTAGATTTTCTTGCCCATGAATTAGAAATTTCAGACACCTTAACTAACAAAACTTCATCTTTGTCTGGTGGTGAAGCCCAGCGTTTGGCATGTGTACGTGCACTTTCTATCAATCCCCAAATCTTGATTTGCGACGAACCAACCAGCAGTTTAGATGATCGAACAGGTTATTTATTAATGCAGGTCATTAAAAATTGGGCAGATCGGGAAAAAAAATGTGTTCTCTGGGTAACCCACAATTTGCATCAAGCGGTTGATTTTGCGGATTACGCGATCCGGGTTGAGAATGGAAAAGTATTATGTGAGCCAAGCGGAAACCCATTTAACTTATCTCTGAAATCCAAGTCTGAACGCCGCGCGATCTTAGATGGATCTTCAGTGGCGGCAACGCCAAGTTTAACAAATTTTGATATTGGTGAAGAATTTCAGCATAAAAAGGTTGTGAGTTTTTCTTCTTCAAAACAAGACCGAATAATTGATTTTATAAATGAAAAAGATTTCTTCTTATTCTGTATGAAAATGTCATTCCTTGAAATTTATGGAAACGGCAAAAGCAATATTTTCAACCAGCCCTTGGTACAACTGATTTTAAGGTTTTTATTTGCAGCTTTTTCTCGAAGTATTACTTGGGCTATTTGTCTGGGGATAGTTGTATTATTCTGCCTACTTTCTTTATGGGGAGCATCCAGAAGCTATTTTGAATTGGAGTTTGAAAGTCCTCAAGTTTCGCATTTTACTTTCTTTACACAAGGTAACTTTGATCTGACGATAAAAAACTTGAAAAACCTTGAGAAAAACTTGGCTCAAGCTTCTGGGATACACAGAAATGATAAATTTGTTTTTGGCCGACGTGAGTTTGGATTGCAGGATGTGTGGCTTCCAAACGAAACGGGTTGTTCGGGAAAAAGTAAGCAAATATCGAACGCTCCTATGATGGTTTTCAATGAAAAAGAACCATTATTTCTTGAATTGAGCAACTCAATAGCTGAACATCAAGGTGATTGGAGCGAACCATATGTTATGGGATCTGATTTAGTGGAATCCTTATTCAAAAAACAATCGAAAGGTCAAGAATATACAAAATCAAGTGAAGAGGAAGGGCTGTCGATTTGCGTAGATATTCATGGTGTGGGATTCAAATTCCATGTGCGTGAAACAAAAAAATTGATTCCTGGCGGTTCCGATCGGAATTTTTTTATAGCGATGCCTGAACGTTTTTATAGAGATGCGCTGTTGGAAGCTAGCCCTGATATTTTTATGGAGACTACTTTCCATTACAGTGCAGTATATTTTAATCAACAAACACGAAAATCTATTCTTTGCGCTTTTGAACCACTCCCTGGCTGTGCTGCTTCACCGATAGTTTCGTCGGATGTATTTAGGCTCAATAAGGACGTGGTTAAGCAAGTCGACAAACTGATGGCGACTTCTCAGGTAGCAACCTTGATTTTAGCCATGCTAATACTTAGCTTCTGTGCAGTAGTGTCAATGTCAACAACTTTGGCGGTGAGCTCTTTTGTGCGTTCAAGAGAGCAAACATTGGCATTGCTGAAAGCTTTTAGAGCAAACACTATAAATTTACATTCGGTACTCAATGCCTACACTTTAATTCTATATGCTAACGCAATTTTGTTCGCGGGTTTAATCTGTTTTTTCATACAATTTGCACTCGCTCATTTATTATTTGAGGGCTTCGTAGGGCTACCAATTGACTTTGGACTGGGATTAATGGACTTTTTTTACGCGAGCAGCTTGGTATTAGCGATTCTTCTATTTTGCAGTATCGGGGTAACAATAGTATGGAACCGCGGAAATCGGTATGTAGGTACAATTCTTCAATCGGTGTAGACAATGAATAGATTTCATGAACTGATCAAAATGGCACTTAACTGCTTTTTCTTGTTTGCAGCAAGTTCGCCTGTGGCTTCGGAAATGGAAGTTAAAAAGGTAATGCTCTCACCCACTGACGACAAAGTAATACAACTTAATATTGCTATGAGTGAGCTTTTAAAACGAATAGAGGCATCCGCGTTTGCACAATCAGAAGGCCTTAAAAAACAAGAGAAATCAGTCCAAAGTCTAAGAATTTATCTCGATGATCGGTTGCAATCACAATTGAAACTTCAACGTGAAATTTTTAATGTGGAATTAAAAAAATTGGAGACGAATTTATCGGCTGAGATTGTGTCTCTTAAAAGTGCTCTACTGCGGTCGGAACGGGAAGCGAGAGCATTCACCGAACTGCTTAAAGACGATTTTGACAAACAAAATCTAAAAAATCTTCAGGTTATTGAAGTTATAAACGAGCGCATTGCATTGAGCGGCGAAAATAATAAAACAGCATTTGATCAAATCTTTCAATCAATTGACATACTGCGAAACGATTTAGAAAAGGAGAAGCTGTTCAACCAAACGACGTTTGCCAAATCAAAAGACGATTTTGATAAACAAAAGCTAAGAAATGTTGAAGTTATTGAAGCTATCAACGAGCGCATTGCATTGAGCGGCGTAAATAATAAAACAGCATTTAATCAAACCTTTCAATCAATTGACATACTGCGAAACGATTTAGAAAAGGAGAAGCTGTTCAACCAAACGACGTTTGCCAAATCAAAAGACGATTTTGATAAACAAAAGCTAAGAAATGTTGAAGTTATTGAAGCTATCAACGAGCGCATTCGTTTGAATGGCGAAAATAATAAAACAGTATTTAATCAAACCTTTCAATCAATTGACATACTGCGAAACGATTTAAAAAAGGAGAAGCTGTTCAACCAAACGACGTTTGCCAAATCAAAAGACGATTTTGATAAACAAAAGCTAAGAAATGTTGAAGTTATTGAAGCTATCAACGAGCGCATTCGTTTGAATGGCGAAAATAATAAAACAGCATTTAATCAAAACTTTCAATCAATTGACATACTGCGAAACGATTTAAAAAAGGAGACACTGTTAAACCAAACGTCGTTTGCCGAAACAAATGCAGCAGTTCAAGCATCGCACAAGGAACTTTATGATCAAATAATAGCTCAACAAGATGAGCAGTCTGCAAAGCTTTCTACCGATATTGCCGCGATGAGATCTCAAATAATGGCCGAAGCTCTTCCACAGACTGAAAAGCTATTAGAACTGTCGGATAGCTTTGATCAAGAAAAAATGTTCACCCATCGTTATTTAGTAGAATTAAATGAAAATATTAAAAGCCTCCGTAGTGATGTTCACCACAAACTTATTTTACAAGAAAATAAACAGACTGAAACATCATCGATTCAACGTAAAACTACTGCCAATATACGAAATGGTTTGGAACGGATGCTCATCACTAAGGTAGCAGAGCAAACTGTGGATTTTGAGGAAAAAATAAATGAACTCCGCGCTGAAATGTCAAATAAAATCGATTCAGGGAACTTAGTTTACTCGAATGAATTTACCCGAGCATTCAACTCTATAGATAGTCTCAATCAGTCATCCCAAAGAGGCAATGATATTAATATGCAAAGCATTGTTGCTTTAGAGGAAAAGCTTAACGAAGTTGATCAAAACCTTAAATCAATCGATGCGAAGTTTAATGAGAAATTAAATTCGCAAGCAGACGAACAATCTCTTCGCCTAACCACAGAAGTAAAAAATCTTAACAATAAAAATGCGGATGCTTTGAAATTGAATGACCAAAACATTACGCTGTTGAACTCTGCTCTTCGAACTCTCAACGAGCAATTTGATGGAAAATTAGATTCTCTTGCTGCGCAAAAAAGCGACGAGTTTAGTAGGGAAATTTCAACCCTTAGTACTAATGTGTCAAATGAGTTAGATTCAATCCGAGAAACACAGTTGGGGGCATCTAAGCAGGTGCAAAAGTCAATCAAGGCCCTTGATGAGATCTCAAAGCGAGCCAATGCGGAACATCAAAGAAGCATTTCGAAACTAGAAGAGCTTGTCCAAAACATGGGCGATAACGTTGGTGATTTGCTGGAAAAACAACAAAAATTGGATTGGCAAAAACGCTTCAGTATATTTACAGATGCGAATGGATATGCAGCTTTGATGTCAAAGGAGAACGCGCTTAATTCAAATGTGATAATTCCAAAATCATCGAACTGTCCTAAACTTGGAGAATGGCTGATTGAAAATGTTCCTATGCGAGATGCGAACAGATTTTACGTTATAGCCAATAAAGAGTTATCAGTCTGCAAGATTATAAATGATACTTGGTCGATTGTGCCTATAGGTTTAGGTGAGAAATCCCATTTGATATTTGAGTGAGCCCTAACTGATGATACTCGTTTCCACAATTAAAATGGCCACGGCTTTCCTAGTCTTTCTCTTCATAGGGGGGGGTGCGAGTTCTGAAGTTTCAACCAAGAACCAAAAATTTCAAACGCTGTCAGTATCAAAGAGCTTTTACTATCCAGGCAAGACTTCTTGTCAGCAGAGCCCGCAACAAGCTTTAGCTGTTCTCTTAACACCTCTCAAGAGTAATGGAATTTCAAATATTGGAACTTGGAAAGAAAAAAAATCAACTTGCCACCGTGTTGGTTACGGCCCTTTTGACACAAAGGACGAATTAAAATCGTTTGTTGAAGATTTCAATCCAAGTTTGCTGAACATAGCATTCGTAGAAGAAGGCACAAGGTTCGATGGGTTGGGTTCTCAACAATCGTATTGGCAAACATACCCTTTCGACTCTGCGCTAATAACAGAGCTTAGCGAGCAAGAGTTTAAACCTTTTGGTGCCAACCTCAAAGATCTGTCGCAGGAAAAAGATAGAAAAGAAGTGCAAAAAAATCTGAAGAAGCTTGGATTTTATTCCGGTGACATAGATGGTGAGCATGGTCCATTTACATCAAAAGCTATTGAAGAGTTTCAGGAAGATTCCATTGACGAGGTGACAGGAGTGTTAACGAATGATCAATTTGATTTTTTGGATAAAAAAGCTAGAAGTTCATCTGGAAATTCCGGACTTGCAGCTGGTAATGATGCAAGGTCTGATAAGGAAAAACTAGCTGACCTCGAGACACAACATTTGGAGCTTCAACGAGAGAATTCAGAGCTCAAACAAAAAGTGAGTAGGTTAAGGAAAAGAAAGGAAAATGAAGAGCTAGCAAGGCTCGCAGTTTTGAATACCCCCATTAGAGAGATTTTCGAATTTCGTGCCATTTTACCGGATCAAACCGAACAACAGATGACTGTAGTATTCAATGAAAACTGTTTGAAACTTAAAACAGACATGTCTTTTGAAAAGCATTTAAGTGAGTTAGTTACCGAAATTGATTGCTTACGGCTTGAGGATGCAGCTTACGAATTGATACCTGGGAAAAGGCCAACTATAAAAAAGTTGCTTGGTTTACGGCGAGTCGTTTTGGAAATTCAAAATAGATATTCAAAACAAATAACCTCTATCAACGCATCTATTTTTGATCCTGACTTTGATGTTCCAATGTGTGCTTTTAGTTTAGTGCTAGAAAACCAAACTGGTGAAAATTTTTCAGTTCGAATGCTCCCAGATACTGTACCACGGCGCACCAGTTCTGAAGTCGCCCAAATGTATTTAGGACCTCACGATTTGGACACGGAATTGGCGGTTACGACCACTTTTAGGGCCACTGCAGAAGACATCAAGGAAGCGGTTGCTGCAGCAGGGCTTACAGATGATAAAAACGATTGGGCCTATCTCACAGCTCAAATCAAACAGTTTGATAATCCAAACGTAAGCTGTAGGCCAACTAATGCAAAGAGGTATTCTATTAGTAAAGATGGCAAGGATGATGATTTTCTTATTCTTCAAGATGGTGAGTTACGTATTCCGGAGATTAGCCTTGTACCAGCGACTGATGATCTGCTTGTTTTTATCTCGACACATATTGGAGCAGCAGATGAATTAGGCGGATTAAAGGAGAATAATAAAGATTACCCTTTTTCAAATAAACCTGATTTGCAGAAATATTATCTATCTCGTAGTCTAGATGCGATTAAACAATATATCGAAAAACCAGACCCAAAATACAAAAATATTAAAATTTTCTTAGCTTCGGATAATGATTATGAAGAAGTTGAAACAGCGGCCCTGCCCAATGTAAAAAATGACTTTGAGGTATTGAGATCCGAAATAAAAATTAAGGAACCACTCTTGCAGCCTATGCCAAGCGTTGCACAAAAACTGCTAGATCTGGGCCATCCATCTTCGGCTGGTGTACTTATAATCGGAAGTTTTGGCTTTGGCTCTGAAAATTTGTGTAACTCTTTGGAGTTAACGAAAATTTGGAAAAATACATCACCCAAAAACAGAAAAATTATTAACTTTGTACCGATAACTCAACTTGCCAAAAAAAGGCTGGAATACCCCCAAATAACCGATATTCCACTGGCTCTTACTTGCCCTGATAAACCAGACGTCACTTTAGTAAGCCCAGGTAATGACTTTCTAAATTTTTCGGAGGAGGTCTCTGAAGGTCTATTAGAGATTGTAAATAAGGGTTTCGAACAATGATTAAATCAATTTTTGCTATTTTTTGTGTTGCATATGCAACTGGGAGCTTTACAAATTTGGTTTTAGCTGGTCCCAACTTGCAGGAGTTTTACACTCAAACAGGTAGTTGCAGTCCTACAATCAAAAGCAGCCTAATAGAGCAAAACACTTCTATGGGCCAAAATTACTCGTATACTTTGGACAATACTAAAATTTTTGAAAGTCGAGGGTTCTCAAAGGAAACTGGTGTAAAAATACCACCTTTAACTAAATTAAACTGCTTAATTCGATCTAACGATAAAATGCTCATCAGCGCTGCAAATGACGTTGAACCTTATTGTGGGTGGGTTGAGGTCAAAAGCCTTCTGGAGGCAAATTCAGATAACCCACTGAATACTAGTTCTGAATTGAAGCCATGTGGCATAGTGAAGCCAATCATGATAGGCGAGTTTTGTTCAAAATTGAAAGCTATGGGTAAGAACGTAGCAGATTGTGCCGCAGAGCAAATTGGTCGGTCTGTCATAAAAACAAAATTTATAACAACAACAAACATTAAACAAAAAGCAAACGCGGAAAAAATATCTCTGTATAAATCCGCTCAGGCAAAAGCCGAATTTAGCTCGGTCAATATATTTAATATTCTAGAAGTTTTCGATGTTGCAAGAAACACTCAAACTGGGGACCTGAGGCTTTTAATTGGCGTTCGGGGTAATGATCTGAGGGGATGGATAGATTATAATGCAGGTAATATTTGGTATTCAAATTTAAGTACTTACTTTTCGGCAAAAGGATTAAATAGTGTTTATCAGTCAGAAGTGGGCACCCGAAGCAACGAAATAATAGCTAAGAGTCCGGAAAATTTGAGCCGATTGCTCAAAAGTAATGCTGAATTTACAAAATTTCCAGTCCTGTACGATCGTAGGGTGAGAACTGACAAAACACCACCAAATCATAAACCTCAACTGCAAATTGCCTTTATTGGATATGACTGTGAAAGTAAAACTAGCGCTTCTTGCTTGACGCAGAACAGCGCAGGCGACGCGGTTGCAGTGAGTTTAGACGGCGCTGATATCATGTTTCTCATAGATGGCACAAAGTCCATGACAGAATATTTTGATCTTGTTTCGAAAGCGGTTAAAACTTTTACTGACGATTATATTGGCAATCCTAATTATCGTTTTGGCGCAGCAATGTACGGTGACCATAAGCAAGCCTCTAGTACAAAAATTACAGATCCATTAGACTTTAGATTAATAAAAACTCTCCAACCAAATTCTGGAGATCTATTTGAACGGCTAGCCCAGACTGAGCTATTCATCAAAGATACTAAGGCTGATAAGGAAGAACCGGTTAGCGCTGCCATATATAATGCTGTCAAAAAAACTCGGTGGAAAAATAACAAACTTAAGTTTTTAATCCATATTGGTGATCACGGAGATCGGATAGATCCTTCCGACTTACTCATTAACTTGATGAAGGAAAAAAATGTCTATTATGTCCCAATAGCGGTCAAAGGTGACGGAGTGATTTCTCAGAGCAATGAATTTGTAAGACAGACCAATTTAATTTATAAAAAATATAAGAATTCAAATGGCACATCGATGGCACTGCCCCCTATAGTAACTTATAAAGATAAGATTAATGAATTTGACGCTATTGTTAAGGCTTTGGTCGGAGCCTTGACGACGGGGCGTGCGGCTCAAGATAGTATTTATGGATTCAGAAAAGAGTTAGATATTAGCAATGATAGTATTCGAGTTGGTTTTGCTCAGCTTACCAAAGCAGCCAAAGAGCTGTATCTTTCTGCAGGGGCCAAAAACGGATTGCAAACTGTAGCGGCTAAAGGCTGGATTGAAACTGTGGAAACGGGTGAAGAAGAGCACAATTGGGATTATTTTGTGATGCTTCACACTGCCGAGTTGTTACAATTAAAAAGAAGTATGGAGACTGTTTGTCTCGCTATTGGGAGCTCTAGCGATGAAAAAATTATTGCAGATTCAATTAGGCAATTAATTGAATCTTTAACCGGTGATAGACTAACTATGGAGGATTTAGGTAATTATTGGGATGATCGTGACTCAATACCTCTGGTAAGCCAAACGTTATTAGGAGATGGGATAAAAAAGTTCCTCAAAGATTATTCAAACCCTGAAAAACTTAAGAAGTATAAAAAAAGTTTCTGTAGAGGCTATGAATTAATAAATCTGATGCAGGCCAGAAAAAAACTCCCCGAACCGTATGAAGGAGGATCTTTAACTTGGGTTGGAGATTATTATCAATCAGCCAACGCCGTGGAGCACCGCTGGATGTACAAAGACTTTTTTGAAAGGAGCTATTATTATGTTCCCCTTTCTTATCTCCCTGGATGGGAAAAGTAGGAATAAAGCCATAATCTGATAATCGTGGAGAATTACTGTCAAAGCAGTTTATGAGACATCTTCTATGCCTGAGAATTGCTTAATTGGGTTTTTAGATTTGTATATTCAAGACTAAGCCATATTTGAGGTGCCTAAGTTGGCGCGACATTTAGTCCGCACCAAACATTATAGTTCAATCAGTTTTTTCAGACCCGTCGCTACAAAGTGGGTCTAACAGAGCAGTGTGGACTGCACATTTCACAGTGGTACCGAATAATTTAAAGATTGAATCTTTAACGTCAGCGATATCGTTTAAATTCTCTTTTAGATCTTGATTAAATATTTTTGAATCTGATTCATTTTTTTTCGTTTGCAAACAATTTTTCATAGTATTTTCGGCATTTAAAATTATCCGCATCTTTCGAAAGAACAAATCATTTTTTATTTTTGGTAAGTCGAATTGAACTAAGACTTGGCTCCTATAGCGTTCAAGGGCCCGTAAGGTCTTTTTACCTAAGATACCATCGGCGGCACCAGCATCACAGCCCACCCTATTTAACTCTTTTTGAACTTCTTTAATATTCGGCGAGAAACTTGTTTTTTTATTAATAACACCACAGTTGAGATTTTTGGATTTTGCAATTTTCACGTAGATTGACGCTTTTTTACTAACGTTCCAAGTTTTTATCCCATTTTTAATAGTTATGGCTTTTTTACAGAGTTCTTCTGGGCTGCAACTGGTCGGTTCATTTGGACAATAAGATGACATTTTTTCGATACCACATTTAACGCCTAACTCTTTAGCTCTTAGGACATATTCAAAATAATCTGAGTCAGTAGTCCATTTTTTTACACCATCGGAGTTAGTCGTGGCTAAGATACAAAGTTGTGCTTCTGAGCACTCATTAGCATGTGAAAAACAGTCTCCAGCCATCGTCGGTTTTGCTGTCAAAACTAGCCAAACAAAAAATATTAAATAGGAGATGCCGGTGTATGCTAACATCTTAATCTTTTTAAAGGACACTTTTTCCACTCTGGTATAATTAACTGTCACACATCATAATAAAACAGGAGTTACCTAGCTTCAACCTACTAGACAAAAATAGATGTAAGTGCATGACTGATATTTGATCAATAAGTATTATGACTTCCGGAGTTGGACGCTGTTATTCTAATGGTCTGTGTGGTCTTTTTGTGTTGTGGTTTTTCCTTCAGCGTTCCATTACAGTCTATGCTTTCCTTAGGCTATAGAAAATCTCCTCATTGAGTAACTCGTCTCTGAGCCTGCCATTGAAACTTTCGCATTATCCGGTTTCCAAAAGACTTGCTAATTCGATATAAGCAGTCTTAGCGCTGACAGCAGAAATTCAGTCTCTTACTTCCGTGACAATAAACTAGGGAGCCTCGTGAAGCCGTCGCGCTTTTGGGCCGCTTTAAGTGCTTGTTTAAGCCAGGTTCCGTTCAAAAGCGACAGGACTTTTCCAGCTCAATACTGAATATCAGCGACGGGGATTATCAAACCCTTTGATGTCTTCAAAGATCGCCATCTCAGCCTTCCTGTGGGTGTAACAGATGTCCCGCCAGATCAGTTCTGCCTCGATGGTTTTGAAGAATGTTTCAACCGCTCCATTATCCTTGAAATTTTCCGTTCCACTGATCGACGCCTAACCCGTGTTGGCGCAGGATCTTCTGGTAGTCGTGAGAGCAATTTTGGCTGCTACAGTCGGTGGAATAGATGTCTGCCCTGGCCAGTACCCAGAATGCGAGGGTCATCTACAACGTCCGGATTGCTGGAAGAGGATCACAGCCAGATACAATCAGCTTTATTAGCGCAATGTTGAACTTGTGATTGCTGTCTGCCGTCAACTTGTGTTTGCGAGTTCTAACCATGGGTATGCCATTTTGCCGGATTAGACGCAAACACGGCGGTGCCCGATTAAGCGACTAATCGGGATCAGCTCTTCTCGGCTTTTTGGTCTCTTTCTTCAGAAACTTCACTTTCTGTATTTGATCCACGCCTATGCCTCCATACTGTTTTCACCAGCGGTAATAGGTTTGTTCAATAACTTCGATATTTCAGGTTGTATCAAGGGGGACATGCCTTTTCCGATCAAAACCTCAACCTGCCGCAACTCGGAAACTATTTTTTCTGGCTTCGATAGCTTGTGTTCATTTTCCACCTAATGGATTGAAACCACCGGCTTCGAGCCGGTCCGCTTCAGCGAATCTGTCATTGATCTTCTCTCCTGAATTTTAAACCCGCTTTGGCGGTATGGTTTTAAAAATCAGGAGAGAAGATCATGCGTTACTCATCAGCTGCGCACACGCAATTTTACCACAGTTTTCACGTCGTATGGGTCACAAAATATCGCTTCAAGGTTTTGCAGGTTCCGATGCGTGAACGAATCCGTGAAATTATCGTGCAAACTTGCGCAGAAATGGGGTCCATATCGCACAAGGTGTGCTAGGCCGAGACCATGTGCATATGTTCTTGTCGATACCGCCAAAGCTAGCCCTGTCCAACGTCATACAGCGCATCAAAGGCCGCTCGTCGCGACGGATCCAGATGGAGGTCCCTGAGTTGCGCAAGCGCTATGGGGAAGACGTTTTTGTGCTAGAGGTTATTTCTCAACCACATCTGGAAATATCGCTGACGATATCATAACGCAGTATTTGAATTACATTCCTCTGAATGATGCTACCGGCGTCAGCCGGTAGTAGTTCACTCTTGATCCTCCTTTTTCAAAACATAGCAGTGCAGAAATTTCAACAAAAAGAATCAGCGTTAGTATGACAGAGCACAAATCGATAGGTGGGTAGACAAAACTCAAAAGCTGGCGTTAGTTTCCGGTAGAACAGGAGGTGTAGTCAATTTAATCTCTTGCTTGATTTAATTTTGTCAGTTTAGCTTGTTTTGGTGAGGGATCACAGGAGATTTTCAAGTATTAAGTGATTGCTGACGCTTCGCGGATTAATTAATAATGTTTGAATGATGCAAAATAAAAAAATGCTAGTAAAGGCAATATTGATTTGTCTTTTATTGTCTGTCGCAAGCGCGGCAACGGCCCAAACCTTTAGATTCGATAATTGTAGGCTGCAAAATCTTAAAAGTTCGATTAATCGTGGACCTGGAATGGCTGGAGGAGAAAATGACTATAGGCATTATCCCAAAAACAGAAAATTTAGTTTTGACCATTCAGGCATTACTTGGGGTGAGCAGAGATTGGATTGGTCAAAAAAAACAACAAAAGGAGTCTATATAGCGTATTTTGTTCCACCGGGAGGCAATCCAAGTGTGCATTATCCTTTTCAGACATCCAGATTAAATTTAGCTATAATTGGTAATAAAGAGGGAACGATTAGGATACAGAGAAATTTTAGAGACATGGATCCGCCTGTCCAGTTTGTTTGTGGCTCAGTTGGCCAACCGGACCCAGAGCCAGAACGGTCTGCAATTGCTGAAGAAGCGGCCAATTGTTACCTTAGTCCAAGTTCCATCAGGCAAGCTCAAAAGCATCTGAAGTATTTGGGGCTTTACAATTCTACAATAGATGGCGTGAGCGGACGAGGTACGAAGGCGGCGATCAAAAAGGCAAAGAAACTAGTTGGTCGCAAAGCTTCCGCAGGTGATTGTATTACCGCCAAAGATATAACCGAGTTTAGGTTTTTAGCGGAAAAAAAGCTGGCTAATGACGTCTGCCAGACCT
>Ga0206130_10004817_pt1:0-15000 | contig 16401 bp, 14 predicted proteins | sample Helgoland_Spring_9_FD_148637 | JGI IMG/M metagenome (GOLD analysis project Ga0206130, IMG submission 148637) | Pelagic subsurface seawater microbial communities from Kabeltonne, Helgoland, North Sea - Helgoland_Spring_Bloom_20160512_1 | ecosystem: Environmental > Aquatic > Marine >... | reverse complement strand
ACTACAATGGCATTTACAGTGGGAAGCAATATCGCGAGATGGAGCAAATCCCCAAAAGATGCCTCAGTTCGGATTGTACTCTGCAACTCGAGTACATGAAGTTGGAATCGCTAGTAATCGCGTAACAGCATGACGCGGTGAATACGTTCCCGGGCCTTGTACACACCGCCCGTCACACCACGAAAGTTGGCTCTGCCTGAAATCGATCGCCTAAACCCTTCGGGGATAGCGTCGCTTACGGTAGGTCCGATGATTGGGGTGAAGTCGTAACAAGGTAGCCGTTGCGGAAGCAGCGGCTGGATCACCTCCTTTAAGGAGCCGATAGTGAAGTTCTTCGGAACAGGCACTACAGGCGAGATAAACAAAGTTGACATGGGCTGCTATCTAGTTTTGAAAGACCTTTCTCTTTCTTTTCAGTTTACTGAAGAAGAAGAGAACGATTCTTTCGTTCAGATCTTTGAAATTGTGAGAAAGGAAATGTAGATTTGTTAATGCTCTTTATTTTTCGTCTTGTGGCATTGACAAAACAGATTTTAATAGGATGTATGCATTTATGTATACAAACTAAAAAATGAGAAACTCAACAACAAATTAGTGTTTTTAATAAATTAAGAGCAATTGGTGGATGCCTAGGCATTAAGAGGCGATGAAGGACGTAGGAGCCTGCGATAAGTTACGGGGAGCTGGCAAGCGAGCGTTAATCCGTAAATTTCCGAATGGGGAAACCCTTTAAAACATCGTGGCGAACCCAGGGAACTGAAACATCTAAGTACCTGGAGGAAAGGAAATCAAAAGAGACTCCCTAAGTAGCGGCGAGCGAACGGGGACCAGCCTAAACCGTATCAGTTATGGTACGGGGTTTTGGGCAGCGATATGACAACGATAGGATAGTAGAAGGACCTGGAAAGGTCGACCGTAGAGGGTGATAGTCCCGTATACGAAATCCGAAAATAGTCTAGCTGTTCCAGAGTACTGTGGGACACGAGAAATCCCGCAGGAAGATCGGAGGACCATCTTCGAAGGCTAAGTACTACTTAATGACCGATAGTGAACCAGTACCGTGAGGGAAAGGTGAAAAGTACTCCGAGAGGAGGGTGAAATAGTACCTGAAACCAATTGTTTACAAACAGTGGAAGTCTTCGGACGACCGCGTACCTTTTGCATAATGAGTCAGCGAGTTGCGTGTCGTGGCAAGGTTAAGCCGTTAGGTGGAGCCGTAGGGAAACCGAGTCTGAATAGGGCATTCAGTCGCGGCGCGCAGACCCGAACCCAGTTGAGCTATCCATGGCCAGGTTGAAGCGAGGGTAAAACCTCGTGGAGGACCGAACCCACATATGTTGAAAAATATGGGGATGAGCTGTGGATCGGAGTGAAAGGCTAATCAAAACTGGAGATAGCTGGTTCTCCCCGAAATGCATTGAGGTGCAGCCTCACATGATTACCGTCGGCGGTAAAGCACTGACAGGGCTAAGGGCCGCAAGGTTACTGAACCCTTTCAAACTCTGAATTCCGATGAGTACAATGTGGGAGTGAGACAGTGGGAGATAAGTTTCATTGTCAAAAGGGAAAGAGCCCAGACTACCAGCTAAGGTCCCTAAATATATACTAAGTGGTCAAGGTTGTGGGAGATCACTAACAATCAGGAGGTTGGCTTAGAAGCAGCCACCCTTTAAAGAAAGCGTAATAGCTCACTGATCGAGATGTCCTGCGCCGTAAATATAACGGGGCTAAAGTATATTACCGAAGCTGTAGACTACCAAGTAGTGGTAGGGGAGCGTTCCAACAACGCTGAAGGTACACCGGCAAGGTGTGCTGGAGTGGTTGGAAGTGAGAATGCTGACATGAGTAGCGATAAGGGGGATGAAAATACCCCCCGCCGAAAACCCAAGGGTTCCTATCCAAGGACAATCCGGGTAGGGTTAGTCGGCCCCTAAGGTATAGCCGAAAGGCGAAGCCGATGGAAAACAGGTTAATATTCCTGTACTTCTTGTATGGAGTAAGAGCGAGGACGGAGAAAGATAGGCCGGTCGGCAATGGATGTCGGCGTAAGTATGTGGGTCGTGGTGTAGGAATAAAACGCATCACATAGACTGAGGTACAACAGGTTGATTCTATACTTCCAAGAAAAGTCGCGGGCTGCGTTTGACATACATGGAAACCGTACTCTAAACCGACACAGGTGGGTGAGTGGAGAACACTAAGGCGTTTGAGAGAACTCGGGTTAAGGAACTAGGCAAATTAACACCGTAACTTCGGGAGAAGGTGTGCCATCTAGGTATAAGTCATACGACGAAAGCCGAAGGTGGTTGCAACAAAGCAGCGGTAGCGACTGTTTACCAAAAACACAGGACTCTGCAAACTCGTAAGAGGACGTATAGGGTCTGACGCCTGCCCGGTGCTGGAAGGTTAAGAGGAGGTGTGAGAGCTCCGAATCGAAGCCCCAGTAAACGGCGGCCGTAACTATAACGGTCCTAAGGTAGCGAAATTCCTTGTCGGGTAAGTTCCGACCTGCACGAATGGCGTAACGACTTCCGCACTGTCTCGACCCGGGACTCAGCGAAATTGACATTGGGGTGAAGATGCCCCATACCCGCAGCAAGACGGAAAGACCCTGTGAACCTTTACTCTAGCTTGACAGTGATATTTGGTTTGGATTGTGCAGCATAGGTGGGAGGCTATGAAAAGTGGACGCTAGTCTACTTTGAGCTTTCAGTGAGATACCACCCTGTTCACTCTGAATATCTAACCGGCGCGAAACGCTGGGACATTGTCTGGTGGGGAGTTTGACTGGGGCGGTCGCCTCCTAAAATGTAACGGAGGCGTACAAAGGTCCTCTCAGGTTGATTAGAAACCAACCGTAGAGTGCAATAGCATAAGAGGGCTTGACTGCGAGAGAGACATTTCGAGCAGGTACGAAAGTAGGTTATAGTGATCCGGTGGTTCTGTATGGAAGGGCCATCGCTCAACGAATAAAAGGTACTCCGGGGATAACAGGCTGATCCCGCCCAAGAGTTCACATCGACGGCGGGGTTTGGCACCTCGATGTCGGCTCATCGCATCCTGGGGCTGGAGCAGGTCCCAAGGGTATGGCTGTTCGCCATTTAAAGCGGTACGCGAGCTGGGTTCAGAACGTCGTGAGACAGTTCGGTCCCTATCTGCTGTGGGCGTTGGAGATTTAAGAGGGTCTGACTCTAGTACGAGAGGACCGAGTTGGACAAACCTCTGGTGTTTCTGTTGTGGAGCCAACCGCATTGCAGAGTAGCTACGTTTGGAAGGGATAACCGCTGAAAGCATCTAAGTGGGAAACCCTCCTCAAGATAAGATCTCCCTAAGACTCCTGGAAGACTACCAGGTTGATAGGCCGGACGTGTAAGCGTAGCAATGCGTTAAGCTAACCGGTACTAATATGTCTTTTGAATTAAAAACACTTTGTTGATGAGTGTCGCATTTCCTTTCTTCCTTTTTCATTGTTCTTTTACAATGTTGAAGTTTTATTTATTCAAACACCATTTTATTTGGTGGCGAAGATAGCCAGAGGGCCACACCTGTTCCCATCCCGAACACAGAAGTAAAGTCTCTTGGCGCCGATGGTACTGCTGGGGTAGCCCAGTGGGAGAGTAGGTCATCGCCACCTTTTTTATTTTTTTCGGTTTTATTTTAGTTTCGGAATCCCATAATTGAGATTCTGAAACAGTTTGGTGTCATTCTGTCTTTTTTTTGGCTTAATAAATAACATTTGTTATATATAAGGCACAACAAAAGGAGGACACATGTTGTTTCTAATGAGTGTAATTGGATGTGGATTGAAAAGTGGAGAGGATACAGCACAGGAAGGTGGAAATGGAATTGACATACTTTCAGAATTTGAAGCCCAACTTCTTGGTGATTTTGATTCAAGTAAACAATCTCAAGAAGAACCACAATACTATGATGTTTCATTAAAAGCCTGTTCTATTGATGTTACAGGTGCAACTGGAACAACATTATATATAGAGCAAGCTCTTTCAGATCAGTTAATCAATCCTTATCGTCAGAGAATATACATTCTAACTCAAGTTGATGACCAACATGTACGCTCTGAAATCTATGAGTTGAATGATCCGACACTTTTGGTTGGATTTTGCAGAGGAAACAAAGAACTCAACTTATCGATGAGTGATATTCGTAAAAAAGAAGGGTGTGCAGTTGACTTAGAATGGAACGGGAATGGGTTTACCGGTCAAACGGATGTGGGTACTTGTTTAAGTGACATGAATGGTGCTACATATGCAACGTCTATAGTAGAGACAAGCACAGAAATTATATCTTCATGGGATCAAGGGTGGGATTCTACTGACTCTCAAGTATGGGGTGCAGTTGATGGACCGTACATATTCATCAGAAAATAATAGGTATTATCAATGTTGTTTTTATGGTTAGCGTGTGTTGATTCCAAATCAACAGAATTTAGTAGTGATAGTGATGCCTTAATGAGTGGATTCGGGGATGTAGAAGATACAGGTTACCTTGATGGTGATTTAGATGAGGACCTTATAGAAGATTTAGTAAATCCTTTTCCAGTGGATGATTCTTATGAATATGGTCTTACAAATACAAGTTTTGTTTTAGAAGAAGTTTTAGAATATGGTGCACTAGAAGATGCTTGTGAGTTGTATTCTCAATTTCCAAATGATGAGGATTTACAGTTACGGTGTGGAAAGGCAATGTTTTTCTACGAGGGTTTCGGAGGTCTTGGAATACCTCAACCATTGTTGGACTTTGTTAGTACAAAGTTTCCAGATGAATTGGGTCCAGCATTTTCTGAATACGGTATGATTCCAGATCCATATTCAGAAGAAGGGCGTCCAATTGGCTATGGCGTAGGTTCTCCAATGGGTTCTGTAGAAACCTTGGCATATTCATGTGCTTCTTGTCACTTCGGTCAGCTTCCGGATGGTCGATACTCTGTTGGAATGTCCAACAATCAGTATGCTACTGGTAAGCAGTTTTTATCTTTAATGTTGTTACCACAATCTGTCATGCCTGGTTTTGATGATTCAGAGCATGATCCGGATGCTCTGGCCATTATTGAGCCATTACGTGAAAAATTGAGATCGAGTCCTTTATTGTTTGCTCAAATGGGGTGGAATCTACTACCTTTGTTGTGGGAATCGGACATGTCAGCAGCTAGTATTACCCGTGATGTTGAAGAAGCATATGCTTCCTGGAAGACTGGAACAATGGATGTGTTTATACCTCCCTTACCGATTGACGACGAGATTCATATTGTCAGTAAGATTCCTACAATTTGGAGTATTCCTAACCAAACAGAACAGCATGAGTTCGAGATGGAATCTGCAATGTTGTCTTGGAGTGGTGGCAGTCCTTCGTTGGATCATTTTGTAAATGGTTTTTTGGCGTTGGGAGATTCAGAGAGTTGGACGATTGAAGATGTAGAACCCTTATTGGCTTATCTAGAAACCTTGAAAGCTCCCTCAACTCTTGACTACATAGACGAAATGTATGTGGATAAAGGACAGGGATTGTTTAATGCTGAATGTTTATCGTGTCATCAAGGTTATCAAGGTTCAAGTATTGAACTGTATTCATTTGAGGAGATTGGTACGGACGATCAAATGAAGTATATTTTAGATGCTGATCTTGATGGCGTACCAGTATTTGGTGTTGAAGCGACTCCAACCCATCAAATTAAAGCACCGAGATTGACAGGAGTCTGGGCAAAAGAACGATTGTTACACAATGGTTCTGTCAATTCTCTTGAAGAGTTGTTTTGTATGAATGGGCCTCGCAATGACAATCGTCCAATATTTGGGAACGTTGGACATACTTATGGCTGCGACTGGTCAGAAAACGAAAAAATTCATATTATTGAGTTTTTACAGAGTATCTAGAGTATATCTAGACTATTTGAAGTTGAAACACTTGATATAAGTGTGACAGTTTGGAAACTTGTCTTTCTTTATGTAACAACTGATATATATAAAACTACACACTTAACAATGAGGTTACTATGCGGTACAAATTACCATCAATGTTCATTTATTTTACTTTAACTGGCTGTATTCAACATACTTATGAGTATCCTGACTGCTCTGAAGTAGAAGAGGGATCTTCTAGTATTCCAACACCAAGCGAAGATCTGGATGATTCTACGGACTCCACTAATTCTGAAGATGATGCTGGTTCTGGAGGTGATGCCGTCGATTATGACAGTCCAAAATCTACGCAATACTTCTTTGATGATGCTCAAAGTTTATTGTATGTTCAAGTATATAAGGACCCGAATGCACTTGCCTCAAATCTTGCACACAATCATGTGATGCGGGCGACAAATTGGACAGGTAATGTCATATACAATCCCGAGTCGAGTGATGTTTGCAGTATGTCTTTTACATTACCCGTGTTGGACTTGGCAGTAGATGAAGATGCTATGCGTGATGTTGTAGGGTATGGTGATACAATTTCTGCCAATGATAGAGCAACGATACGAGAACACATGTTGGACTCCAATCAACTCAATTCTTCTCAATATACTTCCATTTGGTTCGAGAGCTCATATTGTGAAGCCTCTGATGCTGGACTTTTGGTAACCGGTGATATGTTTATTGCTGGAACCACAACTGAGATGGTTGTGAATGTTTCCGTTACATCAACATCAGACAAGTTTTATATGTCTAGTGTCATAGACTTTACGCATGCTGATTTCAACATAACACCATATGAAGCCTTTTTCGGTGCAATACGCAATGCTGAACCTTTAACCATTAGTTTCGATATGGTTGGTTTCGCAGGATAACCATGCTGTTCTTTACCTACGAGTAGAATGTACCACATCCAACTCGTGGGTATTTATTCTATTTTTTATCTTCAACCTCTGGCTATTGCTTTTACTCAATGGCTTATTAATCATCCACAAGTATGAATACGACCGCAGTTTTGCCACAGTTGTTTCCATAACTGTGATGTCTTATGATGACCCATTATTTTGAAGGTCTCTATGGTGTTCGAGGGGTACGTTCCCGCCCGGTTGAGGTTTTACTGATGTCATCTGAAGGTCTCAACTTTCTTTTGTGCTTAGCCTTCCGACCTGTGACACGCTTTCTCCACATTTTAAAACTTGACCGTTTAAGGGTGGCACGCATTAGGGCTTTCACTTCCGGTTCGCTTAAGCCATATTGCATCTCAATTTCATCAAAGCTGGTCTTGTCACACCAAGCCAAGTGTATAATTTCGCTAATATCTTCATCTGTCATACCTTCAGTTAGTACTGAATAATCCTTAAGACAAGTATAAATGCATTATTGTTCATACCATGTATCACAATCAATATTTCCAGTCACTGCACCAAATGACATCTCTTTATTGGTGCCTTTCTGAATGTCTTTCCACACGCTTTCTGAAAAGTTACAGGTATGTGTTTGCTGTTCATCATCTTCTAAGTGTATTCGATACACCTCTGTAGTTTTGCCTTTTCGTTCACAGTGCAATGCCTTCATTTGACATGTTTTTATGCTCATAGCAGGCCAGATAGGTGAAATGTTTGTATCCGTAGATGTTTGTGTACGAACAACAGCCCATTTCTTGATTTCATAGGTGCACCAATCATCATAGATGGGTATGGATTTGTATTTTGGTGTACATTTTTCGGACTCATTGTATGTTCCGTCTCCATTGTCTTTCTTTACAATGGAACACTCCTCCCCATCAGGTACTTTTTCAGTGTCTCGTTCTTTTTCTCGACAGGTTTTAACCTTTCCCATTGGCGGTATTCTGTCTTCCCATGCTTCTTCCGTTACTTGCTTATATTCTTCTATTTCGATATTTCTTTCCCAAGAATGACCTGTAACAACAACACTTTTTTCTTTTGTGATTGAGAAAATGCCTATTAGTATCACAATCAAGAGTACAACAATGACTCCAATGCTTTTCTGAGAAGAAGAGGTTGTTTTGGCGTCCTTTGTTGCCGTTGATTCGCTATTCGTAGAGTCAACCAATTGTACTTCGGTTGTACCGTCCATGGGACCGGCACACTCAGTGCAAAACTTAGCGATTGCAGAATTCGGCGCTTCACAAAAACCACAGATATTGTCTTTTCCAACATAATCATGATCTTCTACCGCTATCTTTTCGTCATCGGAAGGATAATAGCGGGTATTTGGGTCTTGTGCAGTTCCACAATTTGGACAATGCTTGTGTGATTTTCCCAATAATTTTTTGGTGTCGCAATATGAACAATTCCACATCATTTCATACGTTTTACTCATGTACACCCCCCGATGTTCAGCACTCTTAGTGTATCATACTCTGTTTATTTTTCCTTGAGTCTTCCCGCTATAGGGAAATCTATAAATATGGGTTATCTTCTATTATACTTTGAGGGTTCGAATGTTAAAGTTTCGTTTTGTAGCATTCCACATTGCATTTTTGGTGGCTGTAATTTGGGTTCCTTGGACCACAGAATCATTGTGGTTGGGGTTTGCTCTGTATTGGATTCGAATGTTTGGTGTTACTGCTGGGTATCACAGGTACTTTGCTCATCGAAGTTACAAAACATCTAGAACATTTGCATTTATACTGGCTTGGATAGCTCAAAGTTCTGCTCAGAGAGGCGTGATCTGGTGGGCAAGCAATCATCGTCATCACCATCGATATTCAGATTTGCCGGAGGATTTACATTCTCCAGTTACGTCCTCTTTATTTCATGCTCATGTGGGCTGGTTATGGGACTCTAAGTCCTACGAATATCGAAAAAATGCAACCGATTTAGAACGTTGTCCAGAATTGGTATGGTTGAATCAATATCCGATGATACCTGCTTTTGTGTTGGCGATAGTATGCTATTTATGGATGGATTGGTCTGGGGTAGTTTATGGCTTTGGGATTTCTACAATAGTTCTTTTTCATGGAACATTTACCATCAATTCCTTGACACATGTTTGGGGTAAAAGACGGTTTAATACGAAAGATGATAGTCGCAACAATGTGTGGTTGGCAATCATCACGATGGGCGAGGGTTGGCACAACAATCATCATCGATATATGAGGTCAGTAAGGCAAGGGTTTTATTGGTGGGAGTTTGACCCCACATATTATGTGCTGAGTGTGTTATCATGGGTAGGTATAGTGTGGGACTTTCGGAGCATCCCATCTGAAGTGTTATCTGAAGGTATGGAAACAAACTCTCTCACGGTGAGTTAAGAGAATTGAATGGCAAAAAGAATACAACAATATGAGATTGGAAAGGTCGTTGGCAAAGGTGACATGAGTATAGTGTCGATGGCTCAGTTTGTTCGTAAAAATCAAATGGGCGAGGAGACACCTGATCCAACACCGTTAGCATTTAAAGAATTGCAAAAAGATTATGCTTTAAACGCTTCCTATCGAAATAAATTTATTGAAGAGTTGGATGCCTATCGTCAGTTAGAACTTCCTAATGCAGCCGAGGTCGTAGATGTTGTAATGGAACCCACGACTTTGGCCGTTGTGATGCCGTTTTATGATGGAAAGTTGTTGAGCAGCTATGTGCCAAAGGGCGGTCTCCCACTCGTTGAAGTCCTTGATATTATGGAGCCAGTCGCAGATGTTATTGATGCTTTGCATTTTAACGGACTGATTCATGGGAATCTTCAGCCAAAGAACATATTGTTGGCCAAGCGTGGGATGGTTCCCATTGTTTTAGATGCAGGTATTTTTAAAAATGCATTCTGGATGGGCTGCATTCAATTTTCTCAGTACCGTGCGCCAGAAGATTTGGCTGACAAAAAGTTGTCTCCAATGTCAGATATATATGCTTTTGCCGTTATGGTTTATGAGATGCTATCTGGACAGCTTCCATGGAATCGAAAACTCAAAGAAAATGAGATTCTTCAGATTAAGCAAGCCAATCGACTGGACCCAATCTCGATTCATTGTCCCGAGATCTCTGTCAAACTCCTGGGAGGATTGATGGATTGCATGTCTCCAGAACTGACAGATCGTCGTGGGCGTTGTATGCAATTGGTTAATCTTATGCGAATAGCATTGGATGAAGACGAACAAACTGCAGAATTTGCGAATATAGATCCTATCATATTGTTGAATGCTCAAAAGGAAGTCGCACGACTTGATAAGGAATTGGTGCGTTTAGAAGAGCGGATCAATCAAAAGCAAGACAAGGTTAAATCTGAATACGAACGACTTGGTCAGTCCATCAATGCAGAAAAGAAAAAACTTGTAGAACTCAAAAAAGGATTTTCTGGTAAGTCATCTAAAAAAGAAAAGAAGTCTGCTTGGTCTGGATTGTTTGGATTTCTCGCACCAGCAAAAGAGAAGGTTCAAAAGAGTAAAGGTTTTACAGAGAGCCAGCAAGAACAAATCGACAAAGCAGCAGCAAAGATGCGTGAGAGTATTGAAAGTCTCAAGACAAAGTATTTGGATGTTGAAGCAAAAAATAAAGATGATTTGATTGGTTTACAAACAGAAGAAATGTCTTTAAAGGATGAACTAAGGCAGTACGGTGATATTCACCCGTCCTTATTGGGCTTCCGCGCTGTAAAGCCATTTTCAACGGCTTGGTTGAAGGTTGGACGTGTGAAACAGCAGATGATCTTGGTACCCAAAGGCAGTTTTGTGATGGGGGCATTGCCTACAGATGCTATGGCTGAAGAAGACGAATCTCCCAGACACAATGTCATCCTCTCTCAACCCTTTTGGGTTGGTCATACCCCTGTTACCCAAATGATGTATAGAGCATTGCTTGGGCGCAATCCATCCCATTTTAAGATTGAAGATCACCCCGTAGAAATGCTGAATTGGTTTGATGCTGTTCAGTTTTGCAATGCATTGTCTCTTCGGGAGGGATTGGCTCCTTGTTACGAAGTCAAATCTGAAGAAGACGAAGATGTACGTTGGGATCGTCAAGCAAATGGATACAGATTGTTGACAGAGGCAGAGTGGGAGTATGTTGCTCGAGCCAATGGGCCTCAGACGTATTCAGGAAGTAACGATGCGATGCAGATTGGGTGGTGTAGTGGTAATGCACTGTCTACCTCTCATCCCGTAAAAAAACTAGATCCCAATCTTTGGGGATTGTATGACATGAGTGGGAATGTTTGGGAATGGTGTTGGGATTGGTTTGATGAATATGTAGAAGGCAATGCAACTGATCCAATCGGTGCAAAGGTTGGGAGAGGAAGGGTATTTCGAGGTGGCTCTTGGGCTGTACCTGAAAAGATGATTCGAATTACCCAGCGTGGTGCAGAACGTCCCCACAATAAAATGAATGGTTTGGGATTTCGTATTGCACGTAATATTCGAAGATAACAGTTCTAAGTATCTGCAACGATTGGCATGCCTAAGGTAATAGTGACTCCACCTTGAAGTCCATCAGTGCACCGAATCCAGCCTTTGTGTGCTGTTGCAGTCTCTGCTACAAAGGCTAGACCGAGACCGTGCCCTCCTGCGAATCCACGGTGCTCACCTTCAATACGCACAAACCTTTCGAAAATCCGTTTTCTATCTACTTGTGGAACTCCGATACCATTATCAACAACAGATATTTTAATCCATTTACCAGTTGCTTGGATGGATAAAATACATCGAAGATTTCTGTTTGGATGTCTGTACTTTATTGAATTGCTCAACAGATTTTGAATGGCATCTTTCAATAAAATCTCATCTCCCATAATTTCGACACTGTCACACTCTGTACGCAGAACTCCTTTTACATCTTGAAATCTGGGCTGCCAAATATCGTAGAGTTCGAGCAACAACATTTCTGTATCCATTCGAACAAGCTTTTTGATTTCAGTGTCTTTTGCTACCTGTAGAACTTCATCAATTCGAGATTCTAGTCGAGTTGACTCTTGTAATATTTTCTCAATAAAAGGAGCTGTTTGGCTGTCTTGATTCATTTCTAAGGATTCTGCCATCAATCGAATCCCTGCCAATGGTGTTTTGAGTTCATGAGTTACACGAGCAATAAATTCTTGCTGTCGTTGGATAAAATCCATCTGTTGTCGGTCTGCTTTTAAGGATCCGTAAATCGCTATAAATCCAAGTACTCCCGTCAAAAGAATCGGCATTAAGGTAATCAGCAGTTGGGGATAGAGTGATTCTTGTACAGTGGTGGAAATGGCAACGCGATATTGTGGAAAAAATTGTGGTCCAGGGATCTGGATCCAAGTAGTGGATGTTGGATCCAAATTTTTTGTTGGGTATACAATAGAACTATTGGAATCTAATACAAGGGGTTGAAATCCTGTACGTTGTGTGGTCAACGTTTCCATAAGAGTAGGCACATCAAGTGTAATGGCCACGTGTATCCCATTTTTCTGGGTAATATGGGTAATTAAGAGTGGGGGATCATTGTCTGACAGAGGGGTTATTTCGAGAGTGTTGTGAACGACGTTTTTTTGCTTGTACTCTTGAAGAATAGACCATGTTTGATTGCGTCGAGATAATCGTTCGGTTGTTTTAAACCAGTCGAAATTTTCAATTGACAGTATGGGTAATATTTCAAGGAGGTTAGGAAGGAGAATCGGATGAATTAAATTGGCTTCAGATAAACTGGTGGTCACCAAAGATTGCCCTCCACTGATTGGCGCCCCAAGCGTTTCCGTTTGAAACAATAGAAATCGACGTTGAAAAAATATCAGTCGTCCTTCGTCGCTCAAGTTTAAAGAGGCACTTGGATTTCGGAGAGCCGGTCTGGAGGATAGCAATTCGAATTGCGCCCGCTCTAAATCGCCTTGTTGTGTCCAATACTCCGCTTTAATAAGACTGGCTTGATTTTGAATCTCTATATTTTCAGAGGTACAGTCCATCGACGTGGGAGCAGATTGTAGACAGGTTGCGGAGGGGGTTGTTGTGATCGGTGGTGGATAAATCCACTGATCTTCTGTCCAAACAACTATATTGTCCAACCATGGGGTGGTACTTTTCCATTGTTGCTCCAAGGTTTGGATGTCAGAACGGTTGTCTAGACTGGAAATCCAAAAATTCAACTGAGATACGACACCATCTTCCCACACTTCTAAGAATTTGATTAAGGCTTCTTGCGTATTTTGAATCCGAAGTTCTTCTTGTTGTTGAGTGGTAATAACGGTTGTTCTAACCGCAATTAAACTGACCCCAACAAATGAGAGTACGAATAAAATAGTCCAAACCATAGAAGTGTTTTGAACGCCTTTCGACGTGTCTTTTCGAAAGGGGTGGTTCATAGACTAAGCCTGAAAAGAACGGTGGTTTCTTCTGTTGCGAAATAAAAGAAGAAGTACCAACAGAGGGCCACTTCCACAGCCACTTTCCCAAGAAGGGCCATTGGATTGTTCATCTGGTGTATTCCAATTGTCCAAGTCTTGATTTGGACAATCGTTGATATCTAAGACTCCATCGTTGTCGGTATCCGGATTGTTTGGATCGGTCCCACATTCTATTTCTTCAGCATTCGTCAATCCATCTAAGTCACTGTCCGCACAAGGTCCATCATTTGGGTCATCGTCTAGCCAACTTGGATTGTTGTCACAGTCGACATCGTGTATGGACTCGTCTCCGTCCAGTATGCCATCGTTATCCGAATCTGAGTCATACGCATTGATGAGTCCATCTCCATCCCAATCACCCGAACCTTCTAGACTACTTGGTAAGCCATCATTGTCATCGTCTTCATCACAGAAATTGGGCGTTCCATCTTCATCTAAGTCGTCCCATCCTTCAAACGTATCCAACAGGGAGTCTCCATCTGCATCGGTCGAAAATCCGATGGCACATCGATTTTCTATTGCATCTAAGATGCCATCATTGTCGGTGTCGAGGTCGTCATTGGGATCATTGGGGTCTGTTTCCCATGGACCGACTCGACCATCCAAATCAACATCTTCGTTACCATCTTCGAGGCCGCCTCCATCACTATCAGCCATGGTAGGGTTTGTTGTTGTAGATGGTTGTCTGTCTCCAACATAGCATCCATCATCACCTGTGAGGGTATACTCAGTAGCAGTGGTTACACCCGACTCGAGTCCATCACTGAGTCCATCATTGTCTGTGTCACAAAGCATGGGATTGGTCATTTGTTGTATTTCAATACCGTCGAGCAATCCATCATCATCAGAATCTCCATCGGTTGGATCTGTGTTGCGAAATCCTTCTTCTAGTTCATTTAAAGCGTCCCCATCTTGATCCAAGAGCACATCGTCACTCCATTCCTCTCCGAACCAATCTTCACCGATGGAGGATTTTGCAAAGATGCCCATGTTGAATCCAAACCACAGTTCTGGGGGAAGTTCTGTCAAGGGAATTACATAGGTGATTGTACTCGTATCCGAAGTAAATTCAACCCATCCTTGGTCTGAGATGGAGGTGGGCGTTGTACTGTGAATTGGATAGGCCCAATTTAGGCTTTCATCCCACCACACTTCAGTCGCAGTGTGAGAAAGAACCAGTTCAGGTATACTGTTTTGTGAACCTAGTGAGCGGAAACCAATCCGCCATTCGGTATCACAGGAGTTACAGATTTCTACCATCTCAATTTGAAAGTGTAGATGTCCATCCATAAACTCAATCGTTACTTCATCTACAATGTCAACAGTACCTAAGTTGTCAACGGTATCGGAGATTGGAATCCCAGTGTTCAGCAGTGGAAAAAGTAAACTCAGTGATGACAAAGCGAACCTCTGATTGGTGATTTTGACTGAAGTACGTTATTTAAAAGTGCACCGCAAATCATGCGATTGATACACCCTTTATCTTATCCGATTTTATGAGTATTGCCTTTCCTATTGTCGATGTAAATACAAAGAGTCCTATCGAGCAATCGATATCAAATTTACGGGCTCTAATCCGAGATATGAAACAAGTCGTTGTTGCTTTTTCAGGTGGCGTAGATTCTGCTTTGGTATTGGATATAGCTCATGAAGTCTTGGGTGAAAATGCGATTGCCATGACCGCTATTTCTCCAACATTTCCTCCAGAAGAGCAAGAGATTGCACAATCTTTTACAAAGGAACGGGGAATAAGACACCT
>Ga0206130_10004816_pt1 | contig 16405 bp, 8 predicted proteins | sample Helgoland_Spring_9_FD_148637 | JGI IMG/M metagenome (GOLD analysis project Ga0206130, IMG submission 148637) | Pelagic subsurface seawater microbial communities from Kabeltonne, Helgoland, North Sea - Helgoland_Spring_Bloom_20160512_1 | ecosystem: Environmental > Aquatic > Marine > Epipelagic ... | reverse complement strand
CACGGCAATTAGTGGTTGTTCGCATGGGGCACAGCTTTAGTACTGACGCCTGGGATATGGAAGACTTTCTTGTCGACGTGCTAGGGGCAATTACTGATTAGAGTATGGTGTAGTTAAAAGCTAAATTTACGACTAGTTAATGTAACAACGGATGTAACAAAAACGGACTTTAAAACGTATTAAACCTATATTAATCAATGGCTTACTATCTAAGTGCAGTTCCCGCCGCCTCCACCAAATAGCAGCCCCGCAAGGGGCTTTAAAGCACCATAAAGTGCTGATTTGTATAGCTATTAACAGGGTTTAAGAGCGCGTAAAGATCCATTAGATATTGTAAAAATTCAGGTTTTTTGTAACGAAGGCCTCTTTAGTCACTAGCGCTTATAGAAAAGGAGATCACAGGGCTCTCTGCCCATCCATAGCGAACCGACTTAGCCTCCAAAATAGCGTTTTTGGGCAGTGACAGAGGCCTACTGTAGAGGTTCCAGGCGCCGCTGTTGACTCGATATCCAACTGAATCATGCACTGCCGATGGCACAATGCTCGCCGTTCCCACTTTATTAACTAAGATCTGAGGTGTTTCAGTGACTGGCTGCTCTCCATTGGGCCAAAAATTCTTAGCCATCTCTAATTCCTCTGTCTCGCTGAAGTCACCAACTGTGCCTCGCCAGTCCAACAATACTTGCCTCATTCGCGCCAGAGTAGCGACGTGTTCGGCAGAATCAGCTAGGTTATTAATTTCATGGGGGTCGGAGTCTATATTGTAAAGCTCTTCTGCTGGGCGTGGCTCGAACCAAAAGCGTTGTGCTGCATTGAGCTTGCCTGCAGTGAACTGTTGCCAGAGGGTCTGCATGGTGGCCAGTTGATCCCGGTAGGCAATATGCGTGGCACCTGGCATACCCGGGAGCAGGTTCACAATGTATTTAAACTGTCCATCGCGAACTGCGCGCTCGCGAAAGTTAAAGCCATCGAGGCGGTCTTTGGCGGCATAAATATAGTCTCTTTTTGGGCTGGCACCCGGAACTAGCTGAGCGCTGCCATGCATGTAGTCTGGTACCGGAATCCCCGCTAGGGTCAAAACACTTGGCCCTATATCGACAAAGCTTATTAGTTTTTTATCTATACTACCGGAAGTCACGCCTGGAGGTTTAAGGCTTTTGGGCCAGTGCACCATCAATGGCACCTTGATGCCACTGTCATAAATTTCACGCTTTCCGCGGGGCAGGCCATCGCCATGGTCGGTAGTCCAGATAACAATCGTATTGTCGGCCAAGCCATTTTTCTCAAGCTGGCGGAGCAATTTGCCAACCATCTGATCCATGGTGAAAATATTATTGTAGTGCTGCGCAATATCAGCACGGATAGCCCTATGATCGGGGTAGTAGGGGGGTAGCAGAACCTGATCGGGATTGACTACCTGGGATCGAGTTCCCATGGCATTGTTGCTTGCCACCGTATTTGGGAACATCTGACCCTCATGGCTTTGTTTAATGGTTATGAAACCATAAAACGGCTGACCCTCTGCACGACCCTGCCAGGTAGGCTGCCCACCCTCATAGTCCCAGATGCTAAAAGGTCCTGAACCGGCAGATGTATTACTGAACTGATAGTCGAGCTTGGAACTGGTAAAGGTGTAATAGCCCTGGCGTCGCAATAATTCTGGATAGGCTTTGATATGCGCTGGCGGCACCGACCGATAGGGAGACTCCTTAAATGAGCGAGTGCGCATATGCTGTGCGCCAACCGAACTTTGGTGAACCGCGAGTATATGTGCCGCTCGACTCGGTGCGCAGACGCCAGCAGTGGTAAACGTATTAGGGTAGCGAATACTGGTACTGGCGAGACGGTCGAGATTGGGTGTGACAGCGACGCTATCGCCGAATGCACCCACTCTAGCGCTCATATCCTCGGCCATAATTAATAGAATATTCGGTCGCTGTTGGGCAACTGCGCTGGTCGTTAGTAAAGCAAGTACTAGCATGGACAGGAGGCAATGAATTGCCATTGTTGATTTTATACGCATCTAGAGGTCCCTTGGGTACTAATTCATGTCCCCTTTAAATGGTCTGACAAAAGGGTTTTTAACTGCACTAATTTACTGTTTAGAGTCGATGTCTGATTTTTGATAGGGGATTTGGAGCCGTAAAACCAGTCCGGACTTTTTACCATTGGCGACGTTGATTTCGCCATTGAAACTCATGGCTCTCTCGCGCATACCCTGAAGCCCGAATGAGCCTTCTTTATTATCCCAGCCAGACTGGAGACCAACGCCGTCGTCAATAATCTCTACTTTAAGCAGACCATTGTTGCTGCTGAGCTTAATTTGAACCTTCTTGGCCTTGGCATGTTTGGCGATATTGGTCAGTGACTCCTGAACGATTCGAAACACGGCAATAGCAATGGTGGGTGAAATAGAATCGGGGGGCTGACTGCCGCGAACGATACACAGAGTTTGATGGTGTATCTCAAATTCATGGGCCAGCCACTCTATGGCTGCAGCCAGTCCAAAATCCTCTAAAACACTAGGTCGCAGGTCAGACATGATCGACCTGGAGGTACTTGAGGCCTGCACCAGTAAGGCTTTAATTTCATCAAATTGCTTGTTCACCTCAAAGCTTTTGATTGGCGAGTTTTTGATCAGAGAGCTGTTTACCTCAGGCTGGTTAAAGTTTTTTAAGGCGGTGCTCTTGAGTCGTCTCACAGCCATGGTCAGAGCAATCAGAGTGTGGCCGAGCTCATCGTGTATCTCACGAGCTAACTTCGCCTTTTCTTCCTCTCGCACCTCATCCATATGGCGGGCTAGGCTGCGTAAGTTCTTACTTGATAGCTCAAGCTCTTGGGTTCTGTAGGCAACTCTCTCTTGAAGTATTTTGTTCCAGCGCAAAATGGCCACAAATACAAGTAAAACAAGCAGTAGCAAACCACCGGCCCAGAGTCCTATTGTTGTGAGGTCGAGATTTCGAGTTATCTCAATATTGACCCACTTATCGAAAATCAGCTGTCTTTCTCGCTTACTTAGACCTGAGATGACTTTTTGGAAAATCGGGATAAAAGGCCTGAGCTCCTCGGTTACCGCAAATGCAATCTCAAAGGTATAAGGAGTGTTAGACACGGTTTTTAACGGCGGCAACCCTAGTTTTCGAGTGTAATATTCCACGGAAAAAACATTGTGAATAAATATATCGGCACTGCCAGCGAGCACCGCTTGAATACCCTCTGCGGGGGTATCCACATAGCTAACCGCAATCTGTGGGTAAAATTTAGAGAGTATTTGCTGTGCTTTGGAGGGTTTTTCAATTACCACCCGCTCATCGCGAATCGACTCAATGCCAACAATTAGCGCAGAGTCTTGTCGGCCAAAGAGGGCGATTGGCATTTCTATAACCGATTCGCTGTAGCTTAGTTCTCCTCGGGGCGGTGGGAGATAGCTGGCTAGGTCTATTCGATTCTCTCGAACGCCCTCTGATAGGGTGGTTAGATCCGAGAAGAAAGATGGCTCAAAATTAATGCCCAGCTGTTCACTGATAATGGCGATATAGTCTGAGGTCAATCCGCGATACTGGCCGCTACTATCCACATACTCGAAGGGCATTTGGTTGCTGACGATACCGTGCCTGATGGTTCGGTTGTTACGCAGCCAGTTAAGCTCTGGCTCGGTGAGTGATGATAGCAGTGCTAGCTTGTCAGCATTGCCAACTTGCTTTACCTCAATGTCGGCACTGGCCATAGTCATAGTCAAAAGAAGAGCAGTGCAGGCGGTCAGGCATGCAAGACTAAAATGGAGCGATGCCGACATTATTGATCCTTTGGTTTTATGGGTTGATGCTCTTTACTGAGTTTATAAATTGCGCTTGCATAAAGCTTACAAACCGAAATAAAGAAATAACAAGTTACTCATGTAGGGTTGAAAACTTTAGTCAGATTTTTTATAAAACCGCCCATTTCTGTTTCCTGAATCGACAAGTATCTGTTACTTTGCAACAAAAGAAAATAATAAATCATCTTTTCATAGGATAAATCATGTCATCTATTCTTCTTGTTGACGATCATGCTGTAGTTAGAAATGGATTAAAACAGATGCTTGTTGAACATCTTGATTTGGTGGTATTTGGGGAGGCTAATGACGCGATAGAAGCTATGCGAGAGGTTAGAAACCAAGATTGGAGCTTAGTTATACTCGATATCCGGCTGCCCGGTCGCAGCGGTGTCGATGCACTAAAACAAATTAAGTCAGAAAAGCCTCAACTGCCAGTGCTGATTTTGAGTAGCTATCCTGAATCACAATACGCCGTTAGATTGATTCAGCTTGGCGCAGCAGGCTATATATCAAAAGATGCAGAAGAATCAGAAATTGTAAAGGCAGTAAAAACTGCCGCTGCTGGCGGACGCTATATTAACGCAGTTGTGGGCGGTCTTTTGGCTAACAGTATCAGTCGAAACTTTTCTAACGAAGATGATTCCACCTTATATGAATCACTTTCTAATAGGGAATATCAGATTTTCCTCGAACTGGCTTCAGGTAAAAGAGCAAAAGATATTGCCGAGAAATTGCAGGTGAGTGCTAAAACTGTCGCCACTCATCGATCAAGACTTATGCTAAAGATGGGTTTTTCAAACAATGCAGAGTTGACCCTTTATGCAAATAAGTCGGGTTTACTTTTGTAATAGTTACGATTCGTTTTTACATCCAGTCGGAAAACCCCTACACCCAAAAGTGCTATTACCAGACTCTACATTTGAGCAATTCCTGATTAATCAAGATAGTTCAAAGTGTAATTATAGGGTTCGGTACATTTTTGATAATAATAATTTGAATAGAGTAATAACTGGGGATTTTGTAATGTCGAATTTAACTAATGGCTTATTTAAACTAAGGCTGCTGTGCATAGTAATAGCATCGTCTGGATTTTCTTATCAGTCCGTCGCTCAGGATGCCGAGATAGAAGAAGTTGTCGTGACGGGTGTTCGTGCCAGCCTTGAAAAATCAATTGAGCGTAAGCGGAACTCAAATGAGTTTGTTGAGGTCGTAACATCAGAGGATCTGGGTAAGTTTCCCGACCACAATGTCGCCGAGTCACTACAGCGGGTTACGGGCGTACAGATTAGTCGTGGAACTAACGTCAGTGCAGGAGACAACGACGGTGTGGGTGAGGGAAGTGAAGTTAGTGTCCGCGGCACGCCACCGGCATTGAATCGAGCCACAGTAAACGGCCAAACCATTTCAACGACTTCTGTATCCGGTGGTTCACGAAGCTTTAACTACAATACTATCTCTCCCGAGCTTGTTGAAAGCCTTGAAGTGTTTAAGACACCCTCGGCCAGCCAAGATGAAGGTTCTCTTGGCGGAACTGTTAACCTCAAGACGCGCTCGCCATTGGACTTTAAAAACCGCACCGCGGTAGTCAATCTCAAGCAGTCTTTTAACAAGCTGCGTGGCGATGAGGGTGAAAACTATTCGTTGTTGTTTACTGATTCTACGACCGACTCACGAGGCGGCGAACTAGGTGTCCTGGTTAGTTATAATAATTCCGAAGAGCCTTTTCGCCGTGACAGTGTTGAATCTTTTGGCTATCGCTATGTGGGTTTTAATGCCGCTACAGGTACGATAAGCGATGCCGGTTCTCCTGCGCAGTTGACTGCGCCGGTTGATGGCATTGCCTACGGCTATATGCCCAAGGACATACGGCAAAATATTCGCCTTGAAGAGCGTGAACGCTCAGGTCTCAACGTTGTTTTTCAGTACAGACCCAATGACAACGTCGACGTTAAGTTGGATTATTTGACCACTGATTTAACCCGTTTTGAGCACGCCAGCAACAGTGCTTATCGATTTACTGATGCCCCAGGTAGTGTCGGCCTTACCCGTATTGAGAGTGCCGTTCTTGACGGCGAAAATTTTGTCGCGGTGACCAACAGTACCAGTATCAAATCCTTCCATCAGCGCTATTTTGTCGCTAACTTTGATCGTGAATATAACTATTCTACCGAAGCCGTTAATCTGTCTGTAGATTGGACCTCTGAAGATTGGTTGGTGTCGGCACGCGTTGGCGCTTCCGATGGTGAGGGGATGCAGGATCCAGCCCTATTTGCCACCTTCGGGCCAAAGGGAAGCAGTGTTTCCTATGATACTCGCGGTGTTCAATTCTTCACTCTGGCTGCGACCTTGGCCGGCGGTGATGCCGTGTCAGCACCCTCCGACCTGGTATGGCAAAATCTGTCTCGCGCAGTGAAGCAAAATACTGACGAAGAAGAGTATGCCCAGCTGGATTTCACGCGCAGCATTAATGATAGCTGGATCACCAGTGTAAAGTTTGGCGCTAAATACCGTGATCGCACCAAGCAGCAATACAAGGCTGTAGATTCGGTTAACTCTAGAGGTGGGTCGAGCTGTGGCGATGATGCCCACAGCTGTACTCTGGCAGATTATATTGGCGACAGTACCTTTCCGGTAGATAACTTTTCCGTTACTGGCGGCATGCCTTCATCTTGGTTCCTGCCATCCGCAAGCATGATTCTGGAAGATTATTCCTATGATGCCGACGGTGAGCTGGGTACCCCAGTGATTCGAGCCAAGCAGGACGGTATTAGCAACTGGGATGTTAGCGAAGAAATTACCGCAGCCTATGCCATGGCGACCTTCGAGACTGAAAAATTGCGCGGCAATTTTGGTCTGCGCTATGTCAGTACCGATCAGGACGGTAACAGTAATACCTACGATGGCGCTGCTTTGATTCCACTGAATGACAAGCGCAGCTATTCTGAAGTCTTGCCGAGTCTAAACATCGTTTATGTGCTTGACGATGATCTCTTGCTGCGTGGCGGTTATGCAAAGGTTATGTCTCGTCCTAGCTTCCAGCAGTTGACCTTAGGCTATAATGTCAATCAGGGTGCACAGACTGCAACTCGTGGTAATCCCGATCTTGATCCTTTTCTTGCAGATCAGTTCGATCTGTCTTTGGAGTGGTATTTCAACAAAGGTGGACTACTCTCAACCGCTGCATTCTACAAAGACGTCAGTTCCTATGTTTCATCTACTCAGTTCAGCGAAGTTGTTCCCGGCTTTGAGACAGACGACAACGGTGATGCGGTAGAGTATTTGGTCACGGCACCCTCCAACGGTGAAGGCGCTACTATTCAGGGTCTTGAGTTTTCCTATCAGCAGAATTTCACCGAGCTACCGGCTCCCTTTAATGGTTTGGGTACAATATTCAACTACACCATGATTGATAGCTCTACCGGTAGAGATGATCCATTTGGCAACGAACTGCCATTGGAAGGACTCTCGGAATCAAGCATGAACCTAGTGCTGTTCTATGAGAAAGAAGACTTTTCAGGTCGTATTTCTTATACCGATCGAGATGACTTTTTACTCTTTACCTCAAGCCTTGGTGGTCTGCCGATCTATCACAAAGCCTACTCTCAGGTTGATGCCAGCATGAGTTATCAGGTGGGTGATACAGGCCTCACGTTGACCGCAGAGGCGATTAACCTGACCAATGAAAAGCCAGTTACTTTTGCTGGAGACGAATCACGGATTATTTCCTATCGTGAATTTGGTCGTCGCTATGCGTTAGGTCTGCGTTACAAGTTCTAAAGCTCTGACTATAGCCCTTCTGGCGGTCCTCGCTGGGAGGGTAATAGTTTTCAAAAATGCAACTATGGTCAGCTTAGAACTACTTTTATTTTAACTGAATACGGGTGGTAATTGGATTGTGAACAGGCGACGTTTTATATCAGCTTTGGCAGCTGTAGCTCCGTCTTTTGGGTTCGCCAAGCAGGCTAAAAATCACTCTATTGCAGCAACGTCTTACGCGGGTATGGAAGACAGTGCCAGCTGGCGAAAAGAGGCTAAGCAGCGCATCGAAGATCTTCGCAAAGGCTGCTTCAATGTCAAGGTAACAGACGCCGCGGGTACGCCTTTAACAAACCTACCGGTTACAGCAAAACTCTATCGCCATGATTTTGGTTTCGGTGCTGCACCGCGCTTAAGGCGTCTTTATAGCAGCTCCTATCCCCAGGAAATAAGGCAACGTCATTTAGAATACTGCGATTTACTATTCCACAAACTGACACCAGAGAATGCTTTCAAGTGGAAGCATCATGAGAACAATAGCCAATACATCGAACCTTTTATGGAATGGTGTGCAGAGCGCAGTATTCCCATTCGTGGCCACTGTTTAATCTGGCCCGGTTTCAGGCGAGCTGCTGTGGAACATGCCAGATACTCTGGCAATAAAGTGCAGTTACGCAAGGTACTCAATGACCATATCCACAAAATGGTCAGCCAATATGGCGATCCGCTGACTGAATGGGATGTACTCAATGAGCCTTTTAGTAGTCACGAGTTTATGGATATTCTCGGTCCCGAGGTCGCAGTTGATTGGTTCCAGCAGGTGCAGCAGATTCGGCCCGAGGTGAAACGCTACATCAACGACTATGGAGTACTGACCAAAAACTCAGTGCGCCACAGGACGTTTTATTTTAATTATATAGAGGGCCTTTTAAAGAAGGGTGCGGCTATTCAAGGTATTGGATTCCAAGCGCATATTCCCAAGGGGTTTGCGCCTACACCGCCGCAAGAATTGCTCTCTATTATGAATGATTTTGCTGCGCTAAATACCGAGTTGCAGGTTACCGAGTTCGATTTTGAAACGCCAGATTTAGAGTTTCAGGCACGTTACACCGAAGACTTTATGACGGCTGTCTTCAGTCATCCGCAGATGACCGGACTGCTTACTTGGACGCCATTTGAATATGCTAAAAACAACGTGCCAAAGCCCGATGCGGCACTGGTTGATCGCAACCTGCGATTAAAGCCCAATGGCCAGGTCTGGCATGACCTAGTCAACCGATACTGGTCAACCGACGTTGAGCTGCTCACGGATAGCCGAGGAGAGATTAATTTTACCGGCTATAAGGGCCTCTACCATTTGAAAATGAGCGCAGGTACCAGCAGTATTTTTGCAGTGCCATTGAAATCAGACACTGTGAATGCGCAGATCAATCTGACATGAAAATATACTCGAATAAGAAACGATTCAATAATAACCATCAAACAATAAGGCCCTTTACACCGATCATGAAAAAAATATTGCTTAGCTTAACCGGTTTTCTGCTTTCTACTGCGTCCCTAAACTCGATTAGCAGTGAGCTCTCGCCCGCCTACCTAGACGCCAGTTTAACCCCTGAGCAGCGGGTCGCCGATCTATTGCCGCGGATGACCCTGGAGGAGAAGATAGGGCAGATGTGTCAGTACGTAGGCATTGATCACACCGCTGAATCAGAGCAGCACATGTCCATCGATGACCTCGCCAAGAGTGACGCCCACGGCTTCTATCCCGATCTTCATTCGTCGCAGATTCCAGCGTTTATCGAGACCGGCAAAGTGGGTTCATTTCTGCATGTATTGACCGCTACTGAGGCTAACTTATTACAGCGTCACGCTGCCCAAAGCCGTCTTGGTATCCCATTGCTGATTGGCATAGATGCGATACACGGCAACGCCATGGTCAGTGGTTCTACGGTCTACCCTGCGCCCCTGAGCATGGCTAGTTCGTGGAACCTTGGCTTAGTTAAACAGGCAAGTATAGAAACCGCTCGCGAGATGCGTGCCACTGGCTCTCACTGGAGCTTTACACCGAATGTGGATATAGCCCGTGATCCGCGGTGGGGGCGAGTGGGTGAAACCTTTGGAGAAGATCCATTCCTCGTTGCTGAAATGGGTGTGGCGACAATTGAGGGCCTCCAGCAGGGGGATTTCGATGGGCCACAGAAGGTCATTGCTAACGCCAAACACTGGGTTGCTGGTGGTGATCCGATCAATGGTATTAACCTGTCACCCATGGATGTTTCTGAACGCAGTCTGCGCCAGGATTTCTTTCCACCTTTTAAGCGTGCTGTGGATGCCGGTGTCTTTACCTTTATGGCTGCCCACAATGAGATCAATGGGGAACCTGCCCACGGCAGTCATTATCTGTTAAACGATGTGTTGCGTGAAGAGTGGGGCTTTAAAGGCTTTGTGGTCAGTGATTGGATGGACATTGAACGCTTGCATACCTTTCATCGAGTTGCCACCAGTCAAAAGGAGGCGGTGTACCAAGCCGTACATGCGGGGATGGATATGCATATGCACGGGCCAGATTTTCTTGAGCCGCTGGTGGAGCTGGTCAATGAAGGCCGACTCTCCGAGGCGCGCATAGATGAATCAGTAGGCCCAATGTTGCTGGCCAAATTCCGTCTCGGATTATTTGAAAATCCCTACGTCGATGAGAGCCAGATTGAGCAGTCGGTGTTTACCGCAGCCCACCAGCAAACTGCACTAGATATGGCGCGCCAGGCGATCGTTTTGTTAACCAACAATGACAGTATTCTACCGTTGCAAAAAAACACTAAAGTCTTTGTTACCGGTCCCAATGCCGACAATCATACGATTCTTGGTGACTGGGTGCTGCAACAGCCAGAGGACAATGTCACAACCGTACTCGAAGGACTTAGAGCGGTTGCCGCCAACCCTGAAAATATTGACTTTTACGACGCCGGAAAACAGGTCAAAAACCTCTCTACAAAGGATATTCACGGCGCAGCTAAGCGCGCCAGTCAGTCTCAGGTCGCGGTTGTGGTAGTGGGTGAAAATCCCCTTCGCTATGACAGTAAAGGCAAAACCTCCGGTGAAAATGTTGCCCGCTCGTCGATCAATCTTATTGGCCGACAGCTGGAGTTAGTCCAGGCTATTCATGCAACCGGAACGCCAGTGATTGTAGTCTTGGTTAATGGCCGACCGATCGCTGAACCCTGGGTCGTGGATAACAGTGCTGCTGTTATTGAAGCTTGGGAGCCCGGTGCAATGGGTGGACAGGCGCTGGCAGAAATTATCTATGGGGTGACTAACCCCAGCGGCAAATTGCCAATTACTGTGCCCTACAGCATCGGTCACACTCAGGCGATCTATAACCACAAACCCTCGGCGTACAAGCACAGGTACGTCGATGCGCCGACCCGCAATCTGTTTGAGTTTGGTTATGGTCTCAGCTATACGGAATTTGCTTTCTCTCAGCCAGTTTTGGATAACAAAAGTATTCAAAAAACTGAGAGCACCAACCTCTCTGTGATCGTGACCAATAGCGGCGATCGCGCTGGTTATGAAACGGTGCAGCTCTATGTGCGTGACAATTACAGTGAAATAACCCGCCCAGTAAAAGAGCTAAAGGGGTTTAAAAAGATCTATCTGCAAGCCGGCGAGTCAAAGCGCATTAGCTTTACCCTGGAGCCTGAGATGTTGGCCTATTACAACCGCGCTATGGAGTGGATAGTCGAGCCCGGAGCCTTCACTTTGATGGTTGGTTCCTCCTCTCGTGGAGCTGATCTAAAAAGCATTCAGCTGCGCGTTGAAGACTAAAGCTAAGAATAAAAAAACAAAATTGAATGCGAGTATTTAAGGATTTATACATGAAAGGTTTTAAAGGTAATTGGTCAAATGGCTTCATAGGCAAGGCTGCTGTAACAATATTGATTTCGGTACTGGTTGGGTGTAGCGACAGAGAGGAGGGCGGCCAAATTTCAGGCTTAGAAAGCGCAGCCCCAAAAAACGCTCAACCGGTCAGCAAACCGAAGAACGTGATCTATGTTCTCACCGATGATCAGCGCTACGATGAACTGGGTTTTATGAATCCAGTTATAGATACGCCGAACATGGACCGTATGGCTGCCGAGGGTGTCCATTTTGAGAATGCCTTTGTCACCACCGCACTCTGTTCCCCGAGTCGGGCTTCGATCCTCACCGGCCAGTATATGCACAACCACGGCGTGGTCGATAACAATAAGCCACCTCGCGATGGCACGATTTTCTTTCCTGAGTACTTGCAAAAGGCCGGCTACAACACCGCCTTTGTCGGCAAATGGCACATGGGTGAATTGGCGCCAGCCGGACGCAGGCTCGATGATCCACAGCCTGGCTTTGATCACTGGGTGAGCTTCGCCGGTCAGGGCCATTACTATCCAATCAAACCCAATGGTGAGCAGAGCATGCTCAATATCAATGGTGATGTGGTTAAACAAAAAGGTTATATCACTGATGAGTTAACGGACTATGCAGTCGATTGGCTGGACAGTCGCGACAGCGAAGAACCGTTCTTTATGTACCTTTCTCACAAGGCGGTACATGCCAATTTTGCCCCGGCGCAACGTCACAGCGATCAGTATGCAGACAGAACTATTCCGGTGCCTGAGAGCCAGGCTGATACCCCTGAGAATTATGAGGGTAAGCCGATGTGGGTAAAGAATCAACGCAATAGCTGGCACGGGGTTGATTTTCCCTATCACAGTTCGCTGGATGTTCAGGCCTACAAGATGCGCTATCACCGAGCGCTCTCCGCTGTTGATGAGAGTCTCGGCCGTCTGTTTCAGTGGCTCGAAGACAATGGCCATGCTGACGACACTATCGTTATGCTGATGGGTGACAATGGCTTTATGTTTGGTGAGCACGGTCTCATTGATAAACGCAATGCCTATGAGGAGTCCATGAGGGTGCCACTTTTAGCCTGGGGTAATGGTTTAAAGACAAATTATGTGGTCAAAGAGATTGCCGCCAATATCGATATTGCACCGACCATACTGGATATTGCTGGGGTCGAATCGCCCGAGCAGTTTGAAGGAGAAAGTCTGTATTCTCTGGCGCAGGGTAAATCAGATAGCGAATGGCGCGATGATCTACTCTATGAATACTACTGGGAATTTAATTATCCGAGCACACCCACCACCTTTGCACTGCGCACAGACGACTATAAATTTATTACCTATCACGGCCTTTGGGATACCGAAGAGCTCTATGATATGCGCGCTGATCCCAAAGAAATGCACAACCTGATACATGACCCTGAATACTTGGCAGTGGTCGCCGATCTGCGCGGCAAGTTATTTGCCCGTCTAGGTGATTCTCGAGATGGCTTAAGTGTTCCATACACTGAGAAATTTAGTCATGGCGCAGTGTTCCGAGAAGGTGAGCGGTCAAAAGCGGCAGAGTTCCCAGGGCAATGGTTACGGGATGGTAGCGAACAAGATCTACGTAACTTTATGAAGCCGGATAAGGTTAGGGCAGGGCTGTCTAAGGGCAAACCTGCAGCACACTAACAAATCATTAAAATAGAAAGGAAAAGGCCGCTCTATGAAAAATATGTTGCCAATCTTTATGTGCGGCATGTCACTGACATTTAATGCTGTTGCCAGTGACGTCAAGCCGGCCAATGTGCTGTTTATTATGATTGATGATCTGCGCCCAGAACTGGGCGCTTACGGCAGCACGGCGGTTAAATCGCCTAATATAGATAGCCTGGCCAGTGAGGCGGTGGTGTTTGCCAATGCCTATGTCAATGTGCCGGTCTGCGGTGCGTCTAGAGCCAGCATGATGTCTGGTATCAGACCGACGGGAAAACGCTTTGTCGGTTATCAAGCACGTATTGATGAGGATGCCAAAGGGGCTGAAACGCTATTTGGTTATCTCAAAAAACAGGGCTACTACAGCGAAAGCATCGGTAAGATATTGCACTTTTCTGAGGATTCTAAAGCAGGTTGGAGTACGCCACCCTGGAATCCGAAGCCCAAGATTAAGCGGATAGGACACCGTAATTACCAGCGCGCGGAAAACATTGCCAGCTTTCTGAAGGATCGGGTGGGTCCCGCCTATGAAGCCGCGGATGTGCCGGATAATCATTATTTTGATGGCATGATTGCTGATCAGGCTATGGCATCTCTTGAATCCGTCAGCCAGCGCGATCAGCCTTTCTTTATGGCGGTGGGTTTTTTAAAGCCTCACCTGCCGTTTACCGCGCCTTTACGCTACTGGGATCTCTATCGGGAAGACGATATCGATCTTGCGAGTAATCCACTTATGCCTGTAGCGGCACCTCGCGAGGCGATGCACAGTTGGGGGGAGCTACGCAAATTTGAGGGTATCCCCAAAGCACCGCACCCGGTTCCCGACGCTATGGCAAAGAAACTGGTTCATGGATATCTTGCCAGCGTCAGTTACTCGGATGCTCAGGTGGGGAAATTACTGACCAAATTAAAACAGCTTAACCTCGACGATAACACCATTGTTATCGTCGCTGGAGACCATGGCTTTAGCCTCGGCGAACATGGTTTATGGGTTAAACACTCGCCCTTTGATGTGGCGACGAGAACACCGCTAATCGTTAAGTTGCCGACAACACTGACTGAGACATCTACTACGGGGCTGCTAGGAAGTACTCTATCCACAAGCAGTGAACCGACCCCAAACTTGAAACCGGGAGTCGGTATTGCCGAGGGTTTAGTCGAGTTTGTCGATATATTTCCCACCGTACTCGAGTTATTGGGTAAGCCCAAACTTCCGCAGTTGCAGGGCGATAGCTTCGTAAGCCAGCTGATAGATGTCAGTGCACCGGGCAAAGTAGCAGTGTTTCCGCGCTGGCATGCAGCAGACGTGATTAAGACCGATCGCTATGCCATGACAGAGTGGTTTGATCAACAGGGCCAAGTAACAGCGCGGATGCTCTTTGATCACTTAAATGATCCCAAAGAGACGATTAATCTGGCTGAACATAAAGACTATAAATCGCTTGTTGCCGATCTTCATGAGCAACTGATTTCTTTGAGAGAAAACCGATAGTCTCTTTCTGAATCAGCTTGCTCCGTACTGCGAGTAATCTTGGTGGATACCGGACGTTAAAGTTGACAAAGAATAGCGTAGATGCAACTTTGTGTTCAGATAACTACTGTCAACGCTTTCGTCCTGCCGCTCGACAGGCTCAAGATGTTACGCTCGGCTCGTCTCATATTGGTTTTCGAACGGCTAAGTGACAGGCAAGTACCAGTTATTTAACAGTCAAGCAGCAGCCAAGTAATAGCAAGCAGTGGATTGACCAATAATAACAATCGCCACAACAATTAGCAGTGTAAGAAATTCAAAAAAAGAGAACGTAATAATAAAAAAACTTAGAGGGAATAATGACTATCGACGTAAGCTCCAGCACTAATAAACTCAGTATTTTACAAATCACCATTGTCGCTGCATTAGGCGGTTTATTGTTCGGATATGACACCGGTGTGATAGCGGGTAGTCAGCTTTATTTCACCAAATATTTTAATCTTTCAGCTGCCGAGCAGGGTTGGGCAGTCAGCAGTGCGCTGTACGGTTGTCTAGTGGGTGCGTTGGCGGGTGGTTATCTCACTAAGCGTATCAGCAGAAAGTATACGCTGATCCTCGCGGCCGCTCTATTTGCTATCTCGGCCTGGGGTTCTGGTCTCGCAGCAACCCTCAATGAGCTGGCGATCTACCGTATTATTGGCGGTCTTGCCGTGGGCATGGCCTCATTGGCGGCGCCTATGTATATTGCTGAAATGGCGCCACCGAAATACCGTGGTCGCATGGTTTCTTACTATCAGTTGGCCGTGGTTATTGGTTTCTTTGTGGTGTTTTTAGCGACTTATTTTATTGGCGGTGGCGACACGGAGAATCTGACCCCAGAAGCGCTTGCGCAGCTTCATGAGCACAATGTTAATCGGGGCTGGCGCATTATGCTCTGGTCTGAGCTATTGCCGGCACTGGCTTTCTTGGCGCTGCTTTTTACTGTGCCTCACAGCCCCCGTTGGTTGATCTTACAGGGCCGCACTGAAGAGGCTAAAACGGTGCTGGCTCAGATAACCTCGAGCGAGCAGGAGGCGGCGTCTGAGTTTGCTGATATAGAGACATCACTGACCAATAGCCCAGCCCCCAATCTGGCTATGCTGTTTGGCAAAGGTATTGGCTTTGCTCTATTTCTTGGCGTTATGTTGTCGATATTCCAGCAGGTCACCGGCATTAACGCGATTCTTTATTACGGTGCAGAAATTTTTAGTAATGCTCTGGGCTATGGCCCAGAAGATGCCCTTAAGCAGCAGCTCTGGCTGGGTGCGGTCAACCTTATCTTTACCTTTGTCGCTATTTACAAAGTCGATAGCTGGGGCCGCAAACCGCTGTTTATTGGCGGTAGTATAGGTATGTGTGCCGGTTTAACGGTGCTGGGTCTGACTATTTATACCCAGCAGATGGGGGTTGTTTCCCTGATCGCTGTGTTGGTCTTTATCGCCTCATTCGCCATGTCCATGGGTCCCGTGGTGTGGGTGATATTGTCGGAGATGTTCCCAAATAATGTGCGCAGTGTCGCTATGTCGATCGCCGTTGCGGCACAGTGGCTATTTAATGCCCTGGTTGCCAATAGCTTCCCTCTAGTAAACCAAAGTACCTTTAATCAGGAGGGTTTTAATGGTGCGCTGCCATACTTTATCTTTGCCTCTTTCTGTGTGGTCGCGATAATTTTTGTCTGGAAGTTGGTTCCTGAGACAAAGGGTATGACACTCGAAGAGATGGAAGCGCTCTGGGTGGCAAAGGATC
>Ga0206130_10004814_pt1 | contig 16407 bp, 5 predicted proteins | sample Helgoland_Spring_9_FD_148637 | JGI IMG/M metagenome (GOLD analysis project Ga0206130, IMG submission 148637) | Pelagic subsurface seawater microbial communities from Kabeltonne, Helgoland, North Sea - Helgoland_Spring_Bloom_20160512_1 | ecosystem: Environmental > Aquatic > Marine > Epipelagic ... | reverse complement strand
TGTGAATGAAGCTGTTGGCATGTAATAGATTGAAACTAGTTTGGAAACACTACTTGAACATCCATTTGAGGTGGTAGTCGTTAGTTCAACATTATAGGTATTGGGTAGTAAATATTTGTGCTTAATATCTTGAGTTGTGCCAACAGAAGCATCATCAAAGTCCCATAAAAATGTTAGATTATTTTGACCTTCTGAAAAAACAGTAGTACTATTAAATACCGAAGAATCTATTTGACATTCATTGGTAAAAGTAAAATCCGTTTGGGGTACTTCATATATAACAACCGTGTCTTGAGTAACTCTTGTACATGTTGCAGGAAAAGTGCCAATTACCGCTTCCAATGCAACGACATATGTGCCAGTATCCGCATAGGTATGCGAGGGATTAGCTAACGGAGATACTGCTCCATCGCCAAAATACCAAGAATACTGAACAGTTGACCCCGGAGACACAGATGTATTTATAAAAGAACTTGCCGTTCCTTCACAAACACTATCACAAATAAAACTAACGTCAACTGGCTCGGTTATTTCTACCTGTTTTGTAACTGAATCAATACAACCAAAAGTTGATTCAATAATTAACTCTACATCAAAGGACCCTGCAGATAAATAACTATATGAAGGAGTAGCAATATTGTCTGTTCCTATACCGTCCCCAAAATCCCAATCATAGGTAGAAACATTGCTAGGAGCAATTGATGTAACTGAAAAACTCATTGGAGACCCCAAACAGACCGCTGCTTGCGTAAAGTCCACAGATGGCAATGGGTTCACCTGGACGCTTTGCGTGATTGAGCCAGTGCAGCCTCTATCCGTTTCCACCGTAAGTGACACATTATAAAACCCATCAGCAGGATAAATATAACTAGGGTCCGAGGCTATACTCCCGCTTCCATTTCCAAAGTTCCAAGAATAGTTTGTAATTGTCCCATCGGTTGAAGTAGATCCGCTACTATTAAAAACGGTATTGAAGCCCTCGCATTCTGTTGTTGATGTAAAAGCTGGTTGCGGGTTTCCATTAACAACAATTTCCTCACTTTCTGAATAAGCGAATGGACAAACACCACTCTGAACTCTCGCTCTATATTGAGTGGTTTGCGTTAAATTTGCATAGCTTAAATCTCCTGTTGTATTAACAATGTTGGTCCCTGGAGTAGTGAAATTATCGTTAGAAGATTCCCACCATAATACATCTCCGTTTTCATAAACTAAATTAACGACTCCTCCGTTTCCACCCGCACAAACCGTATTTGCACCAATTACAAAGCCACCAACCGTAGGGCTATTCACCACTACTTCATAAGGATTTGCTTGCGTTACCTCAGGACATGTTCCGCTTTTAACGATTGACCTAAAAAAAGTAGTTTGCATTATGTTCTCAAAAGGGAGCGAGGGCGTTGTATCATTCAATGTAGTCCATGGGCCAAGAAGACTGTTTGACATCTCCCATCTTAGTATATCTCCATTACTACCCGTTAAAACCAACGAGTCTTCATTGGTTCCTGAACATAATATATTTATTGGTGTAATTGTGCCTTCACTGGATGCGTCTGCTACATTTACCTGCAAACTTTCTGTTACCGGCAAGCAACCTGGCATTGCTATATCGACAGAGTATGAAGCTTGATCCGCTACAAGGACCGAGTTAATTGTGAAAGACTCAGTAGTGTAGGATAAAGCTGTTGTGTTTTTTTTCCAAGAGTAAGAAGCTCCTGCAAAGATGTCAGCACTTATCTGAAATGTTTCGCCCTCGCAATAAGGACCCGTTGAAACAAGGTTTACAGAATTTGGATATTCTTCCTCTACGCCGCTAAATACAGAAACAGGCTCCACAACAGCGTATTTTCGCCCTCGTATCCAATCTATTTGCAAGCTTCCTGAAATATTTGAAGAACCTATTGGGCCATTTTGAACACCTACTATAACTTTTTTGGGCAAAACAAATGATGCTGAGAAGTCTGATCTAGTTTCGGTAGAGGTACCTGTTGGAAAAGTGATGCTTTGACTTGACTCCAAATTCCAATTAAATGACCATAAACCAGCTGGGTTTAAAATAGCAGTAACCGCGACTGAGGGAGCCAAGAGCAACTTGCTAAATTGTGGAGTAGCACCGGAAACTTCCTGCATTAACATATTCCCATTTTCATATGTAGATACAAAACCATTATTGGATGCATCCACAAGTCCCAAAGCCGCTATTCCATTTGAAGCTGTAATAGTATTCATCTCAACGGTTAGCGTATCCGTATAACTGGTCTTCGAAACCAATAATGCTTCCGGGTTTGCTGGATCTTGATTAAAAGTACACTTACCTCCCGACAAACTTATATTTGTATTGATTCCAAATTGATCCCATTTTAAAGCGTCCACACCAGCTGATTCAAAAGAGTCAAATAAATTAAATGTTGCTTCGCCATTTGCAACTCCTGCGGCACTCGGGTTACCATAATACATGTATATGGTTGTTGACCCTACAGGTAGGGTTGGCACTTTTACCCAAAAACGGGTGCTTAACTGATCATAGTCTAAAGGATCAAACCAATAGGATAAATTATTTCCTGCCGCATCTTTAAACCTAAAATCGTCGCCATTATATTTTGCTTTTCCTGCTGCTACCAAAGCAGCTGTTGGAACATCTACCGCAACCTGAAATTCGGTGTAAGCATTGTTCAATGCAGAGGAGCTAATTTCAATGGCTTGCCGATAATCAAAGCCTGGGTAACATGACTGAGATTGAGCTGTGCCCATAATTAGGCTAGCCAAAAACATAACTATAATTTTATTGATACTATTCATTTTCTATTTGTAAATTTTTATAAACTTAACTGTCTTTTGATCTCTTCCTGCCTTCACTCTTACTAAATACATTCCCGGCAATATTTTATTTAGTTCATATTGTTTGTTCACTTCTTTGGCAACAAAACTATCCGATTCAATAAGCTGGCCCATCAGATTGAAAACATCTACCTGTATTGCGCTTGTATTTTCAAGTCTTAACTTTAATGTAAAGTTACCGTTATTTGGGTTTGGGTAAACTAACGCTTCCAATATTGAAGTGTAAAGTTCAGGATTAAGCGGAGGATTCTCCAATACTTTAGCAGCAGCTCTTACCGTTAGGTCTTTCTTTTTGGTAGAGTTACAAACCCCATTGTTTATTGTTAGAGATACCTCATAGGTTATAGAGTCAGTTCCCAGGGGAAGACAATACCTATGCGTAGGCATAGAGTCGGGAACAAAAGGAGAGCCATCTCCAAAGTCCCAATTCGAAGTAAATGGTTGCGGATAAGACAGATTAACAAACTGAACCGTATCGCAAGACTCTATGTCGCTATCAAATAAAAACACCGAAAACAACTCTAAGCTAGAGGGCAGGACATCAATGGAGTCAGTAGCAATACAGCCATATTCATTTTCAATCTCTAAATAATATGTTCCTGTGTCTTGAACGAAATATGTTTCCGTGGAAACAAGGCTAGATATATAATTATACCAGCTATATGTCGAGTTTTGAGGCGTATTATCGGAGGATAATTCAACTGTTGACCCCTCACAATAATAAACATCATTTCCTAAATCGAAAGTAAATAAAGGTAGAGAATTCACATTCACCGAAGCATTACTTAAGCAGCCTGTTGATTGATCGGCCAGTGTAACAGCATAGTTTCCTGTAGATGCAACGGTTATGGTTGGAGTAGTTGCTCCAGTATTCCATAAAAAGTTAACATTCCCTGGATTCCCTGGATCAATTACTAACGTTTGGTAGCTACATATCGCCGTATCCTGCGGCATGTTCAGTACCGGTGAATCATGTATAATTACATCTATTGAATCTCTGACAGCACATCCTGTTGAGTTAAGCGTTACCTCTGCCCAATAGGTGCCAGAGGTATAAACAGTATCCGAAAATCCTACGTTTCCGTTTTGAGAAGACCACTCATAGCTTACACCAGAACCTGCAAATGCATTTAACATAAGAGAATCGCACGATTGAGTTGACGACCCTAAAGAAAATGTAGGAACAGCAACAAAAGCAACCTCAACTGTATCTCGCGAGCTACATCCTCCTGAGGTAACTTCAATCCAATAATATCCTGGCGATGTGACGTCTAAGGCAGGATCTGTTGAACCATCGTTCCATAAATAAGCTGTACCTATTATATTTGACTCTAGCGCATAAACAACTCCTTCACAAGTATCTTGCAAAGGAGCTCCTAAACTAACGGGAGTGCTAGGCACAATCGTCACATTTATAGTGTCTTTACCCACACATCCATTTTGATCTGTGACCTCAACAATATACTCTCCATCAACAAAAACCGAGATCTCTTGTGCTGAGGAAGCTACTAAAGGAGTTGATTCAGTCCAAATATAAGAAGTTCCTGAACCATAAGAGCCCGCGTCTAGCACAGCACTATCACACTGGGCTCCGTCATTTCCTAAATTAGGAGAAACCGGAACATTCAATAAAACGTATGTACTATCCGATAACATACAGCCATCAGAAGTTGTGATATTGGCAACATACAGGCCAGCAATCGTTACATTTATATCAGATGATGCAGCACCAGTATTCCAGGAAAAACTTGAACCAGAATTACTTGATGATTCGTTCGCGTCGATTATTAAACTTGTTCCGCATGTTTTCGTAGTATCTCCAAAATTATCTACCGGCAAACTATTAACCAGAACAGAGTCCAACAGGGTGTTTTCACAGCCATTTACTGAAGTTGCTGTCAATTCTATATCATGATATCCCGCGGTTCCGAATGTTTGGATTTCATTATTGTTTGCCGAAGTGTATGCCAAGGAGGGAATGTTCCAACCATAAGAAATAGCATTGGTTGTGGTGTTCCATATATTTACAGGAACATCCTGACAGCTAGGCAAAACCGAAAAGCCAACCGATGGCCCGTCAAATATTGTAATTGACTGTGTTGATGTTGAGGTACAATTTTGAGGCGTAGTTACCGTAAGGGTAGCTGTATAAATTCCGTTTGACAAATAAATATTTGACCCATTTTGGGTTGTTGATGTATTTCCGTCGCCAAAGTCCCAATTCCAATCTGAAATAGTAGAACTACCCGCTGTTGACAAATCCGCAAATACAGCTTGCGTATTTTCGCATGTGTCATTCAAGGTAAAAACAGAAATTGGATTCTCATCCACGGTTACCGGAATAGTATCTGTATTGACACATCCAAACATATTAGTCGCCTGCAGCGAAACGCTGTAGTTTCCTGATGAAGGGTAAGTATAATTTGGGTTTTCAAAGGTTGAAGTAGGCGAACCCAAGCCTAGAGCAGTATTAAAATTCCAAAGAAAAGTTGTTGGAGAAAACCCAACAGTATCTGTTGAATTAACAAAATCAACAGCTTGACCTTCGCACGCCGACAGGGTGCTGAAATCCGGATTAGGCAGCGGATTTACTGTTACGGGAAATGTAATTGGCGCCGAAACACAGCCCATAAAACTCGCAGTTAGCGTAACGTTATACGTTCCGGCAGCAGGATATGTAAATTGGGCATCTCCACCCGACGGAAACTGACTCGTTGTTAAGTCAACAGTTCCATCGCTAGTAAAATCCCAATTCAAATCAATCCCATTACTACCCGAAATAGAAGTTTGATTTGTAAAGTTTACCGGTGAATTATGACATGCCGTTCCAGGCACAAAGTCTGCCACTGGAATTGGGTTAACAATAATGTCTGTAGATTCCGCACTAATACAGCCGTCAGCAGTTGTAACCGTTAAGCTAACATTGTAATCACCAAAAGTAGAATATACGTGATTTGTTGGAGCACTAGTCGTTGTTAATGTGTTTCCGTCTCCAAAATCCCAAAAATAAGAAGAGGTGGCTACAGGTATATCCGGATTGAAGCTAACTGAAACTTGATCACAAGATTGCGCAGGAACTGTAAATGCAGGTTCTGCTGGAGCAGCTGCAATTAACTCAAAGTCCTTTCTCTTATCGCACCCTCTGGCATCAGTACAAACTAAACCGTAAATACCGAGTTGATTCGCTTGAAATTCTGCCAATTGCACTCCTGATACTATATCATTACTCGGTGTTATCCAATAATAATCGCCTACACTACCATCGGCCAATAGCGTCGAATTAGGATTTGATGGATCACAAAACAAAGCCTGGCTAACATCAAATAGTGTGTCCGATCCATTTAAGATTTGATGAACATAAACTTCTGGAAGAATGTCGCATGAGTCTTTGGTAATTGTATATGCAGAAAAGTTGTTCACGGGAATAAGTTGAAGATCATTGGCATCAGCTACTGTTCCGAAACTGCTTCCATCTCCTTCAATATCTCTCCACTTAATCAAATCATCGTAACTAACATAAATGTGCATCGAATCAGCATCCGTATACATTAATCGCTCCAAGGGATTATGAAACCTTGCGTTTATATTTTTAAGTTCTACTGGGTTGGTCAGGTTGTCAAATCGATATGTTCTTTCAACAGATCCCACCATTGGGCCACATTGCTGGGCTACGTTGTACCGATAAATATTTGCGGGGATTGAGGTTATATCAAGAGTTTCAAAATCTATGCCTATACCTTTTAGATCCTCAAAAGAATATATGGCTTCAAAATTCCAAGGAACGTTTTGAACAACTATAGGGTGGTTTGGACCGTAAATACGTTTCAAATTAGTCTCACCAACTATCCCCGAAGGAACATTTGTCGAAGGTGCGTTTAAATAATTCATTACTAATCTGTCGCCTCTTAAAAACAGATTTCCATCGATAAAATACAAAGAGTCATTTACTAGAATACTTTTATCAATAATTAAATTATTCCCCGGCAAATCGACATGCAAATTATTGAGGTGAATTCGGCTAATTCCATCAATTAATCGGTTTGTGGTGCCATAGAAACGAACAATTCCTTGCGTTATCGATGATTCATTTGATCCAAAAATGTTGTTGACTCCCTGGTTTATTAAATCTCCGCTTAAATTTATTTGACCTAAATTTTCAATTGATTCATTAAACAACGTAGAGAAATCCTCCAAATCACCCTTTATGGTCATTTTAGCGTTGTCCGATATTGTGATGTAGTCCCCCGTATGAATAGTTCGGACTTGAGCCTTCATACCCGAAAACAGGGCTAACAGCACCAAAATTGTAATATATTTCATAACTTGTGTTTTCATCAACAAAATGTTTTATTTCAGCTTCATTAAATAAACTACCACATAATATGGAGGAATATTTGGCATAGCTTGCTGATCCCCTGAATAGCTATTGTCCGCAACATTTCCATTTATGTCATGAGAATGGTCGCCATCTTCACCGTCTGAAGTTGTGGTACTCGAGCCTCCTTCGGGGAGTGTTACACCTCCCGCATCCCCGTCTGCAATTCCGCTACCACCATCAGTTCCAACCGAATACTTGTAAGTATGGCTATGGCCTCCTTCGTTTCCAGTTGCAAGAGTTCCTTTGTCGTGATTGTGTTTACCTATTTCATTCACAGATTGGTAGATCTCGTCTACACCACCGATGTCACCCTTTGAAAATGATTCACCACCACTAGATCCCTCGCCCATAATAAACTGACCTTGCAAATTAGGTGTGGTATAGTTTGTTCCATTATAAGTATGGGTTGCTCCATCGCAGAGCGCCCACCCCTCCATTCTTCCCGTTCCCAATCCGGAAGGAAAATAAGTAGCAACATCTCCTGTCCACATTATTATTGTATTGGCAGGTTGGATATTTCCTCCATTCTCTTTTACTTTTCCATAAACATTAAGTGTTGCGCTATTTGAAGTAGATACACCAATATCTACACCTGCATCGTTCATTTCTTGGAGTTTTAACACCCCTGCATCACCCGAAGCGTTTTTTACCATTATCTCATCGTTGTCAATCAGCATATAGTCTGAGGTTGACCCCACATCTCCTATTAATATGGCAGAACTCATAGAGCTACCACTAACTATTTCTCTTCCATTTTGGGCCACATGCAGGTTAGCAGAGTAATTGTATGGAGCGGAAGAATTGTAGGTTGGACTTTGCGTATTAATTCCTATTCCAACACCCGATTTACCTGTATTAGGAAACAGAGTTCCGTTTAGAGGGTTTCCATCATAAATCCAAGGAGAAAAAACATTCCATTTAGGAACAGTAGAGCTCTGAGAAAGCCAAAGATACCCATTGTTGTAATAAAGCATTCCTTCCGGTTTGATAGAGTTTATGTCGATTGGCCCCGCACTGTCCAAAAGCAAGCCTAAATTATCTTGATTGTTTAGGTCTAACACAGTGGTGCTATCAGATTTGCCTGGTGTTCCTATGTGAACTCCTTTAAAGTAGTCCTGTGCTAAAGACTCAAAGCAAAGCGATAGAGCGAAAAACAACAATAATATCTCAATTCTCTTTTTCATACTTATAATTTCATTAAATAAACTACTACATAATACGATGGCCTATTCGGCATTGCTTGCTGAGTGCCTGAATTTTCGGCAGTACTTCCAGAAAAGGTATGAGAGTGACTACCCGCCCACCCTGTGTAGGAATTATTTGGACTTGCGGTGACGCCGTCATTTTCAAAGCCATCGTTACCTATAGCTCCTCCTCCACCTTCTGTTGAACGGTGATGATGGTGATGATGATCTTCATTTGCGTCAATACCTTCAAGCGTTAAACCCGAATTTCCATGTTTGTGAGTAGCTACTTGATTGGCTGCCTGCATCTCCTCACTAACGCCTTGATTACCTAGGGCCGCATAATTAGATGCCGCTCCTGTGATAGTTGACCCGGTGTTATCACGAATAATATCATTTCGAGAACCTGCACCAATAATAAATTTACCAGACAAATCTGGTGTGTCATTATTTCCATTACAAATGGCCCAACCATACATTTCTCCTTTTCCTAATCCCTCGATTGTGCCAGACTGCTCAAATAGTGCCGGATCAGAAGAATCCCCATTCCACATTATTATCGATTTTGAAGGTTGAACATAACCCCCATTTTCTTTTACCTTTCCGAAAACATTCAGATCTGAAGTGTTTGAAATATCCTGGCCTATCTGAACCGATGCATTGAGGTGGTCTTGAATTTTCAGTGACGCAGGGGTTCCAATATTCGTTTTAACTAAAATTTCATCATTGTCCATTAACATTGTTAAGTAATTTTGGGAACTTGGGTTAATAATATCGGTTGAATCATCTGCAATCAAAATTGCAGATGATTTATTTCCTACTAAGCCATTTAAAACTTCTTTATTGCCAAACCCTATGTGCAGATTTGTTGCATAGTTATCAGGTCCTGATGCAGGATTGTAATCTGAATCTAATGTGTTCACACCTATACCAACACCCGATCTTCCTATTAAAGGATAAGAAACACCATTCTCATTTACTCCATCAAATATCCAGGGAGAAATAACATTCCATTTTGGGAAATTGGTGTTTTGGGAAAGAAATAAATTGCCTCCAAAATAATGAATATTTCCCTCTGGAAAAGCAATAGCTGTGTCTATGATACTTGAATTAATATCAAACAAGAGTCCTAAATCTAAGCCATTAGTTAAGTCTAATATTGCGTTTGGATCAGGAGAATTTGCATCTCCTATTTTCACCTGAGCTTTTACTTGCTGCATCATTGTAATAGTGAAAGCAAGCAATAAAATATGAAGGCCTTTAGTCTTTAAAATCATATTAATAAAGTTTTATTAAATAATACACCGTAACGCTGGGTGGTTTGTTTGTCATAGAGCTTGGAGAACTTAAATTATCTGCTGTTGAACCAGAAATTGAGTGGGTGTGGGTTGTCCATGAGGATGGTGCTTGGCCTGTTTCATAATCAGTGGTTCCCTCGTTTACTCCTATAGATGAAAACCATCCGAGGTCTCCTACAGCGGTTCCGTTAATATCATACAGATCCCCATCATCTCCAGTCCATTGGTATGAATGATTATGTGCACCTGATTCATCAAGGGCTAAAGTTCCAACGCCGTGATCATGAATTGCAAGTTCTTGCTGTTTCTGTATTATTTGATCATGGCCACCCATTGATCCTTGCGCATAGGAAATTGAAGAAGAAGTGGATATAGTAGAGCCATCTGAATCTCTGGTTCTTTTTGCTTTTGTACCTGCCCCAACTATAAACCTGCCGCTTAAATCAGGAGAAACCGTTGTTCCAAAATAATTGTAGGTATTCCCATTACATACTCCCCATCCAACCATTTCGTCTATCCCAAGACCGTTTACAAAATTAAGGGTTATATCTTCATAATACATAATAATAGTTCCTTTTGGCATAACATCGCCTCCGTTCTCTTGTACCTTTCCGTTTACATTGATATTTGATTGAGTTGTTAAGTCTTGACCCACCTGCACCGTCCCACCATCAATTTCCTGTAATTTAAGGGTTGCAGCTGACTCATCCTGGTTCTTAACCATAATCTCGTCATTGTCAAAAAGCATGTATTTATAGGTTGATGTGTTTGAAACGTCACCAATCAATAAAGCGGCACTCTTATCGCCAGCATTCACTTCCTTGCCTCCTTGCCCTATTTGAAGAATAGATTCGAAACTACCTGCATCTAAAGGAAGTGTTTTATTCACTCTAATACCAACACCTGAAGTATAAGGAAATGAAACGCCTTTGTCCAAGTGCCCCTTGAAAATCCATGGAGTAAATACATTCCATTTTGCAGTATTGCCGTCTTGAGACAAATAAAGATTGCCTTTGCCATTTCCTAATGGTGGTGGTGGAGATGCGCCATAATATAACATTCCTTCTGGTTTTGCATCCGCAACATTAGGTGACGATGTAGAATCTAATCCTAATCCTCCATTAAAATTATTATTTAAGTCCAAAATTGCATGGGAATTGGGCTCGTCATTACTTCCAATTCTTACTTGAGCATTTGCATCCCAAAAGCAAAAATAAAATGCTACAATCGTTAATATTTTAAACATGTTACCGCTCATAATTATTATTTCACTTGGTTAATATTTCTTTATTCGATTTAATCACTTCTCCTTCTGCAGTGTAGCCTCTAAGCTCTATTTCAATCGGCTCAAAAATTTCTCTTTTCATTTTATATTCTGTGTACGCAATTAACCCTGAGACAGGTTTAAAAGCTTTGCCTTGCTTCAAATAAACTACATAACCTTTCATTTCATGGTTTTTCATTTCATCCCATTGCACCGTTATTTGCTTCTTTTTTGCATTGTAATTTGCTTTGGTTATAGAAATGGAATCGGTGATTGCAGCAGAAGGAACTACTATTTTAAAGGGGGTAGATATTTTTGAAATATTCCCTGTAATATCAACAGCCTCTATCATGTATGAATACGATTTACCCTGCGCCGTTCTTCTATCTAAATAGGTATCAAATGATTTTGAAATTAACCTTACATTCACCTGTTCTTTTAAAATAGAATCATTTAGGCTTGACCTAAATAAATTATATCCAGCGAGGTCTGTATCTGCATTTTTCAACCAGTCCACACGAATGTTTTTATCTTCAAGATAAACATTTTTAATCAATGGTGTTAATGGGGGAGTTACATCCGGCATTTGTGCTAACGAATTAATCGATGGCTTACTGCGATTAAAATTGGTGTCAATTGCCACTACCCGGTAAACAAATTTATTCTTTATGTTCTTCGAAAGACTTTCTACATACTGAGTTTCCTTAATCGGAGTTGAGTTGATGTTAATATAGCGATTATCTTCTGGGTTCTTGTGGTTTAAAGACTTTTGTATATAATAGCCTAGAAGGTCTGATTCTGTGTTGGCAGTCCAGGAAAGTTGGATTTCTCCTGAGGTCGCTTCACTTGCCAGGTTTTTCGGAGCACTAGGTGGCTCAATATCTTTAATTTCAGTAAACATAAGCCCTGATGAAGCTTCATTACCTGCAATATCTACTGAAGAAACAGAAAAGTAATGTCCGCCTACGCTCATTCCAGCTAAATCATACGATTTGCTCTCTTTTGAGATTAGCTCTGCATTTACTTTTATAAAGGAGCTATCTGGATTCTGACTAGTGTAAACATTATAACCTGCCAAATCAGCTTCGTCAATTGCCTCCCAAACTACATTCACCTTTCCTATTACCGAGTTGGGCGTCAATTTCAGCCCGAAAGGCATTTGCGGAGGAACAAAGTCTTTCATTGGTGCAGCTACTTCAGCAGACATTTCCGATCTCTGATTAAAATAGTCTACTGCCTCAAACTTATATGTATAGCCTGTTTCATACACAATGTTGGTATCAACAAAGAAAATAGAATTCTCATTGTATTTTTTAGCGCTTTTTGGCTGAATCGCCCTGGGGCCAATTGTTGTTATTTTTTCATATTCACCTTCTCCAATCTCTTTCCTATAAATTTCTACCCCATAGTACCTGTATAATTCAGGTTTCCAATTAAAAGTAATGTACTTCTTTTTCCTGTTCAGCGTTGGGTTTTCCGGAGGCATAGGTTTAATATACTCAGAACACATTATTTCTTTAGACTGAGCAAGCTCTTGTTCTGTTGAACCATTAACCAATGCTATTTTATACGTATATTTTGTGCCCTTCTGTGCAGTTTTATCATGGTACATAATTCCACTATAACCGGCCATTTCATTGCTATAGATTGACTTAATCAGAACAAAAGCTCGAATTATACTAACTTTTAAATCTTCGTAAGGAGATGCAATAAGAGCTGCGTGCAAATCTGCTTCTTCTTTGTTTAAACCGTGGCCATCGGGCAAGGATTTTCGTGGAAGAATCGGCGTAGTATTTAACTTTGTCCACGACGCACTTTCAGAGCTGCGATAAACATTGAATCCTTCCGGGTGATAGAGGTATTCATAAATCCATTTTAATTGTATGCCTTCTCCTGATGCAAAGTCATTAGTAACAAACAATTCCGCTTCTCCCTGCGCCTTAGCTATTTGGGCAAACAATATCAATATGTAAAGTATCTTTTTCATTTATTTAAAAACTCGTATTAAACGACATGTCAAAGCTTGCGCTTATAATATCTAGAACGGTAATATAGCCGCTTAGACTACCCGAAACTTCAGTCTCTGTTTCTAAGAATTTTGCCAATAGCTCCCCTGAAAGACCCGCTTCAGCTATGGTGCACGAACCACTAACACCGACTGCCCAATAACTGGCTCTTATCGCCACGTATAGGTCTAGCCAAATCCCAGCTTCTAATAATTGAAAGTCAGGATAGAGCTCTGCTGTGGCTTTAACGCCTAACTCCGCTGATGCCTCAGCCGAGAGGCCAGCTCCAATAACACTGCTTCCGATTTCAACAGAAGCACTTGCTCTCCAGCCTACAAAGACACCTAAATCAACGGTTGTAGCAGAAGAGGTCGACTCTATGCCTAACCATCCTCCACCTCCAAATCCAGAACATGTCGGATAAACCTCTATTCTTTGCTCTTCCGTACCAAGGTCCAGCTTAAATCTACTAGGAGACACATCCAATGCCATAGCACCTTCAATACAAACAGGACTATTTCCTGCAACAGCTGCATTTGCCACAAATCTGCTATTTTCGCTGTCAAAAGATAACTCTATCTGCCCTCTAATACTTCCCCCGCCTTCATCAGCAATACTATTAGTGAGATGTGAAGGGCCATCCATAGCTTCTACAGTTCCTGATCCTTCCAAATACTCTGCTTCTGGTGGCACAGGTTCCGAACCGGTTATTGGTGTAATTCCCGACTCATCCTTTATAAATCCATAAACTGAGGAACCATTAATAAATCTAGTTTCTATATTTTTTTGAGCGTCGACAGTAAAAGCAACTTCGCCAAAATCCGGAGACTCGACACCAACGGTAACATCTTCATTTCTTTCTCCTTCTACATAAATCGTATGTCCATAGGCCGTTACATCAACTCCTGGCTTATTGCCTCCGCTTCCTCCTCTAATCCCTAATTCATAATCTCCTTGTTCGTATGTAACATAATGTGTGGGAGTAAACAAACCTATGGTTCTCTCTCCATCGGTCATTTCAATTTCTAGCTCCTTACTTAGCGTTGCTGCATAGTTTCCATCCACAAATGAAAGTTTTTCATCCTGCGTTAACGCAACACTTTTAGTTCCATTTTTTAATTCCAAGAAATTGTCATCTCCACCTATAATTAACTCTGTGCCATTGTCGCTGTATTTTGCACTGTTGTTGTTAACTTCAATAAACCTTGAATCATCAATATCAACATGTAAGTATTCCTCATCGTTAATGGCAAAGTGTTTTCCTGAATAATCAACTTCAAAACCAGAATTATTGACGAAAAATCGATCTTCGCCATCCGTTAACTCTATTGCTTGAGCTCCTTCTTCATTGAGCACTGCTATACCTCTATCTCCGTCGCTCATGGATAACCCACTTGTGCCAAGCTCAAATGACCTTGTTCCATCCGAAAAGCTCAGAGACTCTCCATTGCTAAATTCCGCTTGGATATCATCATACGTGAAGCTTACTTTTTGGTCTGCTTTATCAATAGATAAGCTTTTATTAGCCCCGTAAGCCATTCCAAAGGCACTTTCACTTAAATAAATACTATTATCATCTTGGCTCAAAGCAAGTTCGTCTTGAGATAAATCAATAGTTTCTGTTCCATTCGTAAAGTACAACGCCTCTGAACCCAATCTAACTTCGTTTTCTACATATTGCAGACTTAACAAATGTTCTTCTATTTTTAATTTTTTGTCTTCAGACAAAATAATTTCCATTTCATCCGGACTTAAACTAACAGACTTACCATCTTCAGCTAAACTCATCCCCTCCGGAGAAATCGCCAAAGACCTATTTGGGTCGTTGTAGGTGATTTCTTTTTCATCCGAAATAGTAAACGACTTTTCATCGTGGGATGCCGTTAAAACACCTCCTGTATATTCTAGAGAGTTTTGAGCATCGTAGGCCAAATAGCTTCTTTCCTCACTTACTATTAATTGCTTGTCTCCTTCTGTAAAAGATAACTCCGTTGAAGAAACACTATAAGCCCTTCCTTCTTCAGAGTAGGATAACTCATCTTCTGAAATTGCAAGGGCTTTTCCATCAAAATTCACCTCCAAGCCATTTTGCGGGTGGATCTTAAAGTTTTTCCCCTCCTCATACTGAACAAATAGCTCTTTTTCTTGGTTATAGCTCATTTGTTTGTCTCCAGACTCAGCTGAAATCCCCGCACTGCTAATCGATGTACTGTTGTATCCATCTGTATAGTTCAGTCCTTCTGTTGAAGAAGCAGATACTTCATAATTATCGTAAACCAAGGAGCCTTCTGTTGGTGTTAATCGTAATTGATTTGTTGCACCTTGCTTAATCGTTAGCTCACTTCCCTCCAGTGATGCCTCGTAATCATTATATTTAACTGAGTAATTGCTTCCTTCTTTTTCGATTAAAAGATCATTTCCTGCAACATATCCTCTAATCATTCCATCTTGCAAGTCGGCAGCTTGCACATAAACCGAGTCGGCACCTTTCAATAAAGTAACGGCACTATTTCCTCCATTTATGTAGGGCCTTACTTGAACATCTCCAAATGTAAACACTTGAGACCAATTAACGTCCGGCACATTCGTATAATCATATACCTCTTCATCATCAACATAAACCTTGTTATTTTGAACAAGTAAACTATGACCTGAATAGCTAACATACTCTCGATCATTACCCAAAATAACTTTTGCTCCCATACCTTCATATTCGATTTCCTTTAAAGATCCCTGAACCGTTCCCTTTAATGAGTGATCGCCTTTCGTAAATACCGTTGTGTAGGCATCGTCTTCTTTTTGAGCCGAAATGCTGAAATTATTTGTCAAACCAAATGTGATTTTCTGAAGCGTAGGAGAGTAATCTAATTCAGACAAAATATTTCCTTTTTCAAAGCCGATACCGAATGATTCATCTGATAAAGATGCACTTCCATCCATTGTTAAATCGCCTTTTTCAAATTCAAAACTGCCGCTTTCGTTATTAATGTCTCCGGTAACGGTTACACCTAAATCTCCATGGGCAAAACTGATTGAACCTGCACCGCTGGTATTTGCCGATAAACCAAATGAGCCCAATGAATTCGTCAAGCCAATTCTTCCCATATTTCCAGCAATACTCGCAGATACGGTTTGCCCATTTCCATTATAGTATACAGAGTCAAAGTCTGTCGATGTTCCATGTGAAAGGTATAGTTCGTTGCCAGCATATCCCAGCCCTAAGCCAATTTCACCTGAATATTTATAAAGACCTACACCTAAGTTCCCATCATTATATCTCATGAAGCCAGTACCGTCTGACCTCCTTGTTAATGAAGCTGGCCCAGAATACATGTGTATGGAATCATCCAAAATCGCGGTAAACTCCAAGCTTGATTTCTTGATATCTATCAAGCCGGTATTTTCTGTTTTATTTCCTTTTAAATGAATAAAATCACCT
>Ga0206130_10004810_pt1 | contig 16416 bp, 12 predicted proteins | sample Helgoland_Spring_9_FD_148637 | JGI IMG/M metagenome (GOLD analysis project Ga0206130, IMG submission 148637) | Pelagic subsurface seawater microbial communities from Kabeltonne, Helgoland, North Sea - Helgoland_Spring_Bloom_20160512_1 | ecosystem: Environmental > Aquatic > Marine > Epipelagic ... | reverse complement strand
AGGAGGCGAAGAACAAGAAGTTTGATGATGTCGAAGTTGAGCATCCTGTTCACGGCACCCTTGTCCTCAGGCAGACCGATGCGACCTACGAATCCCGCGACCCGGAGTTGCCGATCAAAATCAAGAAATACATCGCCGGTCGCCCTCTCTCCGAGGATGAACTGAAGACACTGATTAACAAGGGCATCGTCGGCCCGCTCCAGGGCTTCAAGTCCCGCTTCAACAAACCATTCGACGCCTCGCTCCAACTGGATGAGAAGTTCAAGGCGAACTTCCTCTTCGAGGGCGACGACGACAAGGCTCCCGACCTCACGGATGACATGGTCATCGGCACCGCTGAAACCGCCGAAGGGAAAAAGCATCGGGTCTTCGCCACCGAGAAGGCTTACTACGTCCCCGACATCGTCACCAAAAAGGACAAGCACGGAGTCCGCATCGGAAAAACCATCCTCCAGCGCGAGATCCCGGACGACCAAGCGATCAAGCTTATCTCCGAGGGCAAAACCGATCTCCTCAAAGGCTTCATCTCGAACCGCACCAAGCGCAAGTTCGATGCGTTCCTGACCTTCGATGCGGTGGCTGGAAAGATCGGCTTCGACTTCCCGCCAAGGCCGGCGAAGAAGGCAGCCAAGAAAGCTGCGAAGAAGGTTGCCAAGAAAGCAGCCAAGACGGAGGAGTGACCAAAACCTGAAAAGGTAGGGACGCGCGGCTCGCCCGTCCCACTTCAAAAATCTGACGGCTCGATCAACACAAAGGGAGTGAATCCTCCCAACCATCCCCATAAGCCCGGCTCTGCGGTGAATAATCCAAGCTGAACTGCGGCTTCCAGCTGGATTCGCAAGTCACGCCCCCAAGGAGTGGCTGCATTCTGCTGCCAGATAAGAATGGAGGAAATGTCTGAACATGTCTGCTCGGGTGCCTCCTTCGCTAAGAGCCTCGGCGGACAAGTGCAGACCAGCGTCAGCCCCTCCGGGCTTTCACTTAATATTTCTTCCAAAGTTGCGGCACGAACAGCACGAGCAGAGCGAAAAGTTCGAGGCGGCCGAGGATCATGATCCAGCCGAGGAAGACTTTGGTGGGTTCACGGAGCTTCGAGAAGTTCATGGTCGGGCCGACGGCGTCGAATCCGGGGCCGATGTTCAGGGCGGTTGCGAGAACGGTGCCGACACAGCTTTCGAGGCTGATTCCGGTTCCGGCTTCAAGAAAGCCGACGACTGCGGTGGCGGCGATGCAGATCATCAGATAGAGGGTGATGAAAAACATGATACGGGCGCGTACGGAGTCGTCGATGGTATTGCCGTTGACGACGACGCGGAATACCCGGCTGGGGCGGAAAGTCCTTATGATTTCACTGCGTGCGGATTTTGCGAACACAATGAGCCGGCCCACCTTGACGCCCCCGGAGGTTGATCCGGCGCACCCGCCCATCAGCATGAGGCAGGCGATGAGAACCTTCGACCATGTAGGCCACTGGTCATAGTCCACGGTGCCGTAGCCGGTGGTGGAGGCGATGCTGACTACGGTGAATGCAGCCTCCCGGAAGCTGGTGAGTACCGAGATCCCGTCGTTGTAGGAGCGGCCGGCGGCGATCAGGATGGTTACGAGCAAGCAGATACCAAGGAACCAGCGGGCATCCTCTTCCTTGAAGACCCGTTTCCAGTTGTTGCGGAGCATCACGATGAATAGCAGGAAATTCAAGCTGCAGAGAGCCATGAAAAAGATCAGCCAGGACTCGATCAGCCAGAAATTTCCCCTTTCGGCATAGTGACCGATATTGGCGCTGTGGGGGCTGAGTCCGCCCGTTGCAACGGTGGTGAAGGCATGGCAGGTGGCGTTGTACCAGGTCAGCCCCATGGCCTTCAATCCAAAGAGACAGACCAGCACCAGCCCGATGTAGATGCACAGCAGCATCGTTGCCGTGTCCTGGATGCGGGCGAGGCCGAGGTCACCGCTGCGGAAGGATGATTCGTTGTGGAAAAGGGATTTCGATGAAACTCCGATGTAGGACAACAGGGCTACGAAGAGCACGAGGATTCCGATTCCTCCTAGGAGCTGAGTGGTCGCGCGCCATAGCAGGATGCCGCGCGGCCATTCCTCGATCACGGTCATCACTGATGAGCCGGTGGTGGTGAAGCCCGAGGCTGATTCAAAAAACGCTCCTGCCGGCGAGAGATACGGGGGACAGAGCAGATAGGGTAATCCTCCGAAAACGCTGCACAGGATCCAGCCGACGCCGACAATGACGATGGCCTCCCGCTTCGGGATGGTGTCGTGTTTGGTTTTTGTGATCCCCGGGATGATGGCGAGCAGGGCAACACCGCCGGTGATCGCCGCCGAAAGGAAAAGCATGGATGCAGCCTCATTGCCGCCCCCCGTCACGTCCCACTTTGCGAAAAGCCCACACACAATCATTGCGACAGCTTCCAGTGTGAGGAGCAGGCCGAGAATGCGTGAGATAAGATAGAAATTCATTGAGATGACTCGGGGCTCAGGCGGCCAGCAGTTTCAGGAAGCCTTTCATGGCCTCCTTGGAAACCATTGCGTAGAGGTGGTCTCCGCCGAGCAGCACCTCGTCGGGACCCGGGACCTCCGCATGCAGTCCGCGCAGCTTGCCAACCAGCACGGTTCCGGGAGGCCACTGGATCTCCTTTACCATGTGGCCGGCCGCGATCGAGCCTTTGCCGACGCGGAGCTCAAGCAGGTCGATTCCGTCGAATTTTTTCAGGATGTGATGGGAGTCCGTGGTGATGAAGCGCTGAATCTCCCGCCGGGTGGCTTCGCGGGGGCTGATCGCCGCGCGGATGCCGAAGTGATGGCCACTCGCGGAAATGGCCGCTGCGTAGTCGGCGCGGTGGATGATCGTTAGGCAATTTTTCACGCCGAGCGTGTGCGCCTGCAGGCACGACATCACGTTGTCCTCGTCGTCGGTGCTAGTGCTGATGAAGAAATCCGCCTCGCCGATCTGCTCTTCCTCAAGTTCGGCGGAAACCGTGGCGTCGCCGTGAATTATAGTGGCGTTGGTGAGTCGATCTGCGAGCCCCGCGCAGATCTCCGCGTCCCGCTCGAAAACACGCACCGTGCAGTCGATGCTCTCCAGCATTTGCGCGAGCGAGAAGCCGTATTCATTGCCGCCGAAGATCACGACTCGCAGCTTGTCCGTACTCTTGCGTTTCCCTTGCAGCTTCTCGGCAAACTTGCGCAGTTTCCTGGGTTCCCCGAAAACCGTCACCAGGTCACCCTCCTCGATCTCTGAATCAGCCAAAGGTACATGGGAATTCTCTCCGCGCTTGATCATTGCGACCCGGACGCCTTCGGGTGCGTCGAGATCCCTCAGCTTGCGGTCGATCGCCTGGGAGGTGGGGCTTACGAGGATCTGCTGCAGCTCGATGCGACCCCTTGCCAGCTCCTCTACGACGAGGGAGTCCGGATTGCGGACGAACTTGGCTAGTTCGATGGCGGTGAGGCGTTCCGAGCTGAATATGTGGTCGATGCCGAAGTGGCCGCGGAAATCGAACAGCCATTCTTCACGCTGCAGGCTGGGGTGAACCCGGCTGACCACTTTCGGAACCCCCATGCTCTTCGCCATAGAGGCGGACATCGTGTTGGTGGTGTTCGAGGAGGACATCGCTAAGAACAACTCGCACTCGCCCACATCCGCATCGGCGAGGTCGGAAACGCTGGTGCCGTCTCCGTGTATCACTTTTGCGTCCAGGGCTGCCTCAAGCTCCTCAGCGAGTTCCTTGTTCGCCTCGATCAGCGAAATCCGGTGTGTTTCCTTAGCCAGGGACGTGGCCAGATGCCTTCCGATCTCCCCGGCGCCTACGATAATGATGTTCATGAGGATTGGAATGCGGCCGAAGCCGCGAGATTCTTATCCGGACTGACCCAAAGCCGCAATCCCAACCTTTCCTCCTTCTGCGTGAAGAAATCCTTTGGTTTGTGGAAAACGGGGGAGTCCATTCCTGTAACCATAATTGATAATTCGGCACGATGATGCGATGGTAACGGGAGCTTTCTTGGAGAGACTCCGGCGGAAGAGGAAAAGCACCGCGGTACACTCCGCTATCATTTTTTGGAAATCAAGTACACCGGACTTCAAAAATGCCGAAAACCACGATAAAAAGACGGTTCTTTTTAGAAAAATCCACCCGAGGCGCCCTAAATTCTTTAAATATTCACGATTCAAATCTTCATAACTCATTGGTAATTAGCGATAAAAGAGTTTCATTAAAAATACTCACTTTCTGCTTGTGAGCTAGGTGTACTGATGTGTATAGTTCGGGTGTTGGCGCGACAGCCATTCCCGAAATGATTCCTCAATTCCAAGCATACAAGGGTTCCTTCCCTTACAAGACAGACGCGAAATGCCGCGTTAATGTCGTGCCTGCTTGGAGGCCCGCACAAGGTGAGGTTCTCAACCTAATGCCATCCATCTCCGAGGGTGTGAAGGTAATCAAGGTTCTTACTCAGGAGGCTTTCGAATACCGCGTCGAGCGCATCAAGGAGCACGCCGAGACCCCGAAAGAGGAATCGCAGCTCAAAACCAAACTCGTCCGCCTGCTCCGTGAGGTTTCGGTAAACGAGCAAGGAAAGCTTCTCATTCCGAAAGACATGGCAGAATACGCCGGGATCGCCCCGGATTCTGAAATCACCATGTCCGCCGGCGACAGCCACTTCGAGATCTGGCCACGCGACAAGTTCGAGGAAATCTTCGGCCTCTCCGCAGTGCCGGAGGAAGACGATCACCTCGCTATTTTCTAAATCATTTCACCACTCACCTTACCCACACCTAGACTGGCAACCATGCTGTTCAACCCACCAACCTTTGCGAGCGAAACGGTCCACCTCACGGCGGCTTCCGGCGTGTTCGTCCGCTCGCAGGGGTTGGGTTCATTTTCCAAACACTCACAAGGCCGTGCGCTCGGGACAGCACACGGTTTTGAAAATACGGACGCTCCCACCGCTCCTGGCTGGTTGTCGGCGGGGCGTCCGTTTCCCTTTTCCAACGCCTTTCTGGCTGGGCGGATGAAGTCTCTCGGGACAGAGCTTCATTCGCTATTTGAACCCGTGCGCCGCGCCGCTCCTGGCTGGTTGTCGGCACGCGCACGGGTTTCCCTTTCTGAAAAATCACAAAACCGCGCGCTCGGGACAGCACGCGGTTTTGAAAATACGGACGCTCCCACCGCTCCTAGCTGGTTGTCGGCGGGGCGTCCGTTTCACTTTCGATACAGTTTTCTGGCTGGGCGGATGAAGTCTCTCGGGACAGAGCTTCACCCGCTATTTGAACCGGTGCGTCACGCTGCTCCTGGCTGGTTGTCAGCGCGGCCTCCGGTTTCCCTTTCCAAGCGATCACAAAACCCTGCGCCCGGGACGGCACAGGGTTTTGCCTTTACGGACGCCGAGCCCGCTGCTGGCTGGTTGTCGGCCTCGACGTCCGAATCTTTTTCTCCGAAAGACTACCACCTTCCGGTCCTCTCCGAAGAGGTTGTTGATATGATGGCGGCCGACTCCGGTAAATTCATCATCGACGGAACTCTTGGTGGAGGCGGCCATTCTGAACTTTTGTTGCAATCTGGAGCCAGTGTCCTTGGTGTGGATCGCGATCCCGAGGCGCTCGCGCATGCTGGCGAGCGGCTCTCGGGTTTCGCTCCGAGATTCTCCACATACCAAGCGAACTTTTCCGAAATCCCCGACCATCCCGGTATCCGTGCCGGGGAACTCGCCGACGGGTTGTTACTCGATCTCGGGGTTTCGTCCCGCCAACTCGATTCCGCGCCGCGAGGTTTTTCTTTCATGCGCGAGGGTCCGCTCGACATGCGCATGGGGCCGAATGCGGTGATGACTGCCGCAGACCTGGTCAATACATGGGAAGAAAGCGAGATCGCCCGGATACTGTACACCTTCGGGGAGGAGCCCCGCTCACGCAGGATCGCTGCCGCCATTGTCGATAAGCGCTCGGCGAAACCATTCACCACCACCACGGAACTCGCCGCATGCATCGAGAAAGCGATCGGGCGCAGAGGCAAGACCCACCCGGCCACCCGCAGCTTCCAGGCGATTCGGATGGCGATCAATGAGGAACTCGAATCCCTTTCGTCCATTCTCTCGTCCGCCGCAAGCATCCTGAAGCCGGGGGGGCGTTTGCTAATTATCACTTTCCATAGCCTGGAGGACAGGATGGTGAAGAGATTTCTCCGTCATCATTCGCAACCTTACATCGACGATCCCACATGGCCGGAGGCACGACCCAATCCAGACTGCATTTACAAACTCCTCAGCAAGAAAGCAATCGCGTCCAGCGCCAAGGAGATATCCGAGAACCCACGAGCCCGTAGTGCCAAACTGCGGGTTGCTCAGCTTTTAGGGTCGGAAGCGATTTCTGCTTAAAACCCATACGAAACCAAGCACTGTCATGAACCGCCGCCGCCAGGAAACCCATTCGAGGATATCCTCGATCGTGATCCTTTCGCTGATCCTCGCAGGGGCTATCGGTGCCGTCGGTGGTGTGACATATGTGTATTACAGAAACTGCCAGATCAAGATAGCCCGGGAGATCGATGCCGTTGAAAGGCGCATCGAACAGCACCGGCTTGATATCCGCACAGTTCAGATGAGGAGCGACCAAATCCTCAACCTCTTCGCCATCAGGAAAACCCTGCAGGATGTCGGCACCGATCTCGTGCCTATCCCAGTCGGCGTATCCGAGGACATTCTTCCATCGCCTTCGTCTGCCGTCGCCTCCGCCAGCTTGTGAACCGCGCATTCCAGAACCGCTGCATCGTCCTTTGCCTGGTCCTCGTGTCCTTGCTGAGCGCCTTGTCTGCGCGCTTGGTGCAGATCCAGCTCGTCGATCGCCAACACTATGCCTCGTCCTCGGCGAAAGCCTTCCACCGCACTGAAAGGATCCCCGCGATCCGCGGCATGATCGTCGACCGCAACGAGGAACCGATCGCAAAAAGCATTCCAGTTTCATCGGTCTATGTGGACAAGAACCACCTGCTCGACGCCAAGCTGGCATCCTTCGGATTGGCGTATATCGAGGCCTCGAAAGAGCCGGCATGGGACACTGTTTCTTCCGAAAACCGGATCCGCCGCATTCATGCTTTGCGCGGGGAGATACTGGGACGGGAGACTCCGGATGCGATCGTCCGGAAGCACCTTGCCCATGCGATTTCCCTGCTGGCACGGCCTCTCGGAATGCGGCGCGACGAAATGCGCGCTGAGATCGAGGACAGCAAGGCAAAGTGGTTTCCCATCAAGAAAGATATCCCGGATGACATCGCAGAGCGTCTCCGTGAAATCGTTGACGAAAACTATCTTCAGGGATTCGCATTCGAGAATTCGATCAAGCGCTGGTATGCGAACCCGCATCTCGCCACTCACCTGACTGGCTACACGGGTGAAGTTGCCATGAAAGGGGAGGACGGGAAAAAGGCATACCGTATGGTAGGGCGTTTTGGTGTCGAATCGGTGATCGAGGAATACCTTGCTGGCCGCGACGGGCGGCGGGAGCACCACAGGGATTCGCGCGGTCTCGTTGTTCCTGGAAAAGCGAGCAGCCTGCTGCCGCCGCGGGCCGGGCTGAACGCGAAGCTCACCATCGACATCGGAATCCAAGCCATTGTCGCGGAGGAGTTGGAGGCGGGACTTGCCGAATTCAAGGCGAAAAAAGGTGCTGTAGTCGTCATGGATCCGAAAACCGGTGAAATCCTTGCACTTGCCTCGCGCCCCCATTTCGATCTCAACAACAAGAAGGATCTCCAGCAGAACTCGTTCAACTACGCGATCCAGGCGAAATTCGAGCCCGGCTCCACGATCAAGATCATCGCCACGGCCGGAGCGATAGATCAAGGTCTGGTGACGCTTGATACTGTGATCCACTGCCCGTATTTCCTTCAGGAGCATAAGTTCACCGTCAAGGACAACCATTCGGGGGGGATGCTTCCGGTTTGGAAGATTCTCCAGAAATCCAACAATGTGGGTTGCTGGAAGCTGGCCAAGCAGCTTGGGGTGAAACGCTTCTACCAATATGCTCACGGCTTCGGTTTCGGCGAGCGCAGCGGCATCCAGCTCAGCGGCGAAAATCCCGGCACCGCGAAGGTGCCGAAGTTGCCCATCGACTTTTCCCGTGCGGCATACGGCTACTATATCGGGGTGACACCCATCCAGATGGCTACGGCGTATTCGGTCATCGCAGGCGACGGAAGGTTACTGAAGCCGAAAATCGTCAAGGCGCTCATCGCCAACGATGGAACGGTTGTCGAGGATTTCCCCACGGAGGTTCGTGGCCAGGCGATTTCCCCGGCGACCGCGAAGAAAATGCGCGGTGCCCTTCATAAGGTCACGCTCACCGGTGGAACGGCAACCAGGGCAGCTGTCGCCGGATACAAGGTTTGCGGTAAGACCGGAACCGCGATCAAGCACGACTACAAGCGGGGCGGTTACATCCAGGGTTCCTATGTTGTTTCCTTTGCCGGATTCATGCCGGCGGACGATCCTGCATTTGTTTGCTACGTTGTCGTTGACGATCCGAAGACGACTGAAGTATCACGCTACGGAGGAACGATCGCTGCGCCGATTTTCTCGAAAATCGCCACTCGCCTGGCCGCTCACATGAATCTTCAGCCCACCGAACCGATCGAAGAACCGATCGCCCATCGGTAAGTCCCCGAACCTCGCTACATGCTCCTTCGCACCCTCATATCAGCCCTCGATAAAGTCACCGCTTCTGGTCCGCAGGATCTTGAAATCGATGCCCTCACCGCTGATTCCCGGGAAGCCGTCGCGGGGAAGCTTTTCGCCGCCATCCGTGGCACCAGTATCGATGGCCACAAGTTCATCGGAGATGTGTTGGGTAAAGGGGTGTCCGTCATCCTTGCGGAAACGGCTCCACCCTCGGATCTTCCGGAATCCAGCGCGTGGCTCCACGTTCCCGACAGCCGAGCCGCACTTGCTACGCTTGCAGTCACCTTCTATGGCGAGCCCGCCAGCGATCTTAAACTCGCAGGAATCACAGGGACGAACGGGAAGACGACCACCGCGTTCCTTCTGCACCACATCATGCAGGCCGAGTGGCACCGCGCAGGGTTGCTGGGGACGATCTTCGTGGACGACGGCGAAACCCGCACCTCAGCAAATCACACGACTCCGGGCTCCATCGAGCTGAACTCCATTCTCGCCAGCTTCCGTGATAACGCCTGCCGGGGCGCGGTGATGGAGGTTTCCTCCCATGGCATTCATCAGAAGCGCGTCCACCACATCGCCTTCGATGCCGCGATTTTCACCAACCTCACCCAGGATCACCTCGACTACCACAGTACGATAGAGAAATACATGGAGGCCAAGGTATCCTGGTTCGACGATCTTGCGGTAGATCCGCAGGGTAAGAAACCCGCCGCCGTCATTAACACCGACGATGCGCGCGGCAACGATCTCGCCACCGCCCTTGAAGGCAAGATGCCGGTGGTCCGCTACGGCTTCAACGTGAACTGCGACTTCCGTGCGAACAATTTCCAGCAGAGGCGCGACGGGATGTCTTTCGAACTCTCCGCGAAAGGGAAAACCTTCCTTGTCCGCGCTCCACTGATCGGCCGTTTCAATGCCTACAACATACTCTCTGCCATCGCCGCCGCCGCTGCCTGCGGGATCAAGCCGCGCGAGGCCATCGCTGCGCTTGCGGATTCGCCGCAGGTTCCCGGGCGCATGGAAAATGTCGGCAACTCCGGCGGGGCCACGGTCTTCGTCGATTATGCACACACACCGGATGCGATCGAGAATGCCTGCCGCACCCTCAAGGAACTCGATCCGCGCCGCCTCATCACCGTGTTCGGTTGTGGTGGCGACCGCGACAAGGCGAAACGCCCGCTGATGGCCGCCGCCGCCGCTCGCCACAGCGATGTCCTAGTCATTACCTCGGACAATCCTCGATCGGAAGATCCGGAAGCCATTATCAGGGAGGTCGAGAAAGGGCTACCGAAGCAGTGCACCCATCTCTCTATCACGGATCGTGCCGAGGCCATCGATGCCGCCGTCGCGAACTCCCTTTCCGGGGATATTATCCTGATCGCAGGCAAGGGCCACGAAGCATACCAGCAATTCGCGGATCGCTCGATCGACTTTGACGACCGCAAAAAGGCGGACTTCTCACTCCGCAAGCGTTCCCTTGAGATCGCCGAGATGCGCGCCAACCCCGAGCCACGTTTCTGAAATAACGAATCAATTATCCTCCGCACCCGTCCAACCGTTCGAACCCTGCCACCACGAACCGCATGAAAACCGACGCCCGACAGATCATCGAAGCCCTCGACGCCAACCTCGTCGCTGGCACCGATGCCGCGCAGGTAGATTCGGTTTTCACGGATACGCGAAAGCCGTCGATGAATGGCCTTTTCATCGCGCTCCAGGGGGAGAATTTCAACGGCGACATGTTTGCGGAAAAGGCGCTGGAGGAGGGTGCCTCGGTGGCCATCGTGAACGAATGGGGCGGGGGAGAGGTGCCGCAGGGCAAGGCGGTCATCTCCGTGCCAGACACGCTTTTTGCACTCCAGCGGCTCGCCCATTGGTGGCGCAGTAAGCTCGATATCCCTGTTGTCTGCATCACCGGATCGAACGGGAAGACCTCGACGAAGGATTTTGCAGCAGCCGTCCTTTCCCAAGCATTCAATGTCAACGCAACCAAGGGCAACTTCAACAACCACATCGGCCTGCCCTTGACGATTCTCTCGACTGAGGAGAGCCACACTGCCGCGATCTACGAGATCGGCATGAACCACGGCGGCGAGTTGTCACCGCTTTGCGAGATCGCCCGCCCGAAATACGGGATTATCACCAACATTGGCTCCGCCCACATCGAATTTCTCGGCACGCGAGAAGCGATCGCGGAGGAGAAAGGGACGTTGGCTCGCTACCTGCCTGAGGACGGCTTGCTGTTCACGCCCGCCGGGTGTGATTTCAATGAATACTTCCGCGCACGCACCAAGGCGCGGCTGGTTCCGGTTGGAAACGGGCGCGGCCTTGTCCGTGCTGAAAACCTCCGCCCGCAAGTCGATGGAACCAGGTTTACGTTGGTCATCGAAGGCGAGGAATCCGCCGAGGTTTTCATCCCAGTCCTTGGCAAGCACATGATCACCAACGCGCTCCTCGCCGCCGCCCTCGGCTGGAGGCTAGGAATCCCAACCGGAAAAATTGCCCTCGGCCTGTCTTCGGTAAATCTTACCTCAGGGCGGATGCGCCGGATCAAATGGGATGGTATCACCCTCCTTGACGATACCTACAACGCCAACCCTGAGTCCATGGAGGCGGCGATCGATACCCTCGCGGAAATCGAAATCCCCGATGGCGCACAGCGAATCATGGTGCTCGGAAAAATGGGTGAGCTCGGAGCGCACTCCGAAGCCTCCCACCTGAGGGTCGGTAAGCTTGCCGCCGCGAAGAACCTGCGCTTCATCGCTGTCGGCGTAGGTGCGGAAGGAATCGCCGAAGGCGGCGGAGTTCCTCATTTTTCCGATATCCACAAGGCGGCTGATTGGCTGCTCGAAAACTCACACCCGGGCGACGTCATCCTCTTCAAGGGAAGCCGAACGGCCGCCATCGAAAAAGTCCTCAAAACCGCTTTCCCGACTGCATGTTAACCACTATTTACGATTTCTGGTACGCCGCCTTTCAAGCAGAACAAAGCTCCGGCACCGAGGGCTGGGCGCACACCTTCTCTTTTCTCAATCTCTTCCAATACGTCACCTTTCGTGCCGCGACGGCAGGGCTGCTTTCCTTCGGGATCTCGATCCTGATCGGCCCGCGTATTATCCGGAAATTGATCTCCCTGAAAGTCGGTCAGCCGATCCGCACCGCAGAGGAGGTTCACAAGCTCGCCGAACTACATGGTGGAAAACTCGGTACACCGACGATGGGTGGAGTCCTGATCATTGCGAGTGTGCTGATCGCTACCTTCATTTGCGGCCGCGTTTTCAATCCTTTCGTCGCCGTCTGCGCCTGCACGATGTGCGCCTGCGGCCTCCTCGGCTTCGTCGATGACTACACCAAGGTGAAGAAGAAGAACTCCGATGGCGTATCGAGCCGTACCAAGCTTTTCTGGCAGTTCGTCATCGCTCTCATCGCCGCATGCTTCATCTATTTCAAGACGGAGATCTCCGGCTTTGGCGCCACCGCCCAGCAGATCCAGGACGGAGTCGCGGGTTTCCGTCTCGGCGACCTGCGCATAGCGATCGGGGACATCTGCTTCCCACTCTTCAAGGTGCCCATCATCAGCCTCGGAATCCTGATTATTCCGTTTTTCATCATCATCATCATCGGTTGCTCGAACGCGGTGAACCTGACCGACGGCCTCGACGGCCTCGCCACCGGTTGCACGGTCTCGGTCGCGCTCAGCTACTCCGTAATCGCCTATCTGGCTGGCCATTTCTTCATGTCCACCGATTACCTGATCATTCCGCACAACCGCTACATTGCCGAGCTCGCCGTCTTTCTCATGGCACTCGTCGGAGCGTCCTTCGGCTTCCTTTGGTTCAACTGCCATCCGGCGAAGGTTTTCATGGGCGACACCGGATCGCTCGCCATCGGTGGAGCGCTAGGGACCGCTGCGATTTGTACCAAACAGGAACTGCTGCTTGTCATCATCGGCGGTGTTTTCGTGGCCGAGGTGCTCTCTGTCATACTCCAGGTCGGCTCCTTCAAGCTCCGCAAGAAACGCATCTTTAAAATGGCTCCGATTCATCACCATTTCGAGCTGCTCGGATGGCATGAGTCGCAGGTCATCATCCGCTTCTGGATCCTTTCCATCATGCTCGCCCTGTTCGGGCTGGCACTGCTTAAAATCGCCTGACCCCATTGACCGATAACCCAAACATTCTAGGAAAGCACGTTGCGGTGCTCGGCGCCGGACGCTCCGGAGTCGCGGCTGCGTCCCTGGCTTTGCGCGAGGGTGCGAACGTTTCGATCTGGGATCAGGGTGGCCCGGAGATTTTCGGGAAAGTGCCGGCAGGGGTGGAGAAACATGCGGGAATGAAAGAGTCCGATGTAGAGGGTTTTTCCGCTGACCTGATCGTTATCAGTCCGGGCATCGACACCTACTCACCGCTTGCCCAAGCTTTCGCGGCAAAAGCCCCGCTGATCGGGGAAACCGAATTCGCATCGCGCTACTACGAGGGCGGCATCATCGGGATCACCGGAACGAACGGCAAGACCACCACCACCGAGCTGGTCTCCCTCATTCTCAAACAGGCGGGCCTTGGCGGTACCCCGTGCGGCAACTACGGCGCGCCGCTTTCTGAAATCCTGCTCGCCCCGGATGTCCCTGCGGCGATCGCACTGGAGCTATCGTCCTTCCAGTTGGAGACCATCGATGACCTTCGCCCGAAAGTTTCGATCTGGCTGAATTTCGCACCGGATCACATGGACCGTTATCCGAGCGTGGAGGCATACAAGAAGGCCAAGCTCCGCATTTTCGAGAACCAGACGGCGGAGGACACCGTGGTCATGCGGCATGGGGAGGATCTCGGAAAACTCCTGCCAAAGGTGATCACTTTTTGCACCGAAAACCGGAACGCAGATTTCTTTTCCGACGGCGTCACCATCTCCCAGGGCGGGCGGATCCTGCTTGATCTCGAGGCGGAAACCTCGCTCCGCGGCCTCCATAATGCGGAAAACGCCATGGCCGCCATGGCCGCCTGCATGGCATACGGCATTGATCCCGCGCTCATCCCCGCCGCATTGCAGGGCTACGCGCCGCCGCCGCACCGCTGCGAGTTGATCCGCACCCTCGATGGCGTCGAGTATCTCAACGACTCGAAGGCCACCAATCTCCATGCACTCCAATCTGCCCTGCGTTCCCAGAATCGCCCGGTTGTCCTGATTGCCGGAGGAAAGGACAAAGAGCTTGATTATTCACCTATCCTTACTATTCTTGGGAAGCAGGCGATCTCCGCCGTAACATTCGGACAAATCGCCCGCCCACTGGCCGACCTTTTCAACGGGGCCGTCCGGACAACCGCCGTCGGAACGATGGAGGAGGCGATCGAAGTCGCCCGCTCCCTTGCTCCGCGCGGCTCCAGCATACTCCTTTCACCCGGTACATCGTCCTTCGACCAGTTCACTGGTTATGAGCAGAGGGGCGATACCTTCCGGGATCTCGTCCACCAGCTTCTCTGAAACATCCACCTGCCACCAAGATGAAATACGAACGAATCCCCACCCGCCGCAAGCCCGTCCGCAAGACCTTCTACGCCCGCCTTTTCAACAAGACGAAGCCGAAGAAGCAGCGCGCTGCGGCCGCAACCGCCGAGGATATGGATGAGGGCGGAATCAATATCTCCCGTTCGTTGACGATCATCTTCGCGATTCACATCCTCGCCATCGGGATGATCTTCATCCACAAGCAGTATCTTTCCGGCCGCACGGAGACACCCGAAAGCTCCGCAAAGATTGAATCCGTAGAGACCGCGGCGCCTGCGGTCTCCACTTCCCGGAACAACGATCTGCCCATCCTCAGCCGCGGTGACGAACCGTATATGGTGAAGAAGGGCGACAACTACTCAATCATCGCCCGCAAGCAAGGGGTGGATGAAAGCGAGTTGCGAAATATGAACCGTGGTGCGGACATCCGTGCCGGCGTCGTCCTCCGCATCCCGCAGGGCAAACGCATCGTCGCCGAGGTTCCTCCGGAAGTGGCCGCGATCCGCAACCAGCCGGCCATTCCAGTTTCCGAACAGGGACTTGTGGAAATCCTGCCACCGGTCGTGGCGGCGCAGCCGCAGCTGATCCGTCCCACCAACCGCCAGCTTGAGGGCGCGCCACGCGCGAATCCCGTCGGCTCCGGACGTATCCATACCGTGAAATCCGGCGAGAACATCTGGCGCATTTCGAACCGGTACAAGGTCAGCCAGAAAGAGCTCCTCAGCCTCAACGGCATCACTGATCCGAGCAAACTACAGATCGGACAAGTGCTTAAGCTTCCTTAAGTTTCAGATATACCTCTGGCCAAATTTCCGATACGGTCGCCCCACGTGCTACGTCATAGTTCCACCCTGCTGATCCTCGCCGTCGCCCTCCTTTGCGGGCTCGGGCTGATTATGCTGGCGAGCACAGGTGTCTGGGTGCGGGGCATGGACCAGCCGTATCACTTCGTCACCCGCCAGGCGATGATGGTTGTCATCGGCCTCGGTGCTGCGTTGGTCATGGCGAAAATGCCGATTGAGTGGATACGGAAAGGCCTTCCCTTCGCATACATCGCGGCGTGCGTCCTGCTTTTCCTTTGCTTCGTCCCCGGATTTAGCAAGGAAATCTACGGCTCGAAGCGCTGGATCATGCTTCCCGTCATCGGCCAGTTCCAGCCGTCTGAGGCGGCGAAAATGGTCGTCGTCATCGCTATGGCCTCATGGTTCACGCGATGGCAGACGGAAGTCCACACCTTCTGGCGGGGTTTCGTGGTTCCAGGCCTGATCTTTGCCGTGCCGCTCGGCCTGATCGCGGCGGAGACGGATGTCGGCACCGCCCTTTCCCTGAGTGTCACGGCCGGTGCGGTGATGTTCTGCGTGGGCACGCGGCTGCGATACATGATCCCGACCGCCCTCGCCGCGATGTCCGGAGCGGCGTGGTTCATTTATAATAACCCGAACCGCTGGGGCCGCATCGAGGCATGGCTCGACCTTGAAAACCCCATTCACCAACTCGACCGCGGCATGCAGCAGTGGCGTGCACTCCTCGCCCTCGGCAATGGCGGGCCGTGGGGCGTGGGTCTTGGGAACGGGGTCGAGAAATTCGGGACGCTCACCTTTGCTCACATCGATTTCATCTTTCCTGTGATCGGAGAGGAACTCGGCCTGCCGGCCACGCTCGGCGTGGTGGTTTGTTATGTCGCGATCGCGGTTGGCGGCGTGGGCATCGCACTCCAGGCGAAGAATATTTTTGAGCGCTGCATCTCCCTCGGCCTCACCTGTGTGATCGTGGTTCCCGCCATGGTGAACATCGGTGTGACCACCGCGGTTTTACCGAACGACGGCCTTCCACTTCCGTTCGTCAGCTACGGCGGCACCAGCCTGATCTTCAGCCTCGCGGCGGTCGGCCTTCTCGTCGGCATCCACCGCCGCTCCCAGACCGCTGTCACGAAGGCTTTCCCCCTCGGCAAAGAGGTGCGGCTGGCGGTGAGGCTCTGAATTCGTCGCCGGGCATACAGGGAGCAGGAGGCTCCTTCGACCGTCCGCCCCCGAAGCCTGATCGCGTGGGGCGCAGCCCTTTACGCGACCTTCGACCTTCGACCTTTCATCGTAAAATTCCCGGCAATATGTATAAATTCCTTTGACTTTGTGATTTGAAGGTCGAGCTGCAACATATGGCATCTAAATCTGATAGTTAAGGATTTTCTCAAGAAATGATTTTGGAGTCCTGAAACCGCACACTTTTTTC
>Ga0206130_10004809_pt1 | contig 16417 bp, 14 predicted proteins | sample Helgoland_Spring_9_FD_148637 | JGI IMG/M metagenome (GOLD analysis project Ga0206130, IMG submission 148637) | Pelagic subsurface seawater microbial communities from Kabeltonne, Helgoland, North Sea - Helgoland_Spring_Bloom_20160512_1 | ecosystem: Environmental > Aquatic > Marine > Epipelagic ... | reverse complement strand
ATAATCCTACGTGTCCAAGCAAAGTGTTTATCTTTACTACCATGATCTCTAGCTTCACTGACTGCGCCTACAAGGGCTTTCTGTTGTTCTGCTTTAGCTTTATTACTTTGCCCCCATATGGACATAACTCCACCTAAGACAGTGGAGAAAAGCATTGTGATTAATTCTAAGGGAAGACCAAACATTATGGGAACTCAAACGTTGTTGTATTATTAGATGGTGCATTCTTATTTAGTTGTCTCTGACTTCTACGGAAGGCCGCTATTCTTTTTTTCCTTTGCTTATCAGGACCACTCCACCAATGATCAGCCCATAAATCCTCTATAGATTCTTTACCCGTCAGTACTGTATTTATATCTATATCTCCATGCTGTAACATATCGTAAACAGCTAAAGACATCTGTTGATTTGCTGTCAAAGAAGTTATCTCCTTTTGTATATCTCCAGATAAATCTATATTATCAAGCCACTCAGGTATATCTTTACCTAACTCGTTAAACTGTCTAATAGCTCTTACAACGGATGAGTTGAAACGATCAGGTTCATATTGCATAACACCTCTACCAGGACCTCCACCATACTGAGCTAGTTTAGGGTCCATTGTACCAGCAGATTCATGATAGGCCACAGGCATAATAACCTTATTGAGTATATCCTCAGGCTTTGCATTCTTTATACTAGATGCTATAGCTAAAGCATGTTCTAAGCTGTCATCTGCAGGGGTTTTTTGTAATGTAGCCTCATCCATTTTAGTATCTTCGGTTGTAGCAGGTTTAGACATAAGACCTACTTGACTACCTTTTAGTGTAGAAGTATCTTTACTCTCTTCTACAACAGGGGCGGCTTCAACAGTAGGTTCTTCTTTTATACTAGGTATAATAACCTTTTGCCCAGGAAAAATCAAATCAGGGTTATCTATCTGCGGATTAGCATCTATTAATTCTTTTAAAGACACACCTTTATCCTTAGCTATAGCTGTTAGTGTATCTCCAGACTTAACCTCAACATCATTCACTTCACCTGTATAAACTTCTGGTACAGCCATACGAGCCATATCAGCTGCGATAGCATCTTCAATATCAACGCCACGCAAGTAATCTTCAAGCTCTGTCTGCATCTCTTGCATGTTCTTTTGATCATACAAATTCATAGGTGTTATTCTTGTTTCCTTGTTCGCTGATAGTCTAGCACCAGACTCAGCTAAAGAACTAGCCGTAGCACTATATAGGGCAGACGCTGGTGTTAACCTTTTATCTGACTTGTTATCGTTGTCATTACTAGAGTACACAGGCTTTGGCGCAGAGAAGACTGCAGAACTGCCTTTGTTATCTGCTGTACTAGGACGTGAGCCTAGACCTGAGGGTCTCAGCTTCGGTGTAGGGGTGCTGTTGGGGTTGTAAAAACTTGATACAGCGTTAGGATCATAACCTGGTTCTGGCATATTATAACTTTCCGAATAGTAAAGCGGCTGCGTTAACGGCAATCTCTCCGAGGAACTTTCCTGATGCCGCTGATAAGCCACTAGAGTCAGTGTCGCCCCCAGCAGACATATCTGCCTCAGCTTGAATTTTAGCAATGGCAATGTTAGCATCCCTTTGAGCTGCATTCTCACCTGACTGCCAAGCCCAAGCAAGAATATCTCTCTCTCGCTGAACCATGTTGTTGTATGCAGTCATAGTTAAGTTGTTAGCGGCAAGAGCCGCGTCACGATTAGCTTGGTTGTCAGCTGCGTTTTCAGCTGTTGTTATAGACTGCGCCCACTGAGCGTTAGCCTGTGCTACAACTAAATGGTTAGTAGCGTTAAACTGGTCACGTGCATTCTCTTGATCTGTGTTAAACCTAGATAAAGCATTAGCTTCACCAGCGTTGAAACGAGACATAGCATTCTTTTGCTCAGAGTTAAACTGGGATACCTGCGTAGCAAGTGTAGCAAAGAATTGGTTAGTTTGATTTTCAGACGTAGCGTTAAACTGTTTAGCCGCATTCTCCTGTGCTGTATCTGACAGGATAGTATTAACTCTCTCTTGTGCCTTGAACATGTTTGTCTGTTGTTCATTACTCAGGTTAGTCATATCCATCTGTAAGAAAGCCTGAGCATTCTGTAGCTGTGCTTGTTGTCTATTGTTTAGATTAGCCATATCCATCTGAGACATAGCCGCTGCATCAGCCATCACTTTAGCTTGGCGGTTACTTAGATTAGCTAAGTTCATAGTCTGAGCCATCTTAGCATTCTCAAGAGCTACCTGCTGTTGTGCTGTAAAGTTCATATTAGCTATCTCAGATACTTTAGCTGCGTTCTGAACCTTAGCTTGGAACTCTTGTGTAAATTCCATGTTGAGGAAACCAGCACGTTGACGTGCCGATTCCATAGCAACCTCTTGTTTGTTAGAGGCATCCATCTGAGCTATAGGTAAAGCAGATTCCATAGCCGCTTGTACAATAGCCATACCAGCCATAGATGAAGCAGATAAACCTCTAGCTGCCATCCTTGCTGTAGCACCTCTCATAGCTCCTGCAGCCCACGCTGGTGTAGAGCCACCTTCAAAGTCTGCCATCAGGGAAGCCATCTCATCTTGAACACTAGCCGCTTCTAACTTCTGTGTTCCATAAATGTCTTGTACTTTTGTTTGATCTACAGCTGAGCCATCAATCATCTCTCCAGTTTCAACAACACGTGTAGGAGCATCTTCTACTTTAGCCGCTTCACCTTCTGCCGCTTTTAGATCTAACTGTGCTAACTTCGTAGGATCTCCTGTAGCGGCTGTCATAGTAGCTTCGTCACTTACAGTACCTGTAGCTGCAGTAACACCTGCAAGTGCTGTATCTACAGCTGGAGCTGCAGTAGCAGAATCTACCGTGGATACTGGTGTAGTTGGTGAAGCCACTGCTTCTGGTGCTTGTTCAGCTGTAACGTTTGTAGCTGTAGTAGCACTGCCTAGTTGTCCTGTACCTGTAGCAATCTCTGTACCTGTACCTTTATCTGCTACTGTATCCGCTTTGATAGTTAAGTTACGAGGGTCTTTTGTTATGGCAGAAGTCATAGTACTTGCACCACTATTAACGACTGTGCCTTCATCTGTAGTGGTTTCTTCTTCGTCTGTAGCAGACCCACCCTCAGCCATCATCTTAACAGGGTCACCTTCTATGGTACGCCTAGCCGCTAAGGTGAACTTACCCATCCTAGCCGCCGCTGCAGGGTTAGAAGATAGAAAGAGGTTGATAGACTTTGAATCCATAGGGCCATTATATCCCAGCGCTGGTAAAACCTTTTTCTGTAATGTCTCAGGTTTGAACCCTACAAACTTTTTTGCCATGTTATTTACTTCCCAACTGCATCCACACCGCACCAGCGATGAATGTTAAAATACCTAATGTTGTTACCTTGACTAAGGTAGACCAGATACCCTTACGTGTATCACGCCATACGTCAAGTAGATCTCTCATCTCGTTTATATCTTTAGCCGCTGTCGTATCATGTAGTCCGATAGAAAACAGAGCTTGTTTAGCCCCACGCTTAGCTGCACGATCTAGCATAGATTCTAATTCATCTGGTGTTAAGTTAATGCCACCCATTAGATAGTACCAAATGCTGTTACGTTACCTGCTACAGTAATATTACCGCTTGCATCTAGCTTCATCTTGTTAGTACCGCTTGTAGCAAAATACAAAGTACCTGAACTTTCTGTTATAGTCCAATCGCCTAAGTCTACAGTAGTAGCGTTAAGAGTTGAAGCAGAGAAAGCCTGAGATGAAGAACCAGCTAGTTCTGCTTTAGTATCTATTTCTGTCTGTAACCCATCTACATTAGCAATAGTATGGTTATGACTATCATCTGCAATCACAGCTGCTATAGTGACGCTGTTTGTACCATCGAATGCAACAGAGCCTGTTACATCACCTGATAATCCTATAGTACGAGAAGTAGCTAGAGCAGTCGCTGTTGATGCATTACCTGTTAGTGCACCTGTAACATCGCCAGTAACATCACCTGTTACATTACCTGTTAGGTTTCCTGTCACATCACCCGTTACGTTACCTGTAACATTACCTGTTAAACCTCCTGTAACATTACCTGTCAAGTTACCTGTCACACCACCAGTAACATCACCTGTCAAGTTACCTGTAACATTACCCGTAACATTACCTGTCACACCACCAGTTACGTTACCTGTCAAGTTACCTGTAACATCACCAGTAACATCACCTGTAACATCCCCAGTTAAATCACCAGTTACGTTACCTGTAACATTACCCGTAACATTACCTGTTACGTTACCTGTAAGATCACCAATAGTGTTACCAATAACACCACCTACTAAAGAACCTGTAACATCCCCTGTGACGTTGCCTGTAAGGTTACCTGTGACGTTCCCTGTTAAAGCGCCTGTCACATCTCCTACAAACCCAGCAGTCGATGTTGTAACACCTGTTATACCTAGTGTACCTGCTATAGTAGCGTTTTCATCTACTGTAAGAATATCAACATTTGCAGTACCGTCTAACCACAGGTTTTGCCATTGTTGTGTAGAAGTACCTAAGCTAAAGCTTCCTGTTACTTCTGGTACTATATTACTATTTACATCAGCGTTAAAATCTATAGTGTCTGTAGCTGCATCACCAAAAGTAAGACTGCCAGAGATTGTAGTATTACCTGTAACAGTAAGATTACCACCTACAGATACATTTCCAGTAGATGTAATAGTAGCCATACTAAGGCCGCCAGAAAAGAAACCATCTTTAAACCTAGCCCCTGTAGATCCTACATCCAGAGTATTTGTTGTCTTAGGTACAACATTTGAAGAAGACACAATTACATCTTGCGCTGGTCCTACCTTAGTAATAGGTGCACCTTCACCAGAAGTACCATCGTGTTTATGTCCTGATGATGCGTTGAACCCTGCTTCAAGAGCATTGTACTCTGCATCAAAGTCATCAGCATCAATAACGTTTCCGTTAGAGATATTGTTACCAGTGTCTTGACGTGTATAACCTGCCATAATTTAGTCCTTACTGTCTATCGTTTTGTCTATACTCTAGCAGGGCTGTGTCTAGAGTGAATGTGGGATTAGTAGAGTTATCCTCTACACGTAACGCAATAGTCTTACCTGACCCAACAATATTAGTGTTGTATACTACGTCAAGTTCACCACCAAAGGTAGCTGTATTAAACACAGACGAAGACGATCCATAAAGAAAAACTGCTGTGCCTGTACTTTCTATTCTCTGTGTAGGCGGTTGTACAACGCCTGTGTTTGTCCTAGTATCAAAGTCATATTTTATATTTAACCCTAGATCCATAGGACCTGTAGGTTTAGCATACAGAGTAATTTTATAAAAGGATTTGCGTAGTTGTGGATCAGAGAGTGGCATGAATGGTGATTCATATAAACCATCAATGTTAGCACCATCAAAGCTAGAGCCTGTATCCATAATATAGACGTAGCCATCCCCGTTAGCAAAAGCAATAGTCTCTGCTGTACCTGAATAGCGACTGTCAGCTATATGGGCTTTGATACCAAAGGTAGTAGACCAACTCATACCACTAGCACCCTGAGCTATAAGCTTAGTAGCGATTAAGCCTTTAGCAACTTCATTTTGTTCAGACTCAATAAATGCAAATATTCTATACTGAGCTTTCTCACGTAAAATAACAGATGTAAAATTAGAAGTACTAGCTAGAAACTTAGTAGCATCTCTAGAAATAGGATCAGATGCAATGTCTAGTCCAAAGTCACCTATACGATCAGTAGCGCTTAATAATCTAATACCGTCAGCCGCTAGGTACATAATGTCACCACCAACCTCTTGTATAGTATCTCCGTTTATACAACCCATTTTACTTGCGATAGGTGCTACCTGAAAATCAGCTGTTGTATTACCAGTTAAACGTTTAATACTATCAGAAGTAAATATGATAAGCTGATCACGGAATACAGTTAAACCTGTTACATCAGAAGATACATTAATAGAACCAGCACCATCAGCAGCACTAAAATTATCAACAGTAAAAGGGGCAGTAAAAAATACATTATTACCTTTTGCATAAAAGGCTGTGTCTTTAAACACTGCTACGTGAGAAGCACCTAACACATCTGTAGAACTAGCTACTGCTGTAAGAGAGTTTCCAGAAGTATTATAAATAGCAGGGTAGTTAACCCCATCAACAAATAAAACTTTATCATCACCATTTAGATTATACAGAGTACTACGAGCTTTACTACCTAATAAAGGTCTAGCACCCATAGATGTCCATGAAGTACCTGTACCATAATAATATTCTGTTACGTTACTAGCATTCTTTCTTGCAACTACAATTCGTCCAGAGCTTATAACTTTTAAAGCTAATACAGACCCTGAACCAGGAACAGTTGTAGTACTGTATTTTTCATAACCTTTTATCTTAGAGTAACCACCTTCTTTAGTAGCTTCAAAGTTCTGTAAAATAGTAGCAGAACCCACGGCATTAGTACCATGCTGTAAGGGACTAAGGTTAGAGACAAGACCGCCTTTAAACTCAATAGGATATGTTTGCCACTGTGTAGCCATTAGAAATGTACTCTTGTATCTCGTAAATATTCTGTGCGATTGATATGTAAACTACGTAGTTGTTTAATACCTTGTTCAAACTTTTGTAATGCTAATTGAGCTGCTGGATTGTCACCTCTAAATTGGTAAACATAATACATAGCACCGTCTATAATTGTGTGTTGGTATTGTTCTGGTAAGGTAGGTACATCTGTTGCGTTTTCTAATTCAAAGCCTAAACGGAAATATTCATACACCACTTCATATTCTTTATCAGGCGCTGGGTAAAAGATTAATTCTCTGCTAGGGGTACGTACAACGTGTGTAGGTACACCAAATGCACTTGTTTCAGAGTTATACTCGGAATCGGCGTGTTTGTCAAGCCATTCTTCGTATGTAAGTACTTTTAACTTAACAGTTTTTACATTAAGACCTGCGTTACGCTTGATGCGAAAGGTATTCATGTTTATAGTTTTGCTATCATGAGGCATACTGTAGCGAACCTCACCTACAAGAAGTACTTCTGTTTCCTCTACATGATTCCAAGGCCATTCAAACTCTTCTTGATTAATATGTCTAATAGAAGCATTAATAGAGTCTTTAGCAAAGCTATAGAAACCTGTAGTTGTAGAGAAATTTGACGTTGTAAGTTCTACCTCATTAAGTCTACGATTGATGTTATTAACTAGGTCAATATAATTATACGCCATTTCTATTTCTCCTTCACACGCAGGAAGATACTACGCTCATACTGTAAACCTGCACCTGTAGTGATTCTACATATAACTGTATATCTTACATTGTTTGTGCCTAAAGAAAATCTAGCAGTAGATACCTTACCAGATATCGTACCTGTAACAAACTGTAACCCATTAACAACACCAGCATCTTCTACTAAAGTTGTAACACCTGATGCATCTTTAATAAACCACACAGCACCAGCAACAGTATCTTCACCTAAGAAACGAGACCAATCTACACTATAGTCTACAATCTCATCTTTATCTTTATCGGGCCATTTATATGACATATCTTATCCTTATGCTGCGATATATACAGTGTTATTTGTATCTTGTCTACTTATGTATACAGTGTTATTTGTATCTTGTTTAGTAATATACACCGTGTTTTTTGTATCCTGTCTATTTATAAACAAGGTACGGTTTTTGTTGTACTGACTTGCGTAATCTTGGTAAGGAAATACTACAGCTGTTGGGTCAGCTAGATTAGCAGATAATGTGGTAAGTATTGAACTTAATGTTATATTAGCCTGAGCATCTTCATCTGAGAAACTAAAGTTGTTTAACTCTAGAAAGACACCTGTAATAGGTGAGTTTGCTTTAGCACTAAACCCTATGTTATCTAAAGAGGTAATAGAAGACACACTTGGAATAGAAATTCTAGCTTTAGCATCTACGTCTGCAAAAGTATTAGCTGTAAAAGAAGCTGTTACAGGTGTAGGTGTAGTATTAGCTTTAGCAGATGTAACTATAGAATTAATAGCTGTACTAACAGTATTAGAATCTAAAGTCATATTAGCTTTAGCATCAAAACCTATAGCTAAATCAATACTAGCTGCAACGTTGGTCAGGTTATGATGTGCTATAGCTTCGTATAATAAAGTACCTGTATCAAACTGAGCACTTGTACTGGGTAAAAATGCGTTAGCAATTAATGCAGTAGTAACCTGTGAAATAGGTGTTTCTGATAAAGATACAAAACCTAACATTCTATACTAAACTTTCTTTTATACACTTCCGTAGACAGTTCCATTATTTGTGTAAGTGTATGACTGTCCTGTGTTAATAGCATAACCAGCAGCACCTCCACCGTTTTCACCAGAGCGACCCCAACCACCACCGCCGTTAGTATTAGCTCCATCTGTATTTGATGTTGCACTTAGAACAGAACCACCTAGTGCAGGGTTGTTAGCTACATTAGCACTACCATTTAGTCCTTGGTTATAGGTAGCGTAATTACCATTACCATCAGGCGTGTTGCTAGTTGCTACCACCGTACAGCCACCACTAACATATGATGTGGCAGGGACAACACCACCACCACCTTGAGGTCCACCTGTACCACCCTGAACTGTTCCAGTAATTGTACAGTAACCATAAGTTACATTTGGTGTTGATCCTCCGCCTACTGTAAAACCCCCTACTGTACTACCGTTGCCTGATGCTGTGTTATATGCACTTTGACCTGCACCCCCACCGCCTCCAGCACCGCCACCGCCACCACCGCCACCTGCGATGAATGCACCAGAATTGTTAGTTACTGTAGTGCCAGATGCAGTTATGCTGATAGCGTGACCACCTGCACCCGAATTAGTATTACCACCACGTCCAAAGATAGCACCATTGTTTATAACTACGGAGTTAGCCACGTCTATTGTTAACGAAGGTGTAGACGATGACATTGAGCGAATATGTACGCCAGAATCTACAGTCATTATAATAGGTACTGTTCCATCCCAACCTGCAGCTGTTGCTAGAGTACTTAAAGTAGAAGCCCCATCTATACCTGTAGAAACATTAAAAGAGAAAGCATCTTGTGCACCATACCACTCAGACATAGACATCTGAGCACCTGCAGCTTTACCAATAAGACCTCTAACATCAGCATCATTCAAAGACGTTGAACCAGAGATACCAAGCTCTGTCATTATATTCTGTATAGATATTGCACCGCTACTAGTTACTGACATAATCCAAGCCCTATCTTATTTTGTGAAAAAGAACCTTCCCACCAAGAAGCATAAACTGCCTTAAATTCTTCAGATGGAAAAAACTGTTCTGGAAAGTATCTATCGTATGACCCTAAGCCTGTTGGTGCTATTGAATTATCAAACATATATTTAAAAGAATCACTAGAATTTTCTATACACTTTTTACCACGCTCTTCTGCATAATCCCAGAAGGGTGTTTTAAAATCTGAACCAGCGTAATAGTGAAGCATTATTATAGATTCGTTTGCATCAAGCCAAGAATCATACCTTTGGTTACTTAACTCTATATCAGCGTCATAAAACCAATGTCTGTTAATTATTGTGTTTATTGAATCTACTGTACTAAAAGATGTGGCTTCTAAAGGCTCTAAAAAGAAAGAAGCATTACCATTGTAAGCTAAATTACCTTCAATGTTTCTATGTCTTCTATAGTTTTTGAAAGAGAAAGCATTAGTAGTATCACTAGGTTCTAAATTATATTCATCAAATATATTTTGAACATCAGCCATTACTTCTTCTAAGGTGTTTATATCCTTATTGTACATATAGCCAATAGAACAGCGATTTGCTAAAGGAATACCAAACACCCAACCATAAGGTCTTGCAATAGTTAGTGTATGATTAAACCTAGGATAGTCCCAGTAACATTGGGTGACGTAGACAGAGTTAACTGGTATATAATCTGATTGTTTATGAGAATCATAATTAATAGGCTTACCCGTACAATCTATAATATAATCAGCATCTACGTCTTTAGCTACTACATTTTCTGCTTTTATATTTACATGCTTCTCTAGTTTTAATTCTATATATTCTTGTAATTTAGGTGCACTAAAATGTAGCGCTGTGTTTGGGCTAGGAAAATCATGGAGGAAAGGCTCCATACCCTTACCCCAATTTTGTTTATATATACCTGTCTTTATAGTAGCATCTATTTTATTATAATCTCTTGCTCCAAATGCAAAAAACTCATTCAACCGCGAAGGTAATACTAAATTAGAACCTTCTCCTACTGACTGTGGTTTTATGCTAGGGTCAAAGTACCAATCAATTTCACAGTCAGTTTGATTTTTATAGAAAGCGGCTGACATACAGCCAGCCGTTCCCTTGCCGATTACTGCGATTTTTTTCATTCGGACATCTTTGCTATGGGTGGAAGTTCAAGAGGCCAACCTTCATAAGCTGGAGCATCTCTAAGTGCCTGTCGATAGTCCAGTAATTCTTGAGTAGGATTTTGATCTGGTAATACCATATAATCTGTCCGCGCTAGTTCAGCGTTTCTAAGCTTTCTACAATTCCTATCCATTTCTTCGAGTTCTTCTTGAGTGTGTCCAAGGTGGTGTTCTCCTTGTTCTTCTTCATAGTCAGGCCATTGAGAAAGGTCTGCATCAGCATCTACAACAATATTCTTTCGCCTTTCCGTTTTATGCCATAATATTTTATCTGACATTATTATCTCCTTTAACTAAAAAATACTTTCACGCCACCTCTAGCACCGTATAAGTTTATTGCCGCACCGCCGCCGCCGAGTTCTTGGGCGTTGTTTGCACCACGCGCTGTACCACCATTCCCAGCGTAGGAAGATGTTTGATATCCAGTGCCACCATAATCGCCGTAGCCATTACCACCAGCCCAGATTTTATTACCACCACTTGCACTGTTTGTGTGACTACCACCGTTATCTGTACCACTACCAAAGGTCATAGAATTTACACTTCCCATGTTTGGAGAAGGAGTATTTGAATTACTCTGCGCACTGAAAGTGAAGTGAGGAGTGGTTAAATTACTTACATCATATACTGCTGGATGAACTATCACTTGGTTTTGGTTACTGTGTGAAGTAGTATATATTGTACCTTTAATATTTATGGTGGTTGCATGTGCTTGTCCACCTTGCCAACCTGGATTTGGTGCGCCACCTGCAGGGACTGTAAGAGCGGAACCGTTCAGATCATCAGCTCTACAGGCAATTAATATTGCACTACCGCCATAGCCTCCAAAGCCCCAGCTAGGTGAATAATCTGTTGAGTTAGAACCACCACCAGAACCTACTAATTGTACCCAACAAACTCTGTAGGGTGGAATATTTTGTGGTACATTAATAGTACCTGATGTTGTTTGAGTAATATCTGGACTATTCCAGTTAGGTATATAATTAAGTGCTGGTGTGGGTTCGGGGTCTAATGTAATAGAAAAGGGCTTCCCAGCACTAATAGCACCTCCACTATCAGTAGCTGTAACATTAAAATTGTAAGTTACTTGACCAGAAGTACCAGACCAAGAACCACCGTCATGCACAAGGTTTGTTCCGCTTACAGACATACCGTTAGGTGTATTTCCAGACATAGCATAAACTAAGTCTGAAGTTGCAGTGTTATCATCTGTGAAAAATTGTGTGAGGTCTAATGAAAATGCTGATGAAGCTGTATTTAAAATACTAGCAGTATATGTATTAGCACTTGGAATTGGTGGTAGGTTGATAATAGATTGCCAACCAGTATTCATATAGAGTCTAATGTTATCACTTGTGGTATTATAATACGCATCTCCAATACTCGGACTAGATGGATCTGAAGAAAGTGTCTTGAAAGACTCAGTAGGACTAGCCGCTGGAAGGTTTGCTGGACTATAATAGTAACTACCCTGTTGCCCATCTAATAAGTCAGCGTCTAGGCCAGATCCAGAACCGTCTACAGTTTTAACAGCTGTAAGTATCTGAGATGCAGACTGATCAGCCGTAGCACCACTCTCTATTCCATCTAGCTTTGATTTAAGTGTTGTTGTGAAGTTCTTTTGACTAAGACCACCATCTCCTACACTGTATGTTGTGTTAGTATCTACTACTGTTTCTGTAGCTGTAGATAAACCCGTGACGTGACCATACGTATCAAGAGTAATATCTTGTATATATGTTCTACCAGAGTTGTTTGATGAACCTTGAGAAGATGTATCACTATGACTTAAAGTTACATTACCAGTACCACCACCTGATAAACCAGCACCAGCAGTAATAGTCTGGTCATTCTTAGCATTAGACTCAATGCCATCTAGTTTAGAGCCATCAGAGGCTACGTCACGTCCGTCTACTGTGCCTGATACAACTACATTACCAGTAACGTTTATGCCTGTTTGGCTTATGACCATGTTTGAAGGTGAGCCGTCATCATCACGGAAAGTTACGCTGTCACTATCTACAAACAAAGTACCTGTAGTGTTTATTAAGTGGCTGTAGCCACTGTTGTGATGCTTTAGTGTAAGTTCATCGCTAGTACCAAGACTTAATACACCATCATCGGGAAGTGAGACATTCGTAGCACTGGCTGTTCCAGTTACTGATACATTTCCTGTTGAGGTAATATTAGCAAACGTAGGGTTAGCACTAGTAGCAACATCCTGACCAATAGCAATATCATTAGCATTAACGGTAACACCAGTACCACCACCTACAGTCAATGTACGGTTAGCAGTCAAGTCACCTCCACCTGTTAAACCATTACCTGCAGTAAGAGTACGTGCTGTTGGGGTTTTGGAGTCTAAGGCAGTCTGTAATCCATCTACATTAGATATAGTATGATTGTGGCTATCATCTTGTACAACAGCTGTAATAGTAGCATCAGCAGAACCATCAAAAGAAACATTACCTGTTACGTCACCAGAGAGTTGTATAGTACGAGATGTTTCTAATGCTGTAGCTGTAGCCGCGTTTCCTGAAGTATCTTGGTTGCCTGATGTGTTAACACCAGCAAGGTTTATATCAGCAGAACCATCAAAAGAAACACCACCAATACTACGGGATGTCTCTAATGTTGTAGCTGATGTAGCATTACCAATTAAGTCACCCGTAACATTACCTGTAACAGTACCTTCAATATTTGCATCTAGTGTAGCCTTAACGTAACTTGAATGTGATCTGTCAATAGCCCCTGCTGGTACAGGATCATATTCATCTGTAAGATACCACTTAGAAGAAGAAGCGTCATACCATATTCCCATATGTGTATAACCAACACCTGATGTACCAGTGTTACGATTAGTCCAGAAACCAGAGTCTACATTAACAGGAGAGGCTACACCCTCCCAGTTATCATTTAATGTGTGTCCTGTTGTTGCACCGAACTCAACATAAATATTATCTCCAGAATGTATAAGCTGTTTGTTACCTGTAATATCATTTGCGCTAGAGAATGTAGTAACAAAACCATCACGACTTACCGCAAAAGTATCTACACCTCCAGTACCTGAACCCACACCATCAATCTTAACATCGTAAGTAATAGTGGCTGTACCTGTATAGTGACCTGAGAAGAAAGCATCGTCTAGTCCTGTACCTGTAAAAGTAGTACCTGCCTCACCAATAGCGTCACCTTCATTTGCTCTGTAGAAAGGAGCACCAGCAGTAACATCGCTTGAAGAGGTAGTACTTGTTGTACCTGTAACGTTAAGGTTTCCGTCAATAGTAAGATCACCACCGATATGTTGATCCATCTGAACACGGAATGTTTTGATAGAGTGGTTTTGTTGTGCTAGGAATATAACACCTTCAGTACTATCTACCTTAACAACAAAGCCCAGACACATAGGATAGTTTGGATATACAGGTGGCATAGTCTGAGTTGCACCGTCAGTAATACCTGTAAAAACCTGACCAACACTAAGGTGGCTGGTATCAATACCGTCTAGAAGACCTGCAATAACTATGTAGCCGTATGAGTTATTCGGTATGTCAGATGCAGTCATACCTTCAGATTTATATTTACTCTCAGACGTAGCGTTAGCTAAAGCTATTGTAGGAACATGTGTTACACCAGAACTACGACTACCTGAAAAATGAACAGGTTTACCTTTAGTAATAGTAGATCCTGAATTGTTGTAAACACGTGCATGTTCTTCAACACCTAGTTCGTGTACAACATTAGAGTCTTCACTGTGATAGTTGATTGTCTTATGTACGTTATCATACCATATACGACCCTCACGATGAGAAGGATGAGATGATTGTGCATCAAAGTCTACATATTCACTGACGTGTACTTTACCACCTACATCAACATCACCTGTAAAATCACCTGTGGTAAAATTACCTGAAGCTGCAGTAACAGCACCAATAGTTGTACCGTCAATAGTACCCCCATCAATGTCTATTTCTCCGTTAGCATTTGTATATACTGCCTTAGATGCAGGATACGTCATAAATATATCTTTAGTACCTGCAGAGAAACTCTGAGCAGAAGCACCATTAGACCCTGCTAATACTGTAGTACGAGAGAGTGTATTACCTGTATTCCAAGTACCTATTCCTACTTCCCACTCATCAACACCAGAAGAGGTATGCACAACAGCGTAGTAAGTTGTGTCACCGTTAGACATGTAAGAGTTAAAAGGATCAAAAGTAGAAGAAGCCCCACCTAAAGTAAAAGCTCCTGTACCTGTAGAAGTAGTTCCTTCTTTTACACGATCTTTAATGATAAATGCCATTATGCAATACCTATCTTGTTATTTAAGTAATACGAATTACAGCGTTACTAGCATCTGCTGTTGGGAATACTATAGTAAAGTCACCACTTGTAGATGTTACAGTACCACCAAAATCAAATACAGCAACAGCTTTGTTAGCTTGTGATGAATTATATATTATAGCACCGTCTGCAGCAATACTTAAATTAGTAAATACTTCATCTGCAAAATCTAAAAATACAGTATTTCCTGATAGTGTAATAGTAGCACTATCTAAAACCTGACCCCCAGCAGAGTAGTTAGTACCTACTGCCTCATCTGTATTTCCTGTTACGTCAGAATAGTTAGCTGTACCAACACCATAACTGCCTGATGGTGAAGCTTTTATTAGAGCCACTTTAAGTGAATCTGTATCCATATCGTGAACACCACCAAGTAACTCTTGCTTGAAGCTGTTGCACATCGCCGTTGTAATAGCCATTGGTTATGTCCTTTATATTTCTAAATGCACAAAGGGGCCAGCATATAGCCAGCCCCAGTGTTAAAGTTTTTACGCAGCGTTGTAGTGCGCTGTGACTAATGCTTCTGGACGAAGAATCTTGCGCCCGTAAAGATGCATACCGCGAACAATGTCAGCGAATGAATCTGGGTCACGATAGTTCTCAACCTTGTTGATCTGCTCAGCAGAAGCAACAGCATCGTCTTGACCAGCTACGATAACACCAAAGTTTACGTCTTGTGCTAGTGCACCAGAAGTTCCAGCACCTGTACCCTTAGTAGGTAAAGAGTTGGATTGGTAAATACGGAAGCCGTGTAGGTTGTTTAAGACCAAGCCGTTTTGTAGACCTGCTCCACCGAAGTCAGCATTCAACATGCGTGAATCTTCGTCTTTGAGCATCTCAATAAATACCGGGTCTAATACCAGCCATCTACCTCTTGAATCAACATTTGCTGTATCCATCTGACGTGCCATACGAGCAACCACTGTCAAAGGTGAAACAGTCGCTGTAGACAACGCTGTTGCGCCTGGAAGACGTGGAGCCAATGGGATTGAATCACCAGCAGCATATGCTGTTGAAGCAGAGTCAGCAGAACCCAATGAACCGAAGTCCGTTGCGTCCAAATGGTTAGCAGTTAAAAATTCACCTGTTAGGTTACCAGCTGTGTCGTGCTGTGCATCACCTGATGTTGCGGTAATAAAAGCACCTGCAGTTGTGTGACCTGACATGTATGATAGAATGTCTGCATCCATTGAGTCAGCCATCTTAAACGCTGCACGGTCAGCAGCTAGGCTAACGTAGTCAACATTTGAGAATTGGTCCTCGATGTCATCCATCTTGAACGCAAAGTAGTTAGCTTTGTCAATAGTCAAAGAGAAGTCTTCATCATTCAACTTTTCAACAGAGATAGCTGTGTGACGCTCAAGAGCGTTTACAGTTACATCTGGTTCTTTTTGAATGCGAACAACGTCGCCTTGGTTTGCAATCTCACCAAAGTAAGAGTTATTAGTGATTGCGTTAGCTACAGCTGCACGACGAAGTGCGATCTGTGCTTGTTTTGAGTAGATAATCGGGGAAAAGTTTCCGTTAAATCCACCACTTGCGGAAGTAATAGCCATTGTGTAATCTCCTTATAGATATGGCGTGACATTATACGCTTCATACCAACTAAAGAGGCTCTTACTATTAGGGTAGTCAGCTTTGCTTT
>Ga0206130_10004807_pt1 | contig 16419 bp, 10 predicted proteins | sample Helgoland_Spring_9_FD_148637 | JGI IMG/M metagenome (GOLD analysis project Ga0206130, IMG submission 148637) | Pelagic subsurface seawater microbial communities from Kabeltonne, Helgoland, North Sea - Helgoland_Spring_Bloom_20160512_1 | ecosystem: Environmental > Aquatic > Marine > Epipelagic ... | reverse complement strand
GAAATTAAAAGTATTATCTGCCCTATAATACATATTTTCAATCTTTGTTGTGGAGTTAATTTCATGTTAATTGAGTTTTACTATATTGAATAAATACTACTTTTATAAAAAAAATTCAATTTTTTAATAAAAAAAAAATAAACAGAAAAAAAAATAAACAGGAAAATATCGGAATATTTCAATAAAGGTTTCTTGAAAAATTTTCTGTAAAAAATAAATATAAAATCATATTACTTTAATATTACTTTAATATAATATGATTTATATAATTAAAAAAATTTGGTTTACTCTACACTATCTTGGGATGTATTTTATCCCCTTCGCATGGGTATATTTTCCGAAAATATATTGGTTATATTTAATTATAATTTTGTCTTGGTATTTTAATCATAATAAATGTATTATTGCGGAAATTGAATATTATTTATTTAACGAAACTTTTCTTAATAAAAAAAATGTGTATATTGTTCCCAAAAAACACCGTTATATTTTATATTTTAATTTTATAATAAACTTGCTTTTTTGTTTTTTAGTAAACCCTTATTAAATATCTTGCTCTAATAAAAATTGTTTATATTTTTCAAAATGGGCTTTCTCTTTGTTGAGATTTTCTCTATCCTTGATAATTTCATTTCTTCTCACATCTAGTTTGCTTTGTTCAACTTTTAAATTAATTTCGGTCCTTTTTACTTCCTGTAACATTTCCTTATTTTTTTTTTGTATTTCTCTTACTTTTTTCCCTTTTTCTTTTAAGACTATTTGTAACATTTCTAAATTATTTATTTTTTCCGTTACTTTTATATTTTTTTCCGTTACTTCTTTGTCTTTTATAATTTTTTCATCCAATAAAATTATTGTATCATTATAATGATTAATTTTATCGTCCAGTTCTTCTTTTTGTTTTAGGTATATTTTTTCCTGATAAATTTGATTATGAATTTCATTTAATCTTATATTCTCTAGTTCTATTTTTTTGGCGTATGGCGAAATAAATTTACCTGTCCAATATGTTTTAAACATAAATACAATATGTTCTACTACTTCTTTATGATATAAATAATAATCAGGTAGAAAGTTTCCTCGTTGAGACAAATTTTGATTACAATACATTAAATATTCTTTAATTGGTACTTTATAAGATTCTGATGGTGTGTATATATCTTTGCTTATTTTAGTGGATATAATTATACCATTTAAAAAATATAATCTATTAAATAAATTATGAAATAAATCTATCTGTAAATCATTCAATAATAAATTATTAGTTTCTTTATATAAGCCTAGTTTTACACCTTCTATCTTACCAGAATGCGCGTTCCAATAAGGAGCTTGCCCTCTTTCAGGTCCTTTTTCATTGTAATATGTAATTATATTTAATTTATTTGTAAATACAATAATATAATCATCCATCATCCCATATAAACCGATAATATATTCATCGTTGTCTATTTTTTTTAAAATTTCTGAAAAATACGAATCAAACAATTGTTCTGGATTATCATAAGTAACCATTAAATTACCCCCATATTTAACGCGAGATTGTTTGTTGTCCCTTTTTAATAAATACCTTGAATTTTTCCATTGATGTTTCTTACCGTGTAAGTATATAAACATTTCTTTAATTTTATTAAAATAATCTCTCTTATAATCTTTTGTAAATAATTCTTCACCATTTAATTCTTTAACTAATCCATTTTTGATATTTTTTTTTAAATCAGATAATAATTTATTTCTATTTTCATCATCTCTTTTTTTCTGTTCTTCTATAAAATAATTACCGATTATATCATATGATCTTTCTATAATATTTTCAATAGACATCTTATTAAATATATTATTAATATTTTTAAATATTATTAATATATTATTTCAACCCACGTTCTTAAAATACAGTTAGATTTCTATAAATTCAATCCTTTTATCGCGGTTAAATATAATTTTTCCTTTCAAAATTGGATTTCCACCTCGTTCTTTGGCAACCATATAACTTTCCAAATCATAAACCAACCCAATTTTACCCTTGTTTCCTTTAGCTTTTGGGTATTTCGGTCTAAAAGCATACGTTTTGCCACCCAAGCTAATTTCAGTAGCGTTCCATTTAATTTTTTTCATATTCTGTGATCTTATTTTATCAAACTCACTCTCAATCGTTAGTGCTGGCGCTGTTGTAAATCTTGTTGAATCTACTTGTCCAAACGCCATACAAACAACATCATCATCATCACCGGCTCTTGAATGTAACGCGCAATCAATTGCCGATGATTTAACGGAAGATAATATTTGTTTATTGATATTCGATTTTATATTAGATATTTCAAATAAAGATTGGTCACTTGTAAATGGTGTTACTTTATCTATTTTGCTAACATCTTTTTTCAATAAATCTTTTGAAGCCATTCCTTCCAAAGCAATTGGTATCATTTGTTCTTCGGAAAATTTCATTAAATACATATACACTTTTACATTTTGGTATTCTTCCGGCAAATCTTTGTGACTACAAATTCTTCTAGCCCTCCCTATTACCTGTTCTACTCTCACTGGATGCCAGTATGGTTCCATTATATGAACAAAACGACAATTCTTTAATGTAATTCCTTCGGCGCCACTACTTGTGATCATAAAAACTTTAATTATCTCTCCCATGTTGTTATTAGAATTTACGCTTCGTAATTTATCGGCAATATTTTGTGGTATAGAATCCCATTGACCATTAAATATTTTACGTAGAATGTCTTTTTCTTCGGTTTCTTCTGTACCGGTGTATAACGCGAATGATGGTTTCCCTATGTCTTCTTCTCGCATATCAATATCGTACCCGTTTTCCGTTTTTTTTAATTGGAATTTTACAAACCCATTGTATTTTAAAACTAATTCGAAAATACCGATGCCTTCCAGAGTTCTAAATTGTGAATAAATAAGGTGTAATCCTTTATTACTCTCACTAATAATATTTTGATATAACGTATAAAATTTGGGACTGTAAACCGAAAGACCTTTCATTGATAAATATTTCTCACTACTTACTTCTAATGCCTCTAATGCGCGATATATTCTAACTGGATAACTCGCATCTTGTTCCTTTTCTATCATTTGTTTTAAAGCATTTGCGTCATCTTGTTCGTACAATCCATCTGGGTTGTTTAATTTTTCTTCAACATTGGCGCCATCCAATAAATCTTCATCGCCTTCAACACCTTTTTCCAATAAGGCGTTTATATCTGTGTCTTCCTGCGGCATTGGTCTTTGGATTTCTTGGGGAAAAACAAAATTACAAAAGGCCCTAGAGAAAATTCTATATGTTGAAGAAGTGTCGGCATAAACTCCGTCTCCACTACGTTTTCTTTTTCGTGCGTTTTTAGTTGCCTGTGACCTTTCGGAAACTCTGGCGGCTTCATACACGCCAAATTGATAATTACTCATTTCGATTTCTTCTATAATCATATCCTTATCAATATCGAAACGAGGCATAAGTTCTTCACGGGCACTCCTAAAATAAGAAGTTAACCCCAATATGCGCATTTTAAACAACATCTTATTTTTCATTTCACCGATAGCCGATTTCTGCTCAATAAACATATTATTAAATTTATCAATGGTATCTGGTAACGCCGTGTAACTTTTCCTATCAACCTTAACTGTTTGAATTTCTTTTTTTCGTAATATGTCAGATACGATTCTTACAAAAGATTCGTCGCTCATCGGGGCGCATTTTTTATCGTTACAAGTAAAACCCCCTTCGCAATCTCGGCTTGAATTACAAACATTCCACCCTTTATTTTTTTTCACACCACTATAAACTCTGTCATCGTATTGCAAAACATATTCAAATGGATTTCGCGTGACGGAAATTGTTTTTGAAGAGTTGTCATAACTAATATAATCAGCCACGCCCAGCGGTTTTAAAATTTCCTCGATTATTTTTTGATCAACTCTGGTTGAAGTTTCAACATTTACATAAAATACAAAAGTTTTAATATATCCACGCAACATATTGAAAAGTATTCCAATTTCATTGGGATAATTAATAATTGGCGTACCAGTCAAGAAAACCAAACGTGTATTTTGTGCGCTTAACAAATATTCATATAATTTTAACGATAATGATTCACTGGCTTTTGCTTTTCCAATTTTATTTGCTATTCTTCCTACAAAATTATGTACCTCGTCAATCACAATAACCTTATTACTAAAAGGATTAATTGTTCCGTTTTTGGAAATAGCGTCTAAATGCGAATTTCGCAATCCATTATAATTAATAAAACTATATTTCGACCGAATCATCTCGTCAATTTGCGCATTTAATAAAAATCTTTCTGCTGGTGTTAGAGAATCAAAATTAGAATCTTTGGAAATATCAGTAACCCATGCTCCTTTACTTTTCATTATAAATTTTTCCGATAAAGATAGTGAAACAGCCAAAGCTTTTACCATATTGATATCACTTGTGGGTATAAATTCCCAAAACTGGTTTGTTCTATACAGCAAATCACCACACGTTTTCAATTCATTTTGGTAATTTCTCCTTAACGATGCTGGTGTCATAATAATAACTTGTTTGTCATGTTTAAGACCTTCGGCAATGCCAATCGAAGCGCATGTTTTTCCCGCGCCTAATCCATGATAAACTAACAAACCTCTATATGGTGTATAAAGATTTATATAGTCTCTAATAATTTCCTGATGTGTCATTAGTGCGAAACCGTCACGTTTAGAATCACATGAAACACTTTCAGCTGATTCTGCTAAAATAGAGTCTCTGTAAGGTGCAAATAACGAATTTATGAAGTTAATAAATATTTGTCGATTATTTAAATAATAAGCATTTGATTTAATTTTTATAACTGGTTGAGCGGCTGGTATTCTATTTTTTAAATCTGTTAAAACTAAATTTATTTGTTCCTCAGGAACTTGTGGTAATTTTCGTCTCGTTTTAACAACCGTTTTTTGAAGCGGCGTTGCGAATTGGGTAATTGTACCTTTTGAAATTTTATTTGATATTTTTAGTTTTAGTTTTTTTCTTAATTTTTTTAGTTTTAAAACAGGTTTTTTTGTTTTGCCACTTTTAACAACTTGTTTTATTGAAACATGTTCGGGTTTTTTTTTATACTCAACGGAAAATACTAATCCTCTGTCACGCATTTTTTGTTTTAACAAATTCCTATCGTATCCTGTATCCGTTTTATCTACAATAGTAGTTTTAACCTCTATTTTTTCTTTATTTTGCTTTACCTCTGTAGATACTTTATTTTTAGGAACTGGTTTTACTTTTAATTTCTGTTCTAAAAAATCCATTATACTATATTATATAATTATACTATTTATTTCTTAATTTTTTGTATAGCTATTTTACAAGCTTCTTGTTCGGCCTTTTTCTTAATCTTATGTTTGCTATCACTCAAAAATACATACAACATATTTTTTTCTTTTAATTGTGTTTCAATATTGTCAAAAGACCCAAATTGCTCCCAGTGGATGGCGTCTCTATGAGATAAATTATGAGACTTTTGTCCTAAACAAATATAAACACCCATGTGATAGCCTAAAGTTTCATCGTACTCATTAATTTCTTTATAGACAGGGGTAGTTTTAAATTTTTTCTGAACTAAAACTTGTAAAATATTTTTATAATTATCATCGTTTTCCAATAAATCTTTCCAATTTACGTGTTGTGCGAAAATATGTTCTACGAATTTCTGAGCCATCTGAAAACCGGGACCAGTTGTAAATAATGATTTAAACCAATTTTTATCATCATTAACTTCTACTTTGTTAAAGTCTAAAAATAAAGCACCTAAAAAAGCTTCAAATAAACATCCTAATTTTTTTAAATTTGTTCTCGTTTTCTTTTCTTCGGCATTTTTGGAAATAATATAATAATTATTTAGACCCATATCATAAGCCATCTTGCCAATGGATTCGTTTTTAACAAGAGCTATTTTCTTCTCAGTCATGAAACCTTCGTTGGCTTTTGGAAATCTTCTGTAAAGCTCATATTTTGTAATAAGTTCCAATACACCATCTCCTAAAAATTCCAACCTTTCATTTGACTTACTTTTTAGTTTTAAACAATTATTAGGTTTATCAACAATTTCAACACCATTATTGATATTTTCTAAATGTGGCCTTTTAACATATGACTTATGAACAAATGCTCTTTTGTATAAATTCAAATTATGGATTTTATCATTAATTCCATAATCAGATAAAAATTTCTGAACCTGTTCTTTAGTAATTTCTTTATTTCTTGAATTAAATGGATCGAAAACCAAAGTTTCTGATTCTTGTGTTATGTCACCATCTTGTAGGAGTATTTTTTTACTTGTCATAATAAATAATATCTACCGTTATGTTTAAATGTGTTTATAAATTATTCTATAATTATTCTATAATTATTCTATAATTATTCTCTATATACTATGTAAAGATGATGATCAAAACTGACAGGTTAAGCATAGCAAATGAAGAAGTATCGGAATTGGGGCGACTGTTGGAAGAAGCATATCAACGAAGAAAAAGAATTCTAATTGAGAGAGATATATTTTCATGGTGGGACTGGATATGGGATAAATTAAGAATGTAAATTAAATCATTATACCTTAATTAAAATAAAATGATTTATATTTATAAAATTATTTAAATTTTATATATTTATTTTTTTTTTTGACTTTTTTATTTTTAACTTTTTTGACTTTTTTATTTTTAAATTTTTTTTAATCTTTATTTTTTGAATTGCTATATTACTAATAAATTCATCTATCGTAGAAATATTATTTGATTTTATACTATCGAAGTGTTCATACATTATATTATTTGAAATTTTAATATCATTTTCCTTAGATAAAAGTCCGTATCTAATAGGATGTAAGCTATCTACTTCACGAAATTTTCCGCAAAAAATATAATAAGTATCTTCATTTTTTTCATTAATAAAAGAAACAAATTCTTTGTCAAATAGTGGTATTATAGAATTTGACAATAAAACACACGATATTTTATAATAATTTATAATTAAAAATATGTCTAAAAGTGATATGTAATAATTTGTAGGTGTTATAATATCTTCGAGTGAAGTTCCAAATAATAAAGATTTCATTTGTTCTTTTTTCCCTTCTCTCTTTAAAATAGAAATAATTTTGTCTTTGTAGTGTGTATCAAATAATTCTTTATATATTTGTATTAATATCGAAACAATATCAGATACCGTATTCTCTATCCCGAAATTATTCACAATTGTTTTTAATATTTCCCATGAACAGTTGAAAGTATTTTTATATTCAATAAGTTTAAATTCCTTAAAAATTGCTTTGTTTAAAATTTTTTTATTTTTTATTTCGTTTTCTATATTTTCAGGATTCTTCTTTAATCGTTCTTTGGCTAAATTTGGGTCTTTCCAATGTCCCAATGTTAATTTATTATCAGTCTTCTCTATACACGAATTAATAATGTCCGCATTTAATTCTATATCAATATTAAAATTATTTTTATACAGAAAACTATCTATTGGTTCTGATACGGAATAAATATTTTTTGTTTTAATAAATTTATTACTAGTTGTTTTTTTTAAATCATTAAAATAATTTCCATATAATAATTCTTCCAATAAAATAATTTCATTTTTTCTAAGATTATAAGAAATTTGCTGAAATGAAAGAAAATTATGAGATGTTAAAATGTAGTTTCTTATTTTTTTAAATCTAATTAATTCATCAGCTATTCTACCATAATATACATCTTCATTATCAGTTGAATTTACCAAATTAATTTTGGGCAAGTGTAGTATACATTTTTTATTGGTTTCGGAAAACGAGCATAAGTTATCAACATTACATTCATTTTTCGCTATGTCCAAACACTGTGTTATCTCATTTATTTCGGGTAAGGTTCGTGTCCTAATATCTAAAAACTCGACATCATCTTCCATGATTTTTTTTATCAATATAATAATATTTATCAACTTGTTATTATATACTGTAGTCGGCGACTCGATTATTTCAATAATATTATTTTTTAACGCCTGAAATTCGAAATTATTTAATAATATTCGCAAAAGATTTCTAAAAATGTTATAAAAATGACTTTCTAATTTTATTTGTTTAACTTTAATCTCTCTTGTTGTGTCTGAAGATTTGTTATTGTATAATTTTTTTTCTATATCAATATAATTTTCATGGTTTTTTTTGCTATTAATAAAAACGCTTTTAATGTCGTCTAATTCAACACCGCCAGGCAATGGCCGGTGAACTTCTGGTATAATGGATATTAATTGATTTGTTTCCGTTAATATTGCTATTATAAAACCATTGTCCACGATTTTCATAACGGGTTTACAAAAAACCTTTTTTTTTGTAATATTATATATTCTTGTTAATATTTCAATAGTGTCTGTATAATTATTGAGCAATATTGGATCATAAACAAATGTATATGGTTTTGTTTGGTCAATATTAGATATTCTACATGGTATATAAATTTTTTTTTTTTTATCATAAGCCAAAATACCAATTACTTGATTTTGAAAATTTATAATTTGAGATCTGAATTTAAATTTTGTTGGTGATGATTTTAAAATTGACATAATGTCAGAAAAACTTTTATTTTCTTTGAAATTAAAAGTATTATTATATTTTTCTGGCATACTTGGTAATGGAGAACACATTGATGTAACATTATCCCAAACTATATTAATAATTTGACTAATTTCGGGCATTGTTTTTTTTAATTCAGATAAGCGAAATAATTTTTTTATTTTATATGTATCTTTGGACACTCTTGTATACTTGTATATTGGTTCATAATAATTATTCTTAGAAAAAATAAATAATGTTTCTTTTTTAATATCATAGTTTATAGAAGAATATAAATTTGATGGGCATAATAATTCTATTTTATTGGTAATATCATCTTGTGGTGATTTTATAATAATTAAATTAATACCATCTTTAAACAATCCACCGCCCTTTTTGCTTCTTGGCAAGGTAATGAAATCCCATAAATATTCATAATCAATTACCGATTCAGGATCTAATAAAAACAATTTAAAATTTTCAAAAGCCGAAACTATCTTATTAAAATATCCACTATACTGTTCATCGCGAATATTTTTTTTTATAGTATCATATATTTTTGTTTTTTTATATTTTTCGATTTCTGGAAAAGCATTAATATCTATATCGTCTTTATTAAAAATTTCTACCAAATTTCCATTTTGAAGAGTTATAAATGTATCCAATGTAAGATGAGAAATAATTTCTTGTTTCATGTGAGAAATTCTTACATTAATTTTATTTTTTGGTTTGATGGGGGATGAAAATGTTTCAATATTTTTTTTATAATAAAATATATCTGCCAAAACAGAGAGAAATGATTGGTTTTCAGATCTTTCCATCCCTTTGTGAAGCAAACAAGATGTATTTTTTTTTAATTGTTTGTCTGACAAAGTATTTTGACAAACTTTTTGACAATTAAATCCTAAGAATTTTTGTTCAGACAAGGTTAAATAACCTAATTGGTTTTGTTTTAATGGAAAGGTCTCCAATAAAGGAACCAAATCAAATATTTTTTTTGTTTTTGAATTTCCTATTTTTCTGTCTTCGGATCCCTGATTACAAGAATTATAATTTAACATTCTTACTTTAGCGGATGTTTCTTTTACTTGTTGTTCTCCTTTCACAGTTTTTAAAATAATATTTCCATCTTTATCTCTCTCAAAATCAGGACCGCTTCCTTCCGGGTTAGTTTCGCCTGTTGGTTTAAACATATTGGGAATTGGCTTAGAACTACCTTCATTAGAAGTAGGTTTGCCAAAACAACATGGGACACATAAATTATCGGGGTGTTTTGAAGGATCAATAAATCCAGGATACATCGGTTTATACACCATTATATTTGTATTTTTAACACCTTCCGTATGAAATCTGTTATCGGTGAATTCATAAATTCTCCCTCCTTCAGGGACCTTTTTACTTCCTTTTGGTATCAGGGCATCCCATCCACCGCACCCACCACTGTTAATTTCTTTTAAAGAAATACTTCGGGATTTACCTTCCTTATCGGCTAAGCACCAAAATCTCGGACAAATATAATGAAATTTCTCGTTGTCAGTCCCGTATGTAATAAATTCGTCATATGATTTTGTTCCTTCTTTTTTATCATTATCGTCAATATATTTTTTTTCTTTTTTTGTTAAAATAATTGGCTGTTTTGAATATTGCGCTGGACAAGCTTTTGAATAAGCTTTAAAACGCCCTTGTGGAACTTTTAAAAATAATTTTGGTTGTAAATCTGTTTTTTTTTTGATAAAAATGCTTTTTGAATTTTTTAAAGGTATGCCTGCTAAATCTATTTCGGCTTCACTGCTTTTATTAGAATCAATTGAATCCACTGATTTGACTGATGGCTCCAAAGAACCAGGTGAATCAGGGGAAACAGAAGCGGCTGTATTTTTTGTTTTGCTATCAATATTTTCTTCTCCAAAATCAAAATCGCCAAAATCAAAATCACCAAAATCGTCTCCGTCTCCATCTTTCTCGTCTTCTCCGTCTTCATCATCTTCATCGTCTTCATTGTCTTCATCATCTTCATCGTCTTCATCGTCTTCGTCATCTTCATCACCCAAAAGAAAATTTAAAAAATCACCTTGTTCTTTTTCATCACCATCAAAAACTACTTCATTGTCATTAATTAACGCTTCTTTTCTCTCTAGTAAATTTTTTTCAGCCTGGGCTTTCAAATCTATTTCTTTATTTTTCAAAGAAATATGTTGCGCTTCTCCTTTACATAATTTATTAATAGCTGATATTGGCACTTCGCTACTATTTTTATCCATAATAAGTCTTAATAAACTATCTATATAAATATGTAAAAATTTTAAATAATGTATATTATTAACATCATTCACCGAGATAGTGATTTGAAAATTTTGACTATTGCGTTTAATAAAAATTGGAAATCCGGTGTTTGTTCTAATTGAAAATTTTTTATTTGAAAATAAACCCTTTTCTGTCGTAGCATTGCTGATCCAATTTGCGTATTTTAATTTCGCTTGTGTTTCAGTCATTTTGAAATTTTTTACAAGGGATTCAATTATTTCACTTGCGGGAATATCAGACTTACTTTTCTCATTTATAAATGTTTCCGTGCTATCCATTTCGTTATAATTAGATACACGTTTATACCTTAAAAGCATTCCTTCTTTATTTGAATTTAAATCCCCTTCAAATATAGTAAATACACTTGTAACGCATTTTATCAAATTTTTCAAATGAATGTTTTTTTTATACACCACCGAAGATACATAATTTATTTTTTTTATTTCAATATTTTCATCCTCGAAACCAGTAAATTCAACAAATGTATAACCACTTTGTTGTAAATAATCAGAAACCTTTTTAAGTATAGGTTCTTGAACCGTTGTCATTATAATATCTTTAATTTTATCAATCGTTATAGGATTATTTGTTTTCATTTTAATGTTAATATTTCCAGTAACTTCAAATTCACAAATTATTTCGTACATTTTTTTATCAAACTCAGTAAGTATATAATAAGAAACGCGTTTTTTTGTCGCTAAAATTTTACTAAGTTTTATAATGGTATTTTTTTTATTATTATTATAACTATATAAATATGGTATCTGCCTACCGTCTTCAGAAATATCGTTATTAGTATAAAATCTATACATATTCTCTCTATTATTACCCGGATTATATTTAACCATTGGGATAGTTTTATCAGAATGAATTAATTTAAATAATATTTCAAGGGGTATGTTTATTTTATAAATTGGATGAATTGTAAATTCAATATTTGTTATACCTGGTGTATGTGTTAAGTATTGGATATTATTTTTTTTCGTATAATACATTTTATAAAACAGGTCTATATTCTTATTTTGAATTTCAAAATTAGTACCAATGGTTTTTTTTTGATTTTCAAATAGTTCTGTTTTTTTATCATTTAAAGATTCAAGATTTGTAATATTTTCTTTTAAAGAAAGTATTGGGAAAAACAACGATGCCATATATTTCTCAGTAATATTTTCCGTATTTTTACCATATTCAAGCACTTCGTCCGCAAAAGTAATAAATATATTATTGTCACATAAATTACCACATTCAAAAAGTAAATTGTTGTTTTGCGTGGTTACTATATTTTCTATATTGGATTGAATCATTTCATCCATAAAATTTGTATTATATGGATTAGATACAAAAGGATATATATCTTTAATTATCAACTTTTGTCCAATGGGAATAGTTAAATATTTTTTTTCAGTCCAATCAAAATCGTTTAAAGAGAGAAAATCATCATAATTATATGTTTTTTTTATATCAACAATTAAATTTCCACAACTATTATCCATTACATCACTATCACCATCACCGCTAACATCATCACCGCTAACATCATCACCGCTAACGTCACCATCCCCATCACTAACGTCACCATCACTGATATCAATGATATTTTTTAAAAAATGACAAAATTTACCATGTGTAATATCTATCTTTCCTGCTTGCGATAATTGATCATATAACACCACGGGATTTAGTATCTTATGAACTATCCCAAATAAATATAATTGATTAATTGATTTTTCAATCTTCAAAAATTTGATTATTTTTTTTTTTACATCAAAAATAGAATCATCGCTATGTATAAAATAAGGAACAATTGTCACAGGGATATTCTTTTTCTTAATATTTTGCCATTCTCTAGTATTAAAAAATTTTGTCCCCTTTGGTCCATAATTTTCCCCTTCATAGCTCAAGCCACCATTAAAAACATATATATGCGTAGTTTCATTGTTATATATGTGATTTAATTTATATATATTCGACATGTATATAAATATAACCTAAATTATTTATTATAAAATAAATGAAATTAATTGTTGCAATTTGTAAAAATGGAGGAATCGGGTATAAAAATAAAATTCCTTGGCATTTAAAAAAAGACTTACAACATTTTAAAAAAATGACAATTGGAAACAATAATAATGCTGTTATTATGGGAAATAATACTTGGAAAAGCTTAAACAATACACCTTTGCCTAAAAGAACAAATATAATATTAACACAAAAAAATATTGAAAATATATCAGAAAATAGTTCACACATATTTAAAAATTCGATTGATGACGCCATTAAGTATTGTAAAAAAAACAAGATAGATGATATTTGGATAATCGGTGGAACAAAAATATATGATTTAGCATTTAAAAATAAAGTCGTCGATGAAATTTATATTACCGATATTAGGAATGACTTTACTTGTGATACATATTTTAATAATATACCACCAGAATTTAAGTTAATACAAGAAACCAGTTTTATGAAAGAAAATGATATAACTTTTAACTATAAGCTTTTAAGAAAAGCTTAACCAAAAAGTTTTAACTTATTTCTACACAAAATAGTCTGTAGGGTATTTAATTCTGGGTTTTGCTCCTAAATCTGCCCCAATATACCCAGTTGTATCATTACCAGTAAAGGTTCTAATATTCATATCAGCCGCTCTTTAGGTGTTGATTTTAAATTTGCTATTACTTAACGCAAATTAATTAAAAGAAACAACATTATGAAAACGACAATCATAGAAGTATTTTTATAAAATGTTAACCAGTGGATTTGTATACAATTTAACGTTAAAAATGTAGAAACATGTGGATTTATTTCTACAACATCTAAACGAAATTATTACTTCCATAAATGGAAATGTAGATTTGAAATATAAGGAATTTAGAAAATCTCTCTTCTAAACAAAACAATTGGGAAATAAAATCATTGAACAATATTATCTTTCAAATTCTTTTCCGAGGAATTTGAAACTAAAACTTTTGACAAAAGAAAAACCATTGAGAAGAGAGATTGAATTTAAAGACTGATTATGAAACTACACATACTGTATAACGAGAAAAATAACATTATTAAAAATTATATAGTTTTTTTGAAGGGTTGGGGAAAATTCTATATTTAATGAGCGGAAACGGAATGTTTCCTAAATCTACGTGTGGTTATTTTCAAAAATATGTTTGCGCTGTTGAACTTAAGAACAAATATAGGGAAAAGTCGTCTTACAATAATAAATGTTATTTCCGTATGCCAGAGCGGTATTAATTTCTGGGGTAGTGATTGCTGTTTGTAACCCTACAGCACCGCCAATTGTATTGTACATATATCGCCATGTACCAGGACTTCTTAGGTTCTCATTTAAAGCTATTTTTAGGGCAGGAACAAGTGCCTTTAATAATGTTCCTATCTTTTCCTCCTGCTTACAATATGTATCCACGAATTTTCTGACCTCAGAACCTTCACCAAAAATTCTTCCGGAAGCATAGGCGGCAAGATCGCATTTGAGTTTCCCTTCCATCGCATTGATGTCAACGGCATTAATAAACAATTGTCCTGGATTACCACTTTGAATTGCTTGTTGGGTACTGTTGAATAAACGCTGACTTTCTAGTAATACTTTTTCTGCTGCTGTCAAAGTTTTTTTAGACCATGACGAAACTGTTTTTACAGCGCCTCCACTCCATTTCAAAACTGTTTTTGAGGTGCTTATAAACCAATCTCCAGCGGCAGATAAGAAGGCTTTGTACATATTAATGTATTTTGTTTGATTCAAATATAGTTTAATACCAAAACGTCTGCGAACACCATTCACAACTATACCGTTTTGCAATGCTGCCTCATCCTCTGCAGTAGCTAAACCAATTATATGTTTAACACTGCCCAATGTTTCATTTATATATCCCATAAGTTCCAAATTATTAAATAGGTCAATCGCTTCTTGGACTTGGGGAGGTGCTGCTTTATAGTCTTCGGTATCTCTTGTAATATGAATAATTTCTCCACCTTGTGATTCCAGCCGTTGCGATATGATAGCTCCTGAATCTGTTCTCAATGTTTCTTTGTCGCCCACTAAAATCACGTTATATTTGTTGTTATACAGGGTATTAAAATATTTAACCAAAATATCATACGCCGCTTCAAATTTATCTTTCTCAACAGTTATTTTAGTAGCGCATTTAAAGCGGGGCGCGTTAACTCGCCCCACGCCACCAGCAATACTGGCGCATTTTGAGGCGCGCTTGACGCATCTTGTAGTCCTAAAACCAGTAATTACCCCGTGTCTGGAAATTGCGCCGCACGGTTTCAAATTGGACACAACCCTTCTAGAAATATAGCGTCTAATTGCCCCCTTTGATCCACCAAATCCACCGATGCCGCTCATTTTCAAACCTGGTTGATTTGTGCTTAATCCTGTTTTACAAACTTGTCTTCCGTAATAACATACCATTTATATATATATATATATATATAAATGATAATTTTAATCAAGTTTTCTAATATTGGTGAATATTTATAATAATGAATGCTTATAAATGGTATATACAATAACCATCCTATAATTATATAAAATTTGTAAATCTTAGGGTAAATGATTTAATCAAATCTTATAAAAATAATTTGATTATGTCGGTGTAATATTCAAATATGTAGAAAAGCTTAACCAAAAAGTTTTGGTTAAGCTTTTCTTAAAAGCTTATAAGTCATAATACGGATTATCGTGTATTTTCATACCACAGTAATTTACAGGTTTTTTTTTATAGTCAACAGGTTTATATAATTTTATTTCAATGGCATTTTTTAATAAATATTTAAAATTTTGCCAAAATTCAGAAGTATGTCCTACTGATTTTGTCATAATATGTGACAATTCATGGATAGCTACAAATGTAAGCGTATTTTCGTCAATTAAATTATTACCTTTTTTAGTTGTAGTAGTACAAAAGGCTAACTTCTCTCCCTTATTTTCAGAATAAGCGGTATACGAACTTGTTGGTAAAATTTCTGATACTTTTTGCGGATTAAAATTTTCTACGAGGCGTTTGACATTTTCTCTATTAGGATATTCTTTTCCCATATACGCGACTAATTTTTTTAATTTTTGCGTGGTTCTAGCTAACAAGTCCGCAACTAATTGTAATTTAGCACGTTCTCTAACGCAATATTTATTCCCATCTACATCAGAAACTATACATTTTAAATTAAATGCGTCTGATTCATAATATATTTTCAATGCTACAATAATAACAAATATAAAAAGGGCAATGCCTATAAATTCCATTTAATTATATATAATACTCTAAAGTAATTTTTTTAAAAATATTTATTATAGTTATCAATAATAAATATTTTTCACATTCCACAATGCTTTTTCTAAAAGTATTTTCGCGATACTTTTTCTAAAAGTATCTTTATAAAAGTATCTTTCTAAAAGTATTTAATATGGCCCACAGCCAATTTCAAGTGGACGACGGTTAAAATCTGGACCAATTGTGCTAGAGTTCCAAGGACCAGTGTTTAATTGAGGATTAGCCGGCTCCGAGCGCAACTGAAGGTTTGCGTTTCTCAT
>Ga0206130_10004805_pt1 | contig 16429 bp, 12 predicted proteins | sample Helgoland_Spring_9_FD_148637 | JGI IMG/M metagenome (GOLD analysis project Ga0206130, IMG submission 148637) | Pelagic subsurface seawater microbial communities from Kabeltonne, Helgoland, North Sea - Helgoland_Spring_Bloom_20160512_1 | ecosystem: Environmental > Aquatic > Marine > Epipelagic ... | reverse complement strand
ATACTCTCGTCGATGTGAGCGGGGGCATAGAGACTAAAAAGCAGATATCTCATGCAAAGTTAGTGCTTTTTGAGGGTATGGGCCACACATTGCCACAGCCTTTGTTGGCGCAGTTTGCGGATCTCATAAAGCAGACTGCAGACTCTGCACGCACTATTAGGTCGTGAAGCAGCGGTTACGGAAATGATTAGTTGCCGCCAAATTTAGGTTTTAACCCTAGTTTGGCGGCGCTTAATTTGACTAATCTTGACTAATGGAGATCGAGATTTTACCGAAGTGTTTGTTGTCTATTTGATGTTGAAATGCGTCTCCCAGTTGCGCCAGATCAAACGTATCACTGATAATAGGTCGAATAGACGTGGAGTCTAAATAATCGAGCATAGCCAGTTGTGTTTGCTGATTGGCCATAGCAACTCCACTCAAGCGAATCTGTTTCATGAAGATGCGTGGAAGAATAATTTCACTGACCGATGGTCCGCTCAAAACACCGATGAGTGCAATGTGCCCGCCGAGCTTTACTGCACGAACCGATTCTCCAAATGTACCGCCGCCGCCCACTTCAATAACGTGGTCAACGCCTAATCCACCGGTCCTAGCAAGCACTGCTTTGCCCCACTGTGGCTCATCCTTGTAGTTAATGACTTCATCGGCACCCAAGGCCAGCAATTTTTTGAGTTTCTCATCAGACGAGGAGGTGGCAATAACTTTTGCACCCATAGACTTTGCTAGTTGCAGCGCGAAGATCGAAACGCCACCAGTACCTTGCACTAGGACCGTTTCGCCGGCTTGCAGTTTGCCATCGTTTACTAGTGCACGCCATGCGGTTAATCCCGCACAGGGTAATGTGGCGGCTTCAGCCATAGTCCAGTCTTTTGGGGTGCGGGTTATAGACTTTTCAGATATGGCAATATATTCAGTTGAGTAGCCGTCTTCGTTATCACCAATGAAACTCAGTAATTGATACTGTGGTGGTCCCTCAATCCAGTTTGGATAGCAGCAACTCATGACCGAATCACCGACTTTCCATCGCGTTACACCATCACCCACGGCGACGATTTCTCCAGCACAGTCGGATAGAACTACGCGCCCGTCGTCGGTTGGAATTTGGCCAAGAGCAACTAACAGATCATGATAATTAAGGCTACTTGCAGCCACTTTGATAACTACTTGATCTGGCTTAGCGATAGGCTTGTGGGCCTCAACCAAGGTTAGGTTTTTTAGTCCGCCAGGGCTGGCTAATTGAATTTGTCTCATGGGCGTAATCCTTTAAGTAAGTGATTATGTTGCTCGGGCCAAATTCTCACATTTTATGACTAAGGATACAAAGTAATAATCCATGTATTTAGGATATTTTAGATGTGATGGCGGTTTTATACGGCCACAGAGGGTCAAACCAATAGAGAATAGATAAAGACTACTTTACTGAACAGTTATTCATCAAGGGTATGGGTCTAAAAGCAGTGCGACAAGCATGTCAGCGTGAGTTTCTATTACTGATTCTTGGCGGCAGTCAAAGCCAAACAAGAGTGAGCACTCGTGTTCAAATGAAAATATGGTGGCGCTACTACTCAGCATTACGTAGTACCAGTGTGCAAACTCTCGAGGCGTTAAGGTGAGCGCTTTTGTTACATACTTTTCTAGGTAGACGCTTCCGGGCTTTATATGTTCGTTCACCAGATACTCAATGCGCCAAGATTTTTGACGGGCCTCTTGGGCCATCAGTCTGTTTATTTCAGGATATCGAGCGGCCATACGCACATGGAAGCGGATTATCATCGCCACACCTTCTCGCCTGGACATGTCTGGAAGCAAGGTGGCATGCATTTTTCGTTGCTCTTTTACCTGGTTGAAAACATTGTCAGCAACGGCTTTCCAAAAAAGTTCTTTGTTACCAAAATGATAAACGAGCATCCCTCGTTTTACGTTGGATGCGAGTTCAATATTCCGAACGGGAGTGGCTGCATAGCCATCTTCAGCAAACATAGGTGTGGCAGCACTAATCATCCGAGCCCTTGCCAATTCGGTTCTTGCTTGCGGTCGACGAATGCTCGGTTTTGCGGTTACTCGGGTACTTGGTACCATTACTTTATCCATATTCGATGGGATTACTATAATTATAGTTAAGCATTACTATAATTGCATAGCTAATTTGAGTTGATCTAAGTTTATGCAAAAAGCAACAGATAACCCATCCTGCAGAGTGAGACTGTAGCGTCTTATGGTTCTCATTAAATAGGTTTTAAGAGAACGGTTTGCCAACCACTGTTCAACGTAAAGCGGAGTGACTGAATCGGTCCCAGGCCTTCGATGTTGACAAGATTGGTTTGCCTTTTCCACACAGATTGCAGTGCATCTGCAAATACCTCAATTGCAGAGGCTGAGGGCGCTAGGGCGGCTTCCTGATATACCCAGAAGAACTTACCCTCTACTTCATGGCCGATATTATGAGTGGCGATAGGCACCTGCTCAGTTGTTCGTAGTGCGAAATGTTCTTGAATGTACTGACTAAAACGAGACTGAGTACTAACATCTTTTATGATGTCACCGCTGGTGCCAAAAAGCTCGGTGAGAGCGTGTTCAGAATCATGTATGTTGAATCTATGACTAATCTCAAGAAAACCAGTGTTTTTGTTAGCGATTATTACCGTAATACTAGTTTTTTGTTCATGTGAATCTGCATTGCCACTAGTTAGAGTTGCAGCGACAATACAGATCACAGCCAAAATTTTAGGCATAGAAATCACTTTTTATTAGGCTTTATTTTCGGATCTTCCAGTTCAGTTGTCATGTCATGCATGATGTCGCGGCGTACTAGATCTTTACTCTTCTTAGCCTTATAGGCGTCAATTCTAGAAGGAATAATTTTTCGTGGGTAGTGATTGTTATGCACGTTGACGTCAGCGGTCTCCCAGCCTGGGTCGACCGTCACAGAGCTCAGTTTGTTGTCGGTTACGATTAACTTTTTCACTTTATGTGGAGCTCGGCGCCATATTTCAGCGGGAATATACCGATCTTCTATCTCACCATTTTCATAGGTAAGTTGCAGAAGGATAGGCATAACCAGGCCACCCAAATTTGAAAACTCTAAAACATAATAGTGCTTGTCTTCTCTGACGGCTCTTTCTAATGCTGTACGTTCCCATGGCTCAAGATCAACGAGCATTTGCTGATATTTATTGCGTTCTTTGTTGGTCACTGTAAAACGATCATTCTGATCATAAAAATCACTGACATCGGCGTTTTTATCAACCCATAACTCGGTCCCCCCAGCCTTATTGCGCTCTACAAATAAAGAGGATGGCTTGTCGTTTTCTTCATCACGTCGCCGGGCGTAATCAATATCAGGATCTTTGGTATCCAGCCGCAGTTCAGACACCTTATCGAGTGAAATGTCGACATGATCCGTTGTGTAAAACCAACCGTGCCAAAACCAGTCAAGATCTACTCCAGAAGCTTCTTCCATAGTGCGGAAAAAATCTGAAGGCGTAGGGCGTTTGTATTTCCAGCGCTGTGCATATTCCTTAAACGCAAAGTCAAACAACTCACGACCCATTACTACCTCGCGCAGAATATTTAATGCTGCGGCTGGTTTGGTGTAGGCATTAGGACCCAAGCGCAGCACACTGTCTGACTGGGTCATGATAGGCACTTGGACGGTTGATTTCATATAATCAGTAATGTCTCGCGGCTCAACACCCCATGGCATCGTTGGATCCCACTCACGACCGGCGACACCATCAAGAAAGCTATTGAGTCCTTCGTCCATCCATGTCCACTGACGCTCGTCAGAGTTAACGATCATGGGGAAATAGATATGGCCAATTTCATGTATGACTACACCAATTAAAAAGCGTTTTTCGGCTTGAGTGTAGGTTCTTGAGCCATCTTCATGCCAAGTTGTTCTCGGCCCGTTAAAGGTGATCATTGGATATTCCATACCACCGACAGGCCCATTAACACTCTGCGCTACAGGGTAGGGGTAGTCAAAAGAATATCGTGAGTAAACATCCATAGTATGGATAACTGACTCAGTTGAATATTTTGCCCATAAGTCGCCGCCTTCTTTTGGAAAAAAGGACATAGCCATAACCAGAGGCTGCTCGTCGCCACCCTGTTGATGACCTTTGGCATCCCACATGAATTTTCGTGATGAGGACCAGGCGAAATCTCTGACATTATTGGCTTTAAAGCGCCACGTTTGACTTACTGTACTTGCGGTCTTCTCTTTCTCCAGGGCTTCTTCAGCAGTCACTATGTAAACCGGCCTTGGGGCTTTTTCGGCCGCGACCAAACGCTCTCTTTGTTGTTTAGTGAGGACTTTTTTAGGATTTTGTAAAACGCCCGTCGCAGCGACGATATGATCATCAGGTACAGTGAGACTTACATCGTAATTACCAAATTCCAGTGTAAATTCACCGCGCCCTAAAAATTCTTTATTGTGCCAAGCTTCGTAGTCGGAGTAGGCCGATACACGCGGGAACCACTGAGCTAACAGGAATATATCATTGCCACCTTCTCGAGCGTCGTCGGGAAAGTGTTCATATCCCGCTCTTGCTGAAACTGCATCCTCTTCTAAAATATTGAATTGGAAGTTCATGTTGATCTGCGTTGATTGCCCAGATTTTAGTGGCTTTGGAAGATCAATGCGCATCTGTGCGCCTAAAATAATATGGGGCAATGGCGCATTGTTACTATCCGTTACATCACTGATTAGGTAGCCTGGCTGGTTATCTGCATAGTACTGTTGCCGTCTCAACTCACCAAAGCTAATGCCGGCGGGAGCATCTCCGTCATTTGACTTAGTGCCCGGTCCACGGCGTCCAATTCCAGCAAAATCACCGGACATTTCTGCCATTGAGTCAGACTTGAAGCGATTTTGCTCCAGCTGAAGCCAAAGGTATTTGAGCGTTTCCGGAGAATTATTGCTGTAGCTAATTTCTTGGCGCGCGCTTAACCGTCGGTTGGCCTCGTCGAGTACCGCGGTTATTTTGTAGTCGACTTCTTGTTGCCAATAATCATGCCCCGGTTCACCCGAGGCAGTTCGGTAGCTATTAGGTGTCGGCAATACCTCCTCTAACTGCCGGAACTTATCGACAAAGTCACCCTTTGTCTGGAGCACCGCGTCTGCCTGCGCTATCGTGGAGAGAAGTGCAAATGTTAGTGCGAATACTTTAGAGCTCAAGTTTATTTCCTCACAAGAATCAAAAACGTTATTTTATCTAAACCTAGTTATTGCGGAATATTCAATTAGAGTTAATTTGTCGCGTGTAATGTGCTGTTAAGCTCGACAGCTGTTTTGTTAGTTAAGCACTCAACCGCTCCAGTTATCGAGTTGCGCCGGAACAGGAGATCACTCTGCCCTGATAGACCTCTCGCTTTACTTTTCCCGCTGACCTGTTTGTGGTCATCTAGGAGGGTGACAATGGTGCCGCCAGTTACATAGAGACCTGCTTCAATGGTGCACCGATCTCCAAGTGATATGCCGGCACCGGCATTAGCACCTAACAGACATTTCTCACCCAACGAAATAACTTCGGTGCCTCCGCCAGAGAGGGTCCCCATAATTGATGCACCACCGCCGATGTCTGAGCCAGCGCCGCAAAATACACCAGCAGAAATTCGCCCTTCAACCATGTTAGGCCCCTGAGTGCCTGCATTAAAATTAATGAAGCCCTCATGCATAACCGTGGTTCCTTCACCCACATAGGCACCCAATCGAACTCGGCTGGTGTCGGCTATACGTACCCCAGTAGGCACAATGTAGTCGACCATTTTGGGGAATTTGTCTACACAGTCTACGTGTAGAGGAGTCCCCTGGATACGCGCAGCTAAGACACGATCAGGAAGCTCTTTAATATCAATGGCACCGACATTCGTCCATGCCACATTTTTTAACACGCCAAAGATACCCGCTATATTTGTTTTGTGCGGCTTGACTAATCTGTGGGACAGTATGTGCAACTTGAGATAACCCTGAGGGACAGACAAAGGAGCCGCGTCAGTTGACAGCATCACGGCGACTACTGGCTTGTTTGATGCTTTTAAGGTGGTAATGGTGTCGGCTAGCTGTTTGTGGCCATTTTGAAGAAGAGCGCTAATAAGTGCCGTAAGAGCCTCTTGCGATGGTTCTATGTCACCATTGTGTGATCCTAGGCACGCTTCAAGAATAGCTACTAGTTCGTCAGAGGGTGCGAGCATGGGTTCGGGATAAAAAACCTCTAGCCATTCTCCGGTGTTGTTTTTAGTACCTATGCCAATGCCAAACGCGTAAAGATTATTCATAAGATCGTTATTTTCCTGTTGGTTTTACTTAAAGATGGACTGGTAGTGATCGGGCTTAAAGCCGATAGTAATAATGCCGTCGTTATCAAGAATAGGGCGTCTAATCATTGCAGGATTAGCCAGTAACAGTGCGGCTACATTATCACAGGTGGTGCTTTGCTGAATACTTAGATCGAGCTTGCGCCAGGTGGTGCCACGACGATTCAACACCGTTTCCCAGCCTGCGCTGTCAATCCATTGGTTTATTTGATCAATGCTTAGGCCGTTAGCCCTGACATCATGAAAGCTATGCTCAATTTCTTGTTCATTTAACCAAAGACGGGCTTTTTTTACGGTATCACAGTTTTTGATGCCAAATAGGATAGTCATGGGTAAGGAGTTGCTCTAATTTTGGCCTGCAATAGTAGCAAAAGTTATGCGTGATATCCGCAACTAAGAGTAGCCTTTGAGCCGCTCTGAAATTGAGCACAAAAAAAGCCCCTCACGGAGAGGGGCTTTTGGCGTATTACAATCTTTAAATTTAGAATGCAAACTTCAATCTAACATAAGCCATACGACCTCGTGCATCATGCTGACGCGAGTCATAGCTAAAGTTAGCTGCATCCCATACCAACGGTGGCTCTTCATCCGTTAAGTTTAAAATGCCCATAGTGATTTGTGTATCCACAGAAGACATTGTTAACTGATAGTTGTATTGAGCATCCCAAGTAAGATGGCTGTCGATGTTACTAGAGTAGCCTGCTGGAGGAGCTGCTCGTGTAGTCTCATAAGCGCTAATATAACGTGCAGTTACAGATGCTTGGTGAGCTCCAGTTTCCCAACGTAATGACGCATTAGCTTTTGTATCAGGCAACGATCGTGCAAAGTTGTCATGGTTAAAGAGACCAACTACATCTGTTGTTTGGCCATTGACCGGAATTTCATAGCTCAAGTAATGACTTAGATCGACAGTCAAGCCGAGGTCACCTAGGCTGCTCTCAGGGAAGTCATAGGCCACTTCAATATCAATTCCATCGGCATTTACGGAGGCGGCATTAAAGTAATTAGTGGTAATGCCGAACAGTGTGCCGCCCTCAGTACGTTTGATATCAGATTGACTTGGATCAGCAACGACTTTACCTTGCGCGCTTTCAATCGTAATTAAGTCCGTGTAATCCACAGCCCAGTAGTCTAGCGTCACCTGTAAGTTATCACTTGCAGACCAAACTGCACCAAGGTTGATGTTGTCTGCTTCTTCGGCCTTGAGATTAGCATTAGCATTTTGCGCAACACGAATGAACGCGGTGCCACCTTTAGCGGTTCCGTCGGCATTGAAGTCTTGAATGCCCTGAAGACTCACTTGACTGGCGTAAAGCTGTGCAAGCGAGGCTTCGCGATAAGAGGTAGACGCAGATGCACGCAATATTAAGTTATCTGTGGCTTCAAAGCGCATAGAAATCTTAGGGTCAAAGGTAGAGCCTGAGTCAAGATTTTCATATCGCCCGGCGAATCCAATATCTAAAGAATCAGTAATACTGCGCTGGAATTCTGCGAACACAGCCCATGCTGTTCTGGCTTCATCAACGTTAACACCACCACCTAAGAATAGGAGATCCGCTGGTTTTGTTAAGTTGCCTTCAGCATCGAATTCAACGCGGCTGATATCATTGCGATTGACCTCTAACGACTCGTCTCGTACCTGAATACCCGATGCGAAATCAAATCCACCAATTTCACCATCTACAACGAAGTCGAAAACGGTGAGCGCTGTATCAGTAGCGGTTTCCTGCTGAACAGATATGTGGTCGATTAGCGCCTGACTATTCGCCAGGGGGTCAAATAGATTAAAGCTCTCATTGCCATTCGGCCCGCCAGTTCCTGCTATGGCAGCCGCAAATCTGGAGGTGCTGGTGTCCGGTTGAGCGCCATAGCCGTCATAGTTACTATGAGTCAAGGCAGTGTTGAAGTGATAGTCACCAAAATCACCGTCGAGTTCGAATGCTGCTCTGAAGTGCGTGTTATCACGAGTTGCCAATGGCGAGTCAAAGGCTGAGCCAAGAGGGCGGCCTAACCACAACACTGGCACGCCAAACGGATTTCCCGCTTGGCCAGGCCCTATGGCACGAGACGGGCTCAAATAAGATAATGCAGGATAGCTAGGTGACTGGGGGTTATCCAGAACTTCAACATTAGCCCACATAGCTTCAGCATTGAGTTCCATACCATTGTCGAGATCATGCTGCAGACTGCCGAAAAGGTGTGTGCGTTTCTCTTCATTGACTATATTGAACCTTGGCCCGTATTTAAAGCCACATCTTTGGCCACTTGCTTGTGGAATAAGAATCCCACCATTGTCGACACACCCAGCATCGGCAACATTTTCAAACGGAGTATAGGTACCGGCGTAGGGGCCAGATTCAACGGTAGATGGACCGAATAGGAGAAAGGAATTGCCCAATCCGGAATTCGCATTTTCGATTAGTGTGGGGCGATCAGCACCGCTCAAATTTGAACGATCCATGTATTGAGCTGCAACGACAAAGTTGGTTCTCTCGTCGGCCCAACCGTGCAAGAGGCTGAGTTGAGTGTCTGTTTGGCTGTCTGAGGTGGTTGACTGTTGAAATACACCAATCTCAGTTCCCTCAAAGTCGCTTCTGGTAATATAGTTTACTACTCCCGCAATGGCATCAGATCCATAGACTGCAGCAGCACCTTCTTTAAGAACTTCCACACGCTCTATTGCAATAGCAGGAATCATACTAGTGTCGACAAAGCTAGATCCGTCATTGGCGACGGCTGCAGCCAATGTGTTGCGGCGACCATTGACGAGTACGAGAGTCGAGCCCAGTCCAAGTCCTCTTAAATTAACATTACTTGTGCCCTGCGTACTGCCAGAGGTAAATGAATCAGGTACATTCTCTGCACCAGAGTTGGCCGTCATGTTTCGAGTAATGTCGGAGATAGACATAGCACCCATTTGATCGATGTTATCTCTGTCGACAATAACGATCGGTGACGCACCGTCTTTTGCGCTCGACTTTAAGTAGGATCCCGTAACGAGTACTTCTTCTATCTTAGTGTCTGTGCCTTCTTGAGATATTGCAAATGAGCTTGCTGTTAATAACGGAATTAATGCTAATGATGGTAGCTTTTTAAACTTCATAGACTGCCCCTGATTATTTAAATAGATTTATTTTTATAAGCATTCCTACTATGCACATGTAAAAGTAAAAATACAGCTAGACCTTAATACAATGACTATTCACTGCGCAAGTACTTATTGCTTTTCGAAAGGAAATACGACAAATTTTGTAGTAAGTGTCAATATAGTTTGCATTCAATATTATTCTGAAAAACCATATCGTCATCCACTCCATCATTAAAGCCTAAACGTTATGCTTAGTTTATTTATCGGTCTAATGAAATATCTATTTTTGAACAAGTAGGAGAGGAGCGGCGTAATTATTCACCGCGGTCTAGGGCTTTTTCGCAGTAAAGGGGTTTTTTCTTTTGGGATAGCAGGTTGTGCAGATATCGCAGACACGACCATCACAGCCGCGAGCCGAGCAGAATTCACGCCCGTAAAATATAATTTGTAAGTGAAGGCTATTCCAATGGTCTCGATGAAAAAGTTGCTTTAGATCACGCTCTGTCTGGGTGACATTTTTACCTTTGGTAAGCCCCCAGCGCTGCGCTAAACGATGGATGTGTGTGTCTACGGGGAAGGCAGGGTGCCCAAACCCTTGCGACATAACCACCCCGGCGGTTTTATGACCCACGCCAGGAAGGGTCTCTAAGTCGGCAAAGTTGGAGGGCACTATGCCGTCAAACTGGTCGACAAGAATTTTTGACAATCTTGAAATTGCAGAGGACTTTTGCGGAGCTAGTCCGCACGGCCGCACTACTTTATAAATACTGTCCACAGGCACATGCTGCATATCAAATGGGTTGTCTGCTAATTCAAAAAGGGCCGGTGTGACTTTATTGACGCGCTCATCTGTACATTGAGCACTTAAAAGTACAGCCACCAACAGTGTGAAGTTATCTTTGTGGTCAAGCGGCACAGGAGTTTTTGGATACAGTGCAGTTAGGCGCTCCAAAATAAAGGCAGCACGTTCTTTTTTGAGCATCAGTTATTCACCTGAGGATCAGGTAGTGAGCTGATAAACTGCTTAATACGCAATGCAGCCTCTATACACTCTTCGGTGCTTGCTACCAGAGCCATGCGTACCCGATTTTGACCAGGGTTAACATTGGCGCCGGGTCTGGATAAGAATTGACCGGGCAACAAAGTAACATTTTGCTGGGCAAACAGTTGTTGTGCAAAATCGATGTCATCGATGGGAGTTTTAGGCCATAGATAAAAGCTTGCTTGCGGCTCTGGAAAATCCATACAAGTAGTTAAGATTTCTGTGACGGCATTAAATTTATCACGATACAGCGCTCTATTTTTAATGGTGTGGCTTTCATCTTGCCATGCGGCTATGGATGCTTTTTGCACCGGTATCGACATACTGCAGCCATGATAGGTTCTGTAGCTAAAAAAGTGTTCGATTAGCGATTTATCTCCGGCCACAAAGCCTGAGCGCAAACCGGGTAAATTAGACCGCTTGGAAAGGCTGTGAAAAACGACACAACGCGCATAGTCATTGCGACCTAGTTGCTCACAAGCTTGTAACAGACCAGGTGGTGGTGCCGACTCATTCAGATAGACTTCGGAGTAGCATTCATCACTAGCGACGATGAAATCGTAGCGGTCGGCAAGTTCAATGGCGTGTTGCATTTGCGCCAAGCTCATTACTGCGCCGGTTGGGTTTCCAGGAGAGCACAACTGCAATAATTGGCATCTTTCCCATACGTCTATGGGAACTGCTGACAGGTCTGGGATAAAGTCCTCAGCCGGATGACAGTCAAGGTAGTAGGGCTGTGCGCCCGCTAAGATGGCTGCGCCCTCATAGATTTGATAAAACGGGTTGGGTGCAACCACCAGCGGTTGAGTGTCCGAGTCCTCGTTGGAGATTGTTGCCTGGGTAAAAGCGAAAATAGCTTCTCGGGTGCCGCAGACAGGTAGTACTTGATGCTCGTAATTGATGCTGCCGGGCTCCAAATTAAAGCGATCCTCCAGCCAGCCACTAATCGTTTCTCGAAGCTCTCTAGTACCTCTTGTCGTAGGGTATTGATCGATGCTCTGAATGTTATTGATCAAGGCTTGCTTAACAAACTCTGGGGCGGGATGCTTAGGCTCGCCGATAGATAGTGGGATATGGCTCAAATGAGCGGGAGGGGTAATGCCCGACTTTAAATGGGTTAGCCGCTCAAATGGGTAGGGGTGTAATTTACTTAAATAACTATTCATGCGCTCAGTGCCGTATTTTCATTTGCTGGAGTTCATTTCCTTGGGCATCTTCGCGATTGCGTGCATCTAATTCGTTACAAATGGTTTGCTGTAACTCGTGGTTGAATACAGTATCAGTCAGCGGTTGATGATTAGAATCGGTGAGATAAAAAACGTCTTCGACTCTTTCACCTAGGGTAGCGATTTTAGCGTTATAAACATTGATTTCATAGCGTAAAAATATGCTAGCGATATGAGCTAAAAGACCGGGTCGGTCTGGCGTTATAACCTCAAGTATAGTTGCGTTTGAGTCATTCTCATTACGCAATGATACGACCGTTTTTAGGGCAAAGTGCTTTAATTGCCTAGACGTTCGACGCTGTATATCCATGGTTGCTTTTTTAGGCTGTGCGATCTCCTGCGTTAAACTGGTAATGATTTTTTTACACAGGTTCACATTCTTTCCTAGGGGTTCACCCTCGTCGTCTAAAACGTAAAAAACATCGAATGCACGCCCATCACTGGTGGTCTGCAGTCTAGCGTCTTGAATGTTAAGCTGCAACTTGTCGAGTACGGCTGCAATAATGGAGAATATGCTTTGTTTGTCTTTGGTATGCACAAATATCTGAGTGGCAATGGGTACTTCTACCCCCAAATCTCTTATCAGAATCACAGGTTCATTAGCATCAGGGTTGTTGAAGATAGCCTCTGTGAATCCAGCGATATCATCCGCGCGCTCACGTAAAAAAAGTTCATCATCTACATCATGCCATATTTGTAGGGCTTCGCTTTGAGATATACCCTTTGTCTCGAGTCGTTGCAAAACCGCCGTTTTTGCCGAGGCTACCCAGGTGGCTTTTTTGGATGGAGCGCCAAGTCCTTCTTGCAGCACACGTTTTGTCTCAAAATATAAGTTGTGCATCAAAGAACCTTTCCAGTCCGTCCATAGCTTCGGGTTAGTAGCATTAATGTCAGCAACTGTTAGTAGGTAAAGGTGTTCTAAATGCATGACATCGCCGACATTGTTAGCAAATTTATAAATAACGTCGGGGTCAGAGGTGTCTTGTCGCTGGGAAACGGTAGACATTAGTAAGTGGTTCTCAACTAACCAATGTAAGAGTTCTATTTCTTCAGGTTGCATACCGTGACGTTCGGCAAAAGCGACGACATCAATCGCACCAAGTTTGGAATGATCACCACCTCGTCCCTTAGCTACATCATGATAGAGCGCGGCTATAATAATTAGCTCGGGTTTGGCTAAATTTTTATAAATGTGTGAGGCAATAGGGAATAGCTTACTCATCTCCGGACGAACGAACCGTCGGAGGTTTTTTACTACTTGCAGAGTGTGCACATCCACAGGATATATATGGAACAGGTCATGCTGTGTCTGCCCAACAATGCGCCCGAACTCAGGGAGATATTTGCCAAGAATGCCATAACGATTCATCCGCTGTAGCTGAAAAGAAAGCTTAAATGGCACACGAAGCAGGCGCATAAATAGTTGTTTATTTGCGGGGTCCGAACGAAAATCATCATTGATTAAATTTCTATGCAGCCGAATTTGACGAATGGTGGCTGCCCGAATGCCTAAAATATTATCATTCTCGCCAAGAATCACGAATAGCTCGAGCAATGCTGAGGGCTGCTTGACGAACACTGATTCGTCTACTGTATCTAAATAGTTGTCTCGGACAAGAAATCGATCGTTAATGACAGCAACCTTTTTTGTTTTTCCCTTTCGATAAATGGCTTCGTCAAGATATTGCAGCAGTACATCGTTGAGTTCCCGGATGGACAGAACGACTCGGTAGTAGCGTTGCATAAATTTTTCAACGCCTAATTTACCTTCACTATCGGAGTAACCGAGCATCGTCGCAAGCTGACGCTGGTAGTCAAACAGCAGTCGCTCCTGTGGCCGCCCCGCAATCAGGTGCAGACCATATCGGACACTCCATAAGAATTCTTCATCCCGGCGAAGCGTCAGGTATTCTTCTTCACTGAGAAATCCTTTTTGAACCAGTTGAGAGCGACGATGCACGTCAAAGTGGCGCTTGGCAGTCCAGTTGGCAAGCTGTATATCTCGTAATCCACCGGGTGCCTCTTTGACGTTCGGTTCGAGGTTGTACTCTGTATCATCATGTTTATGGTGGCGGGCGATCTGTTCATCGATTTTCCCACGGTAAAAATCTGCCGAAGCCCATATTTTATTCGGGCCGGTTTTTTTAAGCATCGCAAGCCTAATATTCATGTCGCCGCAGATAAGCCGAGTTTCCATTAGATTTGTTGCAATAGTAATGTCGCGCTTTGCTTCACTAACGCACTGGGCCAGTGATCTAACGCTATGACCAATTTTTAACTGAATATCCCAAAGAAAGGTTAAAAATTGTTCAATGCTCTTTTTATGCCGAGCGGCATGGTCTGCCCTCATTAAAATTAAAAGATCAATATCTGAATGCGGGTGCAATTCCCCACGCCCATAACCACCGACCGCTAGGAGGCATATGCCGTCATCCCAGTCGAACTGTAGCCAGGCTAAAGAAATCAATAGATCAGCGAAGCGAGCCGATTCATTGACCAGAGTATGGATGTCTTCGCCTTCGTGGAAGCGATTGTTAAAATGTGCCCTTGATGCGTCGATGGCATTACGAAATACTTTTATTGGTTCTTGTGCTTCAAGATCAAGAAGAAAACGCTTTTGATCAAAAAAAAGAGGCGCATTGAGCATCGTATTTTGGGGTGGCACCAACGATTTGGTGGGCATTAGTGACACGGTAGTAAGCTCCAGATTAAAATGATTCTTCTTGGCGACCAGTAAAAATTTCACAGCCATTGGCTGTTACTGCCATTGTATGTTCCCATTGGGAGGAGAGTCGACCATCTCTGGTTTCAACCGTCCAGCCGTCCGGTTTCAGTTTGGTCGCAAACTTCCCTGCATTAACCATCGGTTCTATCGTAAAGGTCATGCCTTCTTTAAGTTCCATTCCAGTGCCAGGTCTCCCGTAATGCACAATTTGTGGCTCTTCATGGAAGTCAGTACCAATACCATGCCCGCAATAATCTCGTACGACTGAGTAGTAATTTTTTTCTGCATGATCTTGAATCACATACCCGATATCCCCGAGACGGACGCCTGGCCCCACTAACTCAATGGCTTTGTAAAGACATTCTTGGCTGACTTTCAATAAGCGTTCCGCATGGGGAGCTACTTGACCCACGCAGTACATTTTGCTGGTATCGCCATACCAACCATCTTTGATAACGGTCACATCGATATTAATGACGTCACCTGACTTGAGAATCTTTTTATCCGAGGGGATGCCGTGGCAAATTACCTGATTAATTGACGTGCATATTGATTTTGGGAATCCGTTGTAGCCAAGACACGCTGGAATTGCTTTTTGGACATTAACAATATGATTGTGACAAATTTGGTCGAGCTGCTCTGTGCTTACACCGGCAATTACGTGTTCTTCTATTAGTTCAAGGACCTCCGCAGCCATACGGCCAGCGATGCGCATTTTAACGAAATCATCCTTGCTGCGTAGCTTGATTGTCATGTGGTCTCCATAGCCCAGTTTTGTAGGCTGTTATTGTACTCATCTTATGGCGCTTGAGGGAATGTTCAGCGTTTTTTTATCAGTTGATCAAAAGTAGTGGGCATCCCAGTTAATTATGTAGCGCCGCCACAGACGGAAACTACGATAAGAGTTACTTTTTTCTTTAACTCGAGGCTACCATATGGTATAAAGCGCGCCGTTGTGGGAATGAACTCACAACAAATTTAATGTTACATAAACGACACACACATTCCGACACGAAGGTCTGGGTGCTTGCATAGCGCAGTTACTGCTTTGTGAGTTGATCTTTGGGGGATGTGGAGGCTTAACCCCAAGAGGAAAAATTATGTCTATTGTCAGTATGCGCGATATGTTGCAGGCTGGTGTGCACTTTGGCCACCAAACCCGCTTCTGGAACCCCAAAATGAGTCAGTTTATTTTCGGCTCACGTAACAAAGTACACGTCATTAATTTAGAACACACAGTTCCAGCTTTTAACGAAGCCTTGGAAATCTTGCGTGTTGAAGCAGCAAAGGGTAACCAGATATTGTTTGTGGGAACCAAGAGAGCTGCGCAAAAAATTATCAAAGAGCAAGCTGAACGCTGTGAGATGCCTTATGTTAGTCATCGTTGGTTGGGTGGTATGTTAACCAACTACAAGACTATCAGAGCATCTATCCGTCGTTTCCGAGATCTAGAAGCTCAGGAAAGTAACGGTACGTTCGACAAACTAAACAAAAAAGAAGTTCTAACGCGAACCCGTATGAAAGACAAGCTCGAGAATTCTATCGGTGGTATTAAGGATATGAATGGCTTGCCTGATATTTTATTTGTGGTTGATGTTGATCACGAGCGTATTGCGATCAATGAAGCTAACAAGCTAGGTATCCCAGTGGTCGGTATTGTTGATTCCAATAGTAATCCCGATGGTGTTGATTACATTATTCCAGGGAATGATGATTCTATTCGTGCGATCAAACTTTATGCTGCGTCCATCGCAGATGCAGTGCTAGAAGGAAAAGCGCAGTCTGCTGCTATTACTAGCAAAGATGAGTTTGTAGAAGAGGCGGTAGTTGAGCCAGAAGTCAAAGCCGAAGCCGAAGTAGAGGTTGTTGCTGAGGTTGCTGCTGAAGCGCCAAAGGCTGACGAAGCGGTATAGCTTTTAGTGAACGCATAGTTATCTAAAGGGGGTTTTGCCCCCTTTATTTTAAATAAAAAAACGATTTTGAGAGGCACATGATGTCACAGGTAACATCAGCATTAGTAAAAGATC
>Ga0206130_10004801_pt1 | contig 16438 bp, 18 predicted proteins | sample Helgoland_Spring_9_FD_148637 | JGI IMG/M metagenome (GOLD analysis project Ga0206130, IMG submission 148637) | Pelagic subsurface seawater microbial communities from Kabeltonne, Helgoland, North Sea - Helgoland_Spring_Bloom_20160512_1 | ecosystem: Environmental > Aquatic > Marine > Epipelagic ... | reverse complement strand
CGCATTAATCAAATCGATTGGCGTAAATACCTCATTGTCACGAACGTTCATTCTTTCACGAATAGTTCTAGCCATACGAGCCAATCCAACACCAAATTGGTTATGTAATTGTTCTCCTACGGTTCTAACACGTCTATTACTTAAGTGATCAATATCATCAACATCTGTTTTAGAGTTAATTAATTCAATCAAATACTTAACAATAGAAATTATATCATTTTTCGTTAAAACTCTTTGATCTGGTGATTCAGTAAGTTTTAATTTTTTATTTATTCTATAACGTCCAACCTCTCCTAGATCATAACGTTGTTCTGAAAAGAATAATTTGTCAATAACACCTCTTGCTGTTTCTTCATCTGGCGGTTCAGCGTTACGTAACTGACGGTAGATGTGCTCAACAGCTTCTTTCTCAGAATTAGAAGTATCTTTTTGTAATGTGTTATATATAATTGCAAAATCAGCTGCACTTGCATCACCTTCTTTGTGAAGAATAATGTTTTTTACGCCTGCATCTATTATTTGCTCAACATGCTCTTTTTCAATAACTGTCTCACGATCAATTATCACTTCATTTCTTTCAATAGAAACAACTTCTCCTGTATCTTCATCAACGAAATCCTCAACCCATGATTTAAGAACACGTGCTGCTAATTTTCTTCCAACAGCTCCTTTTAAAGCAGCTTTTGTCACTTTCATTTCATCGGCAAGATCAAATATTTCAAGGATATCTTTATCACTTTCGTATCCGATTGCTCTGAACAAAGTAGTAACAGGTAATTTTTTCTTACGGTCGATATATGCATACATCACATTGTTAATGTCTGTTGCAAATTCAATCCATGAACCTCTAAAAGGAATAACCCTAGCAGAGTATAATTTTGTGCCATTTGCATGACGGCTTTGACCAAAGAACACCCCTGGTGACCTATGTAACTGCGAAACGATAACACGTTCTGCACCATTCACTACAAATGAACCTCTCGGTGTCATATAAGGAATTGTTCCTAGATAAACCTCTTGAACAATTGTTTCGAAATCTTCATGCTCCGGATCTGTACAATAAAGCTTTAAAACAGCTTTAAGAGGTACGGAATATGTTAATCCTCTTTCAACGCACTCATCCATCGTATAACGAGGAGGGTCGACGAAATAATCTAAGAATTCTAATACAAACTGATTTCTAGTATCAGTTATCGGAAAGTTTTCACTAAAAACCTTAAATAGACCTTCTGAATGTCTATTTTCTGGTGTAGTCTCTAATTGAAAAAATTCATGAAATGATTTTAATTGTATTTCTAGAAAATCCGGGTACGGAAATTTGCCTTTACTTGAAGCGAAATTAATCCTGTTTGAAATATTATCTACAGTTGCCAAGGTTACTAATTTTTTTATTAAACAAACTCGAAGATTTATTTGTGGTTATAAACCACAAAATGGTTTAAGCACTTCCACCCCGATTTTCTCGGAGGAAAGTACTTAAACCTTTTGAATGAAATTCAAAGAATTACTTCAACTCAACTTCAGCACCAGCTTCTTCAAGAGAAGTTTTGATACCTTCAGCTTCGTCTTTAGAAACTCCTTCCTTGATAGGACCTGGAGCTCCGTCAACTAATTCCTTAGCTTCTTTAAGTCCTAATCCTGTTAATTCTTTAACCGCTTTAACAACGCTCAATTTAGCTTGTCCTGCTGATTTAAGAATTACATCAAATTCCGTTTTTTCTTCAGCTGCACCAGCGTCTCCGCCACCTGCTGCTACTGCAACTGCTGCTGCAGCTGCTGGTTCGATTCCGTACTCATCTTTAAGTACAGTTGCCAATTCATTTACTTCTTTAACAGTCAAGTTTACTAAACTCTCTGCCATAGCTTTAATATCTGCCATTTTTATTGATTTTGAATAAAAGTTTTACCTTTTTTAATTATTAAAATTGTTTTTTTATCGCTCTGATAAAGTTTTAACTAAGCCTGCAATTGTGCCTCCTGATGATTTAAGAGCTGATATAACGTTTTTCGCAGGTGACTGAAGTAGTCCAATAACTTCTCCAATTAACTCCTCTTTAGATTTGATATCTACAAGTGCTTGTAGTTGATCATCTCCAACGTATATCGATTCTTCTATGAAAGCTCCTTTAAGTATTGGCTTCTCGTGTTTTTTACGAAAACCTTTAATTACTTTAGCGGGAGCATTTCCAACATTTGAAAACATTACTGCTGTCGGACCAGTTAAAACATCATAAAGTTCTACAAGGTCTTTACCTTCAACTTTTTCCATTGCTTTTCTAAGCACAGTATTTTTTACTACGCTTATTTTAATATCATTCTTAAAGCATTCTCTTCTTAAGTTACTAGTTGCTTGCGCATCTAATTCGGAAGTATCTGCAATATAAAAGATACCAGTTTCTGCAAGTTGTTGAGTTAAGTCCTCAATCGCATTTTGTTTTTCCTCTCTGGTCATTTTAATCGTTTTATGTAGATTATACTTATACTGATTTCGGTTCAACCTTAACACCAGGACTCATCGTGCTTGACATTGTAATACTTTTTACATAGTCTCCTTTTGACGAGGATGGTTTAAGTTTAATTATTGTAGAAATCAGTTCGTGCGCATTTTCTACGATCATTTTTGATTCAAAAGAAGCTTTTGCAACAGCTGCATGTATAATTCCAAATTTATCAACTTTAAAGTCAATCTTTCCGGCTTTTACATCTGTAACTGCTTGACCAACGTCCATTGTTACTGTCCCTGTTTTTGGATTAGGCATTAAACCTCTAGGCCCTAAAATACGTCCTAAAGCTCCAACCTTTCCCATTACTGAAGGCATAGTTACAATAACGTCAACATCTGTCCAACCATCTTTAATCTTAGCGATATAATCGTCAAGACCAACATAGTCAGCACCTGCATCTTGTGCTTCTTTTTCTTTGTCAGGAGTACACAATACTAAAACCTTAACATCTTTCCCTGTTCCATGCGGAAGAGATACTGTACCACGAACCATTTGATTGGCTTTACGTGGGTCAACACCTAATCTTATTGCAACATCGATAGTTGAATCGAAATTAGTATTTGTTATATCCTTAACTACTTGAGACGCTTCCTCTAAGTTGTACAACTTCGTTGCATCAACCTTTGATAAAGCTTCTTTTCTCTTTTTCGTTAGTGCCATAATTTTCCTGTTTATAAGAATTAATATCTACCTTAATTCCAAGGAGCTTTGCCTTTAACATTAATACCCATACTGCGAGCAGTACCTGCTACCATTTTCATTCCAGATTCTACAACAAAACAATTAAGATCTGCCATTTTATCTTCTGCAATTGCTCTCACTTGATCCCAAGTTACAGACCCAACTTTATCTACATTAGATATAGCAGATCCTTTCTTAAGCTTTGCAGCTTCCAACAACTGTACAGCTGCCGGTGGAGTCTTGATTACAAATTCAAAAGACTTATCTGAGTATACGGTAATAACAGCGGGTAAAACCTTTCCAGCTTTATCTTGAGTTCTAGCATTAAATTGCTTACAGAACTCCATGATGTTCACACCTTTAGCACCTAATGCAGGTCCTACAGGTGGAGCTGGGTTAGCAGCACCTCCACGGATTTGAAGTTTAATTAATCCACTTACTTCTTTTGCCATTGTTATTTATTTTAATTGTTGTGATTCTTAGATAGGACGGGAAGCTTTAATCGCCTATAAAATCTTCACAGCTTCTTTAACTTTCTTTTTGTACTTGCATATAGTTAAGTTCAAGTGGTGTTTTACGACCAAATATCTTAACCATTACTTTCAATTTCTTTTTCTCTTCGTTAATCTCCTCAACAACACCATTAAAATTATTAAATGGTCCATCAATTACTTTAACAGATTCCCCAACTACATAAGGGATATTCATTTCTTCGTCATTTTCGGCAAGTTCGTCTACTTTACCTAAGATTCTATTCACTTCAGAAATTCTCATCGGCAAAGGATCTCCTCCCTTTTCTCCTCCTAAAAATCCAATTACGTTATTCAATGACTGAATAACATGCTCGACTTCTCCTACAAGAGCACATTCTATCAAAACATAACCAGGAAAATAATTTTTTTCTTTACTTACCTTTTTTCCATTACGGATTTGGTAAACCTTTTCTGTCGGGATTAAAACTTGCTCAATATAATTCTCCAATTTATTTCGCGTAATTTCAAGTTCGAGCATTTCTTTTACTCGTTTTTCTTTTCCGCTAATAGCACGAATCACATACCATCTTTTCTTAACTTCTGCCATCTTTACCATTATTGTGGGGTTACATCTGCTGGGTTAATAAAATCATAGTAAAATCCTAACAATCCTTTCCAGTCACCCGGCCAAATTCCAAAAACATAATCCATTACCCATACTGCTAGTGCAATTATAACACTAGTGATTAAGACAATAATGGAGCTTTTCTGCAACTCTTCCCAAGTTGGCCAAGAAACCTTCTGCGTCAACTCATAAACAGTTTCTTCAATATATGTTCTAATTCCTGCCACTTTTTTAATTTTTATTAGCACGGGTGGAGAGACTCGAACTCCCGACACCTGGTTTTGGAGACCAGTGCTCTGCCAGCTGAGCTACACCCGTAATATGACAAAAAGGCAACCCCTAAAAGAGGCACCTTTCTAATCATTTAAACTATTTATACTGTTACAATATTTCAGTCACCTGACCCGCACCTACAGTTCTACCACCCTCACGGATAGCGAAACGCAAACCTACATCCATTGCAACACCAGTAATCAATTCAACTTCAATAGTTACGTTATCACCAGGCATCACCATTTCACGACCAGCCTCTAAGCTAATTGTTCCTGTAACATCCAAAGTTCTAAAGTAGAATTGAGGTCTGTATTTATTATGAAATGGAGTGTGACGTCCACCTTCTTCTTTTTTAAGGATATAAACCTCAGCTTTAAATTTATTATGAGGAGTAATAGAACCTGGTTTAGCAATTACCATCCCTCTTTTTATAGCTTCTTTTTCAATACCTCTTAACAAAAGACCACAGTTTTCACCAGCTCTTCCTTCATCAAGAATTTTTCTAAACATTTCAACACCTGTTACAGTAGATGTTTGAGGTGCTTCACTTAAACCAACGATTTCAACAGGATCTCCTGTTCTGATTATCCCAGTTTCAATTGCACCAGTCGCAACAGTACCACGACCAGTAATTGAGAACACATCTTCAACAGACATTAAGAATGGCTTATCAGTATCTCTTTCTGGAGTTTGAATCCATGTATCAACAGTGTTCATTAATTCCATAACAGAATCAACCCATTTATCCTCACCATTTAAAGCTCCTAATGCAGAACCTTGTAAAATAGGAGTGTCATTAAATCCGTAAGAATCTAATAAATCAGTTAATTCCATTTCAACTAATTCTATCAATTCCTCATCATCAACCATATCCACTTTATTCATGAATACAACCAATCTAGGAACATTTACTTGTTTAGATAAAAGAATATGCTCTCTAGTTTGAGGCATTGGTCCATCAGTAGCAGCACAAACTAATATTGCACCATCCATTTGAGCAGCACCAGTTACCATGTTCTTTACGTAATCCGCGTGACCTGGACAATCTACGTGAGCATAGTGACGAGCTTCTGTTTCATATTCAATGTGAGCTGTATTAATAGTAATACCTCTTTCTTTTTCTTCAGGAGCATTATCAATTTGAGAGAAATCTTGTTTTTCAGCAAGACCTGCATCAGACAATACTTTAGAAATTGCAGCAGTAAGTGTTGTCTTACCGTGATCCACGTGTCCGATCGTTCCTACGTTCACGTGTGGTTTGGTTCTTTCGAAATTCGCTTTAGCCATATCTAACGTTGTTTAATTTAGTTTTTATTTACTTATTTACTTATTACTTATTCTTCTATTTGAGCCAATGATGGGAATTGAACCCATGGCCTCTTCCTTACCAAGGAAACGCTCTACCCCTGAGCTACATCGGCTGACACTTCTCATTAATAGAACGCAAAAAAGGAGACTTGTAAATAACAAGACTCCTTTTGGTTCTTTTGAGCGGGAGACGAGATTCGAACTCGCGACCCTCAGCTTGGAAGGCTGATGCTCTACCAACTGAGCTACTCCCGCTTAACTTTCACAAAAGTAAGTGATTAATTGACTTCTAAACTAGAAAAATCAGAAAAATCAAAAACTTTTACCAAAATCTTTTGTGGGGGGAGAAGGATTCGAACCTTCGAAGGCTGAGCCATCAGATTTACAGTCTGACCTCGTTGACCGCTTGAGTATCCCCCCAACAATATTTTAAAGAACTAACAAAAGTCGACAAAGGCATCACATCGACCATACTTAGGATAAACTTCTAGCCCTAATGATTAAAGCTCAATTAAGAACATCAATCATTGTTCATCCTTTCAATTCACTCTGAGCCGATGGAGGGACTCGAACCCACGACCTGCTGATTACAAATCAGCTGCTCTAGCCAGCTGAGCTACATCGGCTTCTAACTGCTTACTACGCTAACTTTTTAGCAAAAAAAACAGACCTTTCCGTAAAAAGGTCTGCAAATGTACTAAAGTTTTCCTTGTTAGCAAAGAATCCTTTTTTTTTTTTAACTAAAGGCAATACATTATCCGTTTAATGCTTTGCCGTGAGCTTTTCTTTATGCTTTTTAATTTGCCTTCTAAGTGCCTCAACAGCCTCATCAGCAGACTCCTCAAAAGAGTTACATTGTTTACTAGCGAATAAATCTTTTCCAGGTATAGCTATTTTAATCTCTATAACTTTATTCTCATGACTACCTGCTTTCTCAACTTTTAGCTTTACTTCCGCTCCAATAATATTATCATAATATTGTGATAACCTCTCTACTTTATCTTCAACAAAATCTACTAATTTTTCGTCTGCATCAAAATGAATTGCTTGAATCTGTATGTCCATAATATTTAAATTTAAATTTTAGCTCCTTGGATGAGCTTGTTTATATACATTTTTTAATTTCTCTATTGAGTTGTGCGTATAAACCTGAGTTGCCGAGAGACTGGCGTGCCCAAGCATCTCTTTAATGGCATTTAGCTCAGCTCCATTATCCAACATGTGCGTGGCAAACGTATGCCGCAATACATGTGGACTCTTTTTACCTTGACTCGTAACCAAACTAAGGTAATGATTTACTTTTCGATAAACAAACTTTTGATATAATTTCTCCCCTTTATCTGTTACAAATAAACTTTGAGTACTTTCTGGAAACTCATTTCGTTTTAAACGAATGTAGTCAATAATTTTATCCTGCATAACAACAGTAATAGGAATCACCCTCTCTTTATTTCTTTTACCAACTAGCTTTATTGAATCTTCAAGAACACTACCTTCTTTTAGCTCCACAAGCTCCGATAACCTCATTCCTGTACTATAAAACAATTCCAAGATTAACCTATCTCTCGATCCAATAAAATCATTGGTAAATTCAATTTCAGAAAATAAAGATTCAATATCTTGCTTCTTAACATAATGCGGCAATCTTTTTTCTACTTTAGGTGCCACAACTTTTTTCATTGGACTTTCCTTAATCAAAACTTTTGCCTTTAAGTATTTATAAAAGACTTGTAATGTACTTTTTTTTCGATTAATTGTTCGAGAACTAATTCCGCTCTCCACTAAGCTAACCATCCATGAACGAATCATAATATGAGTAGCCTGTTCAACACCAACTTCGAAAACAACAGACAAATAGGCATCGAACTGCAGCAAATCCGTTTTATAAGAAACTATTGTATGCTTAGAATACCTTTTTTCATATTCAAGATATTCTAAAAATTTATTTACCATAGACATTTTTAAACAAAAAAAAGGGAGCATTGACATCAATGCTCCCTTAATACGTATGTATTTAAAAAATGTTAGTCTTCTCTAAACATATTTTCAACGTAAACCGCTTTTATTACTTCAGCTCTTCTCTCAACTGAAGGCTTAATAAACTGCTTTCGCTTTCTTAGTTGTTTTAAAACACCTGTACGATCAAATTTCTTCTTGTACTTTTTAAGTGCTCTCTCGATGTTTTCTCCTTCTTTTACAGGTATTTGTAACATATCTTAATAATTTACTTTTCTTAAAATTTCGTTTATTCTCTCAAAACGGACTGCAAAGATAATAGAATTTCCTTTTTATCAAAACTTTAATCTCAATCCTTCAATAAATCTCTTGAAATAACCAATTTTTGAATCTCTGAAGTACCTTCTCCAATAGTGCACAATTTAGAATCTCTAAAGAATTTCTCTACTGGAAACTCCTTTATGTATCCATAACCCCCAAAAATTTGTATTGCTTCAGTTGAAACGGTAACTCCAACCTCCGAAGCTTTATATTTAGCCATTGCAGAAAGTTTATTTACATTTTCACCTTTCATTAACTTATCCGCAGCCTGATATAATAATAATTTTGAAGCTTCTGTTTCAGTTGCCATATCCGCCAGCTTAAAAGAAATTCCCTGGAATGACGAGATAGATTTTCCAAACTGCTCTCGTTCTTTAGAATAATTAATCGCAGCATTTAAGGCTCCTTCAGCAATACCTAAAGCTAGTGCACCAATTGAAATTCTTCCTCCATCCAATATTTTCATGGCTTGAATAAACCCCTCTCCTTCAGCTCCCAACATATTATCTTTGTGCACACGACAGTTTTCAAAAATAACTTCAGCGGTTTCCGAAGCACGCATCCCCAACTTATCCTCTTTCTTGCCAGCTTTAAATCCTTCAGTTCCTCTTTCTACAACAAAAGCTGTCATTCCTCTTGAATCTAAAAGCTCTCCTGTACGAACAATTACAACAATACAATTCCCTGATTTACCATGGGTAATAAAATTTTTCGAACCGTTAATTACCCAGTGATCTCCATCTTGTTTGGCAACGCATTTCATTCTACCAGCATCCGACCCGGTACCAGGTTCTGTTAGACCCCAAGCACCAATCCATTCTGCAGTAGCTAATTTTGGTAACCACTTTTTCTTTTGGTCTTCATTTCCAAATTTTAAGATATGGTTGGTGCATAAAGAGTTATGAGCTGCAACAGACAACCCAATTGACCCACAAACTTTTGAGATTTCGCGAATCACCATAATGTATTCGTTATAACCAAATCCACTCCCTCCATACTCAGAAGGAACCAACACCCCCATCAAACCTAACTCTCCTGCTTTTTTAAATAACTCAACAGGAAACTCCTGCGACTCATCCCACTTCATGATATTTGGCCTAATCTCTTTTTCAGCAAAATCCTTTACCATTTGCTGTATCATTAACTCATTTTCTGAAAGATCGAAATTCATTTTTTATTTTTATTAATAATTAACTATGCTTTTATTATTTTCAGAATACTTATTCAAGACTTCTTTTCCGTTTAAAAACCCTAATTCTACAATGAAAGAAAACCCTGAAACATTTGCTCCTCGTTTTTGAATTAACTCAGAAGCGGCAACTGCTGTTCCTCCAGTAGCCAATAAATCATCATGAATTAAAACATGCATCCCTTCCTCAATAGAGTCGATATGCATTTCAATTTCTGCAGAACCATATTCCAAATCATACTTATGGGAAATTGTTTCTGCAGGCAACTTTCCCTTTTTACGAATCAACACAAACGGAATCCCCAGCTTCATTGCCATAGAAAACCCAAATAAAAACCCCCTACTTTCAACTCCTGCAATTGCATCAACTTTTACGCCTGCACATTGCTTCACTAATTCATCAACTATATCAGAAGATAAAATTGCGTTCTCTAAAATGGGTGTAATGTCTTTAAACATTATCCCTTTTTTAGGGAAATTTGGAATAGTTCGAATAGCTTTATCTACTCTTTCTGATATTGACATTTTACTTTGAACTCTATATTAGTCCTACAACTATAACATCTGCACATCATAGAACCTGTTACTCTGTTTTTAAATAGGGTGCAATTTTACGGTATATTTCATCATTTACCAAATCAGATTTCTTTATTTCTTCGACTGTTTTGTAAGGTTCCTGACTTCTACGTATTTGGACTATCGAGTTCGCTATATTCCAACTTATATATGGATGTCTCTTTAAATCTGCAGTTTCACATGTGTTAATATTAACTTTAACGATATCCATAGAATCAACAATTAGTCTACTTACATTTTGATCTATAACCTCGGGAAGAATACCATAAACCTCTTTTAACTGTTCAACACTTACAAACCCTCCTAATGCCTTCCGATATTTTACAATTTTACCTGAATAATAAGATCCAATCCCCTTGAGAGATTTAAAGCCTGTAGTGTCCGCAACGTTTATTTTAACTTTAAAACTATTTAATTCGGACTTCAAAGAAGTACTATTGCCTTTACCAAACTTATTCTTTTTATATTTATTGTCTGTTTTACTCTTATTAATCACAAAACCAAAATCACATGACAGAAGTTTTACTTCAGTCGTATTAAAACCGAGCGGAACAGCTTGTAACTGAACTTCTTCTGCACTTTCAATATTGGGAAAACCTCCTATATAATAGGAGTAAACGCCGTTCTTTTTATTACAAACAACTTTCTCTAATTCCGAAAAACCTTCATAGACAGGAACAGTATCTTCAGTTAATTTAATAAAGTAACATTTGTCTACAGAATAGTTTGATTTTGGCTTTAATTTACCTTCTAGAACTATGTATGGCTCCAATAATATATACAAAGAGTCATCTACAACATACAACCTCTTCAAATCTTCTTTTTTGTAGAAATATCCGCCTTTTTCTCTATACTTAATAATAGATTGGGCTTGTTTTTCTGAAAAACCTAATAACGCCCATGATTCTTCATTAATTTCATTGGGGTTAAAATCGAAATATTGGATTTCCTTAGCTTCATTGCTCAAGTTATTATCAATCTTGGTTAAAGACTTGATTTCTTCTGATAGACTTTCAAAGTCTCTGTCAGAAGAATTAACGAAGAAATCAATAAACCAATAACTAGACAAGACTATCAATAACAATAAAATCAGCGCTATTGAGCCTTTTCGCTCGGAGCTAGAATAGTTGAAGAAATCTTTCAGTTTGTTTTTCATAGCTTCTTGCAGCCTTCCATAATTTTAGTGTGCTGCATATTCCTATAAATTAAGAAAACGCTATTTTTTTACAGTTTTGATCTTATCCAAGAATTTTTTAAGCTCATCTCTAACAACAGGAGCTAAAAAGAATAACCCAATTACGTTTGGAAATACCATTGCAAATATCATGGCATCAGAAAAATCAATTACAGCTCCCAAACTTATAGAGGCTCCCACTACTACAAACAATAAGAAAAGAACTTTATATACTATATCAGCAGCTTTTCCTCTTCCGAATAAAAACTTCCAAGCTTGCAGTCCATAATACGACCAAGAAAGCATTGTTGAAATCGCAAATAAAACAACAGCAATTGTCAATACCCATGAAAACCCTGGGATTGCAGACTCAAAAGCAGTAGTTGTCAATTCAACTCCTTGCACTCCTTCAGCTCCGTAAACCAGAAAACCTCCTTCAATATTTGTTATAATAATCACTAAAGCAGTCATTGTACAAATAATAACTGTATCAACTAAAGGCTCCAATAAGGCTACTACTCCTTCACTCGCAGCATACTTAGTCTTAACTGCAGAATGGGCAATTGCGGCAGAACCAACTCCTGCTTCATTTGAAAATGCAGCTCTTTGAAAACCTACAATCAACACCCCTAAAACTCCACCTAAAGCAGCATCTGGAGTAAATGCTCCATTAAAAATCATTCCAAAAGCTTCCGGAACAACTGAGTAATTCATGCCAATAATAATCAATGCAGCTCCAACATATATAACAGCCATAAATGGCACTACTTTTTCGGTAACAGATCCAATTCTTTTGATTCCTCCAATAATAACAACACCAACAATAATAGCCATTATTATTCCGAAAATAAATCCTGCAGATCCTCCCTCAATTCCAAATCGCTCCGTTATTTGCGCAGCAGCTTGATTTGCTTGAAACATATTTCCACCTCCAAACGATCCTCCTACGCACATAATAGCAAAAAACACTGCCAAAAACTTTCCTAATCTTGCTAAGCCTTTTTCTTTTAATCCTTTAGATAAATAATACATTGGACCACCATGGACTGTTCCGTCTTCCGTTACTTCTCTATACTTCACACCCAATGTGCATTCTACAAATTTAGAAGCCATCCCTAATAAACCTGCAAGAATCATCCATAAAGTTGCTCCGGGACCACCTACTGCAATGGCAACTGCTACACCAGCAATATTACCTAAACCAACTGTCGCTGAAAGCGCAGCGGTTAATGCCTGAAAATGTGTAACCTCTCCTTCCGTTTCCTCAACTTTTATCGTCTCAAAAACATCTCCTCCCGGAGTAGAATCACCTTCTGCGATATCCGAACCATGTTTGTCAATAGCGTCATAATCCCCACGTACCACTTTAATGGCTTTGCCTATTAAAGTAAAGTTTGCAAACTTGAAATAAAATGTAAAAAACAATGCTCCTCCAATCAATACTATCAATACAATAGGAACACTGTGACTGCCAAAACTAATCGGGTAAAATATGACTGAACCAACCGCATCAGCAATAGGTCGAAAAAACCCATCAATCTTTTCGTCAATACTTTTTCCCTGAGCAAACAACATTGTTGGCATCAATAATAACAATAGAGATAATAATTTTTTCATTTTATTTTTTTTGAATGCACACAAAAATATACATTTATTTCACCAATTCAAGTTCCTGAGAAATAATCGCCAATCCCTCTTCAAAAGTAGCAGGGTTATATCCTAATTCTCGATTTGCTTTATCCAAAACAAACCCAGTCTTAGGTGGTCTTTTAGCCCTTTGGTTTAATGTAATAGATTTGATAGGAGAAATACTGGATTTATCTAAATTGAAAAAATCAGCAACTCGGCTCACTAATTCCAAGATGCTCATTAAATCTTTTCCTGAAAGATGGTAAACTCCCTTTGCTTGTTTATCAGCTATAAGTACACATCCCTCTGCTAAATCAGTGGCTAATGTTGGTGATCGATACTGATCATCTACAACATTGATTGGATCTCCTTTCTCTAATGCTCCTTTTGCCCAAAGAACAATATTAGACCTACTCATTTTTTCGACAACTCCATAAACAATAATGGTACGTGCTATTGCCCAGTTTTTATATTCACTATTTTGAAGAACTTTCTCAGAAGCAAATTTTGATTCACCATAATAACTTAGAGGCATTGGAATATCACCCTCCGAATAAGGACCATCTTCTCCATCAAAAACAAAATCCGTAGATAGATGAATCAAATGTGTATTGTGCTTTTCGCATGCAGCTAATAAATACTCAACAGCATTTACATTCATTTTCCAACAACCTTCTTTATCACCCTCACAAGCATCTACATTTGTCATTGCCGCGGTGTTTATTAAAACATCAGGACGGTATTTTTCGCATATATTGGAAACTTCTGTTGAATTTGTAATATCCAATTCCTCGTAAATAAAACCTGAAACATTTGAGATTCTATTCACCCCCTTTGAAGTAGCTATTAATTTATAATTAGGGGCTTTTTGAAGTTGGGCAACCAACTTTTGACCTAACAAACCATTTGAGCCTGTAATTAAAACTGTTTTCATTTCAATATTACTTCTGCATTATTCCAAAAATCTGATTTAGACTTTGGATTTGTTCCGGATTACCTAAAACAAATAGCTTACTGCCAGGAACGATAGCAGTTTCACCATTGGGATTTATTTCATAATTGCCATCCGAGCTTTTGTAACCTATTATATTACAAACCGGAAACTGCTTTTTTAAATCTGCCAATGATTTATATTTACAATCTTCAGGAACATCTTGAAAGTCTATTTCCTCAAGATTTATCTCATTCTCTCCTTGAATAGAAATTTGATCTAAAAACTCAACAACATCTGGCGTTGAAACCAACTGAGCCATATGAGACCCTCCCAAAGAATCCGGCATAATTACATTACTAGCTCCAGCAATCTTTAATTTTTTAACCGACGCCTTTTTTGAAGCCCTAGAAATTACTTGAAGTTTTTTATTTAATTCTTTAGCGGACAAGACAACAAACAAATTATCCGAATCCGATGGCAAGGTTGTGATAAGTGCTTTTGCATTCATTACCCCAGCTTTAACCAATAACTCATCATTGGTAGCATCGCCTTGCATATAAAGAATGTCCCCGTCTTGCCTGAATCTTTCAATTACGTCTTCGCTTTGCTCTAGAACTAAAAATGGATCTCCATGAGCCTTCAACGTATCTATCGCTTGAGAACCAACTCTCCCAAAACCACATACTATGACATGTCCGTTTAATTTATTTATCTCCTTCACTGCTTTATAATCTTTAAAGTAAATTCTATAATCCCCGCTCACAATATATGCAGTAATAGAGGAAATTGCATAAGCAAAGGTACCAAAACTAGTTATAATTAAAAATGCAGTAAAAAGCTTTCCCGAATCTGACAAATCATGCACCTCGCCAAAACCAACGGTTGATATAGTTATTATTGTTTGATAAAAGGAATCCAAAAGTGACCACCCCTCCACAACCATAAAACCTGCGGTACCAGCAATAACTATTAAAGCTAGTAAAACAACTGCATAATATACTCTAGAAAAAAACTTAAAATTAAATAACATATCTAAATCTCTCTATAAATCCCAAACAGTTTTTCTTCGTTTTTTAAATTTAAAGAACTCCTTATGCTCAAGGATAAAAGCCATAGCTAAATAGATAATTAGAGGACTTCCAAATGTTAGAAATGAAACATAAATAAAAAACAACCTAATACTAGAGGCTCTCATTCCCAATTTATCTCCCCACCATTTAAAAACTCCAAAAGACCGTTTTTCGAAATAGTCTAGTATCGATTGAATCATAACTTATAAAGTTTCATTTATTGCGTATTGCAATTCCTAAGGATGCAATTTAAACATTTTTTTTAGAACAGCAGGCCCCATATAGCCCTTTTGAAGGCTCTGATTTAAAAGACATTCCAAACCGGATAACTAAGCTATTTTTTTAATAACCCAAATTGTTTTAACTGAATAGCCATCTGAGATTGAAGTTCTTTAGATTTATTTTTGGCAACTGACGCAAAATCAATTCCTGATCCCGCGTAAATAATTCCTCGAGATGAGTTAACTAAAAGTCCACAAGTATTATTCATTCCATATTTAGCAACTTCCTCCAAACTTCCACCCTGAGCTCCAACTCCAGGAACAAGTAAGAATGAATCTGGAACAATTGCCCTGATATCGCTTAACATTTCAGCTCTAGTGGCTCCAACAACATACATTAAATTTTCCTCGTCACCCCATTCAAGAGACTTCTCTAAAACTTCTTCAAAAACTCTTTTACCTCCTTCAATTTTTTTATACTGAAAGTCAAGTCCTCCGATATTACTTGTAGCGACTAAAAGTATTACCCATTTATTACCAAATTCTAAAAATGGAGCAACGGAGTCATTCCCCATATAAGGTGCAACAGTAACCGAATCAAAGTTGAAATACTCAAAAAAGGTTTTTGCATACATCCTTGACGTATTTCCAATGTCTCCTCGTTTTGCATCAGCAATGGTAAAAATATCACTAGGAATATACTCCATTGTTTTTTGCAGGGACTCCCAACCTTTAACACCTAGTGATTCATAAAATGCTAAATTTGGCTTATAGGCAACGCAATAATCTTTTGTTGCATCAATAATCTGTTTGTTGAATTCAAATATTGGATCGTCTAACTCCAATAAATGGTCCGGAATTTTTTCGAGGTCTGCATCTAAACCAACACAAAGAAAACTCTCCTTCTTGATTATTTGATTAAATAGCTCTTGCTTTGTCATTTGAAATAATTCAATAGTTATTCTACTCCTCCGGCTTTTAATTTCTCTGCATTTTCTGCCATTTTTAACGCATCAATCATTTCCTGAATACCTCCATTCAAAAATGCTGGCAGAGAATACATCGTTTTATTTATTCTATGATCGGTGATTCTTCCCTGAGGGTAATTATAAGTTCTAATTTTTGCAGATCGATCACCTGTAGAAACTAGAGATTTTCTTTGCTCTGAACGTTCTTCATGCGCTTTGTCAACCTCGGCTTGATACAAACGAGAACGAAGAGTTTTTAAAGCTTTATCGTAATTCTTGTGTTGCGATCGACCATCTTGACATTCAACTACTGTACCTGTGGGCAAGTGAGTTAACCTAATCGCAGATTCTGTTTTATTAACGTGCTGTCCACCTGCACCCGAAGCTCTAAAAGTATCCTTCTTAACATCTTTCAAATTTAATTCAAAATCAATGTCTTCAGCCTCCGGCAACACAGCTACCGTTATTGCTGAAGTATGAACTCTTCCTTGTGATTCTGTTTCTGGTACACGCTGAACACGATGCACCCCGGACTC
>Ga0206130_10004795_pt1 | contig 16449 bp, 13 predicted proteins | sample Helgoland_Spring_9_FD_148637 | JGI IMG/M metagenome (GOLD analysis project Ga0206130, IMG submission 148637) | Pelagic subsurface seawater microbial communities from Kabeltonne, Helgoland, North Sea - Helgoland_Spring_Bloom_20160512_1 | ecosystem: Environmental > Aquatic > Marine > Epipelagic ... | reverse complement strand
CTGAAATCGGAGTCGGTTTTGCTACTATATTAGTCATAGTAGTGTAAGTGTGAATTGAACCACCATATGATAATTGGTTTGTTCCGGTCATAGGCATTTGTCCACTATCACTCTTACCCTTCCCATCGCTGTAGTTTTTTTGTAATTCTGTTCTTGGTCTATTTATATCAAAATTATTAAACACTTGAACACCGGTGACTTTAGCTGAAGAAGTATTATATATAGAGTTAGGTGTGTAGTCGCAAGGATTAACTTCAGAAGATATAGTCGGAATTGTGCTGATATCTAATACAGTATCGGAAGTAATTCCTCTGAGTTTTAGATTAGTCGGATTACAATATTGAACTATATTTTCATAATAAGCATCGTCATTGAATTGTTCGTATGAAAATCCAAGCTTACCCCACAAGGTTTTAGTTTTCCATATCTTCTTTGCTTTGCTCTTGGAGCTGAAGAAATCTCGGAAACTTGCGTGAATTGAATACTCCGCATCCCCAGTCACTTCGGGTCGGTCTGAATACTTCATTGCTGTTCCTTGAGAGAAATTATATACAATCACGCCGCCAGTTCGACTTTTTGGTCTTTGGAAACTTGATATCATTGCCTTCTGTTCGGCTGCCGTTCCAGTCTCTTGCCCTTCGACTGTAAAATACACTAGATTATCAGTCCCAGCAAATATTTGTTTGTCAGAATTGTAGGTTGGTGGAAATGTGACTCTTATTGAAAAAAACTCATCAGTATCAACTGTGGGATAGCTATTCCCCGAACCAGAGTAAGCTGTTTCTTTTACTGCGGCTGGAACTATCTCAAGAATCTCACACGCCACTCCACCGAAGTCTGATGATTTTGGTAGTCTGTCAGAGCTGTTGCCGTGCGGAGGAGCATCCACTGGTTCTAATTTAGCGCCGACAGTCATAAAAGACATTAATGCTACTCGGTTCAAGACCGCCGAACCATCTAGATTTCTATATATAATAGAATCAATTATGTTAGTCCCATACAAACATCTTCCTTCAATAATTCCCGCAGATGTGTGGTCGGTTATCTTACTATCTCGTCCATCTGCGCCCCAAATCGTTTGGAATTGACTGTAGGGTTGAGCATCGCATATCTGAGAACATCGTTTTAATCCGACTCCGACTTCTCCTTTATTAGTAATTGGGCCCCCTAAAATATCGTGAGTCGGAAGTCTCCAACTCGAATGAAGATTGTTCAAAGAAAATGCTGAGGTATCGGTGTCATATTGAATGTTGGCTTCTGGAGCACCAACCGTCATACTCTTTTCGGCTGCCCCGCCAACTTGGTAATCACTTCGAGCCTTACACCCTTGATTAGTATTTGTCGCTCCTAGTGTTGGGTCGACACAATTATCTGTCGGAACAATATTGAACATCTGCTCACCTGAAATTGTATAAGAAAGTGCTATAGTCTGAAGAGTTAGTCCGTCGGGCAAACATCCTTCTATATTGTTATCCATCATATATCCAACATAGCCATTTCCAGCAATCTTAGTTGTGAAGTCGGTTCTGTTCTTTTTATTGATAGCTTGACGACTAATCCAACTTGTAGCGTAGTCGTAGGCCGAAATTAATGTGTGGTCTGGTATCGTTTGTCCGAATGTTGTTCTTTTTTTTGGGTCTATTTCACTTAAATGAATAGAGTCGGGGCCATCTCGGTAACCCAACGGAGCAATCGTTGTTGAGAATCCTTGAGTTCCTTGATTAATCATTCCATTGTAGTCGCCGGATATTAATCCCGAATCATATGGTTTGTTCGGAACTTTGCTGTTTGGATTTCCGAGTCCATTAAGTTGATTATTTATTAATGAGACTAATTGTTGGATTCCATAAACTCCCTTCGGAACTGTAATTGTTGCTAAGAGTGGTTGTGGAGAGCAATAATAATCAGTATCATCATTCAAAAATATATCGACATTATTTTTAGCTTCAGTTCCGAGAGCAACTATTTCCCCAGCATCATTTTCGATTCGAAATCCAGAATCACCATTGAAGTTTGTCGCTGAGACTTTACACCCCAACGGAATATTACCTTTTTTATCATACACTCTTTGTCCGACTTTAACATTCCTACCTGTAGGAAATGAGTAGAGAAGGGCGCTGACTCCGCCAACTTGGAATATGTCGGAATTTAATATATTTACTGTGTAACTTCCAGTCGTTCCTGTGTAAACGTTGCTGAAATTACCAGTTCCATTAGCATTAATGGTATTATCAATAGCTTTGTGGATAAACTGCGCGGGTGTTGTGGAATCACCGGTTAGTCTTTGCGTTTTCATACCAACGATGTTTCGTAGGAGGCCTTGATTGACGACATCATTATAATTTGTTATGGTAAATGCGTCGGAATTATTCGTAACTTGAAAAATAGCGTTTCTGGCTCCAACGCTGCTCGGCGGAGTAATTGATACTTTGATTGACCATTCAGTCGTTGTGTCTGGAACGGGTGGGGTTGATAAAAGTAACGGAACTCCGCAACCACCAAATTTCAAAGAATCTAAGTGTTGATAAGTTCCTTCAGTTATATTACCTTGAATTCCCCATAATCCAGTTCTACCTTTTCCTCTACCAGATGTAACTCCACTAGCAGCATTATTGAGCAAATCTAAATATCCCCAAAATTGGTCATTCATATCGTGCTTGGAACCTCGTTTTGTTTCCAAAGGGTCTTGAACCACGGGTATTGGTTGTTCCATTTCCGATACGTAAGCATAATAATAAACAGATTCAGTTATGTCTTCTTCAAATTCAATACTCTGACCTGTGATACCTTTTTGGTTGATGAATGCTTGATGGACTGATACCTCGGAACCCATAGGAGCGACAATAGTATCATTCAAATTATAATCCCAAATATTGGTTTGGTCGGACTCATTGTCTTGAGCTGAAAATCGATTTATATCTATATAATAGGATTTGGTTGGATTGCTCATTTATATAATGAGAGATAATTAAAAATGAAAAATAAACAATGATTAACTTGAAACCATTACACTAGTTCCCTTTGGAAGTTTCTTTACCGTAACTACTCTTGAATGTGTGATATAATATGAAACATCCATTTCACCTCGGTAGTCTGGAGCTTTGCCTAATTTATTGTCTGCTTCAACTGAGCCGTCGCCGGTTCCGTTGATTCGTGGCCTTCGTTTGTATTTCCAGATTAATGGACTCCCAGACATAATCGTAGTGCCTCCACCAACAATCTGCGGATTGCCGTTGGACAAGTCAGCACCGAGCGGCTTGTATTGAGCCATAAGGCCATCTTCCATAGGAGCAAGTCGCTGTCGTTCAGCATTAGGGTCGTTGTAATACATCGGTCTAGGAACAACTAAGTCTTCGCCCATAACCAATCCCATCTGATTGTATTGAGAAGCATTGTTCAAAACAAAGTTTGGATATAAATCTAATCCATTGACTTCGAGATTGTATTCTTCTTCATCTACACCGTGAATAGCTTGATGTTGGAGGATTTTCCGAGCAAGACCCATCGAGTTTGGATTTGTAAATGTGATAGCGACATCGGTAAAAGCACCGCCTTGAGTGTTATCATTCAAAGTGACTGTGTTGTTTGTAACATCCACAGCATTAACAGTTCGTGGAGTAGCTAAGTAAGTTCCGACTGAAGCAAGGGCACCGATTGAAATATTTTCACAATTGATGTTTGTAATGACTGCGGCGTTATTACCAGTTCCTGATGCTACAACAGTTGAACCTTCACGTTTTAAATAATCAACGAATCGTTTAGCCATAACAACTGAATGAACTTCCTTACCAGTTTGACCTAATCTGTGTTCGACTTCTTGGAGTTCCTTTGACCTTGGAACTGCGGTGAGCTTCTTTTTAACTACAGCGATTTCTGGAAATTCAAATCGGTAACCACCTTGTCGAGTAGTTTGTTCCAAGAAGTTATTGATGACCGAAGATGGAGGAAGCATATAATCTACAACTAGTTGAACATCTGCGAAACCAACATCTGTGGTTGTGGCTGCGAATGGAGAACCAGTGTCGGCGCCAGCACTAACCAAGTAAGGAACTTTACCCCCAGCAGCGGCGATTGTCTGTGGAAGGTTATTCAAGTTGTAAGCAAATTTATCTGAAAAATTCATTTCGAATTCAAGTTGGATGTTGTAGTCTGTGAATAAGAAGAGTGGAAGGCTTCGACCCTTGAGGCAAGGGAAAATCATAGAAAGTGGAACACCATATTTTTCATTGTTTGCGTGTGTAGAATTAATGGCGAGGGAATTGATAACCGCATTATTTCCGTTGTCAGCAGTTCCGAAGCTACATCCAGAATCATTTTCAACATATACAATTTGACCTTTACCAGTCGCATCAGTTCCATTACCACGACCAGCGGCCACACCATCGAGAACTTTGAGTTCAAGTGAATTTCCGAGATAATGACCTAGAACATTACGTCGCTGTAATACCGACTTGTTAAGATTGAGCATAGCGGCAATTCTATCAACATCTTGAGCATTCTGAACTTCGTAATCTCCGATTCTGAGATGAGCATTCTTAATACATCCGAGGGCACCAGACCAAAGATTAACTCGGAACTTATCTTGATTAGCACCAGTAAGATTTTTTAATTTAAAAGTAAGCATAGATGTGCCTTCCAAGAAGCCAACATTTCTAATAGTGAATTTAAATACTTTAGAAGAATCAGTTGTAGCATTATTAGTTTCTACAGTTTCAGTTCGAATCTCGGACTGCTGAGGAACCTCTTTTAATCCATAATCAAGTAATTCGGCAATAGACATTTTATATATTACTAATATATTTTATTTTTAAACTTTTATAAAAAGTTATGACAAAAATTATTTGGAATCATTCTTCTTTTTTTCCATAAATACATTTGGATTATTGTTTTTCTTTTTTTTATGAGTCTTGGGTTTTTGTTCTTTGATTATATCGTATTCTTTTTCTGGCGGCGGTCTAGGCTTAGGGTCGTCTTTTACTTTACCATCAAATATCTTAGCAGATTTAGGTTGTGGTTTGTTCTTAAATTTGATATCGGGATAGAGTGAGTTCCAAGCTTTGAGTTCGACAGGGTTGTATCGTTTTGTTTTCATTTGCTGAGCTAGATTGTTTGACTTTTTAGCTTTTCTTTGATTAATGTGATGAGTTGAATTTAGGGAATTCATTCTTATATATATAAAAGAAAAAAAGAAGAGATTATTTTTGGATAGTGAAATTGATAACACTACCACTAAGTCCTTCGGATATTTCATTAGATTCTATATCTCGGATTTCTACATCAATATTATTGAGAACCATTCTGTTGTTATCCAAGTCTAAGTTCTTTTGGATGGATGGTTGAAAAGTTCCGACAACAATATCGCCAGCACCCGTATTAATCATTTTGCTATCTGAATATGGAGTCGGAACATCTGCGATAATAGGTTGAGCATAACCTGCTGCTTGGACATTGCCGCCAGCACTCATCTTTTTACTTTGACTGTTCTTGAATGCTCGAATTGGAAGATTCTTTAAGAATATAGAATATGACTCATCGGTGTGTTGGTCAGCATCTTTCTTTGTTACTTTATCTACTTCCGATTCTGGTTGGTTTGGATTAAACTCTAATGAGGTATTAACGCCAACAAATCTAGCAATCTCGGAACTAAATTTCAATTGATATGTCTGAACTAAGGTTGCTGGACTAGCATTTGATGCGGCGCCTATAGGTGAATTTACTCCAATTTTCTCAAATCCAGTGACTTTTAAATTTTCAAATCCTTCATCGTTAACGTGTGCTGAAAAAATTGGACTGAATGGAATCTGACTGTTTGCTTGCTGAGCTTTTTGAGAATCATTCTTGGAAGCATCTACTGGTTGTTTGAAAAAACTGTATGTAAGCCAAGATGTATGGTTAGCACTGTCGTAGACTACATTGGATTTATCGATGAAATTTGATTGCGTGAGGTTATATATTCTGAACTCTAATTTGTCTTTATCGCTAGCAGAAAAACCTTCACCCCAATAGGTTTGAAGTCCAAGATGAATCGATGAGACTGATTCATCTGCTCCGCCGATAAGAGAAGAAAGCGGTGTGCTCCATATTTTTTCCATTCTGTTTATTTCGTTTGAAGGAAGTTCTAAGGCAAGACCCTTAGTTCCTTGATAATTTACAGCTTTGTAAATGTTAAGCATTTTCTTGTCCCCCGCGGCTATGTGAGCGCCAGACCCAGTTATCTCAATTCCCAAGTAAGCTTGAGGAATTGCTGTAGATAAGGCTGAACCCGAAGTGGCTGATGTAACAGCATTTGTAGCATTAGGTTGATATAAGACTGGAATGTGAACACTTGTCCCAGACTCGGTGGTTTCAGATGCTGTAGTTCCGTGAGTAAATGAATTAACTGAACCAGCATTCGTCTTATAACTAGTCCAATCATCTTGATTACTCCCAACAGCACTAGCTATCTCAAAAGAACCGAGTCCAAGGAAAACATTTCCGACTTGACTATCAACAGTCATATTTTGACTGAAAGTGATTAAATTATGATTCTCGGAATTATTAACAAGTTCCGAGGTATATGAAAAATCATACGTTTGTTTCGCCATTCCATAACAATCATAGAATGGGTCGGTCGCATTTGTAGCTGAAGTTTTAACACAATCATCTCCAGCAGCATTAGCAGCCATTCCAAGAACGTGGTCGCCAGAAAGTCCAACCCAGTCTTGAAAGCCCAACACATCATAATCTTTATACCAACCTATAGCTATTGCTGAAGCATCGTGTCGTTCATATACTGGATTGTAGAGCATCATCTGCTTTGGAACTCCACCGACTGCTCTAATTCCATAATCACCATCAACATCGGGGTCTCCGCCGAATCGTTCAGAAATGACTTGTTCCAACTCTTTTGGAGTGTATCCCGTTTTGTTTGTAAGTGGATTAATAGTCGGAATTGTTATGGAATTGACTGTCATAGCAGTGTTGGAGGTTAGTGTATCTGAAGGGATAACTGAAGGCAGAACATCTTTCAAAACAACCTCGATTATCTGGTCAGTTGTAAAATATATGGATGAATTTCTCTTGAATTTGGCGAAGTTCAAATATACTTTGGAATTTGCTTCTATTACTAGTGGTTCTCTGAATCTAACAGAGTAAGTGTGTCCATTTCCATCGGGCGAGACTAAATTTACTGAAGTCATATTTATATATATAAACATACAAAATAAAAATGGATTATAAATAAATTATCAAATGTTGGAACTCTTCATCGGGTTCATCTTGGAAGTGATTTTTCTTCTTACTTAATTTGGGGTCTATTTTAATAAACCCATCATATCTTGGTTTCTTTAGGGACTTGACTTTCATTCTGATTCCTTGTTCGGCGAGTTGAAGTTTCATTAAGAGTTTTTTAGCTGGGTCTCGACGCATAGGTCTTTTTGTTATATAATACCTTCGTCCATAGTTTGCTCCTAATCTTTCACAGTCTTTTCGACCGATTTTGTAACCATTGTTAATTTTAAATATTTTCAAGTCCATAATAATATAATGTTTTATTTTTCTAATTGTTGTTTAACTAATTGACTATGTATGTCTGGCTCTATGCTACAATTGGATTTACAACAAATCGACATCTTACACACGAATCTTTTAAGCAATTCAAACATATTATTTAAGAAGAAAATAATAAAAATATTATAATGAATGACGAAGAGTTAGAGACTGTTGGGACTGTAGTATGTTTTGTTTGTATTGGATTAACTTTATATTGTATTATTTGTTGGGACAGTTATCATAAACCAGCTACGAGTTTTGAAGATGACTCATAGTTCTTACATCGTTTTCACAAGAGTCTGAAGGTTGAGAGCCGCATTGTATTTGACAAAAGTCTGGACAAGTTCCGACTTATTTCGTCTATCAATTGGAAGTAAGGTTGAAGCCGTATTAACTCCTGAATGAACAGTGTTAGAATAATCTCGGTTGATGTAATTAAGTGAATTACCGACACCGTATGTGTAATCCACACCGAGTCCCAAGAGTTCTGGAAACAATTGATTTCCGACACCGTCTGTTGTTGCGACAGCAGAGCCTTCGATACGACCATCATTACCTGCTGTGTAGATACCAGCACTTCTATCTCGGTAATCCATTTCCAAGTTTTCTTTTGTTCTAGCCATATTGGCGCTAGAACGTATTGATTCCATTCCGCCGAGCAATGCTCTTTCAAAGTGTTTTCGGATTTCTAAATCACCCATAATGTTTTCTCTCTTAAGCATCTGGGCTGGATTGATAGAACCATCGCCAAGCTCAACCAATGACTCATAGTTAGGTTGAACCTTGAGTGGGAAAGTGAATGGATATCTGAGGTTATCTTTCTTGTGTTCGATTTGTTTCATTCCTACTGGAAGTCGGAAGTTTGGTTGCTGGTATGCTAAGTTGTTGGTTTGGTCTTTATCCAAATACAAATTACACATCGCTTTTACCGAGTTGAGTTGCGGAGTGTAAGAGATATTATCTTGGTCTGCGTGGATATCGTTAAGTAAGTTGAGCTGAGAGTTGAGTGGAATCTGTGCTTGGTATGCCTTTAATTCTTGCGGAGTCGGAACAACGTAACGACCTTCGAGTTTCAAGTTTCTAAGAACATACATAGTATTGGATAAGTCCATAGCGGCACTGGCGGCAGCATCAGTGGCTTTGTTTCTGAATCGCTGGAACAAAACTGAACTGTCTGGCGCAAGGTGGAGAGTAAGCATAAGACCGTTGGTGTAAGCCTGACCCAAATGAATGTTACCAGACTGGAACAAATCAATATCCAACTTGAGTGAGAATGGAACACCGATTTCTTTGTTGTTGTTTGTTTTTAAATCTTGAGCTTTCTTGTCGGCACAAATTTGAATTCTTCGGTTGGTTTCGTGTGCGTGGGCACCTTGGGCTAATGACCGATTGGCGGCTACACCCCACAAATAATCTTCATCACAGTTAGTGTATGCTTCTCGGAGAGATGCGTATGCTGGATAGTTGTGGATGTTAATTAATTCAGTGTTTGTCTTTTTTGTCTGAACCACAACTTTATCAATAAGATTATGAACTCCACCGTGATTTGGAATATTACAAGCGGTTTCTTTTGCTATAGTTGCTCCATTTTCATTTTCTAATGCGGCATAGTTATCTGTTTCATCTGCTTGTTTTGCTCGGAAAGCATTGTCTGTATCTTGTTGTTTCAATATAAATTGACCAGTTAGAACTAGCGACCTAGTTTCTAGGAGTTTCTCGACTGCTGGAAAAGAGAACTTAATAATTGGATTACTTTCTTTAAATGAAAAACCACCAGCAACACCGTTAGCATTGGAACTCTGAAGTGGATTGTCGTTAAGTGGCGATATCTGAAAATAATTCTTTTCAATAGGCATTTTATATATTACTAAAATATTTTAATTATAGAAAAAGTTTATTTATAAAATAAGTTGAAGATTATCTTTATTAATCATTATGGTTTTTACTGAGAATACGAAGTGAATCATTCGGCAATTTCCTACAGCATAGGCGATAGTTCCGCCATCTTTAGCAGTTGTCTGGTCTCGTGAATTGCTGAATGTAAGTCGGATTTGTGGTTCAGCATCTTTGAGATTGTATACAAATTGTTCGCCTCGAGCGAGTTCTCGTGCGTGAAGGTAAGTGTTGGTGTAATCACAAATATTACCTGCTCGGCATTCTCCAAGTCTTTTCACGTCTTTTCCGATTGATTTGAATGCTTTGACTAATTCATTCATATTGACTACCTTGTCTTCCTTTGCGTCTGGGTTGTATGCTTTGAGTGGATAGAGTTTGTTGTTGATGAAATATTGGACTGAATTAAGCATAGTTTGATGCGGTGGCTGACCATTGAAGTAATTTGGAGAATATCTATCATTTTCTTTTGCTACCGAGATATAGTGTGTGAAGATAGACTTAGCTGCGGATGCTACAGATGTGATATCAGATTGATGACTGAGTGATGACTGAGGAAGATTGTCTAAGAAACAATCCCAAGAGATGTAATCGAACTGAGATTCCTTGATAATACCTTTCATCATTCCTTGTGGAGGGATAACTTGGAGAACTTTGAGTTCAACATTCTTGAGTTTGTAGGTTGATTGAATGGTTGGGTTTTGGAAGAAAATCTTCACAGTAGTTGAAGCTGCTAGTTTCTTGGTTCCTCCAGCAGTTGCGTCGGCAGTAACTGTGAGAATAACTTTTCCATCCGCCCCCGGAGTTCCATCTGTGTTAGAAAATTCACGATGAACGGAATTGACTGTGAAATTCTGTGCTGCTGTAGAAGCACCCCCAGTTCCTTGGGCAACCATCTTAGAACCTCGAACAATTCCGAGAACAGCTGGGTCGTTGACTTGAGTTCCGCTAATCAAAACATTTCTTAAGTCTCGAGCACCTTTATTACCAACAACACCGACGTTATCAGCTAAATCTTCAACCGCAATACCATCACCGAGACTCTCGGCAGTAACTGTGGATGTCTGCGAAGCTCCATCGGCAACTCGCATTCGAGTCATAACACGTTTATCCTCCGCAAAAGTGATTTCAACCCTAAGACCTCCGAAGAGAAGAATAGGAGTGAGTTTTTCCGAGACACCGAAATGAGAGAAGATTCCCGACTTAAGTGGAACACAATACTTCCGAGCAGTAAATTTCTTAGCACACATTTCAGGGTCAACATCGGCAATTTGACTAGTTCCAGACACCACACCGCTGCCCGATGAGATTTGACTGAAAAGCATAGAACCTAAATCTAATGTGCTTCGAGCATCTGTTGCCGAAGAGCCACGCTCAGCCAAAGCATTTCTTTTGTTGGCTGGTGTTTGGACACAAGAGTAAGCTCGGCATTCTGGGTCAGTGCCGTTTTTAAGTTGAGAGTGGGCATTGTCTTCTTCCATATATTGGTTTTCAATAGAACTCCACAAGGAATAGTTAGTAAGTGATTCGAGCAGCTGACCGTTTGCTAAACTGAATATATCCATTCGGTCGATGACCGATGAAGCGCCAGCAGTTGCTGGGAAATTACAGACTCGACTTTCTGGACAAGTATTAAGAATATCGAACGAAAGGTAAGAATCTTTTCCTTTAACAAATCCGATATCAGGATGGATTGTGAAAATGGCTTTTTGTTCCGAGGTGAATTCGGTTCCATTATCAGCAACAAGAGCTATAAATTTTGAATTTTCAGCGACAGACATTTTATATATAACTAATATATTTTATTTTTCTAAATTAAAATATCTCTAATTAATATAATGTCTTTGAAAGAAATAGTTGAACCGATTTATACTCAAATTGATAATAGAAGTGCTCGAATAACTAATGTTGTGATAAAAGGAATTGATGATGTTGCTACAGCTGGAACTAACACTCTTGGAGCTGCGGGCAACTTACTTGCTTTTAAAATAGGAGACTCGGCTGGAGCAAATACCGCCTTAGATATAGTGTCAACTTCGGCATTGGATACTAGAGATACTGGTAATGGAGCTCGAACTGTCAGAGTTACTGGTTTATTCTATGATGCTTCCGACTCTAATTTCAGAAAACCACGAGTTTGCGTTTTTAAAATGAATGGAACAACTGTAGTAAATACAGGTTCTGGAGTTGTTTCTGGAACTAATTTGTTCTGCGCTGTTACTAAAATTGAGGTAGTTACTGCTGGCTCATCGTTGTGTAATGTCGGAACTATTACTGCTAAAGCAACGGGAACGTCATCTGTTTTTAATATTCTTCAGCCGGGTCATTATTCATCCAAATCGATGTTCTATGTTACTGGTTCAAAAGAACAATTACTATTAAAACAAATCCATATTTCTAGTTCTATGGCTACAGCCGCTACGATTGAAATTTTCGAACAAGATATTGATAATGGTTTGAAGATATTAGTTGATAAACTATTTGTGGGGAACACTCACTCGGATATTACTCGACCTTTGAATCACAAAGTCGGTAATCAAAAAGCATTGTATGCTACAATTACTAACTTAGAAACGGTCATTGGCGTTAATCACATATCTGCTAATTTTTCTGCTGTATCTATATAAAAGTGGGTGCGTTTTTACTTAAGATTTTATTTATTTTAGATTTATATGAAGAATTCTAATTCTAATGCTCCAACTACAATGTTAGATATTGGATACATATATAAAATAACTTCCAATGAAGATGACAAAATATATTATGGTTCGTCTAAAGATGTTAAACAAAGAGAATGGTCTCACAACTCAATATTTAATGCGTGTATGACTCAATTAATATATGGTTATAAGAGAGTAAGTGTGATAGAAAAATTATATAACATAAGTCGGTATGATTTGAAATTAAAAGAAAAAGAATATATCGAAAATCATAATGAAGAAGAAAGTGGATTATTGTGTTTGAATAGAAATGTTCCGACTCAGACTGAATCTGAATATCATAAAAAGAGATATCATAAAAATTCTAAGATGTTTGCGGCTAAGCAAAAACTTTATTACTATCAAAACCATAAAAAGGAATTGGCGAGAAACAAAAAATATAGAAAAGGAAAAACTGGAGACACTTGGATGTGCGTTGATTGTAATCAATTACTGTCTTGGACGTCTAAAAGATATCATTTGAAGAGTATTAAACACTTAAACTGTGTAGCCGCCGCCAGTTCCGCCGAGGGTGTTACCCTTAAAAACTGACGTATCAATACCTCCAGTAGCAGCTACACCTCCACCTTGTCTAGCAGCAGCTTCTCGAGCATCGGCGCCCTTTTTATCTAATCCGTGAATTAATCCACCAATCAAAGTTCCGACTCCGATAACTTCTCCGATAATTGGAATAGAATCTAAAACTGAATCCATTCCGACTTTGGTTGCGATATTACCAGCAGTTTGAGCTACTACATTATCAGTTAAATTACTTGTTACATTCGTAGCTACATTACTAGCTTGACTTGCTACATTACTAGCTACATTACTAGCTTGACTTGCTACATTACTAGCTACATTACTAGCTTGACTTGCTACATTACTAGCTACATTACTAGCTTGACTTGCTACTGTAGATGCTGCTGAAGTGGCTGAAGATGCTGCTGTGCTAGTAGCACTAACTGAAGTTGCTGCTGTGCTAGCTAGTGGCGCACCAATGTTAGGAGCAAGGCTAGCCAATGGAGTTGCGACTGCCCCGCCTCCAGTTCCAGTTATAACAGAAGGAGCGACAGTCGGAAGACCAGCAATTCGGATAGCACCTCCAGCAGCTTGAGCAGCGGCGGCATTTACTGTAGCGGTTGTGGCGGTAGCTGCGGTAGATGCTGCGGGCGTGAGGGAAGCGACTGTGCCGGCTGCGGTAGATGCTGCGGGTGCGACGGGTGCGAGGGCTGCGGTAGCTGCGGTAGCTGCGGCGGAGGCAGCGGGTGCGACGGGTGCGAGGGCTGCGGTGGCTGCGGCGGAGGCAGCGGTAGCTGTGGATGAAATTGAATTAAGACCAGCCGTGAATTGAGCAGCGGCGGAGCCTATAGCCGAATTAGCTTGAGCGGCGGCGGCGGCGGCGGCGGCAGCAGCAGCATCAGCACCACCACCGGCGGCTGTCCCCGCAGTTGATGTAGCATCTGTGGCGGCTTGAGATGTTTCTTGAAGACTGCGAACAACCTTCCGACCGTGCTTCCAAATAATCCCAGCAGTTCCGAGGGCACCGCCCCAACCACTTGCTTGTTGAGTTATTGAATTAAATTTATCTTCGATGGTGGATGCTTTCTTGTCTCCTTCTGCCGCATTAACATCATTTTCGTGATTAAGACTTTCATTAAGATTGGACATATATCCCTGTAACTGATTAAAATAGGCCATTGTATATATAATTACAATAAAAAAAAATTGATATTAAAAATCTCATACAACATACAACAAATGAAAATCTATAAATTGACCAGTAATAGTTCCGATTTAGTCTATGTCGGAAAAACGATACGAAAATTGATTTATCGGTTAAGTTCTCATAGATGTAATTTCCATAATGGAGACTCTCATTGTAGTTCGAGAAAACTATTTGAAGCTGGCGGTGAAGTATCAATTGAATTGATTGAAGAAACTGAAGACGAAGAGAGAGAAGCATTTTGGATAAAAGAGTTGAATGCGTGTAATACACAAAAACTAACTGGTAGAACCCATAATCATAATGATAAAGTTAATTGTGTAAATTGTGGTTGTTTAGTTAGTTATGGAAATAGAGCTCGACATAAAAAATCTAAGAAGTGTCAGAATCACTCTCCGGTTCACTAACTTCCGACTTATCTTCTTCTTTTTCTTCTGGTGCCTTTTTATTTTTTGTAGTATCCCATAAGGATTCTTCTTCAAAGTTCCGACGAGCAGTTAAATCTTGAATGTTTAAAAAGCAAAAATCGAACGGTTCTTTCTTGGATTCCTTATATATATTGATGAATTCCTTTTCTGAACCACCAAAAACACTTAGCTCTTGCGACATCTTTTTTAGCTCTATCTCAGGACTGTTGCCCATTAGGAAATACGCTGAAGCATTGATTCTTTGGATAGCATTTAAATATTTGAAATACTGAGATATAATACAAATTGATATCTTGCCTTCTTGATTTTCGTTCCCAATATGTCGGTATTTTGTGGTAAGTCCAGTTAATGCGTCAATGCTGGAACCTGCCCGTTTAACATTCACATTTCCGATAATATCTTCCAACACTAATAAATACTTGGCGTTTGAATCATCATCTTCAACCATTTGAATTATTTCTTCCAACAATGAGTCATTGTAATCTGTGAAAACAAAATCGAATTGTTCTAAGATAGGTTTCATAATTTTATCATTGTATGCTGTGTTCGATATAAGTATCTTAACATCGAATAGTTCTTTGTATGGAAAGTTTGGATTAAAAAAAAGATTAGCCATAAATAATGATTTACCACTTTTGACAGCTCCAATCACGTAGGCTAAGAATGGAGCGTTGGGCAATATATCAAAATCAACTTCGCCGACTTCTTCTTTATCAAGTTTTTTTAAAGGTAGAATCTGAAAATTCTTAGGGTCGTATTCAGTTTGTTTCGACTTGTTCTTGTTCATCGTTCTTATATAAAACAAAGATATTATTTAACTTGGATTTTAACTTCGCGTCATCCAACACATCTTCATCAGTAATAGTGTTAAGATGACCAAGTAACTCATCAAAATCTTCAACATTCTCACATTGAGACAAGGCAGAGTCTTTCATATGTTCCCAGTTGTCTCGTTGGGCTTGTTCGAATTCCGACTTCTTCTTTTTTTCTAGTAATCTCTGTCTCATTTGTTGATTCTTAGTTAGTTCTTTCTTTTTTTCCGACTTGGCTGCTTTTGCCTCGACTTTCATCTTCATTCCTTGTTCTGCGAATTCCGACTCTTCCTTCTTCTTTTGATTTCTTTTCTTTATTGATTCCAACTCTCTCTTTCGTTTGTTTTCTTGAACCTTAGCTCTACCTTTGGCCAACGCTTGGAGTTGGGCTTCAGATAGTTTCTTCTTTCTTTTCTCTCGTTTCACTTCAGCTTCAGATGGGGGTTCAGGCTCTGGACTTGGAGTTGGCGGTGGAGTGTCGTCTTCTTGTGGGACTTCCAAAATACCATCAGATGATTCAATATAGTGGGGTCTAAGTTTATATTTCATATATAAAAAACAAAGATATTATTAAAACTGATAAAACGATTATTCAATATATTATTCTTCTTCAAAATCGACTTTCCCTTCTTCGAGTTGTTCCTTCATTGTCTCATCAGATGTTTTTAGTCTCCAATACTTCAGAACATTTCGGTAAGTGATAACATCTCCATTTGACTTCTTAAAACTCATTGTTTCTTTGAAAAAGATTCTAGTCGAAGTTGATGTCTTCAGATGTTCAATAACTTGTTTCTCAGAATATGTTTTGTTTTGTTCGTGTTTAGAAAGTGTTCGATAGAAATCACTATTCTTGAAATACATCCAAAACTCTTGGAACTTTACATATGAATTGTCGCAAACATCTTTTACATAGTTTTGTTTCAATATCATAAATATATGGTCGTTATCTTCAATATATTTCTTGGTTCGAACAGTAATCGCATCGGCAACATACAATCGACTACACACATTGAATGATGGATTCTCGTGTTCCCATCTCTTACAATATCGAATTAGATAGATGAACAACGCATATTTGAATTCATCTTGAAAATCTAGAGTTTTGTAATATGGATTGGCTTTGAATACATTGGTTAGTTCGTGTCGTTTCTTCAACAGTTCCGAGTCTGTCGTGTAGGTTGATACGAACGGAATATCTCGAAGTCTTCTAAGAATACTATCACCGAGGTCGCCGTTCATCGCACACTTCTTATTGAGTTCCAAGATGTGAGTTCCGACTAATTCTACTTTATCTTCATTAGAATACAACTTCCGAGCACAGATACCTTTACCACCAGTCAGTTCTTTGATTGCTGATAGATTGA
>Ga0206130_10004793_pt1 | contig 16457 bp, 6 predicted proteins | sample Helgoland_Spring_9_FD_148637 | JGI IMG/M metagenome (GOLD analysis project Ga0206130, IMG submission 148637) | Pelagic subsurface seawater microbial communities from Kabeltonne, Helgoland, North Sea - Helgoland_Spring_Bloom_20160512_1 | ecosystem: Environmental > Aquatic > Marine > Epipelagic ... | reverse complement strand
TACGACGAGGAGAAAATTGAGCGCATCCTTATTAGCAACCTTAGCTCCCCTACAGAAGAGTTCCCCATTGCCTTGGTATCTGAAGACATACATGTGTTCCCTACCAGCATAAACAAGATCGAGGTTAGATACTATAAGTATCCAGAAGGCAGGACTTCTACTGGAGTTAGGACAGCTACTATGCCTACGTATGCAACCACTGGAGACATGATTGATTTCGAGCTTCCAGAGCACTACGTATCTGATTTGGTTTATGAGATCGGCAAGATGATCGGGGTTAACTTAAGGGATACGGATATCGTTAATTATACTGGTCAGGAAATGACGGCTAGGAAACAAGCAGAAACTTACTAATGGCTAGGAATACAGTACCTCTCAATCAGATTATAAACGACTTCATCATTACGATGGCGGAGGATGATTTCGCAGGCACCGCTAGCGACAATCAGGTAAGAACTCACGCTCTTCGCGGTATCCGCGAGCTGGGCTTTGATGTATCCAATAAGATTCGGTCTTTAAAACTAACTATCAACTCTGCTAATAACACCGTAGAGCTTCCAGACGATTATGTAGGATGGAGTAAGATAGGAGTGGTTGGGAGCGACAACTTGGTTTACGTCCTTGGGGAGAATAAGAACATAAACTACTCTCAAGCGTATGACGCTGGGGCTGGCGTAAAAGCGCCTACTTCGGCAACAGCTAATGATAGTGACAACGATGGCGTTTACGACAGGATTGACGACAAGACCTCTACGGGCGACGTAGGGATACAATCGGGCTTTAACTCTACTATCTTCAGGGATTATTATTACGGTGCTCAGAACGCCGTCTATGGAGCTGGAGGAGGTAGATACAGAGGAGAGTTCAGGGTTAACCTTGATCAGAACAGAATTGAGATCAGCCCTATAAGTGGGGTTTCTGAGATTGTAATCGAATACGTAGCCGATGAGGCGCGTTCTAAGAACCCAGAGGTACATGTGTACCTAGAGGAGGCGTTAATGTCTTATATGTACTACAAAATCATCGAGAGACGATCCTCTGTTCCAGCGAACGAAAAGGCTAGAGCGCGGCAGGAGTATTACAACGAGAGACGTAAAGCGAATTCGCGTATGAAGACATTCACGAAAGAGGAGGCTCTGAAGACAATTAGAAAGAATTTCAAACAGTCACCTAAGTTCTAATGGCAATTGATAAAATGATACCACGCTTCCTTGTCAGTGATGAGGATGAGCGATTGCTGAAAGAGGGTGCTATGACGGACGCTCTCAATGTTTCTATCTCTGAAGACGGGGCTGGAAGCGAGGGTGTTCTTAAGAACGTAAAGGGTACGGAGGCTGTCACTGGGGCTACGCTTGGGATTGGTGACGATAACGTGAAAGTAATCGGGCAGGTTTCTGACTCGCAGCTTGGGTATATCTACTTCTTTGTAGCTACAGTCGGGGAAAACATTCACACTCACGATGCTATCTACAGAGTAAACACGAATACCAACGTTACTCAGTTGGTGTTTAAAAACAGCTGGTTGAATTTCAATGAGAACGGGTTTGTTAAAGCGGATGTCTTAAACGGAGCCTTTCAGCAGGACGGGGTTATACAGACTATTATGTATTTCACCGATAATGAAAACGCTCCTAGGAAGATTAATGTAGACAGAGCTATAGATGAGGCTTACGATAACCTGAGCTCAGATAGGCTTGATTACGCTTTATATGCAATTAAGGCCGCTCCTACTTCACCCCCTTCTGTAGGGTTTTCTACAAATCCCAACTTTAACATAAATAATTTTAGGGATTCTACATTTCAGTTTGCTTTACAATACCTTTATGTGGACGGGGAGGAGTCTGCTGTATCCCCGTATTCTAAACTTGTTTTTAATGACTTGTTGGCTTCTGAAGGTGTCGAAGACTTTAGCTTAGTTACTGGTAAGAAATACTTTGAAGATAATGTTTGCGAAATATCTCTAACCTGGTCTTCGGATGCTTCTAGCGAACTGAATATACCAGATGTAGAAAAAATAAAAATATTAGTTAGGAACGGTAATGATGGCGCGTTTTTTTCAGTTGATGAGATAAACCCAAATGAAAATCTATCCGCAACCGTCATGGGTGTCTCAACCCAGGTGTACGATAAGGACACTTGCGTGTACAAGTTTTTTAACGACAGGATTACATCTCCAGTTGACACTACTTTAGTTAATAAGCTTTATGACAATGTACCCCTCTATGCTGCGTCTCAATCTATAGCTTCAAATAGACTTTTTTATTCCGATTACAAAGAAGGAAGACCAAATCATAAGCCAAATACTATTATTGAGGCTGTTTATGAATCAGAAAGAGCTGGCACACTTGATTTTACTGATGAATCGCAGGTCGCTCATTATTACATATTAGGAACAACCATTTACCCCAGAAATGGACTAATAGGGTTTGATTACGATGGTGCTTTTTCTTCACAGGACATACCTTCCAATTCTACTGTTGATATATCGTTTGACTTTAATCCATCTGGTAGTTTTTCTCGCGTCTCCCCAGCTGCTAACAACGAATATGCGATAGCTGCGTTTTCTAGCAGTTCTAACGGTCTTGTTAGTATCGGTTTTGGGAAGATGGGAGATAACACAGCTACACCCACGTTCAACGCTAATTCTGGTGGGGTTATGATTAGAAAATCTACCGCTGACTTTAGATTTAATGTTTCTATAGATACAGAATCAACTTTAACCCCACTTCAGTTTGCCGAAGCCCTGAAACTTGAACTTGAAGATAACCCTATTTTTTGGACTCAGGAGTATACGCTTAGCTCCAATCAAATGCCAGGCGATGTATATTCCTCTACGGACCCAGGGTATTCTGTCGGAGACTTGTTTAATTGGGGTGATAGCACAGATATATCCCTAACCTGGGCTTTTGACACAGCTTTCCTCGATATTAACAATACCACGTTATTCATAGAACCTAGAATATCATTAATTTCTTTTACTAAAGACGGCGTATCATTTTTTAGTTCAGCTCCCAATCAAGCGCTGTTTATAAATAACGCTCAAGAAAACACTTCTATAGTAACTCAAGGAGAGGATTGGCATTATGATTATAACGCTTCTAGTTTTACGGAGTTTTTCCACGACGTCTCTATTGACAGTATAGCATTTGACTTTGTTAGAACGTTTAAAGCTGGATGTTCTCATGATATAGGCATTGTGTATTACGACAAATTCAATAGGTCTGGAAACGTAAACATACTAGGCTCTTTTTATTCTCAGCTGTTCAATCATCCAGACAGAGAGACCTCAAGTGGAAGTGGAGTCTACAACAATGGCGCCACTGGGGTAAAAGCGTCCTTTAATTCTGATGCCCCTGATTGGGCTGAAAGGTACCAGTTGGTTTACGCTGGGATGAATAGTTTTACGGATGTCTTTCAGTTCACAGGTGGAGGTGCATTTTATGCAAATGATACCGATGACAAAAGGGTTTATTTGTCGCTAAATACACTTAGCGAATACAAAAAAAGAAAGAACGCTATAAAGGACTACTCTTTTACGAAGGGTGATAAACTAAGAGTTATATCTAGGGATATTGCTCTTGGTTATGAATTGAATCAATCTCAAGACATAAGTTACGTTTTTGCAAATGATGGAAGTATTATTGAATTTAATGTTATTGGAGTTAAGACAATATCTGACTCAGTCGAAGCTATAACTTTTTTTAACACATCTAATCACTCGTCAAACCCATATCTCGAAATGCAGGGGGATTTCCTGATACTTGAAGCTCCTTCTGTGGACGCTTCTTTGGCGGTTACAGTGGGTGGATCTGAAACACAAATCAAGTACCCTGGGTTTGATTGGTATCAAATTACTGGAACACCCTATCCAAATGGAGATAGTGTTAGCGCTAAGAATTATTGGGGTCAAAGTTGTTTGTTTGAAATACTAACCCCAAGACAACAGACTAACGAAAGGGTTTACTATGAGGTTGGTCAATCATACTTAATTGACGATAGATACAAGGCTTCCGTTCCAGGCAGTCCGAATCCAGGCCCCTTAGCTGACAGTGATCACGGTCCAGACAGAACTTATTTTTTTGGTGATTTACTATTTTCTCCGAGGTCTTGTGTTACCCCGTGGAGGGACAGTCATGCCAACGAGCATATAGACGCTTCGTATGCTAACTGGAATGAATTAAAAATAGGTAATTGGCGAATTGAAACCAAGTGGATGGAGTCTCAGTCTATATCAGACTTCAAAGAGCTTAATTATTGGGATAAGGGCCGTCCTCATATTGTTTTCGAAAACGCAGCAGAGGTAAGAAGACTAAACGGAATCACGTATAGCGAAGCATACGCCGAAGATGTAGCCAACCTTTCACTATCTTCTTTCAACCCCTCTCTTGCTAACTTCGACAGCCTTGACGGGAGATACGGGGCTATCAATTACATCGGGAACTACAACGACGATTTAGTTGCCCTACAAGAGAATAAGCTGTCTTTGATTCCTGTAGATAAGAACATTATTCAGTACGCAGAGGGTAGCGGGAATGTAGCGATATCAACTAAAGTATTAAACCCACCTAGATACTCTTCAGGAGACTACGGTTGCGGAGGACACCCAGAGGCTGTTCTTATTCAGGATAACGATGTGTTCTTTGTAGATGAGTCTAGACAGGCAGTTATGAGACTTGGAGGTGAGCAGCTAGCTCCTATATCGGAAAAGAACATGTCTTCTTTCTTTGAGAACTTCTTTAAAGCTGGGCATGCTAAGTACGTAAGCGGATACGATCCAAGGATTAGTACCTACTTTATTACTGGATATGGAGGCACGGTTGATGGATACGAACCACAAACGGTAGGTTATGACGTAGCTAGAGGTGTATGGCAGAGTAGGTACAGCTTTACGCCCGATGTGTACGCCAATCAGAACAATATGCTGTATAGCGCTAAGTTCACCGCAGGCACCTCCCCTTATGCTGCTGTTTTTTGGAGGCACGACAGTGCAACAAGGAATAACTTTTACGAAACAGCGGCCAACTCTGAGGTAGAGATGGTTTCCAAGATTTCACCATCTAGAGTAAAGGTCTACAATGCTGTATCTTACGAGGGAGATTCTGACGCATGGGACATGAGTCCTGTTAGCACCGACTTAGACCAGACATCTGGAACCATAACTTCTTGGTCTAAGAAAGAAGGCAGTTACTACGCTTCTATGCCTAGAAACACAAACACTTCCTCTACAGGGTCTAACACCTCAGCTATTTATTTAGGCACCCTATCCCTCGATAACGGTTTTACTTATTCCTCTAACATAAGGTTAAGTAGATTATCAATACCGATAGGAGTTTCAGTTACTGTTAGAAGCTTAGATGACTTTAATACGTATGTGTCCTCTACTGTTCAATCTGTATCTAATAGTCAAATTACTTTTAGCTCTTCTGTCCCAGCCGTTAATTGTCAGCTTGAGCTGACTGAAAATTTGTCTAACGCATCGGGAGATCCAATGCGCGGTCACTGGGCGAAAATCAAGCTAACGAACTCATCAAACACAAAACACGAGTTGTACTGTATAAACACACACGTAGCCGACTCTAAGTCTCATCACCCGTTAGGGGAACAATAACTATATTTGCATTATGCCAATACCATTAATAGCGTCAGCAATAGGAACCTTAGGGCCAGTAGTAGCTAAGTTTATCTCTGGCCGTAAAGCGGCCAGTAATCTCGAAGACGATTCAGCTGCCGCTCAGGCTGCGGCTGAACAAAAATATAACGACCTTAAAGCAAACATGCCTCAATACGGGGTAGGTAGCGCTTGGAATCAATATCTCGCTCAATCTAAGCAGGATCCAGCAGCTGATATGCAGAGGCAAATAGCGGCAGAGCAGGAAGCTACATCTATTGGAGCTTTAAAATCTGGAGGGGCTAAGGCGATTTTAGGAGGGCTTGGGGCATCTCAAAGGCAGGCAGCTCAGTCACGTATGGGTATTGAAGCCCAGTCTGCGGCAAGGCAGCAATCCGCTTTAGGTGAGTTCGCTGGTCAGCAGCAACGGGTGCAGGACATGAATATTGGTACGGCTCAGCAAATTGATGCTAGGGAAATGCAAAGACAACAGCAAATAGCTGATCAGGCTTCTTACAATCAGAATATGGCGGGCATGATGAAGACTCAAGCCGCAGGCGATGCGATCGGAGGCGTTCTTGGAGCTTTTGGACAAGGCACTTTTAAGGATGTAGATTTCAAAAATTTTTTCAAGAGATCTGGCGGAATGGTTACTCCTGGCGAGTTCTCTCACGAAACAAACCCTATCGACATGCTAAAAGACGGGGCTAAAATCGGAGAGATGACGGGGGGCGAGGTTATTTTAAACCCAGAGCAACAAAAAGAAGTAGCAAAGCAGTCCCCTATCTTTCGTAAGTTAATGAGAGAGTTTGCAATGAAAGCAAGAAAATGAGCGAGACTAATTACAATCCAGGACAGTTGTTTCAAGCCGCACCAGCGGCAGGACAGCCTATGCCCCAGTTCGATCCGTTTAAGGGCTTTAGAGAGGAGATGTCCAACATAGACACCAGGAAGAAGCAAGCTCAAGACAAGTCGCTTAAAATGGCTTCTATGATCGAAGCGGCTGACAGTTCTACTATGTTTGGTCGCGACTACGACTATGCCAAGCAATGGGCGCAAAACCTTACCGAGAGTATAGACGACTTCTCTGGATCAACAGAAGGTATGATTCAATTTGCTCAAGCTACACAGCAGTTGCAAAACTTTATTACAGCGAGAGAAGCCTACAAAACTGAGAACTTCGGAAGTGCAAAAGACGGAGCTGGCAAAGGAACCTTTCTAAGCCAGACGCAATCGACTATAGCTGGCGTAAACCCTTGGGAGAAAGATGGATTTGAGGATGAGCGAGACACACAGTACTACGAGACTCAATACATGCAACTGAACCAGCCAGTCGATATCGGTGAGTTTGAAAACGGTATGCCTGTCGGTCTTGACGCTTATAATCAGTCGATCCCCCAGGCTCCTTTTATGCCAAAACTAAGACAGTCTGAATTTGAAGGAGGCTTTAACTGGTTTGAGAAGAACGCAAAAGGCCGCGCTTTCCCTGACGGCAAATCAGACGCTAGGGATTGGGCTGCGGCTAAGATGGAAAACGATGAGAACCTTAAGCGACGAATCGTTAGAGACTGGGCGGCTAAAAGTGGAGATGAAACCGACATAGATGAGCTTCTTACGGATGAGAAGTTTGTTCAAAACGCTAAAAAAGAGTTTCTTTCTGGTGTTGAGCAATCGTTTAACTCGCACTCTTCCGTACCTAAGGACGACACTAAAAGCCTTGCAGAGAGGTTTGGAGAGGTAGTTGTAGGGGAATATGCTCCTGCGGACCTACCTTCAGGCGTTAGCGGGTCTGGAAACGAAGCGAGGCCTCCCTTAACGTTTGGTCTGTCCGCCGCAACGCCAGCCGTTCCAGAAGTAAAAGTGGGATTTGACTCTATGTACGAATTAAAAAAACCTCTAAAAACGTTAAGTCTTGGGGTAGGGGAAAACGCAAGTATTGTAGGTTTTAATGTTGATCCTTACGGACAGGTTTACGTAACCGTCAAGAAGCCGACCGTTGAGTCTGGCGTTACTTCAGAGGAGGATCTATTAACGGACAAGCCAGATGCTCCTAAATTTCAATACGAAACGATTCTCGCAAGCAAAAATGTACTTTCAGCCCTAAGGAGTGAGGGAATTGACGATGAGATGATTTCGAATCTTATGAGCAAATCGAAAGAAGCTAGTGAGACAACATATGAGAACGGGGGTATGGCACCAGAAGCGGAAGCCCCTAAAAGAAGTTTTATAGGTTCAGTGCTTGACAGGTTTTCTAGCGGGCGTTTTCGTCGAGAGTAAAGGATAAGGTCTATTCCGTATATTTGTAGTATGGACGAGAAAGATCTTCAGGACTACATTGACTGGGCCAAAAGAGGCAACCTGTCTAACAGCGCTGCGGCTAGGTATTTTGAGCTTTCGGGCTTAGCGGGTAACGACTTTAAAGTCGCTATGTCTCAGATGCCTATGGAGGTGTCTCAAGAGCCTTACATACAGGAACAGCCAGAGAAACAAACAGATCCATACGCAGGGTTTGTTCCTATCAAAGAAGACGAGATTAAGGGTCAGTTTGATGTTGATATTGACTTTATCGACAGCAACCTTATGCAGAAGCCAGAAGAAGAGGCTGTTGGTGAACTCAGAAATAAATATAGCAGGTACGGCTTTAAATTTGAGGAAGCTACTCCTGGTTTTGACTTTGTAAACGTAACAGCACCTAACGGGGAAAAGCGTAAGTTCGATACGTCAAGACACTTGATGTCAGACTCCGACAAGCAATTTTACACAGACAAAGCCGTTGACAGGAACGAGTGGAGGTTTTCAGGCGGGGACTTAGTTTCGTTTATGAACGAGAACATGGTCGAAGACGCAAAGAAGGTAAATGATTTAGCCAAAGCAAACTTTCTTGAAACCCCTCCTTTTTTAGGGGTCGAAAACATTCAAACCGAATCTAAAGAAATAAACGAAGCGTCAAATAGTCTTCAAGAAAGATTAAATCAATACGATGAGTTTGTAAAAGCCCATGAGGTAGCGATCCTAAACGGAGAACAAAAAGTAGCTGACGAGCTAGTTGGCGAAATCCGAGATCAGAAAAAAGATCTTGAAATAGAAACCTCTAATTTAAGAGGCAGGTCAGAAGCGTTTACTTCTAACGTGGGTAGATATTATGCTATAAAAGAAGAGCAAGGCACAGATGTAGGTGCGCTGGCTTCTTTGTTTGCTGGTTACGGTGTGGAAGAGCTTGTAGAGGGCATTACTGAACTGGCCTTGCTTGGCGGTACTATGACTGGCCCTCTAGCAGGGATGATGCTTACGAATAGCGCGTACAGAGAAAAAGCCATTAAGGACTCTAAAGATACAGCTGACTTTTCAGACTTCGGTTCTTTTGTTCAAGAAATGGCAGGAGTTTCAGACGAAAAACGAAATGAGTTTGAGGGCAGGAATCTAGCCACTCAGGTTCTTTCTGGTGTCGCTCGTTCTCTTCCTTCTTTTATTAGTCCTTCAAAGGTTTTCAATGTGTTTGCTCTTACTGGTCAAACCCTGTCTTCTTTTAATGACATGACATCTGGCCCTGAATGGGACGACGTTTCGGAAACAAAAAAGACAGCTTTTGCTGCTCCGTTTATTTTTACTCAGGTAGCCCTTGAGAGATATGGATTTAGAAATGTCAAGGGTGTCAACTCTTTTAGCGCCCGCCTGCTAACCCGCATTTTTGGCAAAACAGTAGGGAAAATCGGAGCCAAGTCTTTTGCTGAAGTTGTAGAGCAAGATATAAGCAGCTCCATAGCAAGAGCGGGGGCGGTCACAGCAAACGCTTTTGTGTCGGAAGCGGAGACAGGGCTTTTTCAAGAGGTTTCTTCCGACGCTCTAAAAAGAGTCTGGAACCTGTTCGAGGAAAAAGCAGAGTTTGAGGTTGCGGAAACTACAGGAGAGTACATAAATCAAGCTTTAACTTCTGCGCTTCATGAGGGCTTAGGAGGTATACTTCTTGGAAGTAGAGCTGCATACAGATCAGCAAAGTATTCTTTCTCGGATAAAGAAATGCTTGATTTGGACTTTTTTAGAGATAAAAACTTTGCAGGCCTAAGAGAGATGAATAGATCTCATAAGGTTTCTTTGGGTGAAATGACTAAAGAAGAGGCTAGAAAAGAGAGCCAGGCAGACAAAGACCTTCTTGAGATTATGGGGCAAGTCCCTTCTGACGCAAGCGTCTCTACTCAGAAGCAAATTTTTAGAAAATTGCAGAGGGAGAAAGGGTTAAAGGATTCGATCTCTAAGAAGGGCTCTAGAATGGCTGCGAAGGAACAAGCGGAACTCGAAAAAGTCCAACAAGAGATTAAAGAAATCGGCGAGACTTACGACCAGCTGACTTCAGAACAAAAAGAAGCTGAGTTAAAAGAAATCACCAAGCCTATAGAGGACCCCACTAGCGGCGGCGTTACAGTAGAAACCGCTGAAGGGGAAGTGGTAGAGATTACGCCTGAGGACGCAACCCCAGAAGAAACACAGCAGGCGGATGCCGCTCCAATAGCGGAAGAATCTCAAGAAGGCGTTCAGCTTTCTTTGTTTGACGAATCGACAGAGTCACAGTCAGCCGAAGAAACTCAGGAAGACCCTGAAGCTTTAGATCAACAAGAGTCTATTCCTGAGCCAGCGAGTATTGACATCGCTAGCGCTACCCCAGAATCTATGGAAGCCGCTGGGTTCTCTACTGAGTTTATCTCCCTTATATCAAGAGTTCAAGAATCCCTTGGCGGTAACCTGTCTAGAAATGAAGGAGACAAGTTTGTAAACCACAAAAGCCTAGCATCCATGTCTAAGGCTGTGGAAGGTATAGAAGGTACTCCTTTAGCTTTTGGTGAGTTTGTTTACGGTATCGCTAACAGAGAAACTGGAGAAATCCATTTATTAGACACAAACTCCGTTGAGTTTACAGACAAAGTCAAGGAAGCGGCGGCGAAGCTGTCTTCATCGTATAAGATTCCATCGGCTGTAGATCTTGTGGCGGAGGAACTTGTGACTCACTACTTATTGCAAGACTTCTTCGGGAAAAACGGAACGAAAAGAAAAGACTTTTACAATCAACTCGTTAAGCTAGCAAAAACTAACAAGGCGCTGGCTAACCTAATCGAAGGCGTAAAACTTGATTACCCGTCTAGCCGTTTCTCTAGCGAGCAGATTCAGGAGGAAATTATTGCTGCTTTCTTTGTCGATTACGTGAAAGGATCTAATAAGTATACGAACATATGGCAGAAGGTAAAGAACTGGTTTAATAATCAATTCGCTGGAAAGAGGGTTATTAAGAATGAGTCAGACCTAATTTCAGTAGCTAATAACGTTTCAAATATTATCTCAGGAACGTCCGTTAAAATCGACACGGGTAAAAAGACAGCCTCAGAAGCAAAGCCAGGAGACGCGGTTATGTCAAGAAGCCAAGGCTTTACGTATCTAAATAACACAGAGATCTACTATGATTTTAACAGACAGTCAGGGGTAGAAATGGCTGACTGGACAGTCGGGAGACCAAGCGGGTATACTGGTGAGGCTAAAAAAGTTAAAGTAAACGACTTTTACCACTTCAGAAATTGGTACAACAAGATAACGGCTAACCAAGAGTTCCCTGGCATTGTTACCAATATGTACTTCCTTAAAGATGGCAAGAAGCATATAATTAATCCTCCTAAGCCTAAGCTGGATTCAGAAGGCAACAAGGTCAAAATGGAACGGATAGCTAGCTTTGGTCAGTTAAAAAGAAACAGACGAGCAAGGAATGAGGCCCAGGATCTTGAGCTTAGAAGACAATACTCAGCACTAGGTAAAGAGTTAGGAGAAATTTGGAGGAGCTCGCCTTTAGCTCTTCATACTAGCCTTCCTAACTTTACGCCTGAAGGAGCTACAGAAAGCCTTGATTTTGAGGGATTAGTCATAGCTAAGAAAAACCTTCAAGCTGCGATCGCATCGGGAGTAACCGAAGAACAGCTTAAAGAGATGAAGGGGCGGTTCTCTACCGTGTCTAAAAAAGACAACCCTGAGCTGTTCAACATGAGCGGCCTTGTAAGGCTCGGCGAAGCAGGTAGCGGCAACGCTGTAGCTGACGGGGAGGTTGTGTTTGCTAGATCGACAGGAACTCCAGCCTCTAAAGATCACATGAGGCACTTTACAAAAGGGAGTGCTAAAAAAATAGGGTCTTCGGAAGAGTTGAACGGGGTAAGAGCGGTTGATTTAGGCTATGATAGCACATGGTTTGAAAAAGAGAAAAAAAACCCAAGCGGCATTAAAAAACAAAACGATTTAAAGCTTACTGGAAAAGGTGTTGATCCGAAATTAAAAAACAACAGGATAATTACCTCTCATTTAACGCCAGAAGACGCTGGGACTATTCTTGGCGCTTTAGAGCGTCAAGCGGCTATGGACGCTAAAGAAAAAGGCTTAAAAGCTGGAGACAGAGGGCAGGTAGCTATAACCTTTAACACTTTAGGCAACAGCGCTATAGCTGGAAATCCATATATAGCTTCTAAAATATCTACTGCTGTTAAAGAGCGTTTAGCCGCTGAAGTTGAGTCTGGGAAGATGAAAGAAGCGACTGCGGTTCAACTAATAAACGGGTACTTAAATCAGTCGTCTAACAAAATAGGATTTACCAATATACCAAACGGAAGAACTTTAGTAAGACAGAAGGTTGACCTTAAGGAAGAAATAAAAGGATCGGAACAGGTGCAAGGGCCAGGAAGACCATCCTTCAGCTATGAATGGAATTTAAAAACTATTTCGGAGGTCAATGAGTTCCTTGATTATATGATTAAAGGAGAAATTGAAAACCCATTCTCTGAAGCTAAAAAAACTTTTATAAATAGAATAGCTTCATTAATTGACTATCAAAGCGGTTATGACTTTGCGGCTAAAAACAACCTGATAGACCCTTTCCTTACATCAGAAGTTTCTGGACATCTTATATCGTATAGGATGATACCATACACGGTGTCTGAAGAGGGCTATGTGCCAGAACTAAACTTAACTGTATCAAAAATACCTGGTGACATTGGATTTAAAGGAGCTCTTGTCTCTAAGACCATTGAGTTCGAAACCAGTATGAAGTTTATGCCTAGCCTTCATCCTATAAATGAAATATTTGAAGGAATTAATAATATATCAGACGCGAAAAGGGACTCTGCTAGACCCGCTAATATTCAAGGGGAAATACAGTTTTCCAGATCCGCTGGCCGAGATTCGAAGAAGCCAGTAGATATGGCAGGTAATACTTACAGATCATGGTTAAATCAACCGAAAAACAACTTAGGAGATATAAGGGGCGCGGTTTGGGAACAACGAGAACAATCTAGATCGGAAGATCTTAAAGATTTATGGATGGTTCGTTTGCAGGACAAGTACAGGAGGGTCTTTAAACTACAGGAAGATGTAGCTAAAGAGACTAAAGGTCAGGTCAGAGAGCGAGAGGATTTTAGATTGGCGGAAGAGACTATGTACGGGAAGGCCGCCGAGGACTTAGATAAGCTAGACGGAGCTGTCGAGAATCTTGGCAGAACGCTTTCAGACAACGGTATACGAGTTGAAGAGCTTGACGAGTACCTGTACGCTTTGCATGCTAAAGAGCGTAACGCAGTGATTCTAGAGCGATCAGGAGGCGAGAACGAAGAAGGTTCAGGAAAGTCCAATGAGTGGGCTGACGGGGTCTTAAACAGCCTTTCTGAGCCTCAGAGAGCTAAATTCGAAGAAATTGCGGGATTGGTCAGAGAGATTCAGCAAGATACAAGGGACTCTATGGTTGGTCTTGGTTTAGAAACACAAGAAACGATAGATGCCTTTGAGGAAATGTTTAAGGACTACGTCCCTCTTCAGGGGATCGCTAAAGACGAAGACAACATTGAATTCTCTCCATATCCTAACGGAAGAACTGGATTCAGCGTTTCTGGAAGATCAACTAAGAAAGCGAAAGGTCGATTTAATGAAGCTTCAAACATTGTCGCGCAGGTAATATCTCAAAACGCAGCGGTTAGGATTAAAGGAAGGACAAACGAAGCCTTAAACTCTTTGTTTAACCTAGTAAAAGAAAACCCTAACGAGAATGTATGGCAGATCCTTGACAAAGAAGAGAACAGCTATCGTGATGACGACCCAAACATTGTGTCCGTAAGAGTTAATGGGATTCAAAAAGCTATCCGATTTAAAGACGCTAGCTACGCTCAATCCTTGAGAGCTATGAACTTACCAAACACCAATAAGTTTGTCAAGTTTTTAGGAACTCTTAATTCATGGTTAAGAGCTGCGTTTACTTCAAGAAACCCAGAGTTCGTTATAAGCAACTTCTCCCGTGATATTCAAGCTGCGGTGTTCAACGCTTCAGCTGAATCAGATATCGAGGGTGGCTTCTTAAACGGAACGGGAGCCATGAAACGCATCTTCAAGATGGTTGGCCCGTCTATTAAGGCTTTAACTAAAGATCAAGTGGGGGCTAATGCCGATCCTATGATCATGAAGTATTATAGTGAATTTAAAGAGGACGGAGGCAAGACTGGGTGGGCGTACCAAAAGAGCTTGGAGGATATCGCTTCTGATTTAGAAATTGATGATAGTGGAAAGACCTCTGCACAAAAGATCTTAGGCACCCCAAAAAGAATGCTTGAGTTTGTCGAAGGTATAAACGACGCTTTTGAGAATAGCATCAGGCTGTCCTCTTACATCGCGGCTAGAGAGGGAGGAGTTTCTAGGGCGAAGGCAGCTCAGTTTGCGAAGAACATCACCGTAAACTTTAACAAGCAAGGAGAGTGGGGGACAGCCATGAACGCTACGTTCTTGTTCTTTAACGCTTCCGTTCAAGGTACAGCGAGGCTAGGAAGGTCTCTTGGAAAGATTAAACCAGCTGAACGTCCAGACGGGTCAAGAAGAGAGTGGTATGAGCGAGCAACGGGCGCTCAGAAAGCAGCCACAGGTCTGGTATTGCTTAACGGAATGCTTACCTTACTGGCTCAGGCTGGCTCAGAAGAGGATGAGGATGGGGTGTTGTATTACAACAAAATCCCAGACTATATCAAAGAAAGAAACATGATTATCATGCGGCCTGACGGAGAGAACTACTGGAAGATCCCCATGCCTTACGGGTATAACATTTTTGCAAATATCGGAACGGTTGCCGTGGAAACAGCAGCAGGGGATAGAGATCCTCTGGAGGGTTTGGCTTTCCTAGCTTCTGCGGTTGTAAACGCTTTTTCCCCTATTAGTTTTGGAGAGTCTAGCGACCTAGCTAGAAAAGCGGCTAAGTCAGCGATACCGACAGCTTTAAAGCCTTTCTTCGACGCCTTTGCTTTTAATGAAACATATTTTGGAGGCCCAGTAAAAGCTGAGCAGTATCCATTCGGAACGCCTAAGCCAAACTCATCTATGTCTTTTAGATCTCCAGAAGAACTAAAGCAGTTCTTTAGCTGGATAAATGAAGCTACTGGAGGTAGTGAGTCTGTCCCAGGCGTGTTGGACCTTAATCCTGACGGAGCTTGGTACATTCTTGAGTACTACCTGGGCGGCATGGGCAAGTTTGTGGAGCGATCCATTGAAACCACTAGAAAGATAGCAAGCGATACCGAAGAATCTCCTGTTGACCTTGACTTCAACGATGTTCCTATGATGCGTATCATCTATGGAGAGCCTTCTAAGTATTATGATTTCCAGAAGTATAAAGATCGAGAAGTTGAAATAAAGCAACTCGTTGAAGAGTACAAGACCGAAAAGAAAGAAGACGCAGGAGATAGATACAAGGCGATCGGTACTCTCAATGAGTATCTAAAGAAGATTAACAAAGCGCTAAAGGTCGTCAGAGCAGAAAAGCGAAAAGCAAAAACCATCTCAGGGTATGCTGAAAGAATTTCTAAAACTCAAGAACTTATGGAAAGGGAACGCAAGCTTGTAATGCTGTTTAACAAAAAATATGACAGCCTCCGTGGAGAATAAAAAGAAAATAAGAGACACTAAGCTAGGTATTTGGCTACGAGCCAATGCCCCTGGCGTTCTCTCTACTGTAGGGGATTTACTTCCTGACAGCGGTGCTCTTGGTGTTGTAAAGAATCTGTTAGACAAAGAGCCAGGCGTGGATCCTGCGGCGGCTCAAGCAGCAGTTCAAGCTGAGATCGAGTATCAGAATAACGTATCTCGTAGATGGGAAGCGGATATGGCTAGCGACGTTAAGCTCGCTAAGCTGATTCGTCCAGCGGTTCTAATCGTACTTATGGTTTTCTTTATGTCCGTAATGATATGGGACGGCCTAGACGAAACGTTTATGCCTAGAGAGAGTTATATCTCTTTGCTAGAGATCCTTATGCTTACCGTGTTCGGAGCTTATTTTGCTGGGAGGACTATAGAAAAAACTAGAAAATGAAGTGTTTAGCTCTCGTGCTGTGCCTGCTCTTACAGTACGTGGTTGCAGGTCAGGATACTTGCGTTGTGTTTGGGAAATCCAATCTTCAATCAAGGATGATGGGCTACAATCCAGAACCTGTCCAATGGGAAGAGATCGACTACGTATACCACATATATTACACCGACAGCTTTCCTAACAGCTACATAGCCGAGGATATTATCATGGATGCTCACGACCACCTGAACGAGGAGTTCGATGAAGCTATGATCAGCTTTGATCTTGTATCAATTGCATACCATGACTTTGATGAGTTTTGGGGGGCTCCTGAAATACTAGGACAAAACAACACCTGTATACCTTACAGCTCTAACGGTTGGAACTGGATGGAAGACTATATAGAAGACCTGATATGGGACAGAGAAGCGTACATGAACATACATATATTCCCTGATTTTTGTGGAAGCATACTAGGTTTTGCTTGGACGGCTTACAGCTCTAGCACTGACC
>Ga0206130_10004788_pt1 | contig 16472 bp, 16 predicted proteins | sample Helgoland_Spring_9_FD_148637 | JGI IMG/M metagenome (GOLD analysis project Ga0206130, IMG submission 148637) | Pelagic subsurface seawater microbial communities from Kabeltonne, Helgoland, North Sea - Helgoland_Spring_Bloom_20160512_1 | ecosystem: Environmental > Aquatic > Marine > Epipelagic ... | reverse complement strand
GGCGGTGTTTACTGAAAATTTAGATATTGCTCTAGACTGTGTCAAAAAATTAAATGCAACAGCTGTGATGGTGAATGACCATACTGCTTTTAGAGTGGATTGGATGCCATTTGGAGGCAGGGATGCATCTGGAATAGGAATGGGAGGTATTCAATATTCTATGCACGAAATGACAAGAGAAAAATTAATGGTAATCAAGAGTAAAATTTTGTAATTTGATAAGTTAAAGTTATGAGTGTAAGAAGAATATTCATCACAGCATCAATTATGGTATTGGGTGCTATTGGGGCAGGAGCCTATTTTTGGTTACCTGTTCTTTGGAGTTTGGTAATAATCGGGCCCTTATTTATTATGGGACTTACCGATATGCTACAAAACAAACACACCATCAAGAAAAACTTCCCTTTAATCGGAAGGTTAAGGTATGTTTTAGAGTCCATTCGCCCCGAGATAATGCAGTATTTTGTTGAAACAGATACAGAGGGACGGCCAATTAACAGACAGTATAGAAGTCTCATTTATCAACGTTCAAAAAAAACAAATGATACTGTTCCCTTTGGAACGCAAATGAACGTTTATAGCGTTGGTTATGAATGGATGGATCATTCTATGTATGCAAAAGGTGAAAAGGAAATAAATGACAAACCAAGGATAAATGTCGGAGGTCCAGATTGTAAACAGCCCTATTTCGCAAGCTTACTAAACATTTCAGCAATGAGTTTTGGCTCATTGAGTAAGAATGCTATTATGGCACTAAACAAAGGAGCTAAAAAAGGAAGATTTGCTCATAATACTGGAGAAGGTTCTATTAGTCCCTACCATTTAAAATATGGCGGAGATTTAATTTGGCAAATTGGAACGGGTTATTTTGGCTGCAGAAACGATGAAGGAGGTTTTGATGCTGAAAATTTTGCTGAAAAAGCGCTACTAAAGAATGTGAAAATGGTTGAAATAAAACTTTCTCAAGGGGCAAAGCCAGGTCATGGAGGAATTTTACCAGCGAGCAAAAATACTGAAGAAATTGCATTAATTAGAGGTGTTAAGCCTCACACTAGTGTGCATTCACCACCAAGTCATTCTGCATTTTCAGATGCGGATGGTTTAATGAATTTCATTCAACTATTAAGAGAAAAATGTGAAGGAAAACCAATTGGTTTTAAATTGTGTGTTGGCAAAAAACAAGAATTTATTGACTTGTGCAAGGCTATGATTTCATCTGGCATAAAGCCCGACTTCATTTCGGTAGATGGCGGCGAGGGAGGTACTGGGGCTGCACCGGTAGAGTTCTCCAATTCCTTAGGAATGCCTTTGAGAGATGCCGTGGCTTTTGTTTATGACACTTTGGTTGGGTATGATTTAAAAAAGGACATAACAATTATTGCATCCGGTAAAGTTTTCAGTGGGTTTCATATCGCAAGAATACTTGCTTTAGGTGCAGATATGGTAAGTAGTGCTAGAGCGATGATGATGGCTGTTGGATGTATTCAAGCTTTAAAGTGCAACGACAATCATTGTCCAGTAGGAGTAGCTACCCAAAATGCTGCGCTTATGAAAGGGCTAGATGTTGACAACAAAGCTAAAAGAGTTACTAATTTTCACGATGAAACACTTCGAAGCTGTAGTGAGTTAGCTGGTGCAGCAGGGGTCACCAATTTAGTTGATTTGGAACGAAAACACATAAATCGTAGGGTTAGTATGAACGCTGTTTTAAAATACGATGAAATTTTTCCATATACTGAAACGGGGAGTTTGTTAAATTAATGTTGCTCTACAAAAAAATAGACAAAATTCATAGGCTCATCATTTCATTAAAATTGGTAAATTCGTCAAGAATGATTCGAAAAGTAAACTTAGAAGACGCGTCTCAAATAATGAATATTTACAACTATTACGTAGATCATTCAATCGTAACATTTGATACAGAGCATGCGCCATTGGATGAAATTCAGGATAAGGTTCAAGCAACCATGAATCTGTATCCTTGGATTGTATATGAAGTAGGTGGAGAAATACTGGGGTACGCTTATGGCAGTGAGTGGAAAGCGAAGGATGGATATAAACATTCTGTAGAAACAACAGTATATTTGAAAAACGGTTCTATAAAAAAAGGATTGGGAACACTACTCTATCAAGAATTAATCAATCAGCTTAGAGAATTAAATTTCCATGCATTAATGGGATGTATTACCTTACCGAATGAAGCTAGTATTAGACTGCATGAAAAATTTGGATTTGAAAAAGTAGGGCATTTTAAAGAAGTCGGTTACAAGTTTGATCATTGGATTGATGCCGGGTATTGGGAATTAAGAATCTAACATTAAATTTACTAATAAATAAATTAGATATAAAAAATACACGTTTAACCTATGAGCTTTAACCTTGATAATATTCCTTCCCAAAAAGGAAAAATAGCGATTGTAACCGGAGCCAATTCTGGGCTTGGAAAAGAAATTACAATTGGATTAGCAAAAAAAGACATCAAAGTAATAATGGCTTGCCGAAATCAATCGAAAGCCGAATCAGCAAAAGCAGAAGTCTTATCTCAGGTAAATAGTGCGGATATAGAAATAATGCTTTTGGACCTTAATAGTTTGAAAGCTGTTCGAAATTTTGCTGTAGCATTTGGTGAAAAATATGATCGCCTCGATTTATTAATTGAAAATGCTGGAATTATGATTCCACCTCTTTCTAAAACAGAAGATGGTTTCGAAAGCCAAATGGGTGTTAACTATTTTAGTCATTTTCTACTTGCCAATTTACTATACCCATTATTAAACAAAACGGAAGGAGCACGAATAGTAACTACGAGTAGTTTAGCGCATGAAAGAGGTAGAATTGACTTTGATAATTTAAACGCAGAAAAAAGCTATTCCAAAATGGGAGCATATGGTCAAAGTAAATTGGCTTGCTTACTGTTTGCATACGAACTAAAAAGGAGGTTAGAAAAAGCTGGTAGCAGCGTTATTGCTGTTTCCTCCCACCCAGGAGTATCAAAAACAAACTTATTCACAAATATTCCTGCGATTGCTCAATTACTAATGACACCGCTTCTACCAATATTTACGCACCCACCTAAATATGCTGCCTTACCGACATTGTTCGCTGCCCTAGACCCTGATGTAAAAAGTGGAGATTATTTTGGTCCTACAGGCTTTAACGGATTGAAGGGAAAACCTGGAAAAGTAAAATCAAAACCACATTCGTATGATGAAGCAGTAGCAGCAAAATTATGGGAGATTTCTGAAACGCTAACTGGAGAAAAGTTTATTTTATAAAAAAAGGAAAACAATAATAAAAATATTGTAACGTTTCAAAATAAACCAATACTACTGCATGAAATAAATCTACTTAACCATTCTTATATTAAAATGAAAAAAGTAGTTATTGCCGCGTTATTTATTTTTAGTAGTATTTTCTCTTACGCCCAATCCGATGATTCTGATCCAGAAAAAAAAGTCCTATTCGGATTTAACCTTGGAGTAAATTACGCGAATTTGCATTCAAAAAAAGCGCTTCCGACCAATATGGAAGTTTCAAACGGATCTGGCTTTCGATTGGGTCTATCATCATCAATTAAATTTAACGATGTAATATCATTATGGACAAAAGGAGAACTTGCGTTTAATCAAAGTAAAGTACTTTTTAGTGATTTGGATAATGCTACTTTTTACAAAGTAATGCCGATTTCACTAGAATTTGCACCTCATCTTGTCTTTACCAAAAAGAATGGCAACCAGAATCCCTTTTTATTTATAGGGCCTAGTATTAAATTACCGGTAGAAGAAAGAGTGCCCAACACTAGTATATTCCCAACAGGTAAAGATTTTGCAGTTGATTTTGGAATCGGATTAAATAAAGCACTTCCTTATTTTAACTTTGCCCCGGAATTAAGGTACTCCTTTGGCTTGCTTAATATCAATAAACACCCTGCTATACAGTCTTTAAATTTCCATAGCATATCCCTGATATTCAACTTTATCGGATAACCTAATAATCACTCGCATCTCCGCATGGGTTAGCATCTCTATTTATACCGCAATCTTTGGTATGATCAACAATTTCTTCGTTGTTCTCTTTTCTAATTTCTTTGAGAAGTTCACTTACTTGATAAATTCGTAATTGATGTCCATTCCTATTTAAGGTAGCTGTAATTTCTAACAAACTCATTGCTTTGTAATTGAGACGCTGAATATAGAATTTTAAGGTTGAATCAAATTTCATCGATACAAAGATAAGAATCTACATTTGATGAAACATTTTTTAATTATCGCCTTATATAAGCCTTGCTTTGGCGAATTGATAGAGCCATTGACTGAGTATTTCAGAAAATAGTATTCGGAAACTTTCTAAGTGATCTTTGGAGAGAAAAACAGAAAGGTATTGGGAGTTAATTTGTGTATCTTTGAAATATAAAAATTGAGCTTAATTATAGACAGACACCTAATTGGCTAGTAAGACTTCCATATGGATTAAATACATTAGCAAATTAACGGTCTAATTATTGCAAAGTTGAAAACTAAATAACTTAATTAAAATAACATGAAAAAAACAATTTACCTCGCATGCAGTATAGTTCTGTTGTCTGTCTCCACAGCAACTGCGCAATTCGATAAGCTCAAAAAAACTGTTCACAAAAAGATTGAATCAGTAAAACCTTCCTCCGCTGGTTTGAGTGAAGAAGAAGTTGGCGCTGGATTGAAAGAAGCATTAAATAAGGGAATAGAAAAGGGAGTGGATCAACTTTCAAAGCCAGATGGTTTTTTCAAAGATCTAGCAATAAAAATTCCACTACCGGAGGAGGCGAACAAAGTTGAGACTAAATTACGTAGCATTGACCAAGGAAAAAAAGTTGACGAAACTATTGAATCAATTAACAGAGCTGCTGAAGATGCTACTACTGCTTCAAAAGACATTTTTGTAGAGGCCATTAAGGGAATGAGTATTACTGATGCGATGAGTATTCTTCGTGGTGACGAGAATGCAGCGACAAAGTTTCTTGATAAATCAACGAGAGCTGATTTGATAAGTAAATTTGAGCCAATCGTAAAGATTTCATTGGATAAAGTAGGTGCAACAAAAAACTGGAATACAATTTTCAGCACTTACAACAAATTACCATTTGTAGAAAAAGTTAATCCTGATCTTGTTGAATATGCAACTGGTAAGGCTATAGATGGATTGTTTATTCAAATTGCCAAGGAAGAATTAAAAATTCGACAAGATCCTGCGGCCCGAGTCACTGATCTTCTGAAAAAAGTATTTGGTTAAATCTTTTTCCCGAAATTGATGATGAAAAGTAAATAGTGATTTGTCTGATTAGTATCAGGGGACAATATTACAATCTTCAACAGAGTGAAGCAAAATAAGGAAAAGCCGCCGCCAACTTTGAACCATACCAGCTAAACATTTCTCCATCCACTATTTTTATTTCAGCTTCAGGAAGATGTTTTTTTAACGCCTCAACATGCTTTTTCTTAAATGGAAATGGCTCACTCGAAAGCAAAACAACTTCTGGGTCTAAGGCTTTTAAGTTATCTATACTTAATTCTAAGTATCGATTTTCCATTACCACATTTACGTAGCCGGCATGATACAGCATATCATCAATAAAGGTGTTCTTACCTACTACCATGTATGGGTCATTCCAAATAAAGTAAACCGTTTTTTTTAGGTCAATTGGCTCCTTAAAAGCGTCTTTAGCTTTAGAGATAGCCTTTAATATCTCTATTCCTTTTTCCTCGGAGTTCGTAAACCCGGAAACTTCAAATATCATTTCAAGCGCATCTTCAAACGTATAAATGTCCGACATCCAAACTGAATAATCTTTCTCTAATACCTCAATATCTTCTTTGGAATTCTCTTCCTTATTCCCAATGATTAAATCGGGTTTAAGTGCAGCTATTTTCTCAAAATCTACACTTTTAGTTCCTCCTACCCTTGACTTGGATTCAAACCATTCTTTCGGGTGAGCACAAAACTTTGTTACCCCCACTACCCTTTCGCCAAGTCCAAGTTGAAATAATAATTCAGTTTGAGAGGGAACCAATGAAATTATTCGTGACGGAAAAACGGGAAGTAATACTTCCCGTTTCATTTGGTCTATTATTCTAATTGAATCCGTCAACTTTATGCAATTGCTCTAATTACATCTTGATACGTAATAATATGTTTTTTATCTCCATCATAATTTACAACAACAGCTGTGGCTCCATTGGAAAACAAATTAGAGACTTCCTCTATAGAGGCTTTCCCTTCAACTTCTGGTAAAGGAGCTTCCATAACATGTTTAATTGGTAATTCTTTCAACTCTGAATTGTCTAATAATTTTGCGAAAAGATGATTATCAGATAATGAGCCTACACACTGATCCCCTTCCACAACCGGAATTTGCGAAATTCCATATTGATTCATTAGTAACAATGCTTGAGACACTGGGTTCTCTTCTGTTACAGTTACTAAATGTTTCCCTGCATGGTCTTTAATCAAATCAACTGCACACGTTTTTTCTTCGTCTAAAAAGCCTCTTTCACGCATCCAATCATCGTTAAACATTTTACCAACATAACGGCTTCCATGATCGTGAAATAAGACAACTACAACATCATCTTTTGTTAATTCTTCTTTTAATTGTAATATCCCTTTAATCGCAGAACCTGCGGAATTTCCAACAAATATACCTTCCTCTTTCGCTAATTTTCTTTGATATACTGCTGCATCTTTATCGGTAACTTTTTCGAACTTATCTATCACAGAAAAGTCAACATTTTTTGGAAGAATATCTTCTCCAATCCCTTCCGTGATATAAGGGTAAATTTCATTCTCGTCGAATATACCCGTTTCGTGATATTTTTTAAATACAGAACCATATGTATCTATTCCCCACATTTTAATGTTTGGATTCTTTTCTTTTAGATATTTACCTACACCCGAAATTGTACCTCCAGTTCCAACCCCTACCACAAAGTGTGTAATTTTACCTGCTGTCTGCTCCCAAATTTCTGGACCAGTACTTAAATAATGTGCTTTAGCATTAGATGGGTTATCATATTGGTTTACATACCAAGAGTTGGGTGTTGTTTCCGCTAAACTTTTTGATACTGAATAATAAGAACGAGGGTCATCTGGAGCAACATTAGTTGGACAAACATGCACTTCTGCTCCAACAGCTCTCAAAATATCCATCTTCTCCTTACTTTGTTTATCGCTTAAAACACAGATCAATTTGTATCCTCTTAACAAAGCAACTAATGCCAATCCCATTCCAGTATTTCCTGAAGTACCTTCAATAATAGTTCCTCCGGGCTTCAACCTACCATCTGCTTCAGCATCATCTATCATTTGTAGTGCCATTCTATCCTTTACAGAGTTCCCCGGGTTTACTGTTTCAATTTTAGCAAGCACTAAAGCACTCACATCTTTACACATCGTGTGTATTTTCACCAATGGTGTATCACCTATTGTCTCAAGAATATTATTGTAGTATTTCATAGTGCATTTTTAACATGCACAAAGATAATAAAATTGAACATTAAAAGAGGCATATGACATGCACCTCTTTTAATCTATATTACTAACTCAGTCGATCCTTAAATAGCCAATAACCTATCTCGTTTCTCATTAAGAATTTCAATCTGCTTTTGAAAAGCCTCATTTTGAGAACATTGAAACATTTGAGGCATACTTGCCCATGAGTTAATATCTTCAGAAGCCGAAGATAATTGAATTTGCAACCCTATATCCTCTGGATTTGCAGCTACTTTTTCAGTTATACTTGCAAAACTTTTAATGCCTCCCGCATAATCTTCTAGGAACATTTTACAATCTTCACTTATTGGATTTTCTTTTTCTTCTTCAATCTCTTTTATTTCTAGAGACAAGTCATTCTCATAATCAACTCGTTCAATACTATCAGCGGCCACAGAAGAAGTATCTACAATTACCGTATCATATGCTATTATAATACTATCTTGTTGCTCTAATTTATCCACAACTATTTTATCGTCCGAGATAATCATATCTTCTGATGAATCACTGCACCCTGTGACAATAATCACAAGTGAAAATAGTACCGTTAGTCCTTTCTTCATATTTTTATTTTTTTATTCGTTTAGTAATTCAAGTGTTTCTTGCGCTGAAATAATCTTACCATTGAAATCCCCGATAACAAACGTATCTATCAAACCTTCCCTTTCTAATTCAGCTTGAAACTCTTCAGCTTCATCATATGATTCAAACCACCCCAAGAAAGACCTAATTAAACCTGATTCTGGATCTCTCTTAAATGTAACATCACCAATTGCAAGATATATATCCAGTACATCAGTTGGAACGTTTCCTGTATATTCACCTACCTGAACCCTAAATCGGACTAATTCCCTGCGCACAACACTCCCTGTTGGCTCTAGAGATTCAACTATAACATCTTTAGAAGTATCTACAACATCAAAATTTGCTTCGGATAGCTTAATTCGCTTACCATCCCTAAACGCAACGATAAATGAACCTTCATATCCCATTTCTAACAATGCTATTCTATGTTCCGCAGCTTTACTTTTTTCATCAGAAGAACCAGAATAATACCTAAACAAATCATCATCGCCTTCAGTGTAAACTACCTCTCTCGCGTCGCTAAATACACTTGTAGATAATTCTTTTCTAAACGCTCCTATCTGAACCCGATAAGTCGTCTCTAAATTCATGTTAATATTACTTGTGGTGTCAACAATACTAACTATACTTGTATCAACAATACTCACCACACTTGTATCAACAGTGCTCACTATGCTCGTGTCAGTAGTACCCAATATACTCGTATCAATAGTACTTTCTATAATAGTGTCAGTAGTATCCACTGCAGCTAATAATTCAGTTCTTGCTTTATCGATTGCATCTTGACTTACAAATTCTAAATCTTCATCTTTCGAAACTTTAGCGATACCTTTCACATCCATACCATCTTTCTTAAATTGATCCATTGCAGCCATAGCTTCTTCCAAAGTATTATAACCTCTTACAACATACTCGCGCGTACCATCATCCCTTTCAACCACATGAAACCCTGGTTGGCTTAATAATTTATCCCTAATTTCTTTCGGTAATTGTCCCTCGTCTGAATCAAAAACAACAGCAACATCTACAAAACCTTCGTCATCATTCGCAAAACCACTGGTATTAACAGCAACGCTGGAACCTTCACCAAGTGTAACACTAGCAACATCTATACTATATGCCGTACCTAAAGAATCCTTATATTTTCTATACGCCAATTCAAAATCAGCATCAGTCAATGTAACTCCAACCTCATTTACTATTGCTTCAGGTTTTGTTTCTTTCTCTTCATCCAAATAATCTGGAACACCGTCTAAATCTCTATCTAATGGACATCCAAACTCATCCACAGGAACTCCTTCAGGAGTTTTTGCACATAAATCAGCAAAATCAACTATTAGATCACCATCAGAATCAATGGAATCCAATTTTTGCATATCATCAAAATCTGAACGCTTATCTAGCTCAACAGAATCTATTTTTCCAGAATTAAGATCGAAAGAAAGTGCAAAATGAGAATACAAAAACTTATCATTTGCCTTATTCCCTTGTCTGTTTCCCTGGCTTTCTATGGTTACACCATCAACCAAATCAGAAAACGCAAAATGCATGGATGTTCCTACTCTAAATTTTATTCGATCAGTTATGTGAAAATTTGCACCCACTTCTATAGGAATAGCAAACGTCCTTTCCGAATATCTTCCAAAACCATCTAAATCTAATTCTCTAATATCACTCTCATAAACATAATCTCGATAAATTTCAGTTGCATTTTCGGACCCTACAGAACCTTCTTCCATGTCTCTAATAGTTCCGTCTGACCAATAATTATAAAAAACACCATTCGCATCATACATATCCGATTTAGATAAAAACTCCATTGACTCTATACCAAAAGATATATATGGGTCCATATTCCTTTCTGGTTTCAGTAGATGCTTAAAATTATAATTTAACGTCCAACCTCCAGTTGTAATGTGAGAATTGAAATTTAAGTTTCGCGTTGCCGTCCTTTCACTTCCACTTACCTGACCAAACAATACGTAAAAACTTATGTCTAAATAATCAGTAATTGGGTTTATTAAGCGCAAATCATAACCTATCCTGCTAACTGTAGGATGATAGCCTTTATGATTACTTCCTATATCTCCATAAAAAGTAAACATTCCAGTTCCCAAACTTAATTGCGGTCTAAACACTATTTCTAATGGCTCTGGTTCAAAACGTTCCTTTTCATCTGGAACCACTAAAACAGCAGTAGAGTCAGGAACATTTATAACCCCTGTGGAATCTGAAACCTTTATAACAGCCGTGGAGTCTGGAACATCTATAACAGCTGTGGAGTCCGAAATACCTAAAACCACTGTAGAATCTGGAACCACTAAAACAGCAGTAGAGTCAGGAACATTTATAATCCCTGTGGAGTCTGGAATAGCCATAACAGCTGTGGAGTCCGAAATACCTAAAACCACCGTAGAGTCTGGAACCACTAAAACAGCAGTAGCGTTAGGAACATTTATAATCCCTGTGGAGTCTGGAACATCTATATCAGCTGTGGAGTCTGGAATAGCGATAACAGCTGTGGAGTCCGGAATAGCCATAACAGCTGTGGAGTCCGAAATACCTAAAACCACTGTAGAGTCTGGAACCGCTGTGGAGTCTGTAGCGTTTTCCTGAGAGAAGCCAACAACGGTCAACAAACTGAAAATAAATAAGAATATAAGGTGTTTAATTTTCATTTAACTACTTCTAAAATCACACAGTGTACGCTACTATGAGGATAATGTTCTATTAAAGTAAGTAAAAAAACAAAAAAATACGTGGTAATAAAAGAAGTTTTCGGCGAATGTTCCACTACCAAGTGTTAAGAAGCGGGGCTTTGTCGTAAAAATTTATTGATTTGGAAGGGCTTCGTGATCAATCTACTGACTTAAACTTTTCTCCTTCAATCAGAGACTTACTTTTATCGGCACGTTTCATTTCGTAAAAAACAATTGATGCTGCCACCGCTACATTCAAACTTCCAATGTCTCCATACTGAGGAATTGTCAATGTATTTAACATTTTTTCAATCACTTCTTTTGGCAGTCCTGTTCTTTCATTTCCGAAGATTAAATTGCAATTATCAGGAAAATTGTAATCAATTAAACTAGCTTCATTTTCGCCAATTTCCACTCCAACATTAACAATCTTTAATCTGTCTGACCAAGCAAAAAAATCGTCTTCCGTGTCAAAAATTAATAACTTGCCCATATCCTCAATTTTACGAGTATACGAGTGAGTTCCCCCTTTGAACTTCCATCTTTCCTGGCCACCAACAAGGATTAAAAAATTTCCACCAAATGAGATATGAGACCTTGCTATCATCCCAATATTTTTGGCACTTCGAAGATTGTATAATACGGTATTAAATTTCATCGAAACAAAGAACCGTATTTATATGCTATTCTACAAGCGCTAAAAGATTAAAACTTAAGAATAAGACCCGTAAAGAAATTTATACCTGCTTGTGGAAATGCTCCTATTAAATTATAACGGCCATCTACACTTTCCTTATTCGCAAAAGCATCATCGGGGACGGGGTTATAATTCGCTGATTTGAATTTATAAACCCAAGCATTAGATACGTATTGCGTATTTGTGAAATTTCGAACCCAAGCGCTCCAAACAATTTCTTTAAATAATTTTGTTTTCACCGAATATTGCATGCGAATATCATTCACTAAATAAGCAGCTAGCATTCGATTCGTATTTGAGGTGTTATCGATGTATTGGTCACCAACGTATTTCGTTACTAAAGCTAATTCTATGTCTCCATGTTTTTCAGAGCTAACTGGTTTAAAAATTAGTTGATTCGAAGCAATTAAGCTCGGTGAAAAAGCAATGTCTGTATTCTCATAATTCATTTCCACTTGTCCCCATGTGTCCCAATCATCTATAAATTCAGTAAATGAAGCTATTTTGTTATCACTAAAAGTTGTGTTCATTTTCCATTCTAAATTCTTTAATAAGGAAATTCCTCCGCTTATTTCAATTCCTCTTCTGTACGAGGAAGCAACATTTGTTCTTATAGCCGCGCCAACATCATTAATTGCTCCCGTAAGAATTAATTGATTTGTATAATCCATGGAATAAATATTTATATTGGCATAGGCTTTCTTATATTTTAATTTGTAGCCCACTTCAATATCTGTCATACTTTCATGACTTGGACGACTATTTGGCGTTGAATTCGTATAATCATCTCTATTTGGCTCTTTATTTCCGACTCCAAAAAACCCATAGAAAGAATGTTTGTCACTTAAAATATAATTCACTCCAGCTTTTGGATTAAAGAAAGATGCGTTTATTGATTGACTCGAACTATTTAGCTCATTATCAAACCCTAGAAAATCATATTGAATCATTCTTTGCTGTAAATCCACTAAAACATTCAGCTTTTCCCCAATTTTATAATCAAGTTTTGCATAAAAATTTACGTCATTCTTTGTTGCATCATCATCATAATACCTGTGTCTTATTTGTCCATTACTAGCATATTGAGCCCAAACAACCTCACCATAATGACCTCCAATGTACTGATTAGCACCGCCGCCAAGGGTAAGGTTTAATGCCTTTTTATTGTAGTTATATGAAAAAACAGTTCCATAAAAATGATTATCCAACCATCTTCTTCGAATAAGGTCTGTATTAGCAATGGTATCTCCGGCGGCAGTAAATATATTCTCTAATCCGTATGCAGAAAAAGCATCTCCAACTCTAAATTGCTCATAATAACCTAACCCTCTTGTATAATGTAAAGACATGTTAAATTTTGAATACTTGCTAATTCTCTGCACAAAATGCAACTGATAATGCGTTTGATCATAATTATCTACTTCGTTTTCATACGTATAAGAATTGTACGTTCTCAAACTAGCATCAGAACTATCCAAATATCTTACTGGAACACCATTCCAAGCTTGGTATGTTTTTTCATGTCCAGAAAAAACAACCGCTTTTAGCATTGTTTTATCACCAACATATCCTCCAGACAAATAATACGATTTTAAATCTGAAGAAGCGCGGTCAATGTATCCATCTGACTTTAATTGAGACAACCTACCTTCAAATGTCCAATTATTATTCAGTAATCCGGTTCCAAATCTTACTGTATTTTTAATTGTATTAAAAGAACCAAAACTATTTGATATCTCTCCAAATGGTTTTACACCATCTGATCCAAGTGTATTTAAATTAATACTTGCTCCAAAAGCTCCTGCACCATTTGTAGAAGAACCAACACCTCTTTGAATTTGAATACTTGCCGTAGAAGATGAAATATCTGGCAAATCTACCCAGTATGAACCTTGAGATTCTGCATCATTTAAGGGTATACCGTTGATAGTGACATTTACTCTTGTAGCATCAGAACCCCTAATCCGAATTCCAGTATAGCCGACTCCTGCACCTGCATCAGAAGTAGTAACGACAGAGGTCGATTGATCAAGCAAAATTGGCAAATCGACACCATGGTTTTGCTTTTCAATATCATCGGCAGTAATATTTTCATGCGCGACAGGAGAGTTTTTATTAACACGAGTTGCACTAACTACAACTTCGTTCAACGTTTGCTTTGCAATGGTGTCAGTAATTGAAACAACATTAGAATCAATCTTTTGAGAATAACAGGTAATTGACAACAGTAAAATACTTAGAAAGATAATTTTCTTATTCATGATTTAAGGTTTATTGTGTCTTACAAGGGAGTAAGAAAAACACATGTTTTAATATACAATAACCAATCCCTACGCTAGAATTACCTAGATCAGGTTCTTTTCGTCAATCAAACGAAAATGGGTATAATCTCAGCCTTACGGCACCCCCTTTGAATTATGTTACAAATCTATATAAATTATAATGCTCAGCAATATTTAATTAAAATAATTTGAAAACAACTCCATAACTCTTTCCAAACGATATGGTTCAGAACCATTTAAAATAAAGTAAGGAACATCTAATTTTATTATCTCTTGCTCATAAACTGAAAATAATTCATCTCGGTTGTATGGATTCTCTCTTTGACAGTCATCTTTCCAAGGAAAATCTGGCGAAGCCAATAAATATAAATCGGGAAGGTTATTCTTCAATAATTCTACTATTTCGGAATTACAACTTCCATACTTGTATTCGCTCCATATTTTAATCGTTAACAAATCCGTATCACAAATTAAATAGGAAGGAGTTTGACTGATAATATCTTTTTCTAAATCCATCTGCCCTTTTGCAATTTGAATTAAATCATCCTTCTTATATGAACGATCTAATGATGCTATATATTCCCGTGCATATTCTCTGACATGAGGAGTGAATAAAGACTCAGACAAATGCTTGCTTAAAGTACTTTTACCCGAAGATTCTGGACCCGTTATTACCACCTTCTTCATACAGTTTCTAATTTATGTCCTTTGCTCTCTTCAATACTTTTCCGCCAAGCAAGATATCCTGCAACAGCAATAAAAGTATATATAAGGTATAAAAAACTAGACATTGTCAATCCTTTGTAAAAATATAACGGAACTGTAATAATATCTCCTACTATCCAAAATATCCAGTTTTCAATTTTCCGTTTTGCCATCAACCACATTCCTGAAAAGAAGATGGCTGTTGTTAAAGTATCCAAATATGCAGTCCAATTATCAAACTTATCAAAGGCAATATATATGATCCAAATAAAAATGAAAGCCATTATAAAAATAATGCTTGCTATTCTCTTTTCTTTACTATTCGTTCTGGAAATGTTTAAAAGGGCTTTTCCGTTTGATTTTCTCGTCCATAAATACCATCCGTAAATACTCATTGCCACATAAAATATATTAATGATAAAATCTCCAAACAACCCCCACTTAATTAATAAGTAAACGAATATCATGGAACTGACAATACCAGTAGGATAAACCAGTACGTTGTTTTTTTTTGCAAACAAAACACTAACTACACCAAAAAATACAGCGGTTAGCTCTAGTACAATATCTGACTTGCTGTATAAAGAATATTGACTAAAGAGTGTTTCAAAAAGTTGGTTCATAATTGCTACGGTCGCTTTTTACCACTTTTAAATTGACAATAATATGTTCTTCATTTTTAAAAGAAGTTTTAATTTCCTTTGTCAAGAATGACATAACATTATCATATTCACCATACACTTGAGTGCTCAAAGGATTTTCTAAAACTGTAAATTCTGAATCTCTCAAGCTTTTAATAAAGTCCTTTATGACTATCTCAAAGTCGTCTTTTAAAGGCATTAAAGTAAGTTCAACTGAAACTTTCATATTAGTTTAATAATTATAATTGAGGCGAATTTAAAAAAAGAAATCTTTTTATTTTGAACATTTTACTACTTTCGAAGCATAATAAAAATTAAAATTCATGACAGAAGCAATTAATCAAGGTAATGTTGAATTATCAATTAATGAGAATGGAATTGCAACAATAGAATTTTCTCATCCATTGAGTAATTCGTTGCCAGGAAAAGTATTAGCAAAATTAGCAGATACAATTGCTGAAATAGGAGCAAATGATTCCGTAAAAGTTATTATTCTAAAGTCAGCTGGTGAGCGCGCTTTTTGTGGTGGAGCTAGTTTTGATGAATTAATTTCAATAGATAATATTGAAGTAGGAAAAAAATTCTTCTCTGGTTTTGCTAACGTAATTAATGCCGCCCGGAAATGTCCAAAATTAATAATTGGACGTATTCAAGGAAAAGCCGTTGGTGGTGGAGTTGGAATGGCTAGTGCTGTTGATTTTTGTTTTGCTACTAAATTTGCGTCTGTTAAATTAAGTGAATTGGCTGTGGGTATCGGTCCTTTTGTTGTTGGTCCTGCGGTTGAACGAAAGGTTGGAACATCTGCAATGAGCATGATGGCAATTAATGCAACGGAATGGTATAGCGCAGATTGGGCAAGAGAAAAAGGATTATATGCAGATGTTTTTGAGAATGTGATCAAAATGGATGAAGCAATTGAAACACTCGCAAACAAATTAGCTTCATCAAACCCAGAAGCTATGAGCATGCTTAAACAAGTTTTTTGGGAAGGAACGGAACATTGGGACACGCTTCTTTCAGACAGAGCGGCTATGAGTGGTAAATTGGTTCTTTCTGATTTTACTCGAAATGCAATTCAAGCGTTTAAGAAAAAATAATACCCTCAATTAATTAAAAAAGGCAGTGCTATCCGCATTGCCTTTTTTAATTTCAATTGTTGGCAAGAAACTATTTAACCACCGTAACATGACCAACATATTCATGCGGCTCGCCTTTGTCATCCAGTGTCCTCACTAACCAAACGTAAGCATCAATTTGTACTGGTGTTCCTTTATGCATTCCATCCCAACCTAAGTCTTTATTGTGTGATTCGAAAATTTGTTCCCCCCAACGATTGAAT
>Ga0206130_10004783_pt1 | contig 16478 bp, 19 predicted proteins | sample Helgoland_Spring_9_FD_148637 | JGI IMG/M metagenome (GOLD analysis project Ga0206130, IMG submission 148637) | Pelagic subsurface seawater microbial communities from Kabeltonne, Helgoland, North Sea - Helgoland_Spring_Bloom_20160512_1 | ecosystem: Environmental > Aquatic > Marine > Epipelagic ... | reverse complement strand
GCTATGCCGAGAATGATATTGATTTGCGCACTGGTTCCCATGTCACAAAAGTGGATGCCACATCAAAATCCGTTGAAATCGGCGAGGATGTGCTCAGCTACGATCAACTTGTTTTTACAACTGGTTCAAGTCCCAGATATCTGCCTGCTGCGGTTGGCGGCACATTAGAGGGTGTCCACGTTGTACGTGGTTTGTCTGATGTCGATGCCATGGCGACTGAATTTACTGCTGAAAGTCACGTGTTAATTATCGGTGGTGGCTAAATGACGGTTGTGCCCGCTATCCGATTGAACAGCGTGCAAATGAGCCCGTTGGAATTTGTCGGAAAAGTTGGCTGGCTGTACGCCCGCAACATTTTTCTGACCCACTAAGGCTTCTAAGATTGCCAGCAAAACACTCTTGCCGTTTGCCCCTGGTCCGATCATCATAACGAATAGCTCATGGCGGGCGTGGCTCATCAGAGTGTATCCCATCAGCTCCAAAACACATTTAATTTTGTCAGCCTTGTCCGCGTCATCGCGAAAGACCTGTTCAAGGAAGGCACGGAATAGTGGAGCATCGGCTTCGCAATCATATGCCACCGGGATTTGTGTGGTACGGTAGTGTTCGCGCTTATGTGGCTCGAGGTGCCAGCCTATGAAGTCCTCCAAGGTCAATTCTCCATTTAAGCAATTCACTGTTTCTGGGTGTCCCAGGTTGAACTCATGCTCAGGCTTAAAGATCTCGTTCTTTAGTACGTCACTGACGCCGTTCACTAAGTTTGAGATCACATGGATCTCTTGTTCATCAATCGCTGACTGTGCGCTTTGCTTTACAGCGCGAGGATTTTGCTCAGTCCATATGCCATGCTTCTGCCAGCGCCAGACTGCGCCGTCGGCATAGATTAAGTTCTCAGCGCCAATGTTTTGAATAGTCGCTCGGGCGAGGTCGAGGTGATCTGGATCATTGTTGTCACTTTGTTGAGACAACTGTGCTTTGATTGTTCCGAGAGGGATCTTTGTCGCATCTTTGATTGTGCGGAACACCGCATCACGTCGGACAGGACTTAGCGCGGCTGCCTCTGTGACTATAGCTTCCATTTCGTTGATCTGTGTTTTGTCCAAGGCCTTTGCCGCTGCTCGCAACTATTCAAAGCTGCGTTTGGGCTCGCAATTGGAGCCATTCGGCATGCTAAAATGCTACAGGATGCACGAATGTCTGGTCTGGGGAAGCTGCGCTGCGGCGCCCGACATTGTTGTGAATGACAGGTTGGGGCCGTGAACGAAGATCAACACCAGGGGCGGATTGCGGACATTCGCTGTATCGCAGTGTTATCGGCACGCGAGCTAAAAAGCTGACATTTTTGAAACCCTCGAATGGAAAAGAATATGTATCTGCACTGATTTCCATTTATTAAGAGCCTAGGTCACTAGCCGCTGAATGTGATCACCCTGCTAATGAAGAATTCTCTTCGAGACTTTTTCGATCGCGAAAATCGCACGCAAATTGGTCTATTGTGTCTTCCGGAATTTCCACACGGATTATTCAGAAACTGCGTTACTTACTCTTGCTATTCCTTTTCTTCGCTCGCAATTAGAAAAATCTTCTCACGTAACCAGATGTGCAAAGACGAACTGTTATGCCGCGCGGGCCAATAGCAATTGATCTGAGCGGATGCGGGGACGGGGCAGGGTCGAAAAACCAGTTGAGGCGTGAACTGCTGCGCAATCCGTGAGGGCATTGTCACGACAAGATCCGTGCCTGGAACCATCAGTCCGACATCTTCGGGGTTAGCAGTGCTGAGCGTCGGATTAATGACATGGCCAATGTCTTTGAGCGCTCTGCGAAACGGAGGCTGCCAAGTTTGCCCATAGTGAATTATCATGTGCGACGCTGCGGCAAATCGTTCAGGTGTAAATGTGCCTTTTGCGAGTTGATTGGTAGGGTCCATCAAGCAGACATAAGGATCTTCAAACAGGAATTTTCCGTAAAGTCCGCTTTCGTTGATCGTCATTGGAGACAGCGCCAAGTCTGCGGCGCCTGTTCGTAACTGCTTGTTTGCATTGGTGAAACCTGTGATGAGATCAATTTTTAACCTTGGAGCCTCGCGCCTCAGATCCGACACGAGCTTTGGCAAGAGAACGGAACGCGACAGATACGTTGCCGAGATCGAGAGGGTCGTTTCGAGGGATCCGGGGTCGAACTCGATAGGATGCGATGTGCGCTCAATGTCAGCCAAGATGCGCTCGGCTGTTTCAACAATTTCAATGCATCGATCTGTCGGCGAAACTTGATTGCCCTGACGCAAAAAAAGCGGATCTGAAAACGACCTGCGCAACCGTTCAACCGTATAGCTAACCGAGGATTGTTTGATGTTAAGCGCTTCCGCCGCAGCGGTGAAAGAGCGTAGCCGATAGACCAAGCAGAGCGTTTCTAAAGCGGCGAAATCTATTCTTCGTAGGACTTTGTTCATAAGCGATTCTTTTCTACACCATCGAATTAATCGATAACATATATCAATGTTATGGGGTTGGTCTATCGACTTAGTGAGTGCCAAACTGACGTTACAGATACGTTCGGGAGGGATGCTATGAGCAAGTTTATTATCGCGCCACACATGCGCTTGCATGAGTGGATTGCTGTCGAGAAAGGCTATTTTGATGAGGTCGGTCTCGAATACGAGCTGGAAGATCAACTGCTTTCTGCTGCAGGTGATCGCCACGATCTTGGGGATCGCGTCGGAGCGTATCAAACCTTTGAAAAGGGACGCACCTGCGATGTCAGTTCAGCTTGTCATTGGACGGTCAATGTCGCGGCGGCATCAGGTCATGGCAAGCTTTATGCGAATGCTTACTCGGTCTCTCCATGCGGTATCTTCGTGCCGCATGACAGCGCCATTAGGACCCCTGAAGATCTAGCGAATGTTCCGATTTCAGTCGGTTACCAATCGGGCAGCCACTACTCTACGATCCAAGCGCTCGAGTCGTTTCTGTCGCACAATGAGATCAATCTTAGCTTTGCTGACGGCCTTTTATTCAAGCGGATGGAAAACCTGATTGATGGCGCTGTGCCGGCGGTCAGTTTGTTCAGCGGGCCCTATTATTTCATGGAACAACTGGGCTATCGCAAGGTGCTCGACACTTCGTTCATGATGGCGGCTATGGTCGCAGAAGATGCCGATCTTGAAGATGTGGAGAAGTACTTCAGTGCCTTGCGCATGGCACAGAAAGACATTGACCTGCGCCAAGAGCTCTACACGCATTACTATCGCAACGAATTCCCAGAGCGTTTCAACGATCAAATGGACACGCGACTGTTCGGCCCTGGTGAACGCATTGTGTTTGAACCTTATTCGCGTGAAATCTTTGATGAATCTCGTGAGTGGATTGCCGAACGCAATATCTTTGAAGATGGGCTTGGAGGCCTATCCTATGAGGAGTCTATCGTCGCGCCAAAGATGGCAGAACCAGCGGAGTAACATCTGCGCAGTAGAAAATTAATTAACAAATGCATTGATTTAACGAACAAGTTCAATGCACCATTTGCAGATAAGGTCCTCCGACCACAAACGAGTCGGCATCGTAACGGGCCATCTGCCACAACGATCCAGGGAGAGATCTATGTATAGAAGAAGCCTTTTTGGCCTTGCAGCAGCATTGGCCGTTGCCGGTACATCTTTGTTTGCTCAAGATATGATTAAAATTGGTGCGATTGCACCTAAGACTGGGCCCCTTGCGGGTGGCGCTGTTGTAACGCAGTGGCCCAACGTGCGCCTTTGGGTGGAAGAAGTGAACGCGCGCGGCGGCTTGGACGTTGGTGGCAAGATGAAAATGCTCGAGCTGATCGAGTATGACGACAAAACTAATCCTGGCGAGCACATCAAACTGGCGCAGCGTCTTGCGACGCAAGACAAGGTCGATTTCATCGTCGCGCCTTATGGCACCGGCTTTAACATCGCGACCGCGCCAATCTATGGCAAGTTCGGATACCCGATGATTGCCGTCTCTGCGATCACCGATAAAATGGAAGAGCTGACAACGCGCTATCCCAACCTGTTCTTCACACTTGGTACGACAACCGCCTTCGTTGACGGTGTGAAAGAAATCCTGATCGAGCAACGTGACGCTGGCGCAATCGGTAACGAGGTAGCGATGGTCAACGTGGCTGATGCCTTCGGGATTGAGCTTGCAGATCGCGCGCGCGAGCTGTTCGGCGAAGCGGGTTTCGACATTGTCTATGACAAGTCTTATCCACTTGGCACGCCTGATCTGAGCCCCGTGATGAAGGGTGCCAAAGACAGTGGCGCGAAGGCATTTATTGCTTGGTCCTACCCACCTGATAGCTTCGGTCTTGCCGAGCAGGCGATCATCGAAGACCTCGACGTGAACCTTTATTACTCTGCGGTTGCGACAAGCTTCCCAGCGTTCAAAGGCGCTTATGGCAACAAGATCAACAACGTCTTGGGTGCTGGGGGTACTGATGTGGATAACCCAGCGATTGCGGCCTACCGCAAAGCGCATATGGATATCACGGGCGAAGTCGCGGACTATTGGGCCTCTGCCAACACATACGCATCCTTGCAAATCCTAGAGCAGGCGATTGTTGGCGCGGCCACGCTGGATCGCGATGTTGTCACTCAGTACATAAAAGACAACTCGTTTGATACGGTTATGGGCGAGCTGAGCTTTACCAACAACTTCTCCAACACCTTCTGGTCCGTGGGCCAATGGCAAGACGGCGTCTTTCGCGGTGTGAAGGGATCTAACGTGGAAGGTGCGGTTCCTGTGCGCGCCAAAAGCGGTTGGTCTGAGTAAAAAGAACTGGCACGGGCGGGGATATTCCCGCCCGACCACTCTCGGGGGATTTCATGCTGGACATACTCGTTTCCGGGCTGCTGTTGTCAGGCACCTATGCGCTTGTCGCGATGGGTCTGAATTTGCAATATGGTGTTGCGCGCATCATGAACCTCGCCAATGGCGAGGTGTTGGTCTTGGGGGCTTTGGCCGCATTCTGGCTTTACACGACAGCGCAAATCAGCCCGATCCTTACTGTTATTCTTGTGATCCCCGTCGCCTTTATCGGCAACTGGTTGATCTATCGTTTCTTACTGACACCTCTTGTGCGGCGTTCCAAATCGCAAGGCGCGCTTGAGGTCGATAGCATTCTCGCCACCTTTGGCATGTCGTTTATTTTCATCGGTATCATGGTCTCGATTGAGGGCGGCTTTTTCTTTTATAAATACCTGAGCGAACCGATCTCGATCTTGGGATCGACCACATCGCTGAACCGTCTTGTCGCTTTCTTGCTCGCGGTGCTCATCGCCGCCGCGCTCTATATTTGGTTGCATTACACACGCCCGGGCGTCGCGGTGCGCGCTGTATCCGTGTCCACCGAAGCCTCTGGGCTAGTGGGCATCAACGTGCCGCGCACCTCTGCTTTGGCATTCGCATTAGGCGGCACCATCACCGCTGTCGGCGGCGCGTTGATTTCAACCTTCATCACGCTTGATGCCTCTATCGGCGTCGTCTTTACGCTCAAAGCGCTTATCATCGTCATTATGGGCGGCGTTGGCGAAATTCGCGGGGCGATTGTTGCGGCGATCATCCTTGGCCTTGTGGAAACAGGTGTCGCCACATTGGTTGATCCGGGCCTGACACTTGCCGCAGCCTATTTTATCTTCGTCATCATCCTTCTATTCCGCCCGCAAGGCCTGTTCGGGAGACGTGCAGTATGAAGCCTGCAACGGTGCAAGAGCTTATCTGGGCAGGTGTGCTTGTAGCGCTGGCTGCGTTCTGGCCTATGATGTCCAATGGCTATTGGCTTGGGATTGGCGTCGATGTGATGATGTACACAGCGCTTGCCACATCGTGGATGCTGTTCTCTGGCCCGACGCATTATATCTCGCTCGCCTCTGCTGCATTCTTTGGGGTTGGCGGCTTCGTCGTTGGCTCTGGGATGAGCGATTATGACGCGAGTTTCTGGTCGATGCTGGCGCTGTCTGCTGTAATTGGTGGCGTTCTTGCTGCGCTGATCGGACTTGCGACACTGCGTTTGTCAGGGGTCTACTTCGTGATCTTTACGCTGGGTTTGGCAGAAATGATCCGCAATCTTGTGAGTTGGGTACAAAACAATTTCCTCGGCTCTCGCGGCCTTTATGTTTTGACGGACTTCACCGATGCACATCTTTATTGGATGCTGCTTGCGACTGCGGGTTGCGTCTACCTTCTGGGATGGATCATCAGCCGTTCGCGCCTTGGCTTTGCGCTGCGCATCATCGGCGGCGATGAAACCGTCGCGCGTCACGTCGGCATCAACACCGCCACGGCGAAGGTGATCCTGTTCACAACCACTGGCGTTTTCGGAGCCATCGTCGGTGCCATTATCGCCCCGCGTTGGAGCTACATTGAACCCAATCAAGTCTTCTCCCCCCAGCTGAGTTTCTTCGTCGTCATCATGGCGCTTTTGGGCGGCTCAGGACGGCTTTGGGGGCCTGTGGTTGGTGTCATCCCGTTCTTGTTGATCTGGAACTGGGTCGATTCAAACTTCCCCAATCAGTCGATCTTGGTACTTGGCGTTGCTTTCTTGGTGATCGTTTACTTCCTGCCGCACGGCTTTGTCGGGCGGATCGAACAGTTGCGCGCTAGCGCGAGGGGGCGGTCATGAAGCAAGCCAGCGCGGTCCTTTCGGTCAAGAACGTCACTAAACGATTTGGTGGATTGGTGGCTGTGTCGAACATGTCCTTTGATGTGGCCGAACATGAGATGGTTGGCATCATTGGGCCTAATGGTTCTGGCAAGACGACGATGATAAACATGATATCTGGGGTCTTCGCGCCGACAGACGGTCGGATTTCGCTGCGGGGGCGTTTGATTTCTGACGCTGCCCCTCAGATCATTGCACGCGAAGGTGTCGGGCGCACGTTTCAACTCGTACGATTATTGCCCGGGCTTTCTGTCTTGGAAAATGTCATGGCAGGTGCGGTTTATGGCCACAAACGCCGTTGGGGTCGCGATGCCGAAGATTTCGCGCATAGCGTTTTGGAGCGCGTTGGCATGGACGCGATGAGCCACGCGCCAGTGTCCTCGCTCACCTATATCGATCAAAAGCGCGTCGAGCTGGCGCGCACGTTGGCAGGCGAACCCAAGGTTCTTCTGCTCGATGAATGGCTCGCGGGGTTGAACCCGACCGAGCTTGAGACAGGGATTGAGCTGATTCACAATCTACGAAATGAGGGCCGCACGATTGTGATGGTTGAACACGTGATGGACGCGATCCGCTCCCTCTGTGATCGCTGCGTGGTTATGTCCTCAGGCGCCAAAATTGCTGAAGGCACGACGGAAGACGTGCTCTCTGATCAAGACGTGATCCGTGCTTATCTGGGGGATGACGATGCTTGAAGTCACCAATCTCTCCGCCGCCTACGGCCAACATCCGTCGCTCAATGATGTCTCGATCAAAGTAAACGCAGGCGAAGTCGTCGTGATCCTTGGCGCGAATGGCGCGGGTAAATCGACGCTGCTGCGCGCGATTTCGGGGATCTGCGAAGGCAAAGTTTCAGGCGATGTGACGCTCAACGGCGAAAGCCTGACAGGCTTGTCCTCTGACGCTATCGTCGAAAAGGGCGTCGCGCTTGTGCCCGAAGGGCGCGGGATTTTTGGCGACTTGACGGTCAAAGAAAACCTGCTGCTGGGCGCATATTCTGCCCGTGCACGCGAGAGCGAACGCGAAAACCTTGAGCGTGTGTTGATGCAATTCCCGAAGCTGCGTGAACGTCAAAGTCAGATTGCGCGCACTATGTCCGGGGGCGAGCAACAGATGGTTGCGATTGGTCGCGCCATCATGTCTGCTCCTGAGATTTTGATGCTGGATGAACCTTCGCTCGGTCTATCACCACTGCTGTGCAAAGAGCTGTTTCAGAACCTGACCCTTGTGAAAGACCTCGGCATTGGAGTGCTTTTGGTCGAGCAAAACGCCAAGCAAAGTCTGGCGATTGCGGGTCGCGGGTACTTGCTGGAAAACACTCGCGTCATCCATGAAGACACTGCCGCGCGCTTGGCCAATGACCCTGCTGTGCAACGTGCCTATCTTGGCGCGGGGAGTAAGAGCGCGACGAAAGCGCCAGCGCACGGCACGGCGCGGGTCGAAGTCACCAAGTCGATCAAACCGATGGGCGACCCCACCCCGCGTCGCAGTGCGGAACAACAGATTGGTGGCTCGATTGATGATCTTGTTGCAGTGGCGACGAAAACTTCCGCCGACGCACCTAGAGGCACTGCTCCAGAAACTGCATCGGCCGCACGTCAATTGGCGAACTCAAAGATCGAAGTGGTGTTGAAAGACATCGAAAAAGCCGCGCAGAACGCCCGCCGCCGCGCACCGCGCAAGCCGCAACAAACGCGCGGGTCTGTTCCCTCCAAGGCAGTGCCAGAGCAAGATCCAGCGCCGCCTCCCGTCATTGAAGTCTACAAACGCCCGCGCGTCGAGGTTTACCGCCGTCGCCCATCGGGCCAGTTCGAAAGGGATTGATATGTTAGACATGGCCACCTCCGCCCCCGCGATCAAGGGCATATACGTCGATGGTCAGTGGCATCAAACGCCGCGCCAGTTTGATGACATTAACCCCAATGATGGCTCCCTTTGGGCGCGCATTCCTGACGCGACGGGTGCTGATACAAAACGCGCGATTGATGCGGCGCAAGCGGCCTTTCCTGCGTGGGCTGCGCTGAAGTTTCAAGAGCGAGCAGATCTGATGCTCAAGGCCGCTGAAGTCATCGAACGCCGCGCTGGTGACTACATCCCTGCCGCCCAGTTCGAGGGTGGGGGGTGGTATGGCAAAGGCGTCTATGAAACCAAGGTCATGCCCGAAATGTTCAAAGCTGCCGCCGCTGCGTGCTATGCGCCCATCGGTGAAGTTCTGCCATCGCTCAATGGCAAAGTGTCCAACGCCGTGCGTTCACCCATGGGGGTGATCGCGATCATCAGCCCTTGGAACATGCCTGGCATTTTGGCGACGCGTCCCTTTTCGGTGCCGATGGCGATGGGCAACACGATTGTGCTGAAACCCTCTGAGGAGACACCTTATTTGGGCGGTTTGTTCTTTGCGGAAGTTATGGAGGAAGCCGGCGTGCCGCCCGGTGTGTTCAACGTGATTACCTGTTCGCGCGGTAATGTCGCCGAAGTCGGCGATGAGTTGGTCGACAACCCGAAAGTCAAAGGTGTTGCGTTCACAGGCTCTGCTGCGGTGGGTCGGCGCATTGCAGCCAAATGTGGCGCTCATCTGAAAAAGGCCTGTATCGAACTCGGTGGCAAAGATAGTCTCATCGTTCTTGAAGACGCGGATATGGAGCGAGCGACATCCTCTGCAAGTTTTGGAGCGTTCATGCATCAGGGCCAAATCTGCATGAGCGTAGAAAAGGTGTTGGTGCAAGAAAAGGTCTATGAAGAATTCATGAAAGGCTTCGTGGCACGCGCGTCTAAACTGAAAACAGGCAATACCGCTGACAAAGCCAATGTGATCGGCCCTTTGATTAACGAACGTCAAGCGGAGCGTGTGAAGCACCAGCTTGAAGATGCCGTCGCGAAGGGTGCGAAGATCGTGCTCGGTGGTAGGGTCAATGGACGCTTTGTGGAACCAACGATTGTTACGGATGTGACGACAGACATGGACATTTGGCGTGATGAGACCTTTGGCCCAGTGGCTGTGGTCACGACGTTTAAGACCGACGCCGAAGCCATCGCGATGAACAATGACACGGAGTACGGTCTGTCAGCGGGCATCATCAGCGTCGATGAATACCGCGCAATGGACATTGCGCAGCATCTGCAAACGGGCATGTGCCATATCAACTGCTCGCCGATCAACGATGAAGCCCATGCGCCATTCGGGGGCACCAAAGCCAGCGGCTTGGGTCGTTATGGCGGGCGCTGGTCGCAAGAAAGCTTCTCTGAAACACGCTGGATCACGCTTGATCGTGGCCAGAAACAATATCCACCGGTGTTTTGAACATGAAAGATATCGTAAAAGGCAAGCGCATTTTGGTGACCGGCAGTTCCTCAGGGATCGGTCTTGAGACGGCCCGCGTGCTTTCCGAACAAGGAGCCGAAGTTTTGGGCGTCGATGTCAATAAGTGCTTCGAGCACGTTGATGAGTTCTACCGTGCGGACCTCTCGGATCCGCGCACCATTGATGCTCTGATTGATGTGCTGCCAGAGGGCATTGATGGGTTGGTGAACAACGCGGGGCTACCGCCAACGCAGCCTGCCAATCGATTGTTGCTCGTGAACTGGCTTGGGTTGAAACGTCTCACCTATGGGCTCATTCCGAAACTAACCGATGCGGCGAGCATCGTGAATGTCGCCTCGCTTGCAGGGCATGGCTGGCCGAATGCGGTCGATGCGGTCAAAGCGGCGGAGCATCTGGATTACCACAATCTTGATGAGTTTATCGAACGCTGGAAAGTGTCATCTGAGGGCGGCCGCAGCTACTTCTTTTCCAAAGAGCTGCTGATCACATGGACCATGCAAAACCGCTGGACTTGGCGCGATCGCGGCATTCGCATGAACGCGGTCAGTCCAGGGCCTGTAGATACGCCAATCCTAGCCGACTTTATCCAAACGCTCGGCGAGCGTGCGACAGAGGACCGTGACACGATGGATCGGCCCGGCACACCCGAAGATATTGCCCCTGTGATTATGTTCCTTTTATCGGACATGACGCAGTGGATCAGAGGTTTCAACATTCAAGCCGACGGTGGCATGGCGTCAAATCTGACCTGCCGCGCGCACGGTTTATAGGGAGGGGAAAAGATGGGGTTCATTGGCTGGATCGTTCTCATAGTTATTCTTTTGGCAATCATCATCGCACTTGCTGCTTGGTGGTATGAGCGGGGCAACAACGAAGTGTCGCTTTTGCGGACTGGCGTAGGGGGGCGTCGAGTAGTGATTGATGGCGGCGTGCTTTCGATTCCCTATTTCCACGAGATCAGTCGCGTGAATATGCAAACTCTGCGCCTTGACGTGGATCGACGCGGAGATTCATCCTTAATCACGCAAGATCGTTTGCGTGTCGATGTTGGGGCGGAATTCTACGTCTCCGTGATCCCTGACGAGGATTCTATCACACGTGCAGCACAAACCCTTGGCAAGCGCACTTTTCAGCGCGACGAGTTGCGCAACCTGATTGATGGTATGATGGTCGATGCATTGCGCTCTGTAGCGGCACGCATGTCAATGGATGAGCTGCACGAGAACCGCGCGCAGTTTGTGGGTGAAGTACGTGATGGGTTGAAAGACACACTTGCGCGCTACGGGCTACAACTCGATAGCGTGTCTTTGACCGGTCTCGATCAAACACCGTTTTCATCTTTGGACGAGAACAATGCGTTTAACGCGGTAGGAATGCGCAAACTGGCAGAGGTCATTGCAAAATCCAAAAAGGAGCGTGCAGAGATTGATGCAGATAGCGAAGTGTCTGTGCGTCGCGCGTCTATGCAAGCCTCGCGTCAACGACTTGAAATTGATCTGGAAGAACGGCGCGCGGAGATCTCGCAGCAACAAGAGATCGAAACACTTGCGGCTGCACAAATCGCAGAAGTTGCGAAACGTAAAGCTGAGAGCGAGCGCGCGGCTACAGAAGCGAAAATCGACATGGAACGCTCAATCCAAGCTGCTGAAGTGGAACGTGAGCAAGCGCTCTCTATTGCCAAGCAAGATCGCGAGATTGCAATTTTCGCGAAATCTCAGGAAGAAAGCCGCGCGCAAGCAGAGGCCGACACAGCGCGTGCAGAAGCTGTGAAAGCGTCCGAGGCACTCGCGACTGTGCGTGCAATGGCCGAAGCGGAACGTCGCGCGGAACTTGCCGACATCTCTGTGAAATCAGACGCAAACACTGCTGCTGCGCGCGCGGCAATCATGGCAGACAGCGACAAAGCGACAGCCAAAGACAAGGCCGCAGCACGGCGCGAAGAAGCAGAAGCTGAAAAAGCGGTTAAGCTCGCTCAGGCAGAAGCAAACCGCGCACATATCGAAGCTGAGAACTCACGCTCTGATACTTTAGTCGCGATGGAACTGGAGAAAGCGCGCCTTGAAGCGATGCCAAAGATTGTCAGTGAAATGGTTAAGCCAGCTGAAAAGATCAACTCGATCAACGTTAATCATGTGACAGGGCTTGGCGGATCTGGCAGAAGCGATGGCGATACTGGGCCGAAATCACCTGTGACGACTGCGATGGAATCCATCATGGATATGGCAGTGCAATATCCGCTGCTGCAAAAAATTGGCGATCAAATGGGCGTCTCTTTTGACGAGACACTTGGTAAGAAAAAGCCAGACTGAAGCTGTTGTATTTCTTTAGATCCGCATCCGGGGTGCGGTAAGAAATGTCGCCCTCGGCCTTGTTTATTTTGAGTTGGAAAAGTGTAGATCGTTCGTAATTTGACCAAAATCCTAAACACGTGGCGCCATGCAAGGGCAGGGCGCTGAAAGCCACCCCACGCCTATTTCCCCCACCAGACACCACGACACCCCTAGAGGGGGTTGTCCGTGTCTGTCCCTCCGGATGGGGGGCGGATATGGCTCGGACGTGTCAGCTAGGTGGGCTGGGCGTTTGGTTGAAATCCATTGGTCTCGAAGAGCTAGCTCTACGTTAATAGGTTTGGGTTTACCTGTTCCCTTGATCGTATCGCTGGCTGGGTGCGGAGTGATCAGCCAGCGGGGTGGTGACGCATGTGACGCTTGTTCTTACTGCGCTCTCTATTCAAAAAACATGTTTTCTAATGAGTATATTTTTTCACCATAGACCGTGCAGTAGGAAAATGCGTCACAAGCGTCACCCGAAAGCTTTTTGCACCTGCCCGCGGTAGCCCTCCCTACAGCGGACTTGGCCCCGCCTGCGCTGAGGTGCGCTTCATGCATGACGATCAGTATGCGTGGAGACTGTCATCCTAGAGCGGATATTCATACGTGAAGCAACGAATGGCCGTAGAGAGCCCTTTTTCATTAATGCTGCAGTCCGTATGAATGGCTGCTTCGCTTGACGAAGACGGTAGGTCCGATTTCGCAAAAGATAGAAGAAAAGCGGCGATGCCAAAACTGGCACCGCCGTTTTTTGCTCGCATGGCCACGTCTATTTCGTAATGATCTCGGGGCCCATAAATGTGTTGGGCAAGACCGTCGAAATCCACGGCACATAGGTCACCAGAATCAAGAAGACAAAGAGCACTGCAAGAAATGGTAGTGCCGCGCGCACAACGCTCATCATTGGCATTCCGGCTACTCTCGAAGTCACGAACAGGTTCAACCCAACGGGCGGTGTAATCATACCGATCTCCATGTTGACGACTGTATCTGTAGTGTTTGAAGGGCATGTCATTAAAGTTAAGGTAGAGCGAGATATAGCCGTTCCGGCGGACAGTGTGGAACTACAGTTGCCGGCTAAAAATTGCTGTGTTTACGCGGCTTATGTATTGGCCTCATAGAGTGGTGCTGTCAGAATAAATTTACTTTAAGCAGGCATTGCTTTGGTCAAGTACTATCGGCTGCTAAGCTAACAAAGCGATAGGTCAGTGTCGTGTGTGGACGGCTCCTTTTATGCAAGGGTTAATTCGAGTGACTTTGATGTTTGCAGGTTGTGGTCATGTTTTCGGCCTTTTGATGCGGTTGATATTACCGCTGACCTTGATGAAGTCCGCACGTTAGTTGCCATTCAGACTAGCGAGCTTGTAAGCCCAGACAATACCTTGGGGTGCCCTAACTTCAGTTCCTTTAAATGAGGATTGGTGCAGTGCTGCAAGATCGAGTGCATCCCATTGATGCAAGCTGTAACGGATTTGAAATGACGTAAGGTGCTTTTACGTTTTCGATTGGTATTTCTGCTGAAGCCGTTAATACAGAGCAATGCTTTCCACATCTTTGAAGTCAGTTTTCCATCACGCCCGATACTTCCCTTTATGGTCAGCGCTGACTGCTGTTCGATGGCGGACATTTGATTTGCGGTCTCGTGGTTTGGGGACAACATTTGCGATCGTCATGCGTTGGTTTCCGCCTGCACGGATTCGATTTAACCGCGAAGCCAAACGAGTTTTTCCCAATATGAAACGAAGTGCGCGCGCGAGACTTGGCCAAGATATGGGTCAACATATGGGGCGAACACTTTTTGAGATTTATCACGATGCTGAATTTCAAACCCAACACCATAAGTTTAGCGCTTCAGGCCCTGGTCTTGCCGCCCTAAAAGAAGCTCAGGCTGCGGGCAAAGGAGCGATTATTGTTTCTGGCCATTTCGGACAATGGGAAGCTGTCCGCGCTGTGATCAAGATGCATGGGTTAGAAAGCGGAGCAGTTTATCGACCTCACAAAAACCGGCACTACGAACGCCGCATTCGTGCTGGTATTGAGGCAGGAGGGATGCCTATTTTTCCAACCGGCCGCATAGGAACCAAAGCACTTGTGCGTCACGTACGAGGCGGCGGCATTATGTCTATCTTGCTAGATGAAAAATACCTGGAGGGTGTACGGATACCATTTCTTGGACATGACGCCTACACATCTCTATCAGCGGCCCAGCTTGCCCTGAAATACGATCTCCCCATGATCCCCGCGTATGGTATTCGCACTGAAGATGGGAACGCTTTCCGTGTGGAATTCGAAGCCCCAATCCAACACACCAACACAATCACGATGACACGTGCTTTTAATGACAGTCTATCAGCGCGAATTTTGAGTAATCCAGAACAGTGGTACTGGATGTTGCGACGTTGGGATGGTGTAGCCTAACACCCCAAGGTTTAATGCCAACGCAAAATTCAATCTGAGCCTCCCCCTTTGAAGTGGTCCGCCCCATACCCAAGCTTGAAGAGATTGTCGTGAAGTTACGGCAGGTTGAAGTTCTGATGGGGCAAGGCATGCCCCGGATCGATGCAATCAGACAGATCAGTGTGACTGAACAGACCTATTATCGCTGGAAGAAGAAATACGGCAGAATGGGCACAGAACAACTTAAGGAACTGAAGCGACTGCAAAAAAAGAATGAACGCCTCTGGCGTGCAGTTTCTGACCTGACGCTGGATAAGTTGATCTTGAGGGAGGCCGCATCGGGAAACTTCTGAGCCCCTCGCGCAGACGTGCCTGCATCAATCATGTGCGCGACCAAATGAAGGTTTCTGAGCGTCGTGTCTGCCGTGTCTTGGGGCAACACCGATCCACGCAGCGGCAGTTACCACACGGGCGTGCTGACGAAGAGCGCTTGGTCGAGGACATGATCGAGCTGACGCGCCAGTTTGGTCGATATGGATACCGTCGAGTTGCCGCACTGTTGAGAGAGGCAGGCTGGCAGGTGAATGACAAACGTGTCGAACGGCTTTGGTGACGTGAGGGGCTTAAAGTGCCAATGAAACAACCGAAGAAAGGACGGCTCTGGCTGAATGACGGATCGTGTGTCCGTCTACGTCCTAAGTATCGTAATCACGTCTGGTCGTATGACTTCGTGCATCACCGGACAGATGATGGCAGGGCGTTCCGGACGCTTAACATCTTGGACGAGCATAGCCGGGAATGCTTGGCAATCCGGGTGAAACGAAAGCTGAACTCGACGGAGGTCATCGACGCTCTTACGGACCTGTTCATCTTGCGAGGTTTCCCTGCCTACATCCGTTCAGACAACGGCCCTGAGTTCATCGCTGAGGCCGTTAGAGATTGGATCAAAGCCGTTGGAGCCAAGACGGCTTACATAGAGCCCGGATCACCCTGGGAAAACGGATACTGCGAAAGCTTCAACGGGAGAATGCGCGACGAATTGCTGAACGGTGAAATCTTCTACGCGCTCCGAGAAGCCCAAATCATCATTGAAAGATGGAGGAACCATTACAATACCAAGCGACCACACAGTGCATTGGGCTACCGCCCGCCCACACCAGAGGCCATCATCCCGATGGACCAAAGGCCAAGCATGCACTAACTTTCAAATTGGACCACTCAAACGGGGCTGCTCAATCTTGAACGTCGAGTTGAGTAATCTTCCTTAGTCTAGCACTTGTATACAAACCAAGTAATGCGCCCCACTTGTGACCGTCCGTCTTTACTAGCCGAGCGTGGTTCATTGTTAGCTCAACATAGAGCTTTGCGGTGTGCTCACGAGTGTACGGTTTTCGCGCATCTTTAGTCTGCTTTGCCTTCGCAACTTTCATGCCTTCAAACAACTTCTGAGGTGTATGCCCGTGTAGCTCTGCCCAATGCCAAAAGCTGTCTGACGTCAGCGCCTATGGGTCCAAATAGGGTTGTTTGCTAAGAGAGGGTTTGTTGCTCATCCTAACCACTGAGGAGTGGACCATGAGAAAGACAAAGAAGAGCCCCGGCGAGAAGATGGTCAAAGATATCAAGCGCGCCACACGCAAGCATTACTCATCCGAAGAGAAAATCCGGATTGTGTTGGATTGGCATGGGGTGGTCTAGTCATTGATCATCACAATACGGGTAATTGGGACAGCTACCAACTGCGCCAAAGT
>Ga0206130_10004782_pt1 | contig 16480 bp, 16 predicted proteins | sample Helgoland_Spring_9_FD_148637 | JGI IMG/M metagenome (GOLD analysis project Ga0206130, IMG submission 148637) | Pelagic subsurface seawater microbial communities from Kabeltonne, Helgoland, North Sea - Helgoland_Spring_Bloom_20160512_1 | ecosystem: Environmental > Aquatic > Marine > Epipelagic ... | reverse complement strand
GATCTTGGCGACAAGATCCCTGCGGACAAGAAGACTGAGCTCGAAGCTGCGATTGCTGAAGGCAAGGCTGTTCTTGAAAACCAAGACGCTGACGTCGATGCATTAAAAGCACCGAAGGATAAGATCAATGAGATCATGCAATCCTTCGCCGAAGAAATGTATAGCCAGCAAGCTGCTGAAGGTGCTGCTGCAGGCCCAGAAGGTGCTGAGCCAACTGGCGACGCCGCTACCGATGCAAAGCAAGCCGATGGCGAAACAGTTGACGCTGACTTCGAAGTCGTTGACGAAGATAAGAAATAATCTCTAAAAGTAGTTAGAAGGAGGGAGTTAGCAGTTAGAATAAAAAACTAACTTCTAACTCCTGATTTCTAACTTCTTTATAATCCAATTCTCCAAACAATAAATAATAAATAATACTATGAAGATCAAACCACTCGGTGAACGCGTTCTATTGAAACGCATTGAAGAAGATGAACAAGTCCGCGGCGGCATCATTATCCCTGATTCTGCTAAAGAAAAATCACAGGAAGCTGAAGTTGTAGCACTTGGCACTGGCAAGAAAGACGAGAACGGCAAAGTGATTCCGTTTAATGTCAAAAAGGGCGATAAAGTTCTCCTTCCTGGTTACGGTGGCACACCTGTTAAAGTTAATGGTGTTGAATACATTCTCATCGAAGAAGATAGCATCCTCGGCGTCATCGCTTAAGCGATTTTGCTCACTTATTTAAACAATATAATTTAAAGAAATAACATATTATGGCTAAGCAAATTTTATTTGATGAAGCAGCACGTAAAAAGATCCTTAAAGGGGTCGAAACACTTTCACGTGCAGTTAAAGTAACACTCGGACCGAAGGGGCGTAATGTTCTGATCGACAAAAAGTTCGGTGCGCCGACTGTCACTAAGGACGGTGTTACCGTTGCGAAAGAAATCGATCTAGCTGATCCTTTCGAAAATATGGGTGCACAAATGGTGCGCGAAGTCGCTTCTAAAACTGCAGACTCTGCAGGTGATGGCACGACGACTGCGACCGTGCTTGCTGAAGCGGTTTACCGTGAAGGCATCAAGAATGTAGCTGCAGGCGCAAACCCTATCTACCTCAAGCGCGGTATCGATAAGGCTGTTGCTGCTGCAACTGCCGCATTTGCTAAACAGAGCAAGAAGGTCAAGGACCGCGAAGAAATTCGCCAGGTTGCGACAGTTTCTGCTAACTGGGATGCTGAAATCGGCGACATCATTGCAGACGCAATGGACCGCGTTGGTAAAGACGGCACTATTACAGTTGAAGAGGCCAAAGGCATCGAAACATCTCTCGACGTGGTCGAAGGAATGCAATTCGACAAGGGCTATCTCTCACCTTACTTCTGCACCGATGCAGAGGCTCAAGAAGTGAACTTCGATGACGCACACATCCTGATTAACGAAAAGAAGATCAGCAGCCTCAACGAAATCCTTCCTTTGCTTCAGCTCGTTGCTAAAACCAACAAGCCACTGCTCATTATTGCAGAAGACATCGAAGGCGAAGCGCTTGCCGCACTAGTTGTGAATAAGCTTCGTGGCACATTGAACGTCGCAGCAGTGAAGGCTCCTGGCTTCGGTGATCGTCGCAAGGCGATGCTCGAAGACATTGCAGTGCTCACTGGTGGTCGTTGCATCACTGAAGATCTTGGCATCAAGCTTGAGAATGTTCAGCTTAGCGATCTTGGTAGCGCAAAGCGTGTTTCTGTTGATAAGGAAAACACAATCATCGTCGAAGGTGGCGGTAAGAGTTCTGAGATCCAAGGCCGCGTGAAGCAAATCCGCCGTCAGATCGAAGCGACGACTTCCGATTACGATCGTGAGAAGCTCCAAGAGCGTCTCGCTAAAATCGCTGGTGGTATCGCCGTCATTAACGTTGGTGCACAAACTGAGCCAGAAATGAAGGAGAAGAAGGATCGCGTCGACGACGCCCTTCACGCGACACGTGCTGCAGTTGAAGAAGGCATCCTCCCCGGTGGTGGTGTTGCACTGCTCCGTGCAGCTAAGGCCATCGAGAAAGCTGCCGAAGGACTTGAAGGCGACGAGCAACTCGGCGCACTCATCGTTCGCCGCGCAATCGAGTCACCGCTCCGTCAGCTTTGCACCAATGCTGGAGTTGAAGGTTCTTTGGTTGTTTCCGAAGTGCTTAAGTCTAAAGGCTCCAAGGGTTATAACGTCGCGACTGGCGAATATGTTGACCTCCTTGCTGCTGGTATCGTTGATCCAGCCATGGTAACTCGCACTGCGCTTCAAAACGCTGGTTCGGTTGCTGGTTTGCTCCTTACTACAGAATGCATGATCACAGACGCTCCTGAAGAAGGTGGCGCAGCTGCTGGTGGCATGCCTGACATGGGCGGCATGGGCGGCATGGGTGGTATGGGCGGCATGATGTAATTCCTCTGGGAAATACATCTGCTCAACACTTAGCACATCATTATTACAAAGCCCCGACTGTTAACAGTCGGGGCTTTTTCGTGGGTAGAAGCGACACTCTTGTCGCTTTGTGAAATGAAGGGAGAGCGACTCGCCCTCGTGGTTAGAGGCGACACTCTTGTCGCTTTGTGAAATGGAGGGAGGGCGACCCGCCCTCGTGGTTAGAGGCGACACTCTTTTCGCTTTGTGAAATGGAGTGAGGGCGACCCGCCCTCGTGGTTACATGACGTGGGCGAGTCGCCCACGCTCCTTTCGCAGTCAGCTCGCTGAGTTGTAGCCACAGCGAGAACTCCCCGTCTGACGCTGGAGGCCATATTTGAGCAGCGTGGCCTCGATCGTGAGATCGGGCAGCGTTGGCCAGATCCCTGCTAGCTTTTAACCTAGCCAATCCGTCTGATCCGTTTAGCACTTTAGCAATGAAGCGTCTCGTCCTAGCCTGTTACCTAACTCTGCAGTTGTGCCTATCTGCTGGGGTGCAACCGAAAGAGCAGTCTTGGGATCTGCTGCGTGTGTTCAATGCATCGACGCATGTCTTTTACGGAGAGGTATCGAAGGTGCTGCCTGAACCTGTGTTTCGGACTGGAGTGATGGCGGTGGCCGTTCAAGACTTGGGACGTGAGGAGTTGCCCGTGCAGGAGATTTTTTGGGCAGAAGGCAAGTGTATCACATTTTCTGTGCAGGAGGCCTTCAAGGGACCTGTTATTGAATCGTTCGAATGTTATCAATCGGATCAGGATGCACGCCTTTGGACTTATGTTGAAAACGATGTGGGCGATATCTTTCTGTCACCACCAGTCGTTCTAGATCCATTGCTGTTAAAGTTGGATCAGACAGATCGTGGGCTATTTTTTGTTCGGTATTATCTAGGCTCTAATATTCCCGTTTTGTACCACGCGCGTTTTGGGAAGTGGGCAGAGGATGACTTGGCATTGCTTCGCAGGCATCAGGCCGCTGGCGGCGATTCGCTTGAAGGGGTGCGGCAACAGCAGCAGCGGCAACTGGAGTTGCAAGCGGCTCAGGAGGCTGATGAGTTTAAGATGTTCGAAGATGAGTATTATAAAATACTGCGTATTAGAGAGCTCGAAATTCGCCGTAGTTTATTAGCAGATCTAGTAGTGCGTATGGGGTTTGAAGGGCGCTGGTCGTATTATGAATTTAAAGAACGCTACCTCCAGGATTTCGGAGCTTATCTCGAAGTGACAGCGCATGAGGTTGTGCCATCGAAGCCAACTGATAAGAAAGAGAAACTCTGGAAAACCGTTTCCGAGGAATTAAATAAAATAGATGTTATTTTAAATGCTCGTGCTGCACGGCGTTAAGCCGTCCTAAAAAGGAGTGAGGGCGATCCGCCCTCATTGCAGAACGCCGTGGGCGGGTCGCCCACACTCCTTTAGCACACCACTCTCACTCCCCATTGCTTCGCGTAGCGAAGCCCTAAGCGCTGACTGCTTCGGGCGCGTCTTTTTCGACCTTCAGGTTGTCGATGATAAAGGTCTGCCGATCAGGTGTATTTTTGCCCATATAGAACGTGAGCATGTCTTTAATCGTCATTCCCTTGCCGATGATGACGGGATCGAGGCGGATGTTCTTGCCAATGAAGTGGCCAAACTCGTCGGGCGATATTTCACCCAGACCTTTGAAGCGAGTGATCTCTGGCTTGGGCTTGCACTCCTCCATCGCGGCGCGTCGCTCTTCATCGCTGTAGCAATAGCGGGTGATCTTTTTGTTGCGCACACGGAACAGCGGGGTTTGCAAAATGTGCAGATGCCCTTGCTTGATCAACTCTGGGAAGAATTGCAGGAAGAAAGTGATCAGCAGCAGGCGAATGTGCATGCCGTCGACGTCGGCATCGGTCGCGATCACGACATTGTTGTAGCGTAGATCTTCGAGGCCGTTCTCGATGTTGAGCGCGTCTTGCAATAGGTTGAACTCCTCGTTTTCGTAAACGACTTTCTTGGTCAATCCGAACGAGTTGAGTGGCTTGCCCTTGAGCGAGAACACGGCCTGCGTATTTACATCGCGCGCCTTGGTGATCGAGCCGGATGCGGAATCGCCCTCGGTAATGAAGAGGGTGGATTCGAGGCGGCGATCCTTTTTGGTGCCTAGGTGAACGCGGCAATCGCGCAGCTTCTTATTGTGCACCTTGTTCTTGCGGGCACGGTCTTTGGCAAGCTTCTGAATCCCTTTGAGCTCCTTGCGGTTGCGCTCGGACTCTTGGATTTTCTTGACCAGAATATCGGCCGTTTCCGGATTGCGGTGCAGGTAGTTGTCCAGCGCTTGCTTGATATAGTTGATCAAAAAGGTGCGGACAGTAGGGCCTTTCGGTCCCATTTCCTGCGAGCCAAGCTTGGTCTTGGTCTGCGACTCGAACACGGGCTCTTCGACCTTGATCGCTACGGCGGCGCAGATCGAGGTGCGGATGTCGACGGCGTCGAAGTCCTTCTTGAAGAAATCCTTGATGGTCTTGGCCAGTGCTTCGCGGAAGGCTGAAAGGTGGGTGCCGCCCATGGTGGTGTGCTGGCCGTTGACGAAAGAGTAGTAGTCTTCGCCGTAAGAGTCGTTGTGCGTGAAGGCGACTTCGATGTCGGTATCGCTCAAGTGAATGATCGGGTACATCGGTTCGCCATCCAGCTTATTTTTGAGCAGGTCTTTGAGACCGTGTTCAGATTTGAATTTTTTGCCGTTGTAGACGATGGTCAGGCCGCGATTCAGGTAGGCGTAGTTCCAGAGCATGTCTTCGACGTAGTCGTCGCGAAAGCGGATGGCGCCAAAGATCTCAGGGTCTGGATCGAAACGCAGCGCCGTGCCGTTTTCCGCTCCCTTGGCTGATTTGTCTTTCTTGTCCTCGCTCAGGACTTCGCCTTGGGAAAAAGTGACCGAGCGGGTCACGCCTTCGCGGTAGGCCTGCACTTGAAATTCGGAGGAGAGGGCGTTGACCGCCTTGATGCCGACACCGTTGAGGCCAACCGACTTCTTGAACGCCTCGGAGTCGTATTTCGCGCCCGTATTGATTTTCGATGCGCAGTCCTTGAGTTTGCCGAGTGGGATGCCTCGGCCGTAGTCGCGCACGGCGACGTGGGTGCCGTCGATATTGACCTCGATTACCTTGCCGTTGCCCATCACAAACTCGTCAATTGAATTGTCGATCACCTCCTTGAGGAGAATGTAAATGCCGTCGTCTGAGGACGAGCCGTCACCGAGCTTGCCGATATACATGCCTGGGCGCAGGCGGATGTGCTCTTTCCAGTCGAGGGACTTGATGCTGTCTTCGTTATATTTAGCGGACATTTAGTAAGTGACGGCCTTCGGCCGAGTGAGAGTGAGAGGGTGAAAGTGCGACGGAGCGTAGCGGAGAGGGAGTATCTGCGGGTAAGCGCTCAATTTGAACGCCGAACGCCGAACGTCCAACCCCGAATTTTGAATTTTTGGAGTATTCTAGGAGTCTTACCCGCCAACAGGCACGAAGGTTTCGCAAAGCGTGGATTCTAAAAATGCACCCCTGTTGGTGGAGTGCGCTTTGAAGTGGAGTGAGGGCGACTCGCTCTCGTTGTTGGCTAATGTGGGCGGGTCGCCCACACTCCTTTAGCTATTCAGCTCAACCAGCTTTGCCATGATTGCTTTTTGCGCGTGTAGGCGGTTTTCGGCTTCGTCGAAGATAATGCTTTGCGGACTATCGAGGACTTCTTGGCTGACTTCTTCGCCTGCGTGGGCCGGGAGGCAATGCATAAAGTAGGCGCTGGGCTTGGCAAGCGCGAGGAGTTCGGCGTTTACTTGATACGGCGCCATTTCTTGGAGACGTTGCGCGGCTTTGGCTTCGTCGCCCATCGAGACCCAGACGTCGGTGTAGATCGCGTCGGCATCTTTAACTGCTTCTTTAGGATCAGCGGTGTAGGTAAAGTTGACTGGTAGGCCGTCGGTTTTGAGTGCATCGATGACGGCTTGCTTCGGCTCGTAGCCTGCTGGGCCAGAAACAACGATCTCCATGCCAAACATTGCGGCGGTGAGAATCCATGAGTTGGCCATATTGCAGGCACTGTCACCGAGGAAGGCGACCTTCTTGCCCTTGAGCGTATTAATATCGACGGCGTCGGGCGAGTAGCGTTCAAGCAGAGTGAAGATATCGGTGTAAAGCTGGCACGGGTGGTTGAAGTCGGTCAGACCATTAATAATAGGTATGCTGGAATGCTTAGCAAATTCTTCGATGATCGAGTGTTCGTAAGTCCGGATCACTAGGCCATGCAAGTAGCGTGACAATACTTTGGAGCTGTCCTCGACCGTTTCGCCACGGCCAAGCTGTGTTTGCTGTGAGTTGAGTACGATCGGGTGGCCGCCGAGCTCGTTGACGCCGACTTCGAAAGAGACGCGAGTCCGTGTGCTGCTCTTGTAGAAGAGTAGGCCCCAAGATTGCTTGTTCAATGTCGCCGGCGTGTTGAACCGGTCGTCTTTGAATGCTTTGGCGAGTGCGAAGACTGCTTGTGCTTGTTCGAGTGTGAAGTCGGTGACTTTTAAGAAATGATGCATCGTATGAAGTGTGAAAGTTAGAGGGTATTAAAGTAGACGAAGCGCGAGAAGCGCGTCAATGGTCCGCGAAGTCTGCTGAGCTGGCCCCGCAGGGGTGATTGAACTTGGGTGCCCTTTGGGCAAGTGAAGGAACAGAAAGTAAGAAGTTAGGCACTCAGTTCAGCGAAGACTTCGCCGAGGATACGGGTGCCCGCGGCGAGTTCTTCAAGGGTCGCTGTGAGTGCGGGTAGGAGGCGGATCGTGTTGTGACCTGCTGGAACGATGAGCAGACCTTTGTCCCGTGCTGCTGTGGTGACGGCGCTGCTGTCGGCATGGAGTGCTAAGCCGACCATGTAACCGACTCCCCGCATGCTAGCGATGTGTTGTGGGTACTGTTCGACTAAACCTTGTAATGCTGCGTGCCAGATCTTGCTGTTGGCCGTGATATGTTCGAGCAGACTATCTTCTTCGATAATGTCGAGCGTGGCGTTGGCTGCGGCACAGGCGAGTGGATTGCCACCGAAGGTAGTGCCGTGTGAGCCGGGCTGGAATAGTTCGGCGTAAGGTTCTGCTGCCCAGATGGCGCCAATGGGGAAGCCAGCGCCGAGACCCTTGGCCATACCGATGGCGTCTGGTTTGACGCCACTCTTCTCAAATGCAAAGAAGTGCCCGCTCCGGCCGATCCCGCACTGGACTTCGTCCAGCATCAGGAGTGCGCCCCGCTCGGTGCAGAGTGCCCGTAGTTCTTGTAGGAAGCTGTCTTCGGCTGGAAAGATTCCGCCTTCGCCTTGTATCGATTCGATAAATACCGCGGCTACGGTGTCGTCGACGAGTTTGTCGAAACTTTCGATGTTATTGAGCTGGCCAAATTTAAAGCCTGCAAGCATTGGCCGAAAGCCGCCTTGGATTTTCTCTTGGGGCGTGGCAGCCATGCCGCCAAAAGTCCGGCCGTGGAAGGCATCTTCGGCTGCGACTACGGTGTACCGCTTCGCTTCTTCGCCGCCGCTCAAGTTGCGGCCATGCAGCCGTGCCAGCTTAATAAGTGCGTCGTTAGATTCGGCGCCACTATTGCAGAACAGCACCCGGCCAGGGCCTGCTTTCTGAACGAGCCGATCTGCGAGCTTTTGTTGGCCAGGGATGCCGTAAAGATTGCTGCAGTGGCTTAGCGTGGCCGCTTGGTCTTGCACGGCCTTAACCCATTTCGGGTGTGAGTGGCCGACTGATGTCACGGCGATGCCGCTGCCGAAATCGAGGTAACGCTTACCGATCGAGTCGTACAGATACACACCTTCGCCCCGCACTGCGTCGAACGCGGGCGGACCATAGTTTTTCATGAGTGTTGGGTGGTGCATTATAAATAATGGGTAATAGCTAATGGCTTATAGCTAAATTGAATGATCATGCTAATTAGTTATTAGCTATTAAAGGTTATCTATTGAAATTGTGAATGTCTAAGCATTAACAATTTCTGTGCCGACACCTTTGTCGGTGAAGATTTCGAGGAGTAAGCTGTGTGGGTTTTCACCATCGACAAAGTGCACGCGGTGCACGCCACTACGCAGCGCTTTAACGGAGCTGTCTGTTTTGGGGATCATGCCTTGGCTGATGGTGCCGTCTTTGACTAAGTCAGCGATTTCGTCGGCTTTGAGCGAAGAGATGAGTGATTCAGGGTCGCTCATGTCGCGCATCAGACCGGGCACGTCGCAGAGGTAAACCAAGCGTCTTGCGCGCAGCGCAGCCGCGACTCTGCCTGCTGCAGCATCGGCATTGGTGTTGTAAACTTGTCCGTCCTCGTCGCAAGCAATCGGTGAAATTACGGGTATGTAACCGTCGTTGAGCGCCTTCTTGATGATCTTAGTTTTAACCGTGTGCGTCTCACCGACAAAGCCAACGTCAACAGCTTCGCCATCAATCACGACGTTCTTCTTATCACAAACCAGCACATCGTTGCCAGCAAGGCCGAGCGGCCGTGCGCTTTTCTGTTGGAGGATCTCACAGATGTCTAGGTTGACCACTTTGTTCAGTGTGTGCTCGACGATCTTGACCGAGTCTTTGTCGGTAACGCGGAGGCCGTGCTCGAAGCGCGTCTCAACATTGGACTCCGCGAGCGCGCGCGTAATCGCTTTGCCGCCGCCATGCACGACAACGACTTTGATGCCCACCGCTGATAGGAATGCGATGTCGGTCGCAACGCGCGTCCGCACTGCTGGGTCGGCGTCGTCCATGAACGCACCACCGTATTTTACGACGAAGATCGAGTCGCGAAATCGTTGGATATAAGGGAGCGCTTCAAGCAGTACGGCTGCTTTGGTGGTGACGTCGAGTTGTGAGAGATCGGTCATTGGCAATGAGTGTTTGAATCTTTAACGGCGAGTGGACACTGGCGAACCTAGCGCCTGTGAGTGTCTGCTCGGTGGATTTTTAATTATTCTGATTTGTTAAAGTCCACGTAGGCTTCGCTGAGGTCGGAAGTGAGCAGACGGTATTGGCCTGCGCCTTGATTTAAATTGAGTGTGATGCGAAAGCGCTTCTTTGAAACAATTTCTTTCCACTTTGAAAGGTTACTATCCTGCGGTCTGCCGCTGATGAGTGCCGCTACAGTGTCGTAATAGATGTCGAAGCACTCTTCCTTGAGGCCAACGCGTGCATAACCAGCGGCGTCAGCGAGCCGCCCCCAGTTCGGGTCTGAGCCATACCAAGAGGTCTTAACTAGCAGCGAGTTGCCAACAGCACGGGCAATTTTTTCGGCATCGGCTGTCGTCTGGCAACCTTCGACGATAAGCTCGACGAGCTTCGTAACTTTTTCGCCATCACCGACAATTTTTTCGGCTAGATCATCGCAGATGAGGAAGACGGCTTGTTGGAAGGCTTCGAGCAGTTCGGGGCTGGTATCGGCTTTGATGCCACACGCGCCATTGGCGAATAGGAGCACGGTGTCGTTGGTGCTCATGTCGCCGTCGATCGAGATGCGATTAAAAGTAAGGTCGCTGGCTTGCTTGACGACGGATTTGAGCAAATCACTGTCGGCTTCGAGATCAGTCGTAACGAACGCCAGCATGGTGGCCATGTTTGGCTCAATCATCCCAGCGCCTTTGGCCATGCCTGATACGGTGATCGTGGTGCCCTCGTAGTCGAACCGAGCGGTGGCTACCTTCCGCCGTGTGTCGGAGGTGAGGATCGCGTCAGCAGCATCGAATGACGATTGCGTTTCGGTGTCGAGCTTCTGGGCGGCGGCGGCGATGCCAGCCTTGATGTTGCTCATTGGTAATTGCCGACCGATTCGTCCAGTGGAACAGACGAGGAAGGGAGTATTGATGCCTGTCGCGAGTTGGGTAATTGCGTTCATCTCTTTGCCGTCGACCATGCCTTGAGTGCCGGTGCAGGCGTTAGCGTTGCCGCTGTTGATGACGCAACCCGCGACTTTGTTACCGCTCTCGGCCAGGATTGCTTTGCAAATGTGCACCGGCGCGGCGCAGACATCGTTGAGCGTAAACACGCCAGCTGCGCTACAGGGTGACTCAGAGACAAACAGTGCGAGGTCGAGCCGCGGGTCACCAGTTTCCCGGATGTCGCAACCGACTCCAGCTGTTTTGTAGCCGGGGCAGTCTGCGATGCCGCCTGAAGTTTCAATCAGTTCAACTGTAGTCATTGTGGGAAGGTGGGAATGTATTAAAGTGGTAATGTGTTGCTCTGACTTCTGTTCTCTAACCTCTGAACTAGACCAGTCCGGCAGTTTCTTCGAAACCGAACTTTAGGTTGAGGAGCTGTACTGCTTGGCCGCTGGCTCCTTTTAGTAGATTATCAATGACTGAAGTGATCACAAAGTTGTCAGTCCGTGGATCGTATACCGCAGAGATGTCTGCCCGGTTGGTGCCAGTTACGTACTTGGTGTCTGGATACGTGCCGCTTGGCAGCACGCTAACGAACGGCTTGTCGGCATAGGCGGCATCCCAAGTCGAGTAGGCATCTTGCAGTGAGCCGTTAGCTTTGGCCACAATCGTCGTGGAAATCCCCCGCGACATCGGTGCGAGGTGCGGGTTGAATTGCACGATGCAATCAGCCGAGGCCGCTTTTTCAAGTTGCTCTTCGATTTCAGAAAGGTGCCGATGCTTGGGCATGCCGTAGCCCTTCATACTCTCGTTGCATTCGCAGTAGATGAAGTCTTCTGCGACTTTCCGACCTGCGCCGCTGACGCCGCTATAGCTGTTGATCACGATACCAGACGGCTTGATGATGCCAGCCTTGAGCAGCGGAATGAGGGGCAATTGCACGCTGGTGGGATAGCAACCTGGGCAGGCGATGAGCGATGCGCTCTTCCATGTTTCGTCCGCGAGTTCGGGGATGACGTAGGGCGCGGCTTCGAGTAAATGCGGTGCGGGGTGCGTTTGGCCGTAGTAATCTTCGTACAGCGCAGTCGAGCTGAGCCGGAAGTCAGCGCTCAGGTCGATGACGGTTTTACCTGCTTGGAATAAGGGATCTGCATATTCCGAGGCAACGCCGTGTGGCAGTGCGAGGAAAAACACATCCAAATCGTCCCGAGCTGCGAGTTCAGCCGGATCTGAATTGCTAAACTCAAGGTCGCCCACCAAGTGCCGTAGTCCTGGCATGACATCTGCAACCGGCTTGCCAGCAAGCGAGCGCGAGGTGACTGCAGCCAATGTAACGTCTGGATGACGTGCAAGTAGCCGAACAAGTTCTTCTCCGGAATAGCCGGATGCTCCAATGACTGCTGCATTCATAATAGTAAAAGTGAGGTAGTGAGACTAGAGAGTAGAATGAAGGACGAAGGGGATTAAGGCGATTAGGAATCTGTAAAAATAAAAAACCCCCCAATGCACGTAAAACGGCTTTGGAGGGTTTGCAAAAAATGCGTCCTGCCGCTTGGCGGTTTAACGTTTCGAGAACTGGAAGCGCTTACGTGCGCCAGGTTGACCTGACTTCTTGCGCTCGCGGGAGCGTGGGTCGCGCTTCATGTGGCCTTCTTGTTTAAGCGGCACGCGAAGTTCACTATCCATTTTTTCAAGAGCACGAGCGATGCCGAGGCGAGTTGCACCCGCTTGACCATTCAGTCCGCCGCCTTCTGCTTTCACTGTAATGTCAACTTGATCAGCCAACTCAACTGTAGTGAGCGGTGATAGAGCTGAACGTGTGAAATCTTCAGTCTTGAAATAGTCTGCGGGCTCTTTGCCGTTGACTACGATCTTACCAGTGCCGCGAGTTAGGCGGACGCGTGCGCGCGCTTTTTTACGGCGGCCGACGGTTACAAATGTTTGTTCGCTCATTATAAGTATTCTGAAATTTAGACGAGTGGCTTCGGCTGTTGCGCTTCGTAAGGATGCGTTGGGCCAGTGTGAATTTTAAGCTTCTTGAGCATTTTGCGACCAAGGATATTGCGAGGCAGCATGCCTTTAACCGCATGTTCGATGATGAACTCAGGTTTCTTGGCGCGCATTTCTGCCATGGTTACGTGACTTTCGCCGCCCATCCAGCCAGAATAGAACATATAGCTCTTATCGCTGTTCTTTTTGCCGGATACTTTAATTTTCTCAGCGTTGATCACTACGACGAAATCGCCAGTGTCAGCATGCGGCGTATAAATAGCCTTGTGACGGCCGCGCAATACGTTGGCGATTTTGACTGAGATGCGACCGAGTGTTTCTTCGGCAGCGTCAACCACATACCAGCTTTTGGTGTGATCAGATGTTGTAGCTAAAGTTGTTTTCATGATTTTGGAAAAGCGGCAAACAGTAAAACGGCAGAGGTGCCTGTCAATGGGAATTTTAGTTGTTTCAGCTTATTTTGCTTTTTTATTGCAAATGCTTGGCAGTGCGTCACTTTTTGTTGCTTTTCCAGATTCACATCTAAGAAGGAGCTATAACTTTGAGAGACGATTATTTACAGGCCGCACAATTGGTAATTACCGATCCGATGATTTTGATCAATGTTATTTCGCGTCGTGCGAAACAACTGAAAAGTGGTTATAAGCCACTGATTGAGTCTCTGGAGCGTCTTTCCGCTGAGGATCTTGCGCTACGTGAGGTCATGGAGGGGAAGATCACTTATCAGCTAGACGAAGACACGCACGGACAAGGCGCGTAAGCGTTGGTCCGTGTGTTTGCGCTTTATGTCTGTTTGAGGGTGTCTCTCTAAATCAGAGGAGAGATTTTACCGTGTGTGCTAAACAAAAGTCAGCGGACGACCGATTTAAGGAAATCCGCAACGGCAAGGCCCACCACAATTATTTTGTGGGCGATTGTTTTGAAGCAGGCATCGAGCTGAAAGGCACCGAGGTGAAGGCGATTCGGGGCGGCGATGCCCAGATCACAGAGGGATTTTGCCGAGTCGAGAAGGGCCAGTGTTGGCTCTACAACTCTCATATTGGAGAGTATAAATTCGGGAATTTCCAAAATCATCCACCACGCCGCAAGCGTAAGTTGCTGCTGCATCGCCGTGAGATTCACAAATTATTCGGTGCGATGGATGCTGGTGGTAAATCACTTATTCCGCTGCGTATGTATGTGAAGCACGGCTTGATTAAGATCGAGATCGCACTTTGTACCGGTAAAAAGCTTTTTGATAAGCGCGAGACGCTAAAGAAGAAGATCTCGATGCGCGAGGCCGAGCGTGAGATGCGCCATCATAAATAGGAAGCGTTACTCATGACTCAAAAATCTGTCCTCGTTCAGGCTCCGGCCAGTACTTCAAATTGTGGCCCTGGTTTCGATACGCTTAGTATTGCCCTGACACTTTATAATTTTGTGCGCATTACATTGCGTGAAGATACAGCAATTAATGGTGTCGATGCAGCTGAAGGCACGCAAGCGATGGTTGAGGCAACTACGCAGGGATTTGCAGACTCTACAGGAATCAAAGTCGGTGGCTTTGATTACGAAATATGGGGCGATGTGCCGCAGGCGCGCGGGCTGGGTTCCAGCTCGACGGTGCGTGCCGGAATCGTTGCAGGTCTGAATGCGTTGACCGGAAGTCCGTTGGATATGGAGGCGATGATTCGCCTTACGGCGCAGTTGGACAATGCGCCTGATAATGCCTGTGCTGCATTTGCCGGAGGCTTTTGTATCGCACGCACAGATCCTGATACTTTTGCCTATCGTGAGCATGTGCGCTTCGGTTTGCCGGAGTCGCTGGTGTTTATGGCAGTCTCGCCGGGTTATGAAGTGCTCACCGAGAACTCTCGTCGCGTGCTGCCCGATAGTATTCCGTTTGATGATGTCGTCCGCAGTGCGAACAGTTTGGCATTTATCGTCGGAGCGCTCGTGTCGGGCGAATTCTCACGTCTTAAAGGCGCGGTGAATGATTATATTCACCAGCCATACCGTAAATTACTCAATCCATTTGGGCACGAAAGTATCGAGGCGGGCTGTCATGTCGGGGCCTATACCGGATGGCTTAGTGGCAGTGGTTCGACCGTGGTTTGTGTGACCGACGAGGCGAATGCGCTTAGTGTCGGTGCGGCCATGCAGCAGGTCTACGAAGGCAATGGCGTGAGTAGTCGTGTGTATCGCCTTGCCGCAGATAATAAGGGACTGACAGTTTCGTAAGGCAGCGGACAGTCTGCCGCTACTGTTAAGCCTCAGTCGCCCCATTGCGGTGAAGTAAAATACATCTTTTCGGCCCAGCTTTCGATCAAGTGCTGTGTGGTCCGACTGTTGTCATTGAACTGTTCTATTAATTTAAAAAGCGGACTGTGCTTGTAGATCTGTCGTATTTTCCGTGGTCGTTTACTCGACTTTGAAAGAATTGAGGTTCCAAGGGGTCTCGCTGCATTGTTCGGCAATCTCATTGAAGGCTTCAATTTCGGCTGCCGAGAATAATAGGCCGCCGGCTTGATCGACGCGTGCGGCCCAGCGAGCTTCGAGTTGCCCTGGGAGGAGGCAACTTTCGTTGCCGTGGCCAAGGATGTCTTCGATCACTGCCTTGACGTTGCTAGATTGATTGCGGCCTTTGGCAAAGGCACCGCCGTTAATGGCATCCGGGTGGATCACTTGAAAGTAGAAAGCAGGGGTGCGCTTTTCGCCTTCTGGTATTTTGCGACTACGGAGAGTTGGCAGACTGCCGCCGATGAAGCCGCCGACGAGTTCATTAATAAGACTAAGGCCATACCCTTTGTGTGCGCCGAAGGGCATGAGTGCGCTAACTTCAGTGGGGTCGGTGGTCATCTTGCCATCCTTATCAACGGCAGCATGCGCAGGGAGTGGCGTGCCCTCCCTTTGGAACTGCTGAACACGGCCCATTGCGATGACGGAGGTGGCCCAGTCGATCACGATCGGGAAGCCGACTGCATCGGTAGTGGGGAAGGCCCAGCTGTGCGGGTTGGTGCCTAGGGTGGGGAACCTACCGAGAAATGGCACCACTTCTGCGAGTGCTGCGGTGCAGTTGGTGTAAGCAATGTAGCCACGCTTCGCCGCTTCCATGACATAGCCGCCGCCCCAGAGATAGTGAAAGGCGTTGTCGACGGAGACTTGGGCGATGCCGTATTTGTCGGCGAGGGCAATGCATTCGTCGATGGCCTCGTAGGCAGTCGCCTGCCCGAGTTTCTTGTTGGCATTCCAGACCTGACTCGCAGGGAAACGCGAATCCAGTTTTTCGATTTCGGCGGCAGGTGTACAGCCGCCTGCAGCACTGCCGAATAAGTGATCGAGATGGAGTGCCTTGATTGCGTTGTGCGTGCGAATGCCGTGCTGTGAGGCGAGCGTAGAGAAGCGTGCGGCTTGCGCGGCTTCGTCGGCGGTGTATCCGCGATACTGATACGCCTGTTTGACGAGTGTATTGTGCTGCTCTGCTGGGACGATGTAGAATTGTTCAGACATAAAGAAAAGTGCAGTTTAATGTGAAGGGGGGAGTCAAATGAGTGCTGCGGGTGGCTCGACATCGTTGACTTGTGCGAGTGCCTTTTCGCCCTTGAGTAGGTTGACCAGATTCTGAGTGGCCATGCTTGCTTGGCGTTGAACACTCTCAAAGGTGCGAGAACCTACGTGTGGTGTGATAATGCAGTTTTTTGCGCCGAGAAGTGGGTGGTCAGATGGGGGTGGCTCTTGGTCGAGCACGTCTGTTCCATATCCGCCGAGTTTGCCGTTTTCGAGCGCTGCTGCGATGTCGGCGGCATGGGTGAGTTCACCACGGCCACAGTTAATCAGCATGGCACCATCTTTCATATTTTTGATGCTGGCGGCGCAAATCATGTCGCGTGTCTGCTTGGTGAGATTCGTATGCAGCGAGACGATGTCGCATTCGCGTAGTAATTGCGTGACACCGTTGGCGCGCTCGATATTCTGCTCTTCAGCAAACTCTTCCGGCCAGTAGAGATCGTAACCGACGCACTTCATGCCAAAGGCATTGGCGCGGATCGCGACTTCGCGACCAATACGGCCAAGTCCAATAATGCCAATGGTCTTACCCATGATTTCGTGGCCCGTCATACGCTTCCAACCGCCCGCGGCAGTTGTGTTGGCTTGCTCCATTAGGTTTTTGCTGAGTGCCAAGATCAGCATGAAGACATGCTCCGAAACCG